>Ga0208338_1000001_pt1 | contig 170522 bp, 141 predicted proteins | sample ForSoiNitrogNN91_FD_187858 | JGI IMG/M metagenome (GOLD analysis project Ga0208338, IMG submission 187858) | Forest soil microbial communities from Browns Valley, California, USA, that are Nitrogen fertilized - NN91 (SPAdes) | ecosystem: Environmental > Terrestrial > Soil > Temperate forest ...
CTTTTGTCTGGACCGCAAAGGCTTCGGATATTTTGGAAAAGGTCAAACGCGCGCGTAACGCTTTTCATAAGTTATGATCTGTTTGACGCACTACACTAGAATGCTAAAGAATCAGCGCCAATCAATACGCAGACGAACAGATAGAAACTTGCTTTGCGAGACTCATAATTTGTTGGTTCGTGCTTCGAATCCCTGCTGGGGCACTAGATTGTAAGCACGATTCTTCTTTGAGCCAGGGTAACGTTATTTTTCTAATGATCACTCCTGAAGAAATCGCCGGCGAAGAATGGGCTGCGTGGTATCGCCTCTCACCGCAAGAGCGCTGGCATGAATCGGAAAAGTTGTGGCAAGTTTATTTCTACCTTGGTGGCTCACTTGATACGCAACCCGATACTCAAAGTCCTTTCTTCGATCCAGACGCATCGAGTACAAGCGCTACTCATGGGCGGCCAGGCATGCGTATTCTACGACGCAGCCGAGTTTAGCCGCCCGACTCATCTTTCCTGATCCATTCCATCAAATGCGCTCGCGCGGTTCAGCATTTGTTCGAGGGCTGCGAGAGGTTGGACGCCAGTCAGCGCAAAGCGTCGATTGAAGACAAAAGCAGGGACGGCGTGGACGCCTAGTTCTGCAGCTTCGCGTTCGTCAGCGATCACAGTTGGCTCGAATTGTTTGCTTTCGAGTGATGTGCGGAGGGTTGAGTCGTCGAGACCAAGATCGTGTGCGAGCGACGCCAGCACGTCGGTGTTCGAGATGTCTTCGCCACGTTCGAAGAACGCGCGAAACAGCGCCGCGTTATAAGCGTCGAACTGATCCTGCGTTTGGGCCCACTTCGCTGCTTCGTGAGCACGGCGCGAGCGCGGTTGAATCGGTGGCAAACGCATCGTCATGCCTAACCGTTCCGCAAGCGGGTAGACCGAATCGCGCCACACACGCGTCAAATACTCGCCAGCCGGATCGAGTGACGGCGCGGGATCGGGTCGCAACTCGAACGCCTTCCACACCACCTCAACGTCCGGTCTTAATTGCGTCAGTTCGTGCAGGCCTGGCTCCGCCAGCCAACAGAATGGTCAAAGGTAATCAGAAAAAACTTCAATTCGCATCGCCATCAGCCTCCATCAACATTTATTAAACCGCACAATCGAAGAAATGCTACACTCGTCCCTGCCTTACCGCTGTTATCTTCTCGCCCGGGGTCAGCACGAATCATAAAAAGGGATCATAAGATGAAACCGTCGTTTTCCGTACCGCTGCGTCTGCTTGTTGCACTCATCGTGCTCACGATTTCAATCAGCGCACGCGCGCAATCAGCGCCATCGGCGGACATCGTTGTCTCCAAATCCGGTGATGAAGCCGTCGCGCTCGGCGGCCAAATAACTTACAGCCTGGCCGTCTACAATGCTGGTCCAGACGACGCAGTAAATATCGTTCTCACTGACGCGATTCCCGCACACACAACGTTCGTCAACGCCTCAACCAACAACGGCTCGGTCTCGTTCGATGGGACTACATTAACTGTAAACGTAGGCACGCTCGCATTCGACAGCACAGCCACCGCCACGCTCGTCGTGCAAGTTGATCAAAACACGCCGCGCGGTACGATCATCAGCAACACTGTGATCGGTACGTCGGACACACCAGACGCTGACACGTCGAACAACGCCGCAACGGCGTTGACCGCCATCACTGGTCCATTCACGGGAGACGTTCTCATCAGCGAGTTTCGCCTACGTGGTCCAGCCGGAGCGGACGACGAGTTCATCGAGCTTTACAACAACACGGACACCCCGATCGCGGTCGCCACCACAGACGGCTCTTCGGGCTGGGCGCTCGCCGCCTCAGACGGCGTCATCCGCTTCGTGATTCCCAACAGCACCGTCATCCCCGCGCGTGGACACTTCCTCGGCGTTAACTCCAACGCCTACAGCCTCTCCGATTATCCGTCCGGCATCAATGACAATGAGACGGCAACCGCAACCGGCGACGCGACGTACGAGACTGACATCCCTGACAACGCCGGCATCGCGCTTTTCCGCACGTCGGAAACTGAGAACTTCTCAACTGCAACACGGCTCGATGCCGTTGGCTCAACATCCGAAGCGAACACTCTCTACAGAGATGGAACAGGCTATCCCGCGCTCACGCCGTTTAATATTGACTATGCCTTCGTCCGTGACACCTGCGGCAAGGGCGGGTCGATCACAACGTTCGGGCAATGCCCTACCGCCGGGCTGCCGCGAAGCACGAACAACAACGCGGCTGACTTCTACTTCGTTGACACTAGCAATGGTCTCTCCTCCGGTGCCGGGCAACGTCTCGGCGCTCCCGGACCCGAGAACTTGTCGAGTCCCATTCAGCGCAATGCCGACGTGCCGGTCCTGAACCTGGATGCGACAATGGGCAACACGTCTGCACCGAACCGTGTACGCGATCTCACGTCAGACTCGGCCAACAACTCGACCTTCGGCACGCTCGACATTCGCAGGCGCGTCGTCAACGCGACAAGTTTGCCTGTCACGCGCTTGCGTTTCCGCATCGTCGACATCTCAACTTTCCCCGCGCCTTCGGGAATAGCAGATCTGCGACCGCGCACGTCAACCGACCTGACGGTGAGTGGCATAAACGACGAGGCCACGTGCCTTGGCGTTGCGCCTTGCGACGTGACGGTGCTGGGAACGACTCTCGAACAACCGCCGATTCAAGCCAACGGCGGCGGCTTCAACTCGTCGCTATCGTCGGATTCGGTGACGCTCGCGACGCCGCTCGCGCCTGGTGATTCGATTAACGTTCATTTCCTGTTGGGTGTGCAGCAGACGGGCTTGTTTAAATTTTACGTCAACATCGAATTGCTGACAGATCAATCGGGAGGAGAACTGTTACGCCCCGCTGCCTCTGCGCCGTTCCGAAAGTCGAGCAGAGGGACCATGGTGAAGACCAGCACTGCAAACTCCCCACGCGCGCCGCAACCTGCGATTCAAAGCAACCTTGTCTCAAAAGTCATGAAGTGTCGCAGAGATCAATTGTGATAACGGCCACGGAGGATCGGTCCGGCAAGTTGGGTTTGCTCGGGGAAACCGTCGCAGGAAAAGTCGGAAAGAGATTTAGCCACTGATGACACGGATATAAATCCGGATTTTTATCCGTGCTATCCGTGGCCCTTGTTTTACTCAACTAAAAACGGTTTACTGAGTGCTAATGATGCGACGAATAGTTCTTTTATTCTCTTGTGTAGTGCTCATTGGCGCGAGCTGTGCGCGCTTTCACAACGCGCCGACTGATTCAAAAGACGCACGCTACGTAGTCATCTCGCCGATCTATAACGAAATCATCTGGGCCCTCGGAGCGCAGAACACGGTGGTCGGTATCGATCTTTCCACCACCTATCCTCCGGACGTTAAGAAGGTGCAGACCGTCGGCTACCATCGCGCGTTGAGTGCGGAAGGAATTCTCTCGCTACATCCGACCGCGATTATTCACGACAACAACATTGGCCCATCGCAAGTAGTACAACAACTTCAGCAACTAAACATTCCGATGAAGCAGTTCAGCGCGAAAAATGATTCCTTTGATGGGACCAAGGCATTGATTCGCGAAATGGGCGCCTACTTTCATAAAGAGTCGCGTGCCGAAGAGCTCTGCAATACACTCGACACGCAACGCGCCGCGTCAATGGAAAAGGTGAAGCAATACACGGATCATCCGCGCGTGGCGGTGATTCATTTTGGACGCGCGTCGAACGTGTATCTCGTCGTGGGCAAGGGAAGTGGCGGTGATGGCGGTGGCGTCAGTCAGATGATCGAGCTCGCCGGCGGAGAGATGGCAGTCGAGAACACAGGCGGACGCGGCATGCAGCGAATGGAGTCGCCCGAGATAATCGCAAAAGCAAACCCAGACGTCATTTTGCTTACCGACTACGGTTACGATCGTCTCGGTGGATCAACCGATCAGATAAAAGCGTTACCAGGTGTGGCGACGTCGAATGCTGCTCGCGACAATCGCATCTTCCGAATCGAAGAGAATGTGCTAAATTACTTTGGCCCGCGCTCAGGTGAGAACATCGCAAAAGTAGCGGAAATCATCCATAAAAAGTGACAACGCAACACGGTCGTCGACAATTACTCCTCATTGCGCTGGTTGCCGTCACGCTTCTCGTAACTATAGCTTCGATACGATACGGCGCGATCGATTTTTCAATTGCTGAAATCAGTCGCGCGCTCGCATCACTGTTTCCCGGGCAGCCTGAACCAACCCTGGACCAGCGCATCTTTCTCGAGCTGCGTTTTCCGCGTGCGATTCTTTGCCTGCTCGTTGGCGCGAGTCTCGGCGTCGGCGGAACGCTGATGCAGGCGCTGTTTCGAAATCCGATTGTCGAGCCGGGACTGGTTGGCACATCAAGCGGTGCTGCATTTGGTTCTGCGTTGTTCTTCGTACTCGGCGGCGTTTTACACATCGGCACGAGTCTCTGGAGTTTACCGATTGCAGCGTGTGCCGGCGGCATAATCTCCACGTACCTGGTTTTTCTGCTGGCGCGATCGCGCGAAGATGGGCGCGCGTCGATTGTCATGCTGTTGCTGACGGGACTGGCCGTCAATGCGCTTTTCATGAGCGCGATCGGATTTCTGTCGTACATCGCGCGTGATCCGCAAGCACGCTCGATCACGTTTTGGAGCTTGGGCACTTTGTCCGGAGCAAGTTGGAAGGCCGTCGAGATCGTTGCGTTGTCGACGGTGCTCGGATCGATCGTCGCGATACGTTATGCGAAGCAGCTCAACGCGTTGATGATCGGCGAAGAAGAAGCGACGTATCTTGGCGTCAACGTCAATCGACTGAAATGGATCATTCTTTCAGTCAATGTCGTCATCGTTGCTGTCGCGACGGCGTTCACGGGTGTGATCAGTTTCGTCGGGCTCGTCGTCCCGCATATTTTGCGGATGCTGGGTGGCGCCGATAATCGATTTCTGATCGTCGGTAGCGCGCTGACCGGAGCGACACTGCTGACACTTGCGGATCTAATCGCGCGTCTTTCAGTGCGACCGGCGGAGCTTCCGATCGGCATCGTGACGTCTGCGGTTGGAGTTCCGGTGTTCATCTTCTTACTGCGGCGACGGCAGTACGTGTTCTGATGCTTGTTGGCCGTAACATTACTTTCCGCGTCGGTAGCAAGGAGCTCATCTCGGATATTTCTGCGTCGTTCGCGCCGGGCGGGCTCCATTTGATCGTCGGACCAAATGGGGCAGGCAAGTCGACGCTCGTTAAAGTCCTTGCGCGTCTGCTGCGTCCGCAAACGGGGATGGTCGAGTATGAGGGCTCTGACGTTGTTCACGTCAGCGAAGCCGAGCTTGCGAAACGGCGCGCGGTGCTTTCACAGGCTGTTGAGATTGCGTTTCCTTTGACGGTTCGTGAGGTGGTGATGATGGGCCGCTATCCTCACTTTTCCGGTCGACCTGGACCAACAGACGAGCAGATCGTCGATGAAGTGATGCAGCACTTCGACGTGACGGAGTTTAAGGATCGTTACTATCAGAGTCTCAGCGGCGGTGAGCGTCAGCGTGTAAACTTCGCGCGTGTGCTGGCGCAGCTTTGGAGTCACACTACATCTTGCCGCTATCTTTTCCTCGACGAGCCGCTGACGTTTCTCGACATCCGGCACCAGATCGATTTCATGAAGCGGATACGAAGTTTCACCAAGGACACTGATGTGGTTACCGTCGGTGTTGTGCACGATCTCAATCTCGCCGCGCGCTTTGCCGATCAGATCCTGATGTTAGATGAAGGACGCATTGTTGCCAATGGCCCTCCCTCTGAAGTACTCACCACTGAAAAAATAAAACAGGTCTTCGGAGTCGAGCCCACGATGATTCAAACCGAAGATTCAAACATCCATCTCATTTTTAATTAGTCATAAGTTTTCACGCAAAGGCGCAAAGGCGCAAAGGGGCATTTGACCCGCCTTTGCGCCTTTGCGATCTTTGCGTCTTTGCGTGAACTTTTTGTCACAGACTCGAATTCATTGCACAGTGTTCCTTCCGGCCCATAACCCAGTTCTGCTGGATGAGATAGTCGAGCGAGCCGAGTTTCAGATTGGCGCGTCCGCCGTTCGGCGTTGTGTAGGTTGTTCCAAACTGTCCGACGCACTTCGACGCGTTCTCCAATCCATAACGATCAAACCAGGCGCCACCGGTCGGGTTAGTTATCACTCTGCTTAGCAATTGCGCCAACGTCGATGCCATCGCATCCGCCGCCAGGTTTTGATTGGGAGTTGGCAACTGAACTCCCCCGGAAAAAAACTGCGGCGCCGCGACAGTAGGACAACGGTTCGGATTGCCGACGAAGGCGTACCGGAATTGCGATCCCAACGCCTCACCCGTGCCGTGATGCGGCAGGGCTGAAGCTATGCAGAAACCGGTTGCGTTTGAGCTCACGTCAGCCGATGCCATCACCACATAGATACCGGATGGAGTCAGCGGCAGACCGCCGGTAAGGATCTGGTTCTCGACGATTCCCGAAATGTCTGAAGCGGTCAGCTCGAGTCCATGCGAATATCGATCGATCGCCGCTCCGGAATAGAAGAGCGCACCACTTGGCGCTCCACCAATGCCATTCTCATACATTGCGTTTATCTGAAAGTATGGCGATCCTCCGATGTTCGAAAGAAAGTCCGTCAAAATAAATTGCACTGCTGTATTGTCGGCGTTGTTATCCCAGGTTCCGTACCAGATGAAGTAGACCTCAGGAACGCCAGTCACAATTGGTCCATTGTGGTAAGCCATCTTGCTGTCGGTCTTCACCTGGCCTTTCTGGCTGGCCAGCGGTTCTTGCGCAAATGCGGCGATCCCACACAGAGCCAGGATCAGGGCCACAGTTAGCATGATTCTTCTCGTTCTCATTTCAGTCTCCTTTCGTATTCAGGACCTGATCTCGCGCCGCGACCAGCGATCGAATACAAACGATGAGCGAGCCGTTGGGCTCCTCGCGATAGTGAATCGAACCGCTTTCGATCAGGCGGTAGATCATTCGGGTTGGTACATGTGATAAAAGGGCGGCGTGGTCGGGCGGCAGCATGATTCCGTCTCCGGTCGAGCATTCAGTGCAGAGCGCAGGCAGCGAGTCGCTCGCGGTCCGGATGGCATAAAATTCGTGAATCTCGACGGTCCTTTCAGTCCTGCGTGTTTTCTTCACGACGTGTCTCCTGCTCTTACTCGACGGTCGCTATCAGCCGACCCTATAATTGGCGAGCTTTCGCCAACCGCGCCGAACGTTAGTCTCGGGTGCTTTAAAAAGTCTTTCGGATTTTCTTAAGTTGCGCTGATAAAGCTCTTACCGCAGGTCTTACAGAATTCTTACAGCCCTTATGCTCTGGCCTGACAATCACTTATATGAATTCGGGCCGTTTGTGCTTGACGCGCGCAGTCGCATACTGCTGCGCGACGGAGTGACGGTTCGTCTCACCCCGAAGGCTTTCGAGACTCTTCTGGTCCTCATTCAGAACGGAGTGCAGGTAGTTGATAAGGAGCAATTACTGAAGGAGGTGTGGCCGGACACATTTGTCGAGGAGGGCAGCCTTTCGCGCAACATACACGAGCTGCGGAAGGCGCTGGGCGACGACACTTCGCAGCCGAGTTATATAGAAACTATACCGAAGCGAGGTTACAGGTTTCTCGCTCCTCTCAAAGTATGCGATACCGCGCTAATCGCTTCTGTCTCAGTCACTGGTGAAGCGACGGTTATCGAGAAACACACGTTTGCGCGGGTATTGAGTGAGGAGTTTGAAGAATCCGAGCTGCCCTCAGAGCTTGAACCGCTGCGGGCGCTTCCACCAGCTCACAAACCATCACCACGAACGATCAAAATTGTCCTCATTACTTCAGCAGTGCTTGCATTCTTGCTCGTTGGCTCTATGAAAGCGGTTTTTTATCTGAAACGTAACACCACGTCGCCGGCACCAGTGTCGCGTGCGAAGAGCACGCTGCTCAGATTGACCAATAACAACGCGTTGGATGAGGCGCCCGCATGGTCGCCTGACGGAAGCCGCATAGCCTTCTCGAGTAATCGCGACGGGAAGGTTGAAATCTATTTGATGAACACCGATGGATCAAATGTGAGGCGACTCACCAACAATTTGTCCGACGACTATGGTCCAAAGTGGTCCCCCGACGGCCGCAAGATCCTGTTGGATAGCGAGCGAGACGGAAATAAAGAGGTTTACGTCATGGACGCCGACGGCGGCAACCAGACTCGCTTAACCAGAAACACTGCGACTGATAGTGGTACCTCATGGTCTCCTGACGGTAGCCAGATCGCTTTTGCCAGCAACCGTGATAACTCCAGTTTTTATAATTTTGATATCTACGTAATGAATGCCGATGGCTCTAACGTCAGGAGAATAGTAGATGATCCTGAATATGATGCGGAGCCGAGATGGTCACCCGATGGTAAGAAGATCCTTTTCATTAGCGGAAGGAACGGTAACTTTGACGTGTTTGAGGCGAACGTCGACGGCACGGATCAACGTAACCTGACTGCAGATTACGACAAGAACGACGGCGCAGCGGTCTGGTCACCTGACGGAAACAACATTGCTTTTGTCAGGACCATTCAAGGCAAAGAGCAAATCTTTGTTATGAGCGCCGGCGGGAGCAATCTCAAACGTGTGACCAACAACTTGTCGAATAACGGTCGGCCCGCATGGTCGCCCGACGGCTCGAAGCTTGTTTTTCAGACTGACCGGGACGGGAACTTCGAGATATCCGTGATGAGTGTTGACGGCGAATTGGCCCAGCTTACCGATGATCCGGCCGATGATCTCGATCCCGATTGGTCTCCCGACGGAAGCAAGATTGCGTTTTCGAGCAACCGCGCGGGCATGCATCACATTTACGTTATGAATGCTGATGGAAGCTCGCCCACACAAATAACGAGCGCAAACGCGGACGATAGTGAGCCTGCCTGGTCGCGCGACGGCAAGCGGATCGCATTCGTGCGTGGGACGGACGGGAATCCTGAGATCTATGTAGTGAATGCTGACGGAAGCAATGAAGCCAGATTGACAGTCGATCAAGGGATTGACATGTCACCTAATTGGTCGCCCGATGGAAGAATATTCTTTACCAGCAATCGTGAAGGTAAGCGTGAAATATATTCGATGAACGCTGATGGCAGCGGTGTCCGCAGGTTCACAACTGTCGGAGCGAAATCGCCGGCCTGGTCGCCGGACGGAAGCAAAGTCGCTTTCATCAGCTTGAGCACAGAGCCGGGTAGCACGCAGCGTATGTTTCAGGTGTTCGTTGCGGATGCGGATGGCGGGAACGTGAGGATGGTTACAAAGGATCCGCCGAGCTCGTTTAATCCGTGCTGGTCCGGCGACGGCGCGAGCATCGCCTTCGCTATTGATAATCTCGCACTCGAATCGAATATCTATCAAGTTGATCTGAATGGCGGCCATCGCACGCGCTTGACCGCCGGACCCAAGAGTGACGAACAAGCAGCAATCTCCCCCGACGGCTCAAAGCTCGCCTTTCAGAGTAACCGCGACGGCAACTTCGAGATTTATGTAATGAACCTCCGTTAGCTTTTCTCTGCGTAATCTCTGCGTCCTCTGCGCCTCTGTGGTTTACATCACCGCAGAGACGCAGAGGACGCAGAGGTTGCGCAGAGAAATCTCAAGCGGTTAAATGTTGCAGTATGCCGAAGGAAGAGCTCGAACAGGGTAGCGCGGTCATAGAAGAGACCGAGAGTAAGACAAGGCTGGAGCGACCACCGCTCTATAAGGTCCTTTTGCATAATGACGACTACACGCCAATGGAATTTGTCGTCTTCATCCTGCAAACTATATTCAATCACGGCGAAAGCGATGCCGTTCGACTCATGCTCGACGTACACCGGAAAGGTATCGGTCTCGCTGGCGTCTTTACTTTTGAAGTCGCTGAGATGAAGGTAGACAAAGTCACAAGCCTGGCTCAAGCTAATGAGTTCCCGCTCTTGTGTACGATGGAAGAGGACGATGATCACAAAGGAACTTGAAAACACTTTAAGCCTGGCAATTGCAGAGGCGACCAATCGGCAACACGAGTACGTAACGTTAGAACATCTGCTGCTGGCGTTGCTCACCGATCCTACTGCGCGCGACGTAATCTATTCCTGCGGCGGAAATCTCAATACTCTGAAAAAGGATATCGAGGAGTTCTTTGCTGCACACAGTGAAATGGTCAATCCGGATCCGAGCACGTTGCCGGAACAGACAATCGCATTCCAAAGGGTATTGCAGTACGCGTTGCTCCAGGCGCAAGCGAGTGAGCAACAGGAAGTGAATGGTGGTGGTGTACTCGCGGCGCTATTCCACGCAGAGCATTCACACGCTGTGTATCTCTTGAATAAATATGGAATCACGCGTCTCGCCGTACTCAACTACATCTCGCATGGAATTTCCGCTGTAGGTGAGACGGAATCTGGGGGTGACGTCAACGCTGATGAAGGCGAGGAAGACGCTCGGCAAGCGAGAGATCCGTTAAAGGCTTTTACAGTTAACCTGAACGAGCGCGCCGCCGCAGGACAAATCGATCCACTCATCGGCCGCAACGACGAGTTGCAACGAACGATTCAGATCTTGTGCCGCCGTCGTAAAAACAATCCGGTCTACGTGGGCGAGCCTGGCGTTGGCAAAACAGCTATCGCTGAAGGTCTCGCACTGAAGATTCATCAGGGTGAAGTTCCGGAGGTGCTGCGCTCGGCAACTTTGTATGCGCTGGATATGGGAGCTGTTCTCGCCGGCACGAAGTACCGCGGTGAGTTCGAACAGAGATTCAAGGGCGTGATCACGGCGCTAAAAAAGATCCCTGGCTCAATTCTTTTCATTGATGAGATTCATACGATTGTCGGCGCCGGCGCTGTTAACGGCGGCTCGATGGACGCGTCGAATATTCTCAAGCCCGCCCTCGCTTCAGGTGAAATGCGTTGCATCGGATCTACGACCTACAGCGAGTACAAGGCGTCATTCGAAAGAGACCGCGCCCTCGCTCGCCGGTTTCAAAAGATCGAAGTCTCAGAAACGTCGGTCGAAGAAACGGTGGGAATACTGAACGGACTGAAGAGCTACTACGAGAAGTATCACGGCGTGGAGTACAGCCCGGATGCGATTCGAGTAGCGGCTGAGATGTCTGCGAAGTACATGCACGATCGGTTCTTGCCGGATAAGGCGATAGACGTACTTGATGAGGCAGGCGCGGCGCTAAAGTTGAGCTCAACCTCGGAGGAGAAAGTCGTTCACACGCAGGACATCGAAACTGTAGTGGCGCGAATGGCTAAAGTCCCGCCTAAGACTGTCGTGAGTTCAGAAAAAATGCGGCTAGGAGAACTGCAAGGCAAACTAAAGGGCGTGATCTTTGGCCAGGATCATGCGATCGAGCAGGTCGTTCGCGCCATCAAATTGTCGCGTTCCGGCCTGGGCCAACCCGAGAAGCCCGTCGGCTGTTTCCTCTTTTCTGGTCCAACAGGTGTAGGCAAGACTGAGCTCGCTAAACAGATTGCGGTGATTTTGGGTGTCGAGTTTATTCGCTTCGATATGAGCGAATACGCTGAGAGTCACACCGTGTCGAGATTGATTGGAGCGCCACCGGGTTATGTGGGTTTTGATCAGGGTGGTCTATTGACAGACGCCATTAACAGAACTCCGTATGCAGTGTTAGTGCTGGATGAAATCGAGAAGGCGCATCCGAATCTCTTCAACATCCTGCTGCAAGTAATGGATCATGCGACGCTGACTGATAACAATGGTAAGAAGGCTGATTTCAGAAATGTCATTCTGATCATGACGACCAATGCCGGAGCGAGAGAGATGAGCGAGAGTGGGATTGGCTTTCAGAAAGATCAGGGTAAAGGGCAGGGAAGAGGCGCAATTGAACGAACGTTTAGTCCGGAGTTTCGCAATCGTCTGGACGCGTGGATCGCGTTCAAGCCATTAGATGCCCAAGTTATCGAGCAGATTGTCGATAAGTTTATTGCCCAGTTGAACGAGCAGCTCGTTGAAAAGAACGTGGTTGTTAAGCTGTCGCCGGATGCGCGCTCGTGGCTCGCCCAACGTGGTTTCGATCGGCTGCTGGGCGCAAGACCGATGGCTCGCTTGATCCAGGGAAAGATCAAGGAGCCACTGGCCGAGAAGATCTTGTTTGATAGTGAGCCCGTTACCGGCGATGTTTTGGTAGAACTTGAGAACGAAGAGCTCTCCTTGAAATTCCCGGAACGATGAAGTCGCGTCACTTGATTCATTTCATCGACCCCGCAAAGTCAGTTGACGGCATTGTTGCTTTAGGTGGGCCTCTCACCACCACAAACCTGCTGCGCGCTTACTGCCGTGGGATTTTTCCGTGGCCCATCGATGAGTACATTCTGCCGTGGTGTTGCCCGGAGGAAAGGGGCATCCTCGAGTTTCAGGAGCTGCACATTCCTCGACGGCTCGCGCGAACCAAACATAAATTTCATTTCACTATTGATCGCGCGTTTCCGCAGGTGATCAGTCACTGCGCGACGGTCAAACGCAAGCACGAACCAGGTACCTGGATCACAGATGAAATGATCCGCGCCTATTGCGAGCTTCACAGGCTGGGCCATGCTCACAGTGTAGAAGTTTGGGAAGACACTGAGCTCGTCGGTGGGCTTTACGGCGTTGATGCTTGCGGGAGTTTTGCTGGTGAAAGCATGTTCTCGCTGCGAACGAATGCGTCGAAGTTGGCACTGCTATTCCTGATCGAGCATCTGAAAGAGCGTGGTCTTGACTGGATTGATATCCAGATGCTGACACCTCACCTGGAAGCCTTAGGTGCAAAACTCATATCGCGCGCCGACTTTCTCGAGAAACTGACTGCCACCCAAAAACGCAACCTGACGCTGTTCAGTTAGCCACGGATGACACGGATAAAATCCGGATTTAAATCCGTGTAATCCGTGGCTAACTAACGTGTCTGTTGCGAATTGCTAAACGCGTCCATGCGAAGTCTTAATCCCGACTAAAAATCCTCATCTAAGCGGTTAATCGCATCGTCTGGTGGTAGCCAATCAGACGACTTGAACTGCATCTCAAACGTTTCGATTCGTTTCAGCACCGTCGGCGCGTGAGAAGTTATGGTGGTGTGCCGGTAACCTTCAGGTCGCGGCGTAAGCGATTCCACTAAGAACCAGTCACCCAGAATAATCAGGTTCTCCTCCAATCCGCGCCGATCAAACGCTACTCGTATACGCACATTCGCATCGCGTATGTCTTGTAGGAATAATTTAAGCACGCCGTGTCGTGCCTGAATCTCTTCACGAGTTAAATCCCGTAGTTTTGGATATAAGACAAGATCACATCCAAAGCGCCTCGCGTAAGCTTCGAGCTCTCTTCTCTCTTCACTCAAAAGCTCGCGTTTGTCCGGATTTCGAAACTGCTCATAAGAACGATCCTCCCATATCGGATCACGAGGATCGGATGGAATGCAGAAGGATCCAAAGGCTGCAAGATGTCTGAGCGGTTGGTGGTGATCAGCAGCACAACCCAGGGTGTCAACCAGCTTACAATGTTCAATGATCGCTTTAGTTCTGGCATCTGAAAGATCAGCACACTCGTGCACCGCAGCCCTTTCCGCGCGTTTCACAAGGCGATGGATTAGCGCGCGGTCCAGGTACGGCAACAACTGCTCGATGCTTTGGACTCTTGTCGCTTGCACCGACCGCATCATGCCCTCCGGCAAAGGACCTAAGCTGATGGGCCAGACGGGAACGTTACGCCCCATGGCATAACCGATTTCGTGATTCACCCATGTGCTATGCAGAGAATTTGGCGTGAGTAGTGCAATGAAGACGTGGGAATGGTCGATCTGCTTTTTGATCTCATCCAGAAAGGGCCAGCCGGCAGGATTATGACGAGCCCAAATTGGCTGAAGATTTAGCTGGAGTAACCATTTAACAACTTGCGCGGCAGCCTTCTCGTCTTCTTGGGCGTAGCTGAGGAAAACTCTATACCGATAATCATCCTGGCTAGTCATAATCAAAACACCTGATGGGACATGAGGTCCATAAAGGTCGAGGACACCTGTTGATATGATGCGCATTGTTAACACCAGCATTACGAAGGTGTCAATAGCACTCTTCATGTGAACGAGATACTGACAAACTTGATCCTTTGCTATAATTGGCGCGCGGTTCACTCCCAGACGCACACGCTCAATCCTCGTATCACATGACATCAAATATATTCCCGAATCATCGGATTACTAAAATAACTTCATTTTCACTCCTGCTCGGCATTTGTGCGGCACTCTATCTCGTCTACGGAAACGATCGCACGCACGCGGCGCCGCCCGCCTCGACGTTCATCGTAACTAACGTCAACGACAGTGGACCAGGCTCGCTGCGGCAGGCGATCCTCGACGCGAATGCCAATCCCGGCTCCAATACGATCAACTTCAATATCAGTGGACCATCGCTCAAAATCCAACCCTTGCTCGGCCTTCCGGACATCACGGATCCGGTCGTGATTGATGGCTCGACACAGCCAGGCTTTGCGGGAGCTCCGATCGTCGAGTTGAACGGTGGTAAGTCGGCAGTGCGAGCACTGTTTGTGAATGCACCCGGCAGTACGATCCGCAGTCTGGTTATCAACGGCTTTTCGACAGGCGCAATCGTTATCGGCACAGCCGCTGCCGGATCTCATGTTGAGGGTTGTTACATCGGCACCGATGTGACCGGCAAGATCGCGATTCCAATACTGGCCCAGGCGTTAGCGTGTTCAGCTCAAACAACGTCATCGGTGGCACGACCCTCAGTGCTCGAAATGTTATCTCAGGGAACGCACAAGCCGGCGTTCAGGTGCGGTTGTTTTGCTGCATGGGCGTCAACAGCTCTATTTCCGGGAACGTGATTCAGGGAAACTATATCGGTGTCACAGCGCAAGGCGATAAAGCTCTCGGCAATCAGGGAGAAGGAGTTGATATCAGTACTTCTGCGGGTGACGTTTCCGTATCAAATACCCTCGTTGGCGGCACAACGCCCGGCGCCGGGAATGTCATTTCCGGTAATGCGTTCAACGGAATCTCGATCGGCAGTTTCACCACGACCAGTACAACCGTGCAGGGAAATCGCATCGGCACTTCTGCCAACGGCATGGCGAAAATTCCGAACGGCGGCGATGGCATTCGGATCGATTTGGGCAGCAACAATGTAATTGGTGGAAGTGGTCCAGGCGGCAACCTTATTTCCGGAAACGGAACAGTTCAAAGTGGCTTAGGACACGGTAATGGAATCAGTGTCGGCAGCTCGAACAATATCATTCAGGGGAATTTCATCGGCACGGACGCGACCGGCACTGGACCACTTGGCAATATGGATGACGGTATTTTCGGCGGACGTAACACGACTGTCGGAGGAACCGGAGCCGGTGAGGGCAATGTGATTGCTTTCAACGGGTTAAGAGGTATTTCCAACAATGGGAATCTCGGCACTGCGAATTCGTATCGCGGCAACTCAATTCATTCAAACGGCACTTCGAGCTCGCCCTTCACTCCAGGTCTCGGGATCGAGCTTGGCCCAGTTGGTCCTAACGCTAATGACCCGGGCGATTCAGACACGGGCGCCAATAATCTGCAAAACTTTCCGATCATCACGTCAACTATGGCCGCCGGAGGCTCAACAAATGTGAAGGGAAGTTTGAATAGCTCTGCCAGTAGCTCATTCAACCTCGACTTCTATCGCAATAGCGTCTGCGATCCATCAGGCAATGGTGAAGGTGAGCACCTCATCGGAACCACGCTCGTAACCACCGACGCGCAGGGCAATGCAAACTTCGATATCACCTTTGCTGTCTCAACCGCTACGAGCGAATTGTTGACAGCCACAGCCACCGATCTGGCAGGTAACACATCTGAGTTTTCTCCGTGCGCCACTGTTGGATCTGTCGGATTGTCGATCGGTGATGTGTCCGCCGTGGAACGAAACTCGGGCACCACGGGCTTTAGTTTTCCGGTGACGCTTCAGTCGGCTGCGACACAGGACGTTACCGTTACTTTCACGACGCAGGTCGGAACGGCAGTGCCGTCTGTTGATTTTGTGGCCGCTTCAGGTCAGGTCACGATTCCTGCTGGTCAGTTAAGCGGACAGATCGTGGTCCAGGTTAATGGCGACACAGACGTAGAAGATGACGAGCAATTTTTCATCAATTTAACCGCCGCCACCAACGCCATTATTCTCGACGCTCAAGGTCAGGGAACAATTCTTAATGACGACGAGATCGGATTGCTTCTCGAAGAGTCTGGACCAGCAGTTGATCAGGTAGCCGCAGTGGACTCGGTATTGTTATTGAGAGATCCGTTCCGTGTGGTTAATCCGGCGAACATGGTGAAGGATCCGCTCAGTCCAAACACTGGCGTGATCGTGTTTGCCCAGAGCCTCGAGCTGGCCTTTTTCGAATCAGCTTCGGCAGTCGGCGTGATCGTGACCGACAGCACTAACCACACATTCAACATGGTCGCAGCCCAGGTAACGCCCGCATCGATATCCGGCCTCAATGTGAAGCAGGTAAACTTCATCCTGCCCACCGGAATCGCCCCCGGAACCTGCATTCTCAAACTGGTTCTTCACGGTCACGTGAGCAACTCCGTCACCTTCCGGGTCGGCCCGTGATCGTCATCCAGTTAATAAAAAATTAGCCACAAAGACGCACAAAAAGCTCAAAAGTCTATTTTGTGCCTTTTGTGGCATAAGTCTTCACTTCGCGATCGCGGCGACGAACTTCACCGATCGGGCGTACTTGCCGTCTGAGAGGTTGCCGGCGTTGTCGTCGATGCCCCGGACGATTCCGTTCTCGACTTTGTATTCCTTGAGTTTGTTGCTGCTGCTTTCTTGATATTGGCTCGGGTGATAACGAACCCACATGCCGTTGTCGTCAAATACGTATTCGAGCCCGCGGATCTTCTCGCCTTCCAACATCGTCGCCGACTTTATCTCTTCGGCTAATGCTTCGCGTGGAATGGGTTTGTCGGTCACCAGGACCACGAGGGAGTCGGTTCCAAAGCGTTCCGCGCGGCCAGCGTAGGAATATTTCAACTCTACGACTTCACCCTTCGCTGTGTAAGTTCCACTCGCCTGGCCTGGTTGTAATTCTCCAGGGTTTACAGGCTTTGCCGGTGATTCTTTAGCAGTTTGAGCGGGTTGATTCGTGCTCTCACTCGTCTGAGATTGTTTGTGCAACCCGCACGCGGTAATAAGAAAGACACAACAAGCAAACACAAACAAGCGATTCATGTTTTCGCTCCCGGGGAGAATTTGCGGAACGGCGAATCGTATCACAGGACCATCTTCTCTCAAGGTGACAATTATAAAACTGTCCCAAACAACATCAGCCGCAGCCTCAACACACTGGATACTGCGGTCCATCATGAGATCGCACACCACGCACACCCGCAAACTCCTTCCATTACTCGCAGTGCTGTGTTTGTTGCCGGTTGGGGCGACTGGCGCTTTGGCCCAGTCGTCCACGCCCGATCCGGTCGCTTCTTTACGATCCGCAAAGCTGATCTACGTTCAGTCGTCTTCAATACTGGTGGGCAAGTCGGTAATTGAAGAGAAGCTTCAGAAGCGGGCGGAGTTTTCACAGTTGGGTCTCGCCATCACCCGAGACCCCAACGCCGCTGACTTGATCCTCGAAGTGCATCACGATCACTTTACGAAGTATGTCTATACTGCGATCGACGCGAGGACGAACATTCTCCTGGCCGGTGGTAAGTTGAGCTCGTTGGGAGGAACGGTTGCGGGGAAAGTAGCAAAGCGGTTCTTGAAACAGGTCATGCAGGCGCGCGCGACACCTCCGACAAAAAGCTAGAAGAACCTGCGGCCCCACGTCAGTTCTTTCCAAAGTCGAATCGTCACGATCAGCGGCAAGGTCAACGAGACTCCGAGAAGCATCGCGATCAAGTTCAGAGGGAAAGCGACCGCATAAGTCGAGACAAATACCTGCCGAACACCAAAACAAAATAACGGTATTGAAAAGTAAAGCGCGGCCCACTTTCGCAGAAACGCAAGACCGAAGCCGACTACCTCAACCGCTGCGAGAAGAAAGAACCCGCGAAGAAACTGCGGCGGCGGTTGCCTAAAGAATGTGTCTGCGAATAGCGCCGGATTCAGCAACAACGTAAGTGCGCCAAAGGCTCGAAAGTAATTCCGACTCATGGGCACGTTACACGCTGAGCCGGATTACAAGTTTCAATTATGAAGATCACAAGCAGCACAAAGAAGATCTCAAAGCGCACAAACCTTTTTTGTCTTTTGTGCTTTTTGTGTACTAACATCCTGACCAGAAGGGAGATTGAATGTTCGCGTCTATACGACCGCTTTTCGTGCTGGTGCTGTTTGCGATCACTGTCTCGCTCACTGCAAAACCGGCGCGTGTAAATACCGCCTCCGGACTCGCAGCGTGGGACCAGGTCTACTCAGTGCTCGTGTCGCCACGCTGCATCAACTGTCACACTGCCACCAACTATCCGCAACAGGGCGACGATCGTCACCGGCATTTCGCAAACGTCGTGCGCGGGCCTGACGGCTTCGGTGTGCCCGGATTGAACTGTATTAGTTGTCATCAGGAGAGCAATGCTGACAGCACCGGGGTTCCGGGTGGACTAAACTGGCACCTCGCGCCGCTATCAATGCAGTGGCAGGACGTGAACGATCGACCATTGTCGAGCGCAGCCGTCTGTCGCGCAGTAACAGATCGTTCGAAGAACGAAAACATGGATGGCCCAGCGTTGTTAAAGCATCACGCAGAAGCGTTCCTTGTGCTCTGGGCCTGGAACCCGGGCCGCAGACCGGACGGCACAATGCGCACTCTGCCGCCGATCTCGCATGACGAATTCGTCGCCGCCACTCGCACATGGGTTGAAGCAGGCACACCCTGTCCAAAAGGAAGATAAACACATGGCAAAGTATCGACTCACTGTGAACGGTTCAGAGAAGACAGTCGACGTTGACCCATCGACACCTCTGCTCTGGGTTTTGCGAGAGGAGTTGAAGATGACGGGCACGAAGTACGGCTGTGGCATCAGCGCGTGCGGTGCTTGCACGGTGCACGTTGACGGCGTGGCGACACGCTCGTGCGTGGTCCCGGTGTCGCTGATTGGTAAACGAGAGATCGTCACCATCGAAGGCGTCGCGAGCGATCCGGTCGGTCGCGTCGTGCAAAGCGCCTGGGTTGAAAAAGACGTCGTGCAGTGTGGTTACTGCCAGAGCGGACAGATCATGAGCGCCGTCGCGCTGCTGAAAGCAACGCCGAATCCGACTGACACGAACATCGAGGAGTCGATGGGCGGGAATCTCTGCCGCTGCGCGACGTACGTGCGTATTCGTGAAGCCATCGCGAGCGCTTCGCGACAGATCAAAGGAGCAGCGTGATGCAACGAGCCGTTAAAACAGAATTGAACCGGCGAAGTTTTATTCAGCTCACCACGGCTGCAACCGGCGGATTATTGATTTCGCTTTACCTCGATAAACCTTTGCTGAATGCACAGCAACCTCCGCCACCGAAGGTTTATCCGCCGGACGCGTTTGTTCACGTGCGGCGCGATGGCCATGTCGTGATCACAGTTAACCGGCTGGAGTTTGGACAAGGTGTGCAGACTTCGCTGCCGATGATTCTCGCTGACGAGATGGACGCCGATTGGTCTCAGGTCATCGCGGAGCTCGCACCCGCCGCGGACGTTTACAAAGATCCGTTGTTTGGTATTCAAATGGTTGGCGGCTCGGGATCGATCGCGCACTCGTTTCAACAGTATCGCGAGCTCGGCGCAAAGACGCGCGCGATGCTCGTCGCTGAGGCTGCAGACCGTTGGAAAGTGACGCAGGATCAGTGTCGCACTGAGAACAGCGTTGTGTATGGACCGGGCAATCGCTCCGCTCGTTATGCTGATCTCGCAGACGACGCCGCGAAGAAACCAGTTCCGCAAAACGTGAAGCTCAAGAACGCGTCAGAGTTTCGCATCATCGGCAAGCGAGTGCCGCGTCTCGATAGTCACTCGAAGTGTGACGGCTCGCAAAAGTTTGGCCTCGATCTCGATCTGCCGGGGATGAAGATCGCGCTCGTTGCGCACCCGCCGGTCTTTGGCGGCCGCGTGAAGAGTATCGACGATCGAGACGCGCGCAGTCTCGATGGAGTGCGTGATGTGTTTGAGATACCCCTCGCGAAAGGCAGTGCCGTAGCTGTAGTTGCTGATCGATTCTGGACTGCGAAGCAGGCGCGCGATCGTTTGAAGATCGATTGGGACTTATCAGGCCTCGAGCATGCGGACACGGTTCAACTACTCGCGAAATACAAACAGTTAGCGGCAACCGACGGTAACGTCGCGATCAACCGCGGCGATGCGAAAGCGATGGATCAAATTCCCCCTGCGAATCGCATCGTGGCCGAGTATGAGTTTCCATTCCTCGCCCATGCGCCGATGGAGCCGCTCAACGCGACAGTTAAATTCGAAGGTGACAAGGCGGAAGCATGGGTGCCTTCGCAGTTTCAGACGATGGACCAGGCGGTAATTGCCGAAGTACTCGGGCTCAAGCCTGACAAAGTTACTTTCCATACGGAGTTTGCCGGCGGCGGTTTTGGGCGGCGCGCCACGACCGATTCGCACATACCGCGCGAAGCGGCGTTAATCGCCAAACGTTTTCGTGGCACGCCAGTCAAACTGATCTGGAGCCGCGAAGATGATGTACGTGGCGGTTATTACCGTCCGATGCATGTCCATCGTGTCGAGATTGGAATCGGGCGCGACGGAATGCCGGTCGCGTGGCGTCATGTTGTCGTTGGGCAATCGTTACTCGCCGGAACTCCGTTTGCGATGATGATCAAAGACGGCGTCGATGAGACTGCGGTCGAAGGCACGAAGGACACGAGTTACGAGATCCCGAATTTTCGCGTGACAGCACATCATCCGACTGTGAACGTGCCGGTGCTCTGGTGGCGTTCGGTGGGCCACACGCACAATGCATTCGTGATGGAGACGCTCGTTGACGAGCTCGCGACTAGAGCTAAAGCCGATCCGATTGCTTATCGTCAAAAGCTGCTCAAGGCAGATGCGAAGAAGCTTCGCTCAGTGCTCGAGCTGTTGGACCAGAAGAGTGGTTGGCGCAAGACTCTGCCACGAGGGCGAGCCTTTGGTGTTGCGTGTCACGAATCGTTCGACACTGCGGTGGCGTGTGCGGTGGAAGTGTCGATTGAAAACAAGCGCCCGCGAATTCACCGGGCCACAGTTGCGGTCAATTGCGGGTTGGCGGTGAATCCGTTGACCGTTGAGAGCCAGTTCCAGGGCGGGCTCGGTTTCGGACTCACGCAGCTCGTGGTGAAGGGCGCGATCACGCTAAAGGATGGGCACATCGAACAGCGCAACTTCGATGGTTATGCACCGCCATACATTATGGAGGTCCCGATGACGGTCGACGTTCACATCGTCCCGAGCACCGAGCCTCCGACGGGCTGCGGCGAGCCACCCGTTCCGGTGATCTCACCGGCAGTAGTAAACGCGCTTTCTAAACTAACGGGCAAGCGCTACCGTACGCTGCCACTAAAAACTGTTTAGCCACAGATTAGACGGATAAAATCCGCGGATTTTAACGGATTACATAAAAGGCGGTTTGGCGGGGGCGGAACCATTTCATTCCGTCCTTCGTCAGGTAGGCGTCGTCTTCCATCATGATCGTTACTTTTTGACCGTTCCATTCGGGGACCGCGGTCGTGGTGTTCAACTCGATCGAAGTGTAAGAGCCTTCGCGGAAGGGTGGCTCCAGTGGCGCGCCGGCGGCCGGACGACGAAAGTCGACACTCGCGCCGAGAGCGTGGCCTTGATTGCCGACGGAGTGTGAATAGATCATCGCTTCGATGCCCGCCGACTTCATGTTCGCCATCGTCGCATCATAGACTTCAAAACCCTTTGCGCCGGTTTTGATGTGAGTGAACAGCGCGTCCTGAAGTCTGTTCGTATTCGTGAGGGCTTTCTTCAGCCCTTCAGGAACATCCTTCTCACCTGCGCGCAACACGTACGCCATCTTCTGCCAGTCAGTACTCAAGCCGAGGTAGTTCAAACCACAATCGATGTGAATAACGTCGCCGCGCTGAATCACGGTGGACTCCGCTGCAACTTCGAGAAATTGCAGCGTCTTACCTGTTTCAGTGTTTTGACGTTGCACACGCAAATCGGGCTGGAACCACGTACCAAGACCTAGATTGTATATCTGTTGCAGAAACCAGAAGCGAACGTCGCCGACCGTCGTCTTACCCGGCGTGATCACTTCATTCGAAAACGCGCGCTGCGTGAGGATGTCTGTAACAGTCACGGCGGTTCGATAATGTTCGAGCTCTTCGGGCAAACGCGTGTCCATGTATTCGACGATTAGCGGAGCCGCCGAAACGAAACGCGACGCTAAATCTTTCCCGAGAGTTTCTGTTAGAAAGTTGTAAGTGTCGTGCGTGATGCCATTCGTTGCGCCGCGCGTTCCGCCCATGTTGAGCGCGATTGTTTTCGGGTTTCGTTCTTCGACGATGCGTTTCAGGGTTGAGGCAATGTCTCTGCCGGGCGGGTTGAGTACTTCGAAGAATGACTTCAAGTGTTCTTCGGAATAACGGACGAGAGCGATGCGATCGAGTTTGTCTCCACCGCGATCGGCGAAGATGAAGAAGTCGCGCCGGCCGTTGTAAGGAAGTGGAGGTGCGATGTACTCAGTGACCGGATCAGCGTGAAATTCTTCGTTCGTCACGATCCACATCTCGATCTTCTGTTGACGCATCATCGGCAGCAGCATCGTGTCGAGACGTTTCTTCAGCCACGTTTCACGCACCGCTTGTTGGTCGCGGACGGATAGAAGCTTTGGGAGTGGCTCGCGTGACTGCGCGTAGATCGCGATGGGTAATGAAAGTAGTAAAAGAACACGTGCTGCAAATGTTTTCTAAGGTCTCCAAAGGAAGTTTTCACGCAAAGACGCAAAGATCGCAAAGACGCAAAGGCGGGTCAAATTCTTCTTACGTCAAAGAGGATTGGGCGCGCCTTTGCGTCTTTGCGATCTTTGTGTCTTTGCGTGAACTCACCCGTTGGCGCTGCGGAAGCCGCGATCGTGCGCGAAAACCATGGCCTGCGCGCGCGTCCAGACGCCGAGCTTGTCGAAGATGTTTGATACGTGATTGCGAACAGTCTTTTCACTGATCGAAAGACGCTCTGCGATCTGCGCGTTGCCAAGTCCTTCCGTAATCAACGCCAGCACTTCACGCTCGCGCGCCGTTAACGACTCAAACGCCGGATCCTCGCCGGCGGATTCTTTAACGTCCATGAAATCCAGCACTTCGGCGCAGAAGCGTTCCCACGCCGGCTCACTATCGAGAAGAATATGGTTCTTCGAATCAAGCTCGACGAACTGCGCGCCCGGAATTCCAGCGGCGAGAATGTGTCCTTCCGCGATCGGGATCACATCGTCGTCACGCGAGTGCAGTATCAACGTCGGCGCCTGTACGTGTTCGAGAAGATCCATAACGTCGATCCCCGCGCGTGTCTCGAGTAGTCGGGCAGCGATCTCCGGCGAAGTCGTTTTGCGACAGAGATCGTTGAACCAACCAATCTGCTCATCAGTCGCGCCGGGAATAAATCGCGACGTAAAAACTTGCCGGAACACGGGATTGTCTTTGCCCCAGCCCAGTCGAGCGAGGTCGATCAGCGCGCGATACAAGCGCTCTTTGTCCGGATCGCCGCGGCGATAAGTTCCACGCGCGTACGCGCCATAAAGCACGAGCCGCGACACGCGTTCCGGATGCTTCACTGCATACGCGATGCACGTCGCTGCTCCCTGCGAAATCCCGAGCAGCGCGAACGGCTCGGGTGGATTAACCGCCGCGACAACCGCTTCGAGATCCTCGATCCAGCGCGCAAACGACAAGTCGCCGACGTTCCAGTCAGTCATTCCACAGCCACGCTCATCGTGACGCACGTAACGAAAATGCTCACTAAAGAAGCGGATCCAGTGACGCCAAACCGGACTTTCCCATTCGAATTCCAGGTGAGTCATCCAGTTTGCGGCTTTGATCAACGTCGGACCCGCGCCAGCTTCGGCCCACGCGAGCTGCACTCCGTCCAGTGTGCGCAGGTATCGAATTCGCTGTGCCGGCTTCTTGATCATGCTGAGACAAATGTCCTATCTGAAGGCCCGAAGTATAGCCAAACCGGGACTAAACTCCCATAGCCTGCCGTCGCGAATCGCGCGATCCTGCACGGCACGAAAGAGGAGGCAATATCATGCTGAAGCGCATTTTATTTTTCGCTTATGGGACTTTTAGTTACCTTATTTTCTTCGGAACGTTTTTGTACGCAATTGGCTTCATCGGCAACTTCGGAGTGCCGCGCACACTCGACGGCGCAGCGACCGGGCCACTCGCCATCAGTCTCGCAATCGACGTCGCTCTGCTCACGCTTTTCGCTGTGCAGCACAGCGTGATGGCGCGCAAGTGGTTCAAAGAATGGTGGACGCGAATCGTGCCGAAGCCCATCGAGCGTTCGACTTACGTGCTCTTTTCGAGTCTCGCGTTGATTTTGTTGTTTGTGTTGTGGCGACCACTCGGCGGCGTGATCTGGTCAGTTGAAGATCCGGCGGGACGATTCGTGTTGCGCAGTCTGTTTGCTTTCGGCTGGGGACTGGTGCTGTTTTCTACCTTCCTGATCAACCACTTCGACTTGTTCGGGCTGCGTCAGGTCTGGCGCAACTTACTGGGCCAACCGCAATGCGGTTTGAAATTTACGACTCCGGGACCATATAAGATCGTGCGACACCCACTCTACGTCGGCTGGCTCTTCGCGTTTTGGATGACTCCTGTAATGACAGCCGCGCACCTGCTGTTTTCGATCGCAACCACAGCATATATTCTGCTGGCGATACAATTCGAAGAACGCGACCTCGTTCGCGAGCATGGCGAAACTTACGAAAAGTATCGAAAGTCTGTGCCAATGCTCGTCCCATCGCTGCGCAAGCCTGAAGCGAAAAACGCGCCTGCAATGGTCAAGACAGCCGATTAAGAAGCCATTTCAACTCTTCGGAATATTGAGGCTGCTGAAGGGCTGCACCTGTTCGATGGAAATCTTTTCCAACTCCACTTCATCGAAAGCCCCGGGCAGCACCTTCGCTACCGCGACCTCCCGTATCTAACTCTCGACGCAAGCGATGCCCATTAGTTCTACGCCGAAGGCGTTCGCTAATTTCAGCCCAGGGTTCGAGGAACGAGAACCCTGGGTACACCGAACAAAATATGATTAAACCCTGAAAGGGTTCGCCTTTAAGACAAACTCTTTCAGGGTTAGAACGACCTTTGTGCTGGTACCCAGGGTTCTCGTTCCTCGAACCCTGGGCTCAAATTTGCGAACGCCTTCGGAGATAGGAGCTTTGCCTACTCGGGCCAACTTATGAGAAACTCCCACGGCGCAGTGGTCTAAGGTTGGGTCTTCACATTTGGGAAACACAAGTTTTTTAGGTCCTGTCGTTACAACTTCAGCTTAGATTCTCCCAGGTGGTACCACTGTAGATGTTGTCATTCGTTCCCCACGTGCGCACTGCGCCCAAAATCGTCACATTCGGCTATCTTTGCCTGATCATCGCCCTCGGCTGGGCCATTTTCGGGACTACGAGCTCGCACGCCGGACGCTCCGTTACGCCGCTTGAGACTGAAAAATGGACCTCGTCGACCAGCATAAGCGACGAAGTCTTCATCATTTACCGCAACGAGCGCGGCCAATTCGCCTGTCGTGAAGCCAATAAAACTGAGCGCGAGCGTATCAATAAACGTTCGGGCGGCGGCGTCACTCGCCTGATCTACAGCGGCGCCTCAAGAGTCAAAGGTGGACTGACAACGGAAAGAGTGGTTCAAGATCCGACTACCGGTCTGGCGCTCTTCCCATCTGCCGGATTCCGCATCGTCCTGCACGGCACGACACAACTCGAACAGAACCAGCAAGCAAAGAACGCCTTCATCGTCGCCGCGAACCGCTGGGAAGCCGTCATCGCCACACCGATCACGGTCGTGATCGACGTCGACTTTGGACCAACATTCTTCGGTGACCCGTATGACGATCCGGACATCCTCGGCGCAACCGGCACTTTCTCATCCGTCGGACCGTATCCGGATCTGCGACAACGATTAATCAACGGCGCTTCAACCCCGGCTGAGACGCAGCTCTACAACGCGCTGCCTGCGACCCAGGTGCCCGCTGAGCAGGATGGCGGCGTCGTTACTAATGTCACGAACGCACGCGTCACGCGACCCAACGCTCGCGCGCTTGGCATCGTGCCTGACATCAGCAACCCCGGTTCGATTTCCCTGGGCCAGGGCGACGCCGGAATCGGTTTCAACTCAGCGTTCCCATTTGACTTCAATCCGGATGACGGCATCGTCTCGGATCAAACTGACTTCGATTCGGTAGCCACACACGAGATCGGTCACGCGCTCGGCTTTGTATCAAACTCCGGTGGCCTCAATGCCGGTACGACTGTCGCTATCTGGGACCTGTTTCGCTTCCGTCCTGCGACCGCGACGACGCCTGCCTCGTTTACCACCGCACCGCGCGTGATGACGACCGGCGGCGGCCAGGTTTACTTCAACAACCAGGTCAATACTTTCGCCACTCTCGAGCTTGGTCTCTCGACTGGTGGTCCCAGTGGAAACGCCGGCGATGGCCGCCAGTCAAGCCATTGGCGTGATGATTCTCTTGACTCCTTTAGACCGTATATCGGCATCATGGATCCCACGCTCGGCGATGGACAGCGAAAACAGATCAGCGAGAACGATCTCAGAGCCATCGACATGTTTGGTTACACGCTTGGTGGTCCACCGATCGTGCGCCCGCCGAACGACAATTTTGCCGACGCCATCAGTTTTCCCGGCAACTCAGGTTCTCTGAACGGCACGAACGTGTGGGCCACTCGCGAAGCCGGCGAGCCAGTTCACGCCAATTTCCAGGGTGATAAATCGATCTGGTACACGTGGCAATCGACAATAAATGGCCAGATAACTATCGACACGATCGGCAGCAACTTCGATACGACGCTCGGCGTTTACCTCGGATCCGCAGTCAATCAACTCAACGGTATCGCAGCGAACGACGACATAGTAGGCGGTCAGAACAAGGCGAGCCGCGTCCAGTTCAATGTCAGCGCCGGAACAACTTATCGAATCGCCGTCGATGGCTGGGACGGAGAGTTTGGAAACGTCACTCTGAATTGGAGCGCGAGCGGCGTCACGCCAACGCCCACTCCAACTCCGACGCCCACGCCGTCGCCAACACCCACGCCTTCGACTGATTTTGCAATCGATACATTTGAGGCGTCACCTGATCCGGTGGGAAGCGGTCAGCTCGTCACTTTCACGGTTACAACCCACATTTCTTCCGGTCCCGCCGTGAATCCGACGATCTCGATCGTGCTTCCGTCAGGAGTGAATTTCGTCTTTTGTAAGCCTCAGCCTGAGTGTACGACGAATGGCGGGACCATTACCTCAACTCTCAGCAACGTTTCTGCTAACAATATTTTGACTCTATCCGGGGATGCTCTGGTAACGGCAGCGAGTGGGACCACGCTTAATGCGACTGCTACGATCACGACGAGCAATACTGATCTCAATCCTTCTAACAACTCTGCAAACAGATCGGTAAGCGTCGTCGAGGTAGTACCGTTCAGTGGAGCGCAGAAGATTTCGTCGAACACCGAAGGTGCGCACGTGCTCGCGCTGCGCGGTGGTACGGTGTGGGCCTGGGGCCTTAATTTTCAAGGACAGCTTGGTGATGGAACAAACGTCAATAGGACCAAGCCTGTCCAGGTTGAGGATCTGATGTTTGTAAAAGACATCGGCGCCGGCGGAAACACTTCTATTGCTCTCAAAACAGACGGCACTGTTTGGACGTGGGGCAGCAATGCATTTGGCGCATTAGGCATTGGCGATGTGGCGCCGGCCACAAGCGCGCGGCCTGTTCAAGTGAGCTCATTATCCGGAGTTACAGCTATCTCCGCCGGCACCGGTCACGGAATGGCCCTCAAGTCAGACGGGACTGTCTGGACCTGGGGAAGTAACTCGCGCGGCGAATTAGGTATCGGTGTGCAAGACTTTGTTGCGCACCCGATACCGGTGCAGGTTCCCGGCCTCACAAATGTAGCTCGGATCGTTGCGGGTGATGGTACTGCTTACGCCATCAAGTCAGACGGTACGGTTTGGGGTTGGGGCACTACAATCTCCGGAAGGCTTGGCGACGGAACGCAAACGGGAGAGCCCAAAACCTCGCCCATCGAGCTGCCGGCTTTGAAAGATACAACTGCTATCGGGGTGGGCGTCGCTTCGACTGTGGCGCTGAAGCAGGACGGCACTCTCTGGTCGTTTGGTAGCAATTTCCTTGGCCGGCTCGGCCGGGGAATCAGTCTCCAGGATAACTTTCCCTTCCCAACCCAGATCTCGGATCTGCTGGGGAAGGGAGTTTCAGCAGGTTACGCGCACACGCTTGTGACGTTGCCGGACGGGACGGTCAAAGCGTTTGGCGGCAACGAGTCGGGCCAACTGGGCCAGGGGAGTAGTGATTTTCAGTCACATCCTTCGCCATTGCTGGTACCGGGACTGTCAGGGGTATTTGCGACCGCAGCGGGGACCAATGCGAGTTTCGCGCTAATCGGTGATGCCAACGCGGGCGGTACCATCAAGGCGTGGGGCCAGAACCACTTCTTCATGTTAGGAATCCAGGCGCTCATCTCGACGCCTGTTCCAGTAAATGTGGTCGAGAATCTCACTGTCGCTAACCCGATCTTCAGTGCTCTGGCTGGAGCCTTGTTTGGAACTCAGGTGTTCGTCGCGTGTGGAACTCCGGGCGCGGTCATTCATTACACGACGAACGGAGCTGACCCGACTGAAAGTGATCCGATTGTTGTTTCGGGGACGGCCGTCGGTGTGGACCACTCGCTGAGGTTGAAAGCCAAAGCATTCAGATCAGGGTTTACGTCGAGCGAGATCAAGAGCGCGGCTTACAAGGTGCTGGCGTCGGAGCCGTTGCAATTGTTGGTCGATGAATCAGGTCCCGCGTTGGACCAGATCGCAGCGATCGACTCGCTATCGTTCCTGCGCGATCCGTTCCCGGTTGTAAACCTCGCCGATCTGCTCAATCAGGGATCTGATCACAACACGCGCGTGCTTGTATTCGCGGGGAACCTTGCCTTGTCACAAGGCGAAACGGCCGCAGCGGTGACCGTTAATCTGGTTGATAGCAACAGTCAGTCGTTCGATGTTCCGGCGGAACGGGTGATCGCTCTGCCCAACACGGAGATGGTCCAGGTAACCTTCCGACTACCGAACAACCTCGCGGCGGGCACCTGCACCATCCGCATCAGGCATCAGTTACGCACGAGCAACGCCGGCACAATCAGAATCCGAGCCTAAAGAAAAACTTTTCACGCAAAGGCGCAAAGATCGCCAAGACGCAAAGGCGCGCCCGAACCATTTGACCCGCCTTTGCGTCTTCTTTGCGCCTTTGCGTGAACTAAATGATCACCTCGCCGTGACCTGGACTGTCGACGTTCCTTGATTTCCCGCCAGATCGAACGCACGCGCCTGGAGTTGATACGTTTTGTTCATCGCGCCGGGCACACGCCAAACGCAGCTATACGGCGCGCCTGTGTCCGTGCATTGCAACGCACCGTTCACGAAAAACTCCACCCGCGTCACACCGACGTTATCACTCGCCGTCGCCGTGATCGTCACGTTTGATTTACGCGCCACGATTCCACCATTCGCGGGACTCGTGATCGAAACAGTGGGCGCAGTGTTGTCGCCTGACGTTGTGAAGCCGATGCGGTTCACAGATCCGGCTCCGCGCGCGAGATAGTAGAGAAATCCATCAGCCGAGACCTGCAGGTCGACTGGAGATGAAATTCCGGTAGCAAAATCCGACACTGCATTTCCATTCGCCGGATCGAGTCTCCTGATCCACCCGCCGCAGAAGTCTGCAAAGAAATAGTTACCGACAAAGTTCGCGGGAAATTGAGTAACTTGCGGATTGTAAAACGCGCCGCCCGTGATCGCGCACGTATTCGCGTCGTTGGCGTAGGCGAAGATCGGATCGCGGAAACTCGGATTCGGCGGATTGCAGAAGCCTTCGCAGGTGGGCCAACCATAATTGGAGCCGGCGATACCATCGTTGATCTCTTCCCACGTATTCTCGCCCACGTCGTTGATAAACATCCGGCCCACGCCCGCCTGAAATGTAAACGTAAACGGATTGCGTACACCGAGCGCCCAGATCGCGCGGTTATCGCCGGTGGCCTGATTGAAGAACGGATTATCGGTCGGAATCGCACCGGTTGAAGTGATACGCAGAATCTTTCCCAGACGCGTCGCTAACGATTGCGCGTTCGCGCTGTTGGCGTTATCACCGAGCGCAACGAAGAGATTGCCGTCTGGTCCAAAGTGAAGCGCGCCGCCGTTGTGGTTTGTGGCCGCGCTCAGGTTAGGCATGTCCATCACGATCGTTTCGCTGCCGGCGAGTGCCACGTCGCCATTGGCAGTGAAGCGACTGATTCGATTATGAATCGTCGGCGTCGTAGCGGTGTAGTAAACATAGACCAGTTGATTCGAAGCGAAATTCGGATCGAAAGCAATGCCGAGTAGCCCGCGCTCACCTGACGAATCGACGGTGACGGTGAGAAATGGAGTGGGCAGCAAAGCGCCATTCTTGATGACGCGCAACGCACCGCCCTGTTGGCAAACAAAGATCCGGCCATCGGGAGCAAGCGCCATGGCCGTAGGATTTGATAAACCACCGGCAACCAACGTGTCAGTAAACTCTGACGGCACCGTCGCGGCACTCGTGATCTGCGTGCTGGTGGACGTGATCGCCAGCACAACGATGCATAGAACTAAACTAAGCGAGAATATCGAGCTCCTTAAATTCATGGCAGCCTCCACAACACTAGACTTTTTAGCTGGGCAAGATTTTCGGTCGGGGTAGGAGGACGCGACTCTGCCATGATTGTTTTCCGAAAGTTTCGCAGCGATCAGCTTTGCCTCAAGACTGTTAGCCACAAAGAAGCACAAAAAGCTCAAAATAGGTTCTGCTGATTTTGTGCTCTTGTGCCTCTTTGTGGCTAAAATTCGGATCGAAATAAGGAACTCCTGGTCGAGCGGATTTATGGCGATGAGGTCGATGCCCAAGCCTTCGTTGAGCACCTGAAGACCGCCAAAAAGCCCTGTAAATCATGTGAATTCGACCATCCTGTCCCGATTTGTCCGACACGAAAACTCCACATCTAGATCCGTTCAAACCTGTTATTCTTCCTCCTCCCCGACGATCTCCCCGGAGGATGCCTGGAAGCCCCAAGCCCTCATTCGCGACTAAGTTGTCCGGTGTGAAACCACTCACGGTTTCCGGAGTACCAAATGAAGCGTTACCAAAATCCCTGGCTTTGGAGTAGTTTCGCCGCACTCCTGTTTTCAGCGCTGTTCCTATCCCAGACTGGAACACACGCAGAGTCGACCGTCTCACTCGAACGGAAGGTCTCGAAGGACATTCTCAAAAAGGTTTCGGAAGGCCGTGGCGGTGAGTTTGTCCGCGTAATTATTCAACCAACTAACCCAGCCGATATCTCGATCGATTCAACCATCATCTATTCAGGTGGTGAAAATATTCGCAAGTTTAAGAACTTCGCGGTGCGCGTTGTCACTTTGCCTGTAGCGGCAGCCGTGAACCTTGCGGCCCGCAGCGACGTGTCTTACGTTTCACTAAACCGCGACGTTATTCCGATGGGCCATCTCTCGCGCACAACCGGCGCGGATCAGATTCGCAACAGTGGCCCATCAGGCACGAGGCTCGATGGCACGGGCGTCGGCATCGCGATTCTCGACTCGGGAATCGATACCGATCATCGCTCTTTTCTGAATCGATCAAACAACGTTCGCGTCGTGTACAGCGAAGACTTCACTAACGAAGGCCGCACTGACGATCCTTATGGACATGGAACACACGTCGCTTCACTCGCTGCCGGCAACGGCCGCATTTCAAACAGCCAATACGTGGGCATCGCGCCTAACGCAAATCTGATCAATCTGCGTGTGCTGAATTCAACGGGCGTTGGTACGACAGCGTACGTACTGCGAGCGTTAGACTGGGTCGCGACGAATCGAACGACGTACAACATTCGCGTCGTCAACATGAGTCTCGGCATGCCTGCAGTGGATTCTTATAAAAACGATCCGGTGTGTCGTGCAGTGCGCAGACTGGTTGATGCCGGTGTGGTCGTTTTCGCAGCCGCCGGCAACAACGGCAAAGACAGCGACGGAAACAAGATCTACGGTCACATCCATTCGCCAGGCAACGAGCCTTCGGCGATCACTGTCGGAGCGACAAACACGTTCGGCACCGACGATCGCAGCGACGACGCTGTGGCAACATTCAGCTCGCGTGGTCCAACGCGTAGCTTCACGACAGACGATGCCGGTGTCAGGCATTATGACAACCTCGTCAAACCGGATCTCGTCGCGCCCGGCAACAAACTGATCGATGCAGAAGCTGACGGTAATTATCTCGTGACGAAAACACCATCACTGGATGCTGGTGTCAGCGGCGCTGATAATCGCAAGATGATGTATTTGAGCGGCACATCGATGGCCACACCAGTCGCAGCCGGAACTGCAGCGTTGATGCTGCAAGCAAATCCGAGTCTGACGCCGAACCTCGTCAAGGCGTTGTTGATGTACACCGCTCAACCGCTCGCCGGTTACAACATGTTCGAGCAAGGCGCCGGACAGCTAAACATCGCGGGCGCGGTTCAGTTGGCCCGGTCGGTACGAACAGATCTGAGTAGCGCGACAACCGTCGGCTCCTCACTATTGATAGTCGATCCACCCACGCCGGAGACCACGATTGCAAATCACACGTTCACGTGGTCGCGCGGCATCATTCTCAATCACACATACGTCACCGGAAGCGATCTGATTACGAAGTATCAACTTGTATACTCACTCGGAATGCTGCTCGGAAATGGTGTAATCACCGGTGACAGCACCTTGGTTCTCGATCCTTCATACTTTTCAGACGGCGTTATCACGGGCGATCATATACTTACGAGTTACGGCGTCATTACGGGAGACGGTTCTGCTTTTCTCGCAGTAAATCTTTTGTTCCAGGATCTACTGCCGGAAGGTAGTATGGTGGGAGACGGAGTGATAACCGGAGACGGCGTCATTACTGGCGACGGCGTGATCACAGGCGACCTCGTAGCCAGCGCTCAGTCGGCCATGCTTAATGGCGAGGGTAGTTCAACGATGGCGGCACCATCAGACGATGGCAACGACTGCTTAGATTATTAAACTGATCCACAGTTTACATAGATTGCACTGATTACACGGCAGATCCGTGTAATCGGCGTGTTCTGTGGCTACGAGGTAGAACTATGAGCGCGGCAGAAGTAGAAGTTAATCGACCTCAGTTTGGACAAGTCTACATGTGGTCGCTGGTGATTGCGGGCGCAGCGATCGTGCTGGTCTCGCTTTATCAATTTCCTTACAGCGAGCTCGATCCAAGTTTTGGTTTCCTCTGCCTGATGGTAATGGCGAGCTCCCTCATTGCTATTCCCATCCCACGCGTGAGCGGTCGTATTACGGTGGCTGACACTTTCGTTTTTCTGACGATGCTGCTCTACGGTGGTCCTGCGGCAGTACTCGTTTCAGCGCTCGAAGGCGTTGCCGCGACATTGATCATCAGCAAACGTCCACGCACGATTCTTTTCAACTCAGCCATTCTCGCGACGTCGACTTTCTGTACTGCGACCGTCCTGCATTTGAAGTTCGGATCCATAATCGCCATCTCGCAAAACTTCACGCAGAATTTCTTTATCGCGGTGTGTTTGATGGCGCTCGTGCAGTACATCGCTAACACGGTTCTGATCGCGATCGAAAAGGCGAGCAAGATCAAAGAGTCAGTCTGGAACACGTGGCGAACTTATTACCTCTGGACTTCGGTGACTTATTTTGCGGGTGCGTCTGCGGCGGGGATCATCGCGATTCTCATCCATCGACACGGCTTCTACGCGGTCGTTGCGACGGCACCGATCATTCTCATCATCTGTTTCACTTATCAAACTTATTTAAAGAACATCGAGGCTTCGCTGGAACAGACTGAAGCGGCCAGACTGCACGTCGAAGAGTTGTCGCGCTACATCGGTCAGTTGCAACGCTCGGAAGAAGCGCGCGGCAACTTGCTGCTGCGTGCTGAGCGCGCGCGTGCTGATGCGGAAGCTGCGAATCGTATCAAAGACGAGTTTCTCGCGACGCTCTCGCACGAGCTGCGAACGCCGCTGACGTCGTTACTTGGCTGGTCCAGCGTACTGCGTGAAGGCAAGCGCGATGAGAAAGTTTTGGCGCAGGGACTCGACGCGATCGATCGCAACGCGCGTGTGCAAGCACAGCTCATCGACGATCTGCTCGACGTGTCGCGCATTGTTTCGGGCAAACTCAATCTCGACGTCAGGCCACTCGATATCGCGTCGGTTGCGCGTGCGGCGATCACTGTGGTCCAACCTGCGGCTGACGCCAAAGGCATCACGTTGGATTACTACGCCGAGCCGGGACTCGGTGCGATCTCAGCCGACTCCGCGCGCGTGCACCAGATCATCTGGAATCTTCTGTCGAATGCGGTGAAGTTCACTCCGCATGGTGGACAGATCTCTTTACGCGTCGAGCAGGATGAAACAGATGCGCGTGTGACGGTGAGAGACTCGGGACAGGGAATCGATGCGGAGTTTCTGCCGCGCGTGTTCGATCGATTTCGTCAGGCAGACAGTTCGACGACGCGAAGTTTTGGTGGATTAGGACTCGGCCTCGCGATCGTGCGACACCTTGTGGAACTGCATGGCGGCACTGTCTCGGCGCAAAGCGACGGCGTAACCAAAGGTGCGACGTTTACCGTTACGTTTCCCCTCATGGCAGATCGCACCCCCGTGACTGTGTCTCACACGCCGGAAATCATTGACACGTATTCACTCGACGGTTTGAAAGTGTTGCTCGTCGACGATGAACCGGAAGCACGGCAGATCATCAGCACGGTGATCACGCGCACCGGCGCTGAAGTGAAGAGCTGCAAGTCGGCACATGAAGCACTCGCGAAGCTCTCCGAGTGGAAGCCGGACGTTATCCTGAGCGACATCGCGATGCCCGAGCAGGATGGCTACAGCTTTATCAGGCAGGTGCGCTCGCTGCCGCGCGACAAAGGCGGCGACACGCCCGCTGCGGCTCTGACGGCGTACGCGCGCGATATCGATCGGCGCCAGGCGCTCGCGGCGGGCTACCAGATGCACATCGCCAAACCCATCGGCGCCAGCCAGCTCGTGACCCTGATCGCCCGCCTCGCCGGCCGCGACTCCTGAAAGCCCGCGAAGCGTCTCGCCGGACGCGACTCCTAAAGCCCGCCAAGCGGGCGACAGCATAAAGCCTGGGGCGCGATCGCGAACCCAAAATATTGATAGAGCACGCGAAGTGGGCGACAGCGCTTGATCCTTCAACGCTGTCGCCCGTTTCACGGGCTCGCACGTGTTTTTGGCTTCGTTCCTGGGGCTTGCGCCCCAGGCTTTATGCTGCCGCCTGCTTCGCAGGCTGAGAACTTCCTCATTGCTAGAATCGAGAAATTCTGTAAAGTAGTAGCGCCATGAAGAGGTCACCGGTTGGAATCGGAATTATCGGGACGGGGTTTGCCCGCACGACGCAGATCCCGGGCTTTCGTGATTGCATGGGTGCGAAAGTCGTTGCGATTGCCAGTCGCAATCGCGATCGAGCTGAAGCAATCGCGAAAGAGTTTGGTATCGAACACGTCTCCAACGATTGGCACGAGCTGGTTGCGCACCCGGACGTCGATCTCGTCAGCATAGTCACGCCTCCATCAACTCACATGGAGATCGCTCTCGCCGCACTCGAGCAAGGCAAAGCAGTCCTTTGTGAAAAACCGATGGCGTTGAACGCCGCTGAAGCCGCGCGCATGACCGTGAAGGCCAAAGCGGCCGGCGTGCTCGCGCTAATCGATCACGAGCTGCGCTTTCTGAACAGTCGTCGTGTGATGCGCGGGATGTTACAAACAGGCGCGATCGGATCAGTACGTCATTGCAATTACGTTTTCAGGTCTGACTATCGCGGCATCGCAGATCGCGCGTGGGATTGGTGGTCGGATGAAACGATGGGAGGCGGCGCGCTGGGCGCGATCGGATCGCACGTGATCGATTCGTTTCGCTGGACACTGAGCACGGAAGTTACAAGAGTGCTCGGCATGTTGACGACGCACATCAAGCAACGTCCTGATAAAGAGAACGGCGGCGGAATGCGTGCTGTCACGACAGATGACGAAGCGAAACTCCTGTTCCGTTTCAGTGATGGTCCATATACGGAGAATACGACCGGCGCGGCTTCGATCTCAGTAGTTGAGTCGGGCAAGTACGAGAACCGGCTGGAGATTTACGGCACCAAAGGCGCATTGATGGTCGAGGAGACTGGCGAGCTGTGGCTTTCGCCGACGGGATCGGGCACGTGGCGGCCAGTGCAAGTCGATCAGGACCACATGGCCCAGGGAATGCGCGAGGGTAGCTGGTCCAGAGGCTTCACCGGGTTCTCGATCGCGATCTGTGAGGCGTTACGAGCAGGCAGGTCAACTGTCAAAGATGGAGCGACGTTTGAGGACGGGTATCGTGTGCAGCTCGCGCTTGATGCGATTCGCGCGTCGAATGAAAGTGGCTGCTGGGAAACAGTCAATAACTAGGTGACATCATACGCATCGGCGTCGACACGGGCGGAACGTTCACCGATTTCGTTTTCGAGCGAGACGGGCGCGTTGAGCTTTTCAAGCTTCCCTCAACTCCCTCCGATCCTTCACTGGCAATTCAACAAGGTCTCGCGCGTATCTGTGCGGAAACGGGCGTCCAACTCTCAAAAGTCGAGGTCGTACACGGCACCACTGTCGGCACGAACGCTCTGCTGCAACGTCGTGGCGCACGCATCGCGCTGATCACCACGCGCGGTTTTGAAGACGTGCTTGTAATCGGACGGCAGGCACGTCCTGAGCTCTACAACCTCAACGCCATTAAACCTGCGCCACTCGTCGAGGATGATCTGCGCCTCGGCGCTCGCGAGCGTGTAGTTGCGTCAGGGGAAGTGATCGAGCCGCTCGATGAAAACGACCTGCGCCGGATTATCAGGAAGTTGAAACAGTCGGGCGTGGAAGCCGTCGCTATCTCGCTGTTGTTTTCCTTCCTGCATCCGGAACATGAAGAGCGCATTGCTGCGGCGCTTACTGAGCTGGATGTGCCGTTGTCGATCTCGAGTCGCATTCTTCCGGAGTATCGCGAATACGAGCGGACCTCGACGGTCGTGATCAATGCGTACCTGCAACCTTTGATGGGCCGGTATTTGAAACGACTTTCGGGAGCGGATCGAACCCTAAATCTTCGTGTGATGCAGTCCTCGGGCGGCAGTATCTCTGCTGACGTTGCCGCGGTGGAACCGGTGCGCACGATTCTCTCCGGGCCTTCGGGCGGCGTCGTCGGTGCTTTGCGTGCGGCGCAATCAGCCGGAATTCAAAACGTGATCACGTTTGACATGGGCGGCACGTCGACTGACGTCGCACTCTGCGACAGCGGCGCGATACGAACGACGAATGAAGCGATCGTTGCCGCGTTGCCCGTCGCTGTTTCCGTGATGGACATCCACACTGTCGGCGCAGGCGGCGGATCGATTGCGCGCGTTGATGAAGGTGGTTCGTTGCGGGTTGGACCAGAGTCAGCAGGCGCAGACCCTGGACCCGCGTGTTATGGCAAGTCTTTATTGCCGACCGTTACTGACGCTCACCTCGTGTTGGGCCACTTCGGTGGGCGGGGGCTGCTCGGTGGTGAGTTCAAACTCGACGAAAAGCGCGCACATCAAGCAGTGGCCAATCTCGCGAACGATTTGACCAAGGCGGCAGGCAGACGGTGTAGCGCGATCGCCGCGGCTGAGGGTGTGCTGTCTGTCGCAAACACAAACATGGAGCGCGCGCTACGGCATATTTCAGTCGAGCGTGGTCACGATCCACGACAGTTTGCGCTCCTCCCGTTCGGCGGCGCTGGTGGTCTGCATGCAGTCGATCTTGCGCGTGCTCTGCGTATTCCGAGGATCATCGCGCCGACAGCTCCGGGTGCGCTTTCGGCAGTCGGCGTGCTGGTCGCTGATGTTATCAAGGACCAGAGCCGCACCGTGATGTTTACGTTGAAAGAGATCGGCCGGCTCAAGAAGATTTTTAGCGAAATGGAGAAGGAAGCGGTAGCGTTGTTGCGGAGCGAGGGTTTTCCACGTTCGCGACAACGACACGAGCGCGCACTGGCGATGCGTTATCGTGGGCAATCGTTTGAGTTAGAAGTGCGTAACCTGGCAGGTGATCTCGCGACGGAGTTTCATCGTGTGCACCGCGAGCGTTACGGGTACGCGCAGGAGCAGAGCGAGATCGAGATCGTGAGTGCGCGGCTGAGATCGCTTGGTGTGGTCGAGAAGCTGCCGGAAACTAAAATCAAATCCGGGAAGACTAAACCGCATGGTGAGGTGAGCATGTACCTCCAGGGCCGGAAAACCACGGCAGCCCTCTATCGACGAGAAGAATTGTTTGCAAATACTAAATTGATGACACCGTGCCTCGTGACGGAGTACTCAGCGACAACACTAATAGACGCGGACTCGAAAGCACGGATTGACGGCTTCGGCAATTTACTGATCGAGCTCAAATGAAGTTTGATCCCACCACTTTAGAAATTTACCGCGCGCTGTTCACTTCGGTGGCGGAGGAGATGGGTGTCGCGCTGCGTCGCACCGCGTTCTCGCCAAACATCAAGGAACGCCGTGATTACTCGTGTGCGGTGTTTGATGCTCGTGGTCGGGTCGTGGCGCAGGGTGATCACATGCCGGTGCATCTCGGATCGATGCCGATGGCGGTCGCTGCGGCGCTCGCCGAAATCGATCTGGTTGATGGTGATGTTGTCGCGCTCAACGATCCTTTCGCTGGTGGAACACACTTGCCTGACGTCACGCTCGTGATGCCTGTTGTCTCTGGAAAACGCACGCTCTTTTACGTCGCGAATCGTGCTCATCACGCTGACATCGGTGGCGCAACGCCCGGCTCGATGGGCCTCGCGACCGACATCTACGGCGAAGGCATACGGATTCCACCCATTCGCCTCGTACGCAAAGGTGTTCTCGACAGCGACACGATGCGTTTGTTGCTGGCGAACGTTCGGGGCAACGTCGAGCGCCGCGGTGATTTCGATGCGCAGATTGGTTCGTTAAAGACTGGCGCCGCGCGATTGCTCGAGATCGTCGAGCGTCGCGGCGAAAGCGAAGCGACCGAATACGCGTCGCAACTGATCAACTACTCCGCGCGCTTGATGCGACACACGATCACATCGATCCTCGACGGCGTGTACGAAGCAGAAGACGCGCTGGACGACGATGGTGTCGAAGATCGACCCGTGCCGATCAAAGTGCGTATCACAATCAAAAGCGAACACGCCCTTGTTGATTTCACGGGAAGCGCGCCGCAGGTCGTTGGCGCGATCAATGCGGTCGAGGCGATCACCGTTTCGGCAGTAAGTTATGTGTTCCGTTGTTTGGTTGGCGGTGAGGTGCCCGCGAGTGCAGGACTGATGGAGCCGATCGAAGTGATCGCGCCGCGCGGCACGGTGGTGAATGCAAATCCACCGGCGTCTGTTGCGGGCGGCAATGTCGAGATGTCGCAGCGCATCGTGGATGTGTTGTTCAAAGCGTTGGCCCAGGCCGTTCCCGATCGAATACCAGCGGCGAGCCAGGGCACGATGAACAACCTCACTATCGGCGGCATCGATACGCGCACCGGACTGGAGTTCTCGTATTACGAAACCGTCGCTGGCGGCATGGGTGCGCGACCTGCAGCTAATGGGATGAGCGGCGTGCACACGCACATGACGAACAGTTTGAACACGCCCGCTGAAGCGCTCGAGTATGCTTATCCGCTGCGCGTGCGTGAATATAGATTACGGAAAGGTTCGGGCGGGCGAGGGAAGCATCGCGGCGGTGACGGTGTCGTGCGTGAGATCGAAACGCTGGTGCCGGCGCGGATGTCGTTGTTATGCGATCGACGCAAGCGTGGGCCATACGGGTTGTTCGGTGGAGAAGATGGTGCGCCTGGAATCAACAAGCTCGTTTCGAACGGCAAGAAATCGAAGCTCGCGTCAAAGGGTTCGCACGAGTTGAAGGCAGGGGATCGAATTCGAATTGAGACGCCAGGTGGTGGTGGTCATGGGAACACGGATTAGACGGATTTTCAATACACGGATTAAAACTAAAAAAAATCCGTGTTATCCGTGTAATCCGTGGCTAAGTAGTTAGTCTTCGGTAGATCCCGGGGAGGCGTTCCGGTAAAGACAAAACATCATCGATAATTGTGTAGCCGACTTCGCCGTAGAGATCTCTTAGCTCTGATTCGGATTCGCGATCGATCGTGATGCAGAACGGTGTGATGCCTTCGTTCTTTGCTTGTCGTAATGCCTCGCGCGTGTCTTCGCGCGCGTAACGTGCATCGCCGTAGTCGTGATCGTAGGGCCGGCCGTCTGAGAGGACGATCAAGAGACGCGTGCGTGCATCTTGCTTCGCGAGTTTTGCCGCAGCGTGACGGATTGCGGCGCCGAGTCGCGTGTTGTTCTGATAACTGATGCCACCTATGCGACGTTTCACTTCGTCGCCATATTTCTCGTCGAAATCTTTGACGACGTAAAACTTCACGTTGCGTCGTCCTTCAGAAGTGAATCCATTGATCGAGTAAGTGTCGCCGACGGCTTCCAGCGCTTCGCTCATCAGCACGAGTCCTTCTTTCTCGATCTCAATGATGCGTCGTCCAGGACGCGTGTATGGTTGCAGTGGATGACGACCAATCGTGCGTGCTGTCGATGACGATTGATCCAATAAAAACGACACCGCAACGTCGCGTCGCCGGCGCAAGCGTTTCGTGTAGATTCGTTCCGACTGGTAGCCATCAGCGCGGCGATCGATTACAAAATCGATCACGGCGTTTAGATCAAACTCCTCGCCATCAACTTCATTCGCGACGCGCGTGAGGTTCTCGGGCTTCATCAATTGAAACTGGTGACGTATCGACGAGATGACGCCCTTGTGCCGCTCCTTCGTTAGATCGACGAAGTTGCGATCGCCATGCTTCACCTTCTTCTCGATCACGCGACACCAGCCGAGGCGATGATCGGTCAACTCACGATCCCACTCGTCGTAGTTGTACGCCACTTCACCCTCAGCAAGCATTTGCTCGGGCGTTTCGGCTTCAGACCACGCCTCAGCGCCACTGAGCTCGTCAGGATCACTCTCCGCTGAAGGATCGTTCCAGGCATTGAACAGCTCGCGCGCATCGCGACGCTCCGGCATACGCTCAGCTTGTCTCTGCTTCATTCGATCGCTCGCGGACGACTCGTCGTCAGACTCGGTTTGATCTTCAGGAGCTTCAACCTGCTGCACCGAATCATCGACCGGCATCACGGTTTGAAACAGATCGTAAACACGACTCGTGGCCATCAACGTGTCAGCGACAGTCATGTGATCGCGCAGCAGATACTCGCTGACGACTGTCTCCAGCTCGGAAACGATCTGCCCGTAAGCGAGGCGCGAATCTTCGCGTGCGCCGCCGAGCATCGTGATCTGAAAAAGCAATTCAAAGGGAACGAGCGCGCCAGGCAATCCCGTGATGCTTGGACGGCTCTGGCTGAGGTGCTGACGGATCAGATCGAGGTCACGACTCAAACCGCGATAAGCACGACGCAGCCGGCGATCGATGCGGCCGTTTTCAAGCGTTCCAAAGACACGGCGCGCGAGCTGCGGGAGGGGAAAAACCTTGAGAACGTCACGGTAGCCCACATCTTCTTTTGCGATTTTTTGTGCCTCTTCGTGGCTACCTTCTTCTTCTGTGGCTCGTAGCTGAACGATCTCATCCGCGATCGCAAACGCGTCGAGCGCATCGACGTTCTCCTTCGAATACTTTGCCGCGATCGCCGAGTGGGCCACGCGCAACATCCCACCGCGCTCGTAAGTTCCAAACTCAATCTGTCCCGCAGCATGTGCAGCGAGAACTTTGTACAGACGGAAATCGAGATCTTCGTCGCCAAACTCGTTCACGAGCGAAGGCAGATGAATCGTGCGTCCATCGTCGATGCGCGCTTCGTCAGGTACCGCAGCGAGTGGCGCGATCTCAACTTCGCGTCCGGTGAGCGCTTCGACGTACAAGCGAAGCAAATGTTGAATCGACTCGAGTGCAAGACCCGCGCTGCCGCTGAGTAGTGCTTCGTGACTACCGCGCGTTTCGAGTGAGAAATAACTGCGACGCGCGCGTGTGTCTGTGCGACCGGAAGTGAGCCCGCGACGCGCCCACGCTTCAAACTGCTCGATCGACACGCTGCGCAACGCGCGTCCGCTCGATCGGAAACACGCGAGCGCACTTTCGCCATCAACGGCGGCAATCTCTTTCGTCAACGCGAGCACACGCAGCGAGAGCGCTATCGCGGCGGTACGATTCGGATCGGCGTTGAGTATGCGAATGAATCCGGGGCTACTGCGAACAAACGCGACCAGACTCGCGTTTCCGTGCATCGCGACTACCCACAGCAGCGCGATCCACTCGTCGAAGATCTCCGGCGCGCGGCGCAGAATCTCACCGCCGGCGATCAGAACGTGAAGAGCCGCGCCACCGCCGCGCTCGAGAAAGCTGCTCGCACTCTTTAACAGTCGAATTGCATCGGCTGCGGAGAGATCGGCGATAGCTTCGGGAGTGATGGCCCACGCATCGGCGGCAATGCCACCCGCGCGCGCTGCGAATACGCCGCTAAGCTCGAGTGCAGCCGCGGTTACCTCTGAGTTTTGAAATGACTTCAGCGTGCGCGAGACCGTGTCGCTGGCGTTAAGAAACTCGGCGCTGTGTTTCGCTGATCGGCGTGCGATTTCTGTCGCGACTTCGAGTATGGCGCGCAACAGCTCGTCGTCGTCGATCTCTGCGGCCAATCCGGGAAAGGTTTGGAGAGTTTCGCGACCGATAGCAGTCGAGAGGACCATCTGTCGTGAACACAAAACGAAGATCGCAGGGCGCAGGGCGGGTAAGACGGTTCGCAGTGCTTCGACGCCTTCGGCGAAGAAGGTTGCGGCTGATTCGTAGTCAGTCATCGCGAGACGACGGCCCATCTCTCCCCACGCGCGCAGCTCAGCGGGTTGCAACACGTGTGTGGCTGCGGGCGCGGCGCGCAGAAACTCGATGCCGGCGCGGAGTGAGATAGCAGCGATCGACGCGCTCGTCTCAAGCACTGCCGCTGCCTGGTCCAACGGCAGGCCGGTGAGACTGCGTGTTAGCTCCAGGAAGGATTGTTGTTGTTGATCGTCGGCCACAGATTTTACGGATTCTTAAAACAGATCTTCACGGATCAGATTACTGTGGTTACGATTTCTCTAATGCTGCGCTGGAGCTCGCGGTCGTCGGTGATGGGCGAGCACATCGCGACGTCGGCGGCATCGACTGGAGGAATGCCGAGTGCGATGAGTTGCGCGGCGTAGATTAGTAGTCGCGTCGAAACCCCTTCTTCCAGACCATGCCCGCGCAGGTTGCGTACCTTCTGTCCGATCAGTACGAGGTCGCGCGCGGTGCCTTCGTCAACGCCGCCTTCGCGCGCAACGATCTCGGCCTCCATCTCGGGTGGCGGATAGTCAAACTCGATTGCCACAAACCGTTGCCGCGTCGACTGCTTCAGATCTTTCAGGATCGACTGGTAACCCGGATTGTAAGAAACCACGAGCGTGAAATCAGGCGGCGCTTCGACAATCGTGCCGAGTTTCTCGATCGGCAGCCGGCGACGATGATCTGTCAACGGGTGAATGATCACAACCGTGTCTTTGCGTGCTTCGACAACTTCGTCGAGATAACAGATCGCACCGTTGCGGACGGCGGACGTCAGCGGACCGTCGTGCCAGATCGTCTCCTCGCCTTCGAGCAGAAAACGTCCGACCAGATCGGTCGACGAAAGATCTTCGTGACACGCCACCGTTATCAGCGGGCGTTCGAGTCGCCATGCCATGTGCTCGACGAAACGTGTCTTGCCGCAGCCGGTCGGCCCTTTGAGAATGACGGGCAGATGCGCGGAGTGCGCGGCCTCGAAGAGCTCCACTTCCCGCCCGACGGGCAGGTAGTAAGGCTCGGTTGCTACTCGATAGTCCTGAATTGCGCTTTCTGACATTTATTGGCATCTTAACATTGGGTTAGTGATTTTATGAAAATCGCGGTGGCAATGAGTGGTGGCGTGGATTCGTCCGCGGCCGCGGCAATTCTCAAGGAACAGGGACACGAGCTTGTCGGTTTCACGATGCAGCTCTGGGATCAGCGTCGCGGGATCAACGTTGACGAAAACGGCGACCCGCTGCCGTCTCGTTGCTGTTCGCTCGACGACGTTTACGACGCACGCCGCGTCGCCGAAGAGCTCGACTTTCCTTTTTACGTGTTGAATCTCGAACGCGACTTCGAGCGCGATGTAGTCCAACCGTTTGTTTCCAGTTATCTCAGCGGCGAGACGCCGATTCCATGCGTCTCGTGTAATAGTCGTTTGAAGTTTGCTTCACTCGATCGACTGGCGGTCAGTCTCGGTTGTGAGAAAGTCGCTACGGGTCATTACGCGCGCGTCGAATTCGATCCGACCAGCAACCGTTACAAACTATTGCGCGGCAAGAACGAGCAGAAAGATCAATCGTATTTTCTTTGGGAGCTGACGCAGGCGCAATTATCGCGTGCGCACTTCCCGCTCGGCGAGATGTCGAAGCCCGAAGCTCGTGAAGCAGCGCGACAACACGGACTCGCCGGTGTTTCCGAGAAGAAAGAATCGCAGGAGATCTGCTTCGTGCCTGACGGTGACTATGCGGGCTTTATCGATCGTTATCTCGAACATGAAAACGCGACTGAGCGTCTGCCGGGCGCGGGTGAGATCGTCGATGCAAATGGAAATGTAATTGGAAGCCACGAAGGCATTCATCGCTACACCATCGGGCAGCGTCGCGGGATGGGAATCGCAAACGAGCGCGCGTTGTATGTAATCTCGATCGACGCTGAGAAGAATCGCGTTACTGCCGGTTCGTCGGAAGACTTATTGAGCAGCGAGTTCACTGTCGCGCGAGTAAACTGGATCGCATTCGACGATCCTAAGGAACCCGTGCGCGCCGAAGTGCGTGTGCGCTATCGTCACACGGCCGCACCAGCGACGATCACTCCGCTCGACAACGACCGTGCTCGCATCGTCTTCGACGAGCCCCAACGCGCCATCACGCCCGGACAAGCTTCAGTTTTCTATCGCGGCGACGAAGTTGTCGGCGGTGGCTGGATAATCAGATCCGCGTAATCCGCGGCTAAAAACTTTTTCCACAAGCCTTACGTAACAAAATCGAGGATCTTACAAATGTCATCAACACGAAAAGTAGCTTTAATCATACTGGGAATTCTCGGAGCCGTGCTCCTCGTCGTCGTCATCGGAGTCGTTGCCATCTGGGCCGCGCTCCGCCGAGGCGAGCCGACCATTCGCGACAACAGCCTGCTCACGCTTCGCGTCGCGGGCACGTTGCCGGACTACACACCCGACGATCCATTCAAGAAATTTTTTGGTGGACCAGACCAGTCGCTCACCGGCCTCGTCATGCAGTTTAAGAAAGCGAAGGCCGACAAACGAATCAAGGCCATTCTGCTCGACGTGAACATGTCAGGCGTGGGTTGGGGCAAGGCGGAAGAGATTCGCGACGCGATCAGCGATTTCCGCTCGTCAGGCAAACCGGTTTACGCATACCTCGAGTTTGGACTCAACAAGGAGTATTACATCGCCACGGCTTGCGACAAGATCATCGTGCCGCCGCCCGGCGAGTTGTTCATCAACGGCCTCGCTGCCGACGTGATGTTCTTCCGCGGCTCGCTCGATAAGCTCGGTATCTATCCTGACATTTACCAGATCGGAAAATACAAGAGCGCGGGCGACATGTTCACGCAGAAGCAGATGACCGAAGCGCACCGCCAGTACATTAACGAAATGCTCGACGATCTTTACGGCCGTTACGTGCAGGCAATCGCAGACACGCGCCACAAGACGCCGGATGATGTAAAAAAACTGATCGATAACGCTCCGTACAGTGGAGCGCAAGCGAAAGAAGCAGGCTTGGTTGATGATGTGTTGTACCGCGACGACGTTGAGAAGCAATTCAAGAAGTTGCTCGGTTACAAAGACACGGATGAGTTTGTAGCGGTGCGTGGCGTTGATTATCGAGACGTCGAGCCGGAGTCGCTGGGATTGAACAAAGGCGAGAAGATCGCTGTGATTTATGCATCGGGCGAGATCGGATCAGGCACTTCGGAGAACAGTCCGTCCGGCGATCAGTCGATCGGATCAGACACGGTTGCGAAGGCGCTGACTGATGCAGCGGCTGATAAGTCGCTCAAAGCGATCGTGTTGCGTGTTGATAGTCCCGGTGGCTCGGGGCTCGCGTCAGACATCATCTGGCACGCAGTCGAAGCGGCGAATCAGAAGAAGCCGGTGGTGGTTTCGATGAGCGACGTGGCGGCGTCTGGTGGTTATTACATCTCGGCGAGTGCGGCAAAGATCATTGCGCAGCCTTCGACGATCACCGGATCGATTGGCGTCGTTGCTGGCAAGCCGGTGATGCGTGGTTTTTATGACTGGCTGGGTATCTCGAACGAGTACGTTTTGCGCGGCAAGAACGCGGGAATGTTTCGCGAGACGGAGAAGTTTTCCGACGACGAGCGCGCGAAGTTTGAAGAGTGGATCAAGACTACTTACTACCAGGATTTCGTGCCGAAGGTTGCGAAGGGACGACACAAAGACGCGCAGTACATTGACTCTGTCGCTCAGGGACGTGTGTGGACTGGCGGGCAGGCGAAGAACCTTGGGCTTGTTGATGATTTCGGCGGGCTCGATAAAGCGATCGACGTGGCGAAAGAGCTTGCGAAAATTCCGGCTGACAAAGGCGTCGAGCGCGTGATCCTGCCTTACCCGAGAACGTTCCTGCAGGAGTTGTTGAGTAATGAAGGAGAGAATTCCAACACACAGGTCGCACAGCAGCGCGCAGTTTATGCGGCGTTGCCGGAAGATGCGCGACGCGCTTTTCGCTACATGCAGTTGATGGACCGGATGAAGAATGGCGAGTCGATGCTCGTGATGCCATTCGACATTCGCGTCAAGTGAAAAATCCGGATTTTAAATCCGTGTTATCTGTGGCTAATACGTTCTAAACCCAAATACGGTCGTAGGATCTCAGGCACGATCACCGATCCATCTTCCTGTTGGTAATTCTCGAGGATCGCGATCCACGTGCGTCCGATCGCCAATCCGGATCCGTTCAGCGTGTGCACAAACTCCGGCTTCGCCCCACCGCTGCGCCGGAAACGGATCTGCGCGCGCCGTGCCTGGAACGACTCATAATTCGAACAAGACGAGATCTCACGAAACGCATTCTGCGACGGTAGCCACACCTCGATGTCGTAAGTCTTCGCCGATCCAAACCCGAGATCGCCAGTCGAGAGCGTCACGACACGATAATGCAATCCCAGCTTTTGCAGGATCGTCTCTGCATCTCGCGTTAACGCCTCGAGTTCTTCATAAGAGTTTTCCGGCAGCGAATATTTCACGAGCTCGACTTTCTCGAACTGGTGTTGCCTGATCACACCACGCGTGTCGCGCCCGTAGCTGCCCGCTTCCGATCGAAAGCACGGTGTGTACGCCGCCCACTTCATCGGCAGTTGCGACGCATCGAGTATCTCGTCGCGATAATAATTCGTGACCGGCACTTCCGCAGTTGGAATCAAATAAAGCTCACGCGGATCTTCGAGCTTGAAAAGGTCGGCCTCAAACTTCGGCAACTGCGCCGTGCCGAAAAGCGAATGACGATTCACGATGAACGGCGGCAGCGTTTCAACATAACCGTGCTCGCGCGTCTGGACGTCAAGCATGAAATTTATGAGGGCGCGTTCGAGTCGTGCGCCGGCGCCGTTCAGGATCGCGAAACGTGCGGATGCGATCTTCGTCGCCCGTTCGAGATCGAGTATGCCGAGCGCGGTGCCGAGGTCGACGTGATCCTTGGGCTCGAAAGAAAACTCCGGCCGCGTGCCCCAGCGACGAACTTCAGTGTTGGCAGACTCGTCTTTGCCAACCGGAACTGACGAATGCGGGATGTTTGGCAAGGTCGAGAGCATCTCGCGCATGCGTTCTTCAGTCTGCGCACGCAGCCCGTCGAGGTCGCCGATACGATCTTTCAATCCGCTGACTTCGGCGCGGCGCGCTTCGGCTTCTTCTTTCTTGCCCTCCTTCATCAAGCCGCCAATTTCACGGCTCGACGCATTGCGCTGCGCGTTGAGCTGATCCGATTCGGCAATCGTGCGGCGCCGCTCTTCATCAGCCTGCGCAAAATCATCGAGCGCTCTTGTATCGGCGCCACGCGCTTCGAGCGCCGCGCGCACTTTATCTATGTTTTCCCTGACGTAGTTGAGATCCAACATGATCCGCGTTTATCCGTGTTCTATGATTCTTTGGGACTAAGCTCGAACCGGCACTTAGGACGTCCGGTGCGGTCGCAGCGTTCTTCGACCGGGACTTTAACAATTTCGGCGACGAGAGTCTCGGCGAGTCGACAAACTTCCGGATGAACAGACACTGCAGCAGCGAGTGGGCAGCCGCCGGAAACGATCACGATCTTGTCACCATGCTGCTCGATTTCAGCCGCGCCACCAATCGCCTCGAGAACCTTCAACGCAGTCTGTACACGACTTTCCAGGTTGCCACCCGTTGGCGCATCTGCGGCGAGTGCTCGCCCGACTTCACGCAGCACATCCTCGATCTCTGCCGGCTCCAAACGTGTCTTGAGAACCGCGATGAGCTGATTGAGTAGCGCGTCGTACGCTTTCGGAAAGAGCCGGTCAGCTTCCTCGGTGAGCACGTAAGTAAAGTGCGGCTTTCGCGGACCGCGTCGCAGACCGCTTTGCCTGACGAGTCCATCACGTTCGAGCGTCGCGAGGTGAGCGCGAACGGCGTTGTCGGTGAGGTTGAGTTTCCCTGCAAGCTCCTCGACGGTGCACGGCGCGCTGCGCAAAAGCGTAACAATCTGCCCGCGCGTACTGTCGAAGAAACGTTTATCGAACGTTATTCCGTCCATCTGGCTCGTAATTCTAACGCATTTCTAAAGAAAATACAAAAAATCAAATAAGTTCTTGACTTATTATGTGACAGGAGTATTTTATTGAGCTCAGGACCAAATCTCTAAATTCAGGAGCACTAAGACAATGGCACAGGCAATTAGTAGTTCAGCGGGGGTCGCCTCGAGAACGAGCGAGAGTGTTAGTAGCCCCGGCTATCAGGCGTTTCAGATTCTGCGCACCGGCTTCACGGTGGCGCCGATCGTGGCCGGGCTCGACAAATTTTTTCACCTGCTGGTGAATTGGGATCAATACCTTCCAGCGTTCGTCAATAACCTGACCGGCGGTCATGGACATCAGTTGATGCTCGCCGTCGGCGTGATCGAGATCGTGGCAGGCCTCGGAGTCGCATTCAAACCACGCATTTTCGCGTACGTCGTATCGGCATGGCTGCTGCTGATCGTGGCCAATCTGCTCATGATTCCGGGTTATTTCGATGTGGCGCTGAGGGATTTCGGACTTTCACTCGCTGCACTTGCACTGGCCCGTCTCAGTCAGGAATACGCATAAGGAGGATGATCATGAACCCGAGCAAAGGGCGACTCATTTTGGCCGAGCGCGGCTTGGCGAGAATCGCGTTAGTGCTTTTCGCCGCTGCGATAACGTTGGTTTTTGTAAGCACGAGAAACAGTTGGGCAGAAGGCGAGGATCGCGGCAAAACCACCGCCAGCGAGCGACAGACGGATGCTAACGCGCAACGGATGCTCGACGAAGGCAAGCAGACTTTTCGTTTTGACACGTTTGGCGACGAAGCGTTCTGGACTGATGCGCTGCAACTCAATCGCGCGATCGCGGGTGCGGCAAACGGTGGTGTCGGGCCGGGCGTGAGCCCTGCGACTGCGCTCGCCGTCGGTCTGAAAGTCGACACAGACGCGCTGCCGCAGTCACTCATTTCGCAGTTAAAACACGGACGCGTGAATCTTGACGATCCGGCCACGACGCTCGCGTTGCTCAAGCTCAACGCAGTGGTCGGCGTGAAAGGTACTTTCAAAGGCGATGGCAGTCTTCAGTCGGTCGGTATCACTTGTGCGCTTTGTCACTCGACTGTCGATAACTCATTTGCGCCGGGCATCGGCCAGCGTCTTGACGGCTGGGCCAATCGCGATCTCAACGTCGGCGCGATCGTGGCGCTGAGTCCAAACCTGACGCCGGTTGCAACGCTGCTTGGCGTTGATGTACCGACAGTAAAAACAGTTTTGCAGAGTTGGGGACCGGGCAAGTTCGATGCTGAGCTGTTTCTTGACGGCAAGGCTTTCAGGCCCGATGGTAAATCAGCAGCGACGTTGATCCCGCCGGCATTCGGTCTTGTGGGCGTCAACCTGCACACGTGGACTGGCTGGGGATCCGTCACGCACTGGAACGCGTTCGTCGCGAACCTCGAGATGCACGGGCAGGGAACGTTTTACGATCCGCGTCTCAACGATCCGGTGAAGTTTCCGATTGCGGCGCGCGAAGGTTTCGGAAACGTGCGTAACAATCCCGACTTGATCAGTCCAAAGCTTCCTGCGCTTCACTTTTATCAACTCGCGATTCCTGCACCTACAGCTCCGGCGGGAAGTTTCGATCCGGCGGCAGCGGCACGCGGTGCGGCGCTGTTCAATGGTCAGGCGAAGTGTGCGGTGTGTCACGTGCCGCCAACCTTCACTGAGCCCGGCTGGAACATGCACACGGCGGAAGAAATCGGCATTGACGATTTCCAGGCAAAGCGCTCGCCCGACGAACGTTATCGCACCTCGCCATTGAAGGGACTCTGGACACACCAGAAAGGCGGTTTCTATCACGACGGACGTTTCGCAACGCTCCGCGACGTGATCGAGCACTACAACACTTTCCTGGGTACAAATCTGACAGATCAGCAGAAGTCAGATCTTGTAGAGTACTTGAAATCGCTCTGATCGAATTTGAATTCTTCTCTGTGCGATCTCTGTGTTCTCTGTGTCTCGGTGGTTGAAGCGTTCTTAACACCACAGAGACACAGAGGACACAGAGGTCGCACAGAGAAAAACAGGACGCTTATGACACTCAGACTAATTCACACCACTCATTCAACTGTCGAACGCGTCGCCGAAGCGCGACTACCCACCGAGACAGGTGAGTTTCGCATCATCGGTTTCCGCTCGCTCGACTCCGAGGAAGAGTTTGTCGCGCTCGTGAAGGGCGACCTGAGATCCGATCGATCGAGCCTCGTGCGCATCCACTCGCAGTGCATGACGGGCGACGTCTTTGGCTCAGTCAAATGTGACTGCGGTCGACAGCTCCAGGCTGCCATGAAGCTGATCGAGCAGGAAGGACACGGCGCCATCGTCTACCAGCAACAGGAAGGACGCGGGATCGGAATCATCAACAAGATTCGCGCGTACGCCCTGCAAGACGAAGGCGCAGACACCATCGAAGCCAACGAGCGGCTCGGCTTCGCTGCTGACATGCGCCGTTACGAACAGTGCGCCGAAGTCCTGCTCGATCTCGGTCTGCGCGCGGTGCGCGTGATGTCTGACAACCCGGCGAAGATCCAGGCGCTGCGACAAGCCGGAATCAAAGTCATCGAGCGCGTGCCTCTCGAAGTTGAGCCGCACGATGCATTCGTCAATTACCTCAAGACCAAGAAGGAGAAGATGGGCCATCTCGTCAGTGTGGCCTAACTACCGCAATGTCTTTGAAAGAAGTTCATCTCGCGAATACTCTCGATCTTCACGAGGGCGAGATGAAGGAAATCTCTGTCGATGAAGTAAAGATACTGCTGGCGCGTGTGGGTGATAACTTCCACGCAGTCAGCGCGACCTGCCCTCACTACGGCGGACCACTCGCTGAAGGCACGCTCTGCGGCACTCGTGTCATGTGTCCGTGGCATCACGCGGCCTTCAACGTCGTAAATGGAAATATGGAGGATCCACCCGCACTCGATTCGCTCGTTTCTTATCCTCTGCGCATCGAGGGCGAACGCATAATGTTGAGTCTGCCCGAAGACGCAGAAGATCGACGTCTGCCTGCGATGTGTAAGCGCGACACGTTAGTCGACTCGCGACAGTTCGTGATCATCGGTGCGGGCGCGGCAGGTTACGCTGCGGCGCAGACGTTACGCGAAGAAGGTTTCCGCGGCAGCGTCGTGATGCTCACGCGCGAAGATCGCGCGCCTTACGATCGACCCAATCTCAGCAAGGATTACCTGCACGGTCATGCTGAGCCGGAATGGATGCCGCTTCGCGGTGAAGAGTTTTTCAAAGAGCATGACATCACACTCCTGCTGAACCGTGAGGTCACAAGTGTTGATGCACGGCGCAAGACGATCACGTTTGAAAGCGGCGAGACGATGGATTATGACGCGCTACTCGTCGCGACCGGTGGTGCGCCAGTTCGTCTCAACATTCACGGCTCGGATCTGAAGAACGTTTGCGTGTTGCGCAGCTTTGCCGATGCCGACTCGATCATCGAGACGGCTAAACACTGTCGTCGCGCGGTCGTTGTTGGTGCGAGCTTCATTGGCATGGAGGTGGCTTACAGTCTGCGTGAGCGTGGTCTTGAAGTAACTGTGATTGCGCCGTCGCAGGAACCATTTGAAGCCACACTCGGCGCGGAAGTCGGCGCGTTGTTCCGGCGTGTGCATGAAAGTCACGGCGTTCGTTTCAAGCTCGGCAATATCGTCTACGGCTTCGAAGGCAATCACACCGTGGAAGCAGTCGCGCTCGACAATGGCGAGCTCATCGAGACGGACATGGTTGTTGTCGGAGCCGGAGTAAGACCAGTCACGCAGTTTCTTGAGGGAGTGGAGTTGGACCAGGGTGGAGCAGTTGTTGTTGATTCGCGGCTACGTGCCGCTGACGGACTTTTTGCGGCAGGTGATATCGCCAGCTTTCCGGATCCGCACACGGGGGAGAAAGTGCGAATCGAGCACTGGCGCACTGCGCAGCAGCAAGGACGAACGGCGGCACGTAATATGATCGGACATAACGTCACGTTCGATGGGGTCCCTTTCTTCTGGACGCGACAGTTCGATATTGGACTGCTCTACGTCGGACATGTCTCATCTTGGGACGAGATCATTTACCGCGGCGATGTTGCAGCGCAGGATTTTCTTGCTTTCTACGTGAAGGACAACCGCGTGCGCGCTGTCGCAGGCATGAATCGCGATCGCGAGATGGCTGCGGCCGAGGAGTTGCTACGTCTCGATCGCATGCCCAAACGCGAGCAACTTCAGTTGAACGAAAGGAGCCTGGTGGAAATGCTTCAGAAGCCCGAGTTAATAAACGCCTGAGAAGTCGCTTGGATGCAAGCTACCTCACTCCATGGAGTTCGCCCAGTACTCCAAAAACAACCTCCCGTTAAGGAGTTTAAGTTTATGGGAGTCGCAGCATCCCCGATAGTTAAGTTTCCTGGTCCTCGATACAACCGGCGTGTGCAACTCTTCTCCGGTTTGGAATCAGAGGAGATGAGTCGCGTCGCGGCGCACGCACGCAGTTTGCGCAAGGCGCGCGGCGAGTTCATCTACATGCCCGGCGATCGCGCTGATTTTGTCTACATCCTGAAACACGGGAGAGTGAAGCTTTCCGTACTTTCCGAATCAGGCAAAGAAATCGCGATCGACATCATTCAGCCCGGCGAGATTTTTGGCGAGTTCGCGCTCGTGGACGAGTCGCAGCGCAGCAACATGACGCAGGCGATGGACGATGTGTTGACGTGGGTTTTCTCGAAGCAGGATTTTACGAAACTCCTCACGTCTCTGCCGATGTTGTCTTTGAGTTACATCAAGCTGGTTGGCGATCGCAGAAGGCGAATGGAGAAGAAGCTTTCTGATATCACATCGAAACCAGTGTCGGGCCGCATCTGCGAGTTGCTGCACGAGCTTTCAACAAGCTCCGCTGAATTCGAAAGCGCTGCCACTGATTACATCGTGCCGCTCACTCACCAGGACGTTGCGAGTCTCATCGGCGCCGCGCGTCAAACTACTACCACTGTCCTCAACGATCTCGAACGTCGCGGCATCATCGAGTTGGGCCGTGGTTGGATTCGCGTGAAGCGTCTCAAAGAGCTTCAGACGTACGCATGTTTTTAGGAAGTACACAAAGGGCACCAAAATTATCAAATAAAATTTTTGTGCCTTTTTGTGTACTTGCTTTTTTATTGCACTGTCGCCGCGCTGACATTCCTCCGAAAACTCTTCATACATGATGCGCTCCTCGTTATGAGAGATATACGAAGGAGCTCACCGATCATGAAAAATAGAACCACTTCAAAATGGACCATCTGGCTTGCTGTCGTCGCACTCGCGCTGACGATGGTGGCTAGTCTTAACTTCAGCACGAGCGTTTCCGCTGATGGCGGCACCGATCTCGGCACATCACCATTCGACTTCAGCGATGCCACCTACCGCGCACACGGCATCATTCCTGAAAACGTTGTGCTGCGTGTTGGCACTCCATCACGCGCAGGCGACTTCGTCGTCGATAACACCAACACCGATCCGAACCGCGCAAATGTTCGAACCATTGAAACCACACCCGGCACGACCGGCACGAGTGGTCTAACTTACGCGAACATCTTTGGCGTGCTCAATTCGAGCAGCTTCGAGCACGACGCCGCAGGTAATCTGACGGCGCGCGCGCAGGCCTCGTTCGACACTGCCGAGCACTTCCGCGTGTTCATCTTTCCGAAAGCGTCGAACGGCTCCATCCTCGATCCGTTCCTTCCGAACAAGCGACAGGACAACATGTTCGATACGCGCGATGGTTACTTCTCAAACGATCCGCTCGGCATGTGGGTCGCCGTTTGGGTCGTCTACACTCCGAAAGCTTTCACCAAAGAAGGTCGCAAAGAACTCGATCCGATCGCAGCGACGAACGGTCGCGACCTCGACGGCACGGCGATCCTGACGAGCCCGTCGCAGATCGATAATCTCGCAGCCAAAGGTTTTATCGAGTTACGCACGCGTCCTGTTAACGACAGTGTGTTTCGTTGGGTCCTCTGCCCGATCCCCGAGGATCCGCGCAATGGTTTCATTCGTCCGGACGCTTTCATTCGTGACGTGAAGCGCGCTGACGGCACGCCTGTTTTCCCAGCGCTCGGCAACAACTTCCGTTGTTTGCAGCAGACCGGCGACTGGTGCCACAACTAACCAGTTAATAGCCCAAAAGCACAAAGCCATCCACAGATTACGCAGAATCATCTCTGTGTAATCTGTGGATGGCTTTGTGGCTTTTTATGTGTTATTAGAGTTCTCATGGCAGAAAAACAGTTTGCGGGTCGCGTGGCGATCGTTACCGGAGGGACGCGCGGCATTGGACGGGCCATCGCGCTCGAGTTAGGGAAACGTGGCGCTGATGTCGCTTTCAATTATGCGAAGAGCGCTGAGGCCGCGGAGAGTTTGAAGTCGGAGCTCGACGCATTGGGCGTGCGTAGTTTGGCAGCGCAATGCGATGTGGCGAGCACTGAGGCCGCGGCGGCGATGGTCCAACAAGTGAAAGAAGCATTTGGACGCATCGATTTTCTCATCAACAACGCCGGGATCACGCGCGACAATCTCATCCTGCGCATGAAAGAAGACGACTGGGATGAAGTGATCAATACGAACCTGAAAGGCTCGTGGAACTTCGCGAAGGCTGCGTTGCGAACGATGCTGCGACAGGACACCGGCGGATCGATTCTCAACATCTCGTCGATCAGTGGCGAAGTCGGAATGCCTGGACAGTCTAACTATTCAGCGTCGAAGGCCGGCATGGTTGGACTCACGAAGTCGCTGGCGAAAGAAGTTGCGAGTAGAAAGGTTACTGTCAACGCGCTCGCGCTCGGCATGGTCGCTACTGACATGGCGGGCAAGCTCGATGAAACTTACCAGGCAAAGATTCGCGAGCAGATCCCGCTCGGTCGCTTCGCTGAGCCCGATGAGGTGGCGCGCATCGCTGCTTTCCTGTTGTCAGATGATGCTCGTTATATAACAGGGCAGGTCATCCAGGTTGATGGTGGGTTGGCAATGTAGAATTAGCCACGGATTACACGGATGAACACGGTCAGATAGCAGTGAAAATCCGTGTTATCCGTGGCTTATTTAATACTCTTAACGTCGGCTGGCTTGGCGAAGAGATTATCTGCAAACTTCTGGTTATATTGAATTGACTCGTAATTGATCCGCGAGGTTTGCTTGCCGTTGACGAAGTGGTCCACGACCCAGAGTGCGGTGACACCGTCGACAGTGATGAATTTGAGGAGTTGATCTTCTTCAGTCATCCACACCACGTCGCCGCTGTCCATATCTTTTCGCTCGCGCTTGTAGATGATCTTTGCCGGCAAACCGTCTCGCGCGCCGAACTCATACTCGATCCACCAGTCGTCAGGAAACGCCAGACGGATCGTTTCGTTGCGCTTGCCAACACCTGCTTCGCGCCGGCCGGCGTAAGTGATCTTGCCGCCATCCTTTTTCCAGTAGCCGCGCAGCAGATACTCAAGACTCGTGCGAATCGCTTGTTTGAAATCCTCGACCTGTTTGGGCGACTGGTCTGAGATCTTTTTAACGGCGCCGTCAAACATCCAACCCGTGTCGCCCGCATTGGTCTGGATCGTGCGAATACCCGCGCCCGAAAATTCCGTGCGCTCATGATCGGGATACTGGATGTAATCGAGGAAGCGCGCGGGGATCTGCGACGTACCGTCTTTGAACGTTGTGTAGAAACCTTTGCCGATTACTGTCTGGACGCCGAGATACTTCTGCCCGCCGAGTGCTTCGATAGCGTGGTCGATGATCTCTTGTGATTTTTGATCAACCGGGGCAGGGGTTTGCGTGAAAAGTAAGGAGATTATTAACAGGAGGATCATGTTTTACAGGATTTGCAGAATTTTCAGGATTTACAAGATGAATCGTGTCCATCCTGTAAATCCTGTCATCCTGTCTTAATTGAACTCGGGCTTGGGACCACCCTCATCCGGCTTCACCACGACTTCACCATTCTCGACATCAACGCGGAAACGTGACGCCGTCTTCCACAAGCCGGTGATTGGAAGTTTCACTTTCTCATCGATGGTCCGCTTCAGGAAGCGCGCACCGTAAGCGGTGTTGTAACCAGCTTCGGTGAGTTGATTCACTGCCGCTTCGGTTACCTCAACATACTTGCCCTGCCGCTCCATCTGCCGCCGCAGTTTCTCGAGATAGAGTTTCGCGATCTGGCGAACCTCATCCATCGTCAACGGTGAGAACACGATGATCTCGTCGATTCGGTTCCGAAATTCCGGCGAGAATCTTTGCTCCGAAGCCTTCATCACTTCGTTCTTCACAAGGCGGAAGTCAGAAGCCGTCTTCGTGCCGAAGCCGAGGGGCTTTTCAAACTTCTTGAAGTTCTCCGAGCCGAGGTTCGAAGTCATGATGATGATCGCGTCCGAAAGATAAACCTTCTTGCCGCGCCCATCCGTCAGCCAGCCCTCGTCGAAAGCCTGCAGGAACAGGTTCATCAAGTAAGGCGACGCTTTCTCAACCTCGTCGAGCAGCAACACTGTGTAAGGATTCTCGCGCAGTTGTTCGGTTAGGATTCCGCCTCGCTCCGAGCCGACTATGCCGCGTGGCATTCCGATCAATTTCTCGATACTGACCGTGCCGTCGCTGTACTCCGACATGTCGATGCGAACCATTTTCTCTTCGTCACCAAACATGAACTCGGCGACAGCTTTGGCCAACTCAGTCTTACCGACGCCCGTTGGACCAAGGAACAGCAGCACACCATCGGGTTTGTAGTGCGACTCTTTCAGTGGACCTTTGTTCAAGCGCAGCCGCTGTGCAACCGCCTTGATCGCATCCTTCTGGCCGATAACACGATGACCCAACATCGATTCAGTCATCGCAAAACGATCGCCTGTATCGCGGAAGATCATGTCGCGCGGAATACGCGACTCCTGCGAGATCACGTCGATAACGTGCTCGGGCCGGACCACCATCTTCTGCGGCTCATTGATCTCAACCTTCACTGCCGCCGTGTCGAGCCAGCCGATGGCTTTGTCAGGCAGGTGCAGATTGCGGATGTACTTCGGCGCCATCTCCAACGCGGTGTTGATGGCTTCGTCCGAAATCTTGACGGAGTAGTTTTTCTCGAGTCGTGGTCGCAGACCGAACAGGATTTCCTTGGTCTCGTTAATCGACGGCTCGACAACTTTCACCATGCGAAAGCGTCGCGCGAGTGCTTCGTCGTCAGCGATGTATTCTTTGTACTCGGAAAGCGTAGTCGCACCGATGATGCGCATCTCACCGCGCGCCAACGCCGACTTAAACATGTTGGCTGCGTCGGAAGACGTACCGAGCGCTGCGCCCGCGCCGATGATCGTGTGTGCTTCGTCGATGAAGAGAATCAGGTTATCGCGTTCTTTGACTTCGTCGATGATGCCCTTGATGCGTTCTTCAAACATGCCTCGCAGCATTGTTCCGGCCACGATGCCGCCCATTTGTAGTTGCACGATGTGAGACGCACGCAGGCGCGCCGGAACCTTCTCCGGCTCGAGCTCGATCAAACGTGCGAGTCCCTCGATCACCGCAGTCTTACCAACCCCTGGCTCACCAACGAGCATCGGCGAATTCGCACGCTCGCGATGACAGAGGATCTCGATGATTTGTTGTATTTCTTTTTCTCGTCCGATGGTGGGCGGAATCTTATCCGCTCGAGCAAGCCGGTTGAGTGAAACTCCGAAATGTTTCAAATACGGCGGAAGCTCAAACTTCTTCCGGTTCAGCTCTTCTTCCTGTTCTCGTTTTTGCACCTGTGCTCGCACGTTTTCCTGGACAGCTTCCGGGCTGGCTCCCATGTTTCGCAGCACGTCAACGAACATACTGTCGTTCGTGCTCAACGCTTCAAAGATGTCTGTTGCTTCAATCGTCTTGCGGCCCTGCATCCGGGCTCGTTCCATTGCGCGCTTAAACAGGTCAGTCGTATCAGGGCCGATGCGAAATCCCTTTCCGACATGTGATTGCCGGCTGTTGGTCAGGCGTTTCTCAATTGCCATTTTGACCACGACCGGATCAAGTGATAACTCACGCATCGTGGAGTTGAACATGTCAGGCTCCTCCATAGTTAAGGCCTGAAGGATGTGCTCCACAGATACGAAATTCTGGTCGCGACGTCGTGATTCATTCAACGCATGTTCGAGAATGCGCTGACCGCTGTCGCCAAATTTATCTTTGTATGAACCTAAATCAACCATATCTCTTTTTACGACCGTCGTACTCGTTTTTGATCAGCATTTAGTGCGACGATACACTCAACTTTCAAACAACTCGGCCTATCCAAGTTGCGGCACTTGGATGTCGCCAGCATAAGCGCCGTTGCGTTTCAATGCAATAACAATCCTGGCGAGCGCTCTGTTGCAAATTTGCTGCCGTTAATCGCCTTTTCATCCACAGATTACACAGATTTTCTTTTAATCAATCGCTGTAATCTGTGGATGGCTTTGTGCTTAGTAATCGTAATCGTCTCCTCCAGAGGCAGGCGGGCCAGCTTTCTTCCTCTCCGGCGCGTCGGTCACAGCAAGGTCAGTGGTAAGCAACAATCCCGCGATGGACGCGGCGTTTTGTAACGCAGTGCGTACAACTTTGGTTGGATCGATGATTCCCGCGGCGGCGAGATCTACGATTTCGCCAGTGACCGCGTTGTAACCTTTGTTTCCCTTCGACTGTTCGACTTCTCCGACTACCACCGCGCCTTCAGCGCCAGCGTTTTCTGCAATCCTTCGGAGCGGCTCCTGTAACGCACGCTGCACGATTTTCACACCCGTGCGAACGTCGGGATCTTCGTGATTGTGGTTTTCAAGCACCTTCGCCGCTCGCACTAACGCCACACCGCCGCCGACGACGATTCCTTCCTGCGCCGCTGCTTTGGTCGCGTTCAATGCGTCTTCAACACGCATCTTGACTTCTTTCATCGCCATCTCGGTTGGCGCGCCGACTTTGACCACGGCAACGCCGCCCGCAAGTTTTGCGAGTCGTTCCTGGAGCTTTTCTTTATCGTAGTCAGACGTCGTCTCTTCGATCTGTGCGCGAATCATGGCCACCCGACCCTGAATCGCTTTGCTATCGCCACCGCCTTCGACGATCGTCGTTGTCTCTTTGTCGATAATCACACGCTTGGCAGTTCCGAGATCTTCGAGCGTGACGCTATCCAGCTTGATACCGAGATCTTCAGTGATGACTCTGCCACCCGTCAGGGTCGCGAGATCCTCGAGGATCGCTTTGCGACGATCGCCGAACGCCGGAGCTTTCACTGCGCACACCTTGATCGTTCCGCGCAGACGATTCACAACGAGCGTCGCGAGCGCGTCACCGTCGATATCTTCAGCGATGATCAGCAGTGCACGTCCGGCACCCGCGGTCTGTTCAAGTAGCGGCAATAGATCGCGCATCGCCGAGATCTTCTTGTCGTAAAGAAGAACGTACGGCTCCTCTAAAATTGCTTCCATTCGATCCGGGTTCGTAATGAAGTATGGCGAAAGGAAACCACGATCGAATTGCATGCCCTCGACGATGTCGAGCTCGGTTTGCAGCGTCTTTGATTCTTCGACAGTCACTACGCCGTCTTTTCCGACTTTGTCCATCGCTTCGGAGATCAGCTCTCCGATGTGGCGATCGTTGTTTGCAGAAACCGTGGCGACGTTTGTCAGCTCTTCCTTGCTCTTGACTTTCTTCGACATGCGCTTCAGCTCGGCGACAACTTGCTCGGTCGCGATTTGAATGCCGCGCTGCAAAGACATCGGGTTCGCGCCCGCTGCGACGTTCTTCACGCCTTCACGAAAGATAGCTTGCGCGAGGACTGTCGCGGTGGTCGTGCCGTCGCCTGCTTTATCGTTGGTTTTGACGGCGACTTCGCGGACCATCTGCGCGCCCATGTTTTCATACGGATTCTTGAGCTCGATCTCTTTCGCTACAGTGACGCCGTCTTTAGTGATCAATGGCGCACCAAACCTCTTTCCCAAAACCACGTTGCGACCTTTCGGTCCAAGCGTCACGCGCACTGCGTTGGCAAGCACGTCCACACCCTGAAGCATCAGGTTGCGTGCTTCTTCTCTAAACTTCAGCTCTTTTGCCGGCACTCTGTTTTCTCCTCAACTATGATTTCTCTGCGTGACCTTTGCGTTCTCTGCGTCTCTGCGGTAAAGATTCACCGCAGAGACGCAGAGAACGCAGAGGTCACGCAGAGAAGAACTATTACTGCTCTGTCGCTTCTCGGGCCTGCCCGGATGCGCGCCCGACTTTCACGCGCGCTGGTCGCAGCAGACGATCGCCCATTCGGAAACCGCGACTATATTCCTCGATTACCTTTCCGTCCATCTCGCTGCCTGTTTCTTCAGTGTCCACCGCTTCGTGCAGCTCGGGATTGAAGTCTTCGCCAACAGACTGGATCGGCTCAACTCCGGCATTCGTCAGTGCCGCTTCGAAGGTCGTCGCAATACTGCGAATGCCTTCGAGGATCGCTTCGCGTGGGGCATCTCCGGACGCGGCCGCTCTGTTCAAGTTATCGAGAGCAGGCAGCAACGACGCGATGAACTTCGCCTTCTCACCCGCAGCGCGCTCATCAGCCGAACGATTCAATCGCTGCCGCGTTTCGTCAGTCTCGCGTTGCAGTTGTTGCCGCAACTGATCGAAACGAGCCTGGACCTCCTGCACTTGTCGTTCAGCCGCCTTCGTGCGTGTTTCGAGCTCTTCAACGTAACTCGGCTTGAGACTGGGCTGTTGTTCGGTTTCCGCCTTTACCTCTTCGCGATCATCCAGATAAACGCGACGACGATCAGTCACCCTTAGCTCGTTCTCTTCGTTAGTCATAATCCGTCCCCAATCCGTGTTAATCCGTGGCCTAACTAATCTTGATATCAATCTTCTTCGGTTTCTGTTCATTTCGCTTCGGCAGACTGATCTGCAAAACTCCGTCTTTGTACTCCGCCGCGATCCTCCCTTGCTCGACCGACCCCGGAACACTGTACGTTCGCAAAAACTTTCCTCTCGGTCTCTCGGTGCGAGACGCGCGCGACTCTGCAACCGCGCGCGTGCCTTTTACCACGAGCCGGTTGTCGTCGATGTCGATCTCGAGCGCTTCACGATCGATTCCCGGCAGGTCCATCGCGATCATGTAGCCCGAATCAGTTTCGTAGATGTCGGAAGCCGGCGTCCAATCCGCTCGCTCAAACTCATCGCCTGCGCCTGCATCTGACTGGTTGCGCCTTTGTGTGGCGTCTTCGAAAAGCCTGTTCATCCGATCTTGCAGCAATACCAGGTCCTGCAAAGGGTTCCACTGTTGTGACATGTTTTCAAAGCTCCTCAAGCGGTCGCAAACGCCGCGTCAGTCTTAAACTCCATCACGTCGCCATTCGCCGACACTCTCACGGTTTGCCCGGGCAGTATCTCTCCCTGCAAAAGCTTCACCGCAAGCGGGTTTTGAATCAGCGACTGAATCGCGCGCTTCAATGGTCGAGCACCGTACGTCGGGTCGTAACCTTCGCGCATCAAAAGCTCTCTCGCCGACGGCTCCAACACGAGCATCACATTGCGCTCGTGCAACATTGCCGTCAGACGCTCAAGCTGCACGTCAATGATTTTGCCGATCTGTTCGCGCGAGAGCTGGTGGAAGACGACGATGTCGTCGATACGATTCAGAAACTCCGGTTTGAAATTCAGCCGCAGCTCCTGAATGACAGCTTCACGCACTTGCTGCTCATCACCTTCGGCTGCCTGGATCTCGCGCGAGCCGAGGTTCGAAGTCATGATCAGAACAGTGTTTTTGAAATCGACTGTTCGGCCTTTCGAATCCGTCAGTCTGCCGTCGTCGAGAATCTGAAGCAGGACGTTGAAAACATCCGGATGCGCTTTCTCGATCTCGTCGAAAAGGATGACTGAATACGGACGGCGACGAACTGCTTCGGTAAGCTGTCCACCTTCGTCATAGCCAACGTATCCGGGCGGCGCTCCGATCATGCGCGCGACAGCGTGTTTCTCCATGTACTCTGACATGTCGAGCCGGACCATCGCTCGCTCGTCGTCAAACATGAATTCCGCGAGCGCGCGAGCAGTTTCAGTTTTGCCAACGCCGGTTGGACCAAGGAAGATGAACGAGCCGATCGGGCGATTCGGATCCTGCAAGCCCGCGCGCGCACGCCTGACAGCGTTTGCAACTGCAGCGAGTGCTTCTTCCTGTCCGATCACGCGATTGCCGAGTCGACCTTCCATCGTGACAAGCTTCTGCATCTCGCCTTCGAGCATTCGCGAAACGGGAATGCCGGTCCACTTCGCGACGACTTCGGCGACGTCTTCTTCGTCAACTTCTTCCTTTAGCATGACGCCGTCCTGCTGGAAATTCGCGAGTTTGTCCTGATCGACTTTCAGTCTTCGCTCGAGCTCGGGAATCTTGCCGTACTGGATCTCAGAAGCGCGTCCGAGCTCGCCATTGTTGCGTGCCTGGTCGAGCTGGAAGCGAAGCTGCTCGAGCTCGGCTTTGGCAGCGCGAATGTGATCGATGGCTTCTTTTTCAGACTGCCACTTCGCCTTCATTCCCGCCGAAGTTTCCTTCAGGTCGGCAATACGTTGTTCGATCTCGTGCAAGCGCGCTTTCGACTTCTCGTCTTCTTCTCGCTGCAACGCCTGCCGCTCAATCTCGAGCTGTATGATCTCGCGCTCGAGTTGATCGATCTCCTGCGGGAGGGAGTCGATCTCGATTCGTAGTCGCGAAGCTGCCTCGTCGATTAAGTCGATCGCTTTGTCAGGCAGAAAACGATCCGTGATGTAACGATTTGAAAGCGTGGCTGCGGCGACGATGGCCGAGTCTTTGATGCGAACGCCGTGATGAACTTCGTAGCGCTCTTTCAAACCGCGTAGGATCGCGATCGTGTCTTCGACAGTCGGCTCACCGACGTAAACCTGTTGGAAGCGACGCTCGAGCGCCGCGTCTTTCTCGATGTGTTTCTGGTATTCGGCGAGTGTGGTCGCACCGACGCAGCGCAGCTCACCACGCGCGAGCGCAGGCTTCAACATGTTCGACGCATCGATCGCGCCTTCGGCAGCGCCCGCGCCGACAAGTGTGTGCAGCTCGTCGATGAAGAGAATGATCGCGCCCTGCGCGTTCTCAATCTCTTTCAGAACTGATTTCAAACGATCTTCAAACTCGCCACGATACTTCGCACCGGCGAGCATCGAGCCGAGATCGAGTGCGACGAGTTTCTTGTTACGCAATGTCTCAGGCACGTCGCCGGAGACGATACGCTGTGCGAGACCTTCGACGATCGCTGTTTTACCGACGCCCGGCTCACCAATCAATACGGGATTGTTCTTGGTCCGGCGCGAAAGGACCTGGATCGTGCGACGAATCTCGTCGTCACGACCGATAACCGGATCGAGTTTTCCTTTTCGTGCGGCTTCGGTCAGGTCGCGCGCGTATTTCGAAAGTGCCTGGTAGTTTTGTTCGGCGTTCTGATCCGTGATCCGCGTGCCGCCGCGCATCTGCTCGATCACTTTGAATAGATCGTCGCGCGTGACGCCGTGCTGCCGCAGGATCTTGCCCGCGTCGCCGTCTTTCTCTTCAACGATCGCAAGGAGCAGGTGCTCGGTCGAGATGAACTCATCCTGCATCTGGTCCGCCTGCTTTTGCGCCGCGGTGAAGAGTTGGGTTATGCGCGAGCTGAAATACTGCTGCCCGCCCTGAACACGTGGAAAGCGAGCCACGGCCGCCTGCGTGTCGTTAAGAATGACAGCGACGTTGGCGCCGAGCTTGCCGAGTATTGGTCTAACAATACCTTCGGGTTGTTCGAGCATCACGACGAGCAGATGCTCCGGCTCAACCTGCTGGTGCTGGTTACGTTCCGCCAGCTCGATAGCGGATTGGATTGCTTCCTGTCCGCGAAGTGTGAACTTGTCTAAACGCATCGTAATTACTTTTGTAGCCTACCAAAAAGAAATCGAACGGGCTCGACGTTCGCATCTCAAACTGCGACGAGCCCGCTCGCGTTTTACCGATCCCTCAAAGCTTTAGCGCCCGCCAGAGGCTTCTTTCGCTTTTCCGGTTTCGGCGGTCGTGTCGATCGTCTTCTGCGTGGCGCCGGCGCTTCCTCCGGTCACCTGAATGCGACGGGACTTCGTCTCTTCTCGCTTCGGCAACGTCACGCGCAAGACGCCGTTGTTGTACTCGGCAGTTGCTCCCTCAGCGGAAACTGTTTGCGGCAAAGTGAAAGAACGTGTGAAAGCGCCATACGAGCGTTCGACTCGATGGTAGTTGTCAGTCTCATCCGTCTTTTCAAACTTTCGCTCACCGCGGAGGGTAATGACATTGTTCTCAATGGAGAGATCGAAATCTTCCTGTTTCATTCCAGGAAGCTCGGCCTCGAGCACGATCTGGTCCTTGTTCTCATAGATGTCAACGCTGGGCGCCCATGCGCCACGGCCAATGCCCTCGTCGTCAAACGAACGGCTTAGATTGGTCGAGAACAGGCGATTCACTTCTTCCTGCAACGTCCGCAGGTCGCGGAATGGGTCATAACGAACAACAGTCATGGTCTAACTTCTCCTCCTCCTTATTATTCCTCGTTGTGTAAGCCCGGCAAGTAGCTGAGCGTGGCGTCATAATAAAGGTTGAGTCTTGTTCTGTCAAGTAATGAATTTAGCCGCAAAAAGGCACAAAAAGCACAAGTTATCTGATAGAAGTTAGCCGCTCAACTCAATGACAGCCTTCTTATTTGTGCTTTTGTGCCTTTTTGCAGCTAAATTCCGAAGAAGCGCTTGATGGCGGAGAGAATGCCAGCGGAGGAATGGGTGTTGGCGGCGGAGTCGTCGGTTTGGGAGGCGAGGCCCTGGCGGCGTTCGGCCATGATGAAACTGAGGGATTCAACCAGGTCCGGGTTCGTGTCGAACACCCGCTTCATCGCGGCGTGCCCGATTTCGAGGACTTCAGTCTCTTCGAGCGCGAGCACATTGGCTGTTCTCGGCTCGCCAGTAAATAAGGCCATCTCACCGAAGAAGTCGCCCTCATTCAGGGTGGCGACAGTCCGCGGGCGCCCATTTTCGCTAACCTGGACTCGCACCCGTCCTTTATGAACAACAAACATCGACGATCCAGGGTCGCCCGCCCGGATCACTGTCTCGCCGGGCGCAAACACGTGCCTGACTGCGGCCTGCGCCAGCATCGAGGTCTCGTCTGCCGAAAGGGGCGCAAATATATCGACTGCCGACAGCCGTTCCACCACCGCGCCGCCATCGCCGTCCCTTTGGGCCGCGCGCTCAGGTCTTTCGACGTATAGCGTTCGTGTGGGAAACGCGAAGTTCAAGCCTGCGCGGCGGAATGCGTACCAGATCCTTTGCCGGATCAGAGCGTCGGTGTCGTTGTACTTGGCGTAATCTACAAGCCAGTATTTCACCTCGTAATCGACGCCGTTATCCCCAAGGCTCCTGATTCGGACTATCGGCGCAACTTTATCCGACACGTTATCCGCCTCGCGCACTGCCTCCCGCACGACGTGAATCGTCTTCGCCGGTGAATCGGTGTAGAGAGTATTAAAGAGGACAACCCGCGCGTTTAAGTTCTCGCGCGGACAGACCTCGATCGGCTCTTTCGCCGCATTGCTGTTGGCGATTAGAACCACGTGGTTCGTGAACGTCCTTATCTTTATAGCGCGCCAGCTAATCTCCTCGATCACACCAGTGTGCCTTTGCGCGCCCACCGTTATCACGTCGCCGACCTGAAACGGCCGATCTGCCTGCAAGGAAATTCCGGCGAAGAAGTTACCGAGGGTGTCCTGGAGCGCAAGTCCGAGGATCACGCCGAAGATTGCAGAGGTCGTGAACAGTGCGCCGAGGTTCTGATCTGGAAAGAGAAACGTGAACGCGATTAGAAAGAGAATCGTGAACGCGACGATCGTGAAGATGTTGCGAATGAGCGTGGGCGCGTCGATTCGTTTCAGCCTGAACGCAAGGCCGAAAAACAGTGAGTTAAGCGCGCGGACAAACAGGTAGCCGATTATCCCGACGAAGAACAGCTTGACGACTTTAACTATCGTGTCGGCTGACGGTGAGGGCTTCGCGCCCATCCGGTGCTCCAGCAGCGCTTTGACGTCACCAGCAAGCGACCAGAACAGGTACGCTGCGACCAACGCGGCGGCCGAGGCCGCGAGGAAGAGTATGAGTTTGTTAGTAGAACGAGGACGAGCCATCCGTGTCATCCGTGTTCATTTGTGGCCAAACAACGCCGGAAACAGACTGATCAGTATAAAGAGGAGCGAGAGAATCGTCACGAGAATTGCGGTGAGCCACGCGGCAATATTATAGAACGGCCCGTTTACGTGCCGGCCCATCAGCTCGCGATCGTTCACGAGTTTCAGCACCGCAAACAGCACGATCGGCAACAGCAAGCCATTGATCACCTGCGTCACGAGCAGGACGCGGATTAGCGGCAGGTTCGGCACGATCGCGATCGCAGCGCCCACGGCGATCAGAAAAGTAAACGTTCCGAGGAAGATCGGCGCTTCACGAAAACTACGCGAAACGCCTTTTTCAAATCCGAGTGCCTCGCTGATTGAGTACGCGGTTGCGAGTGGCAACACACCCGCGGCCAGCATCGACGCGCCGAGCAGTCCGATACCAAACAACGTTTGCGCGTATCGTCCCGCGAGTGGTCGCAGAGCGTGAGCGGCGTCGGCCGCGCTCGATATCTGAAGACCAGCCTTGTGAAGCGTTGCGGCGGTCGAGACGACGATGAAGAACACGATCAGGATCGCGAAGATCGTTCCCACCCACACGTCGAGTTTCGTCAATGAATAGTCGTCGGTCGTCACTCCTTTTTCGACCACGGACGACTGAACGTAGACCTGCATGTACGGCGAGATCGTGGTTCCGATCACTGCGACGAACGTGAACAGAAACGCAGGTTCAAACTTGAACTCCGGACGGACAAGCCCGACCGCCACCGCGCCCCAATCGGGTCGCGAAAGAAACGCAGACACGATGTAGCCGAGAAACACGAGCGACATTAATAAAAAGACCCGCTCGACTCTTTTATAAGAACCCTTGACGATGAGAAACCAGACGAGAATCGCGACGAGCGGCAGGGAGATGTAGTGTGACACGCCGAACAGCTCAGACGCTGCGGCGATGCCGACGAACTCCGAAACCGTTACACCCGCATTCGCGACCAGCAATGCGAGCATGATCAGCGCTGTCCAGCGCACGCCGAAGCGCTCGCGGATCAGATCGGCGAGACCCTTGCCGGTGACCGCGCCCATGCGAGCGCACATTTCCTGCACGATACCGAGACTTATGGTGATGGGAATTAGGATCCAGAGAAGTGAATAACCGAAATCGGCGCCGACCGAAGCGAACGTGGCGATGCCGCCAGCGTCATTGCCGGCATTGGCCGTGATCATTCCCGGCCCGAGAATGGCGAGATAAGCGAGCACGCGACTGCGGCGCGCCACCGTTCGGCGCACGCCCTGAGCCCCGCGACGCATTAAGCGACGTCCGGCAGCTCGCACTGCTGCTCGTGGTTCTGCCACGTTGGTCACCGTCCTTCATAAAGCCGTAAAAAGAATTCTTAGCCACAAAAAGGCACAAAAGACACATAGTGATTAATACAAGGTTCGCGCGTGATTGTCTTTCGTTATTTTGTGTTTTTTATATTAGCCGAACAGTCTCGGCAAACGCTGTCGCCAGTCTTTGGGCAACAGGATTTCCATCGCGTCATCAACCGTGATGATGCCGAGTATATCTCCTGACTCATCGATCACGGGAAGCGCGAGGAGGTTATATTCGGCAATCCGCTGCGCGACTTCTTTCGCGGGCTCCTCTGGCTTCGCTCGTTGAAACTCCGTTCGCATCACGCTTTCGAGCGGCATCGACGGTTCCGCGAGGATCAAGCTTCGCAATGCGATCACGCCGGCTAGTTTCCACGATCCTTCTTCCTCGACGACGTAGAGGTAATAAATCATGTTTGGCGTTTCGGCCATCTCGCGCAACCGTGCGAGCGCCTCGCCAACTGTGAGCGCGCGTGGGAGGGTGACGAACTCCGTCGTCATTAATCCGCCCGCGGTGTCGTCTTCGTAAGGAAGCAGCTCAGCGACGTCAGCCTGCTCGTCATGTTCCATCAAACCGAGCAGCTCTTCCGCTTTCTCTTCGGGAAGATCGCCGAGCACGTCGGCAGCTTCGTCAGGCGACATCCATTCGAGAATGTCGGCGGCGCGCTCCTGGTCCATATCGCCGAGTATGCGCGCCTGGCTCTCGGCGGGCATCTCTTCGAGTGTCTCGGCTGCGGTCTCGTCGTCGAGTGCTTCGACGACTTCAGAACCGTGATGATAAGAGAGCGCTTCGGCGAGACGCGCGATCTCGACCGGATGGAGGCGGGCGAGTTTATCGCTCGACGACTTTAACTGCACCGTGGCGGCGTCAGTCGCGAGATATCCGACGTCGGCCCAATCAAGAACTTCGACAGGTTTTCTCGAGCCTGCAAAACCGGCGGGTGCGAGCCGTCGCCACAAGCCCTGGAGACTCACGTCTGCGCCAGTCACGCGCCACTCGCCGGCAGCTTCGATGATCTGAACATCGTTGACACGAACCACTCGTTTACCATCGACGTCGATCAGTTGCTTGTCGAGCACATCACGCGCGAGCAGGACTTCACTTTCGCGACGCACAAATGGACGGAGGTCGAGAATGTCTGAGTTGAGGCGCACGCCGTTTTGACTCAACTGCGTGATGCGCCAGCGTGGGAGGAAGAAGTCGCGGCGACGATAACGCGCTACGAGACCAGTCACGGGAGGATGATCGTCCGCACCGAGACGCACGATCACGTCTTTCACTGTGGCGACACGTAAGCCTTCGAGGTCGCGTATTGGCCGGCCCAAAACCTGGGACAAGTAGAGCATGGTTGCGGAGCATGATACAGGATTCAGCGGGGGCAAGCCCCACTTCCTGACTTGTTCTAATTCAAGCGGCTCAATGGAATGAACAACTCAGCAATGAACAAGTCAGGAAGAGGGGCTTGCCCCCGCTGATGGGATGCTCAAAGATTTTTGTCCAGGTAATCAATGGCGCGGTCGAGAGCGCGGTCGTGACGGGAATAGATATCGCTTCTCGTGAGTGGAGTGACTTTGTCAGGTTTGACTCCGGCGCCTTCGAGTCGCACACCGCCCGCGGTCTTGTAGTCAAACTCACTGACGTCCAGCACACCGCCATCCGGCAACGCGTGCCGGTTTCGAATCGCAAGCACGCAGCCGCACGTGCCGCTGCCAAGCACCTGCGCGCGACCTTTCGCCTGCAAGGTCGCCGCGAGGATCTCCGCGGCGCTCGAAGTGTTTTCACTTGTCAGTACAACTAACGGGAGTTTGATTGGCGCGAGAGCTGAGCTACGCGAGAAGCGCTTCGGAAAAGTCTGCAACTCGAACGACGCACCGGAACGATCGGCAAACCTGCCGAGGTTGGTGCCTTCATCGAGAAATAGCGACGCCACGTCAGCCATTGCTTCAGCATCGCCGCCACCATTGGCCCGTAGATCCAAAACGATCCCTTCCGCTCCGTCGAGAACTTCCGGCAGGCTCTTCGCAAACTCGATTGCTACGCTCTGCGTGAAAGCATCGAGCCGGAGAATCGCGATCTTTCCTTTGCGCTGATTGTTGAATCCGAGATTGCGCTGGCTCCAGTAACGCTGCAGCACGGTCGATTTGTGTTTGCCGTTGCGAGTGAGCCATTCGATCTTGACGTTCGTACCTGCCGATCCATCGAAGAGGTTCGCGATCACTCGATGGCGAATGTTGCCTTCGTCTCCCAGACCGAGATAGCGCATGCGTTGCGCGACAAACTGCGCGACCGGAATATCGTCGATGCTGACGATCACGTCGCCTTGTTTAATATCAGTCTTCGACGCCGCTGAATCAGCTTCGACCTGCATCACTGTCGGCGTACGCTCGACTTCGCGAATCGTCAAACCAACGGTCACAAACCGCGGCGTCCACCAGTCAAACTTTTCATCAGGTGAATAAACTCGCGTGTGCGCGTCGCGCAGCGAGGCAATCATCTGGCGCAGCACATCGTAAAACTCCTGCGTGTTGCCGGCGCGTGCTGCGACGGGACGAAACGCGACCCGTTTCGCCTGCCAGTCGATTCCGTGAAATGTTGGATCGTAGTAACGATCCTGAATCGTTTCCCAAACGTCGTCGAACACTGCGAGACGGCCTTCGACGGTGGCTGTCGATACGAGTTTGGAATCATCGCGAGTAGCGCGTGTGACTGCGAGTGGAGAAACTAAGAGGGCGATCAGGAGAGCGGCAAACGAATTTCTGATAGCGCGGTTTCTTCCCATCTCTACCTCGGTGGCTTGCGAAAGTTATAGCGCAGCATCACGCGCATCGGTATCGGGCTTCCGTTCTTCATTGCCGGGAAGAAGTGCAATTGACGAACTGTTGTAAGCGTCGCTTCGTCGAGACCGAATCCGGCCCAACGAACGACTTGTATCTCACCAACCTCGCCGTCTGCGCCCACATCGACCACGACGTCGACCGTCGCTTCAGCATCGGCGCGAGCAGCGGTCTGCGGATATTCGGGTCGCAGCCTTCGATAAGGCCGGGGCGTGCGAATGCCCTGAACCTCCGCAGCTTTCTCGTCTTCAGGTGCTTCCTCTATTACTGCTTCGGCGGAAGCTGTCAAAACGGTGCGTTGAATTCGCTCGTCTTCGTGACTCTTCTTTATTATGCCGATTAGACGGCCTGACAGAGCGTCGTCCGCGAGATACTGTGACAGCCGTGCTTCCGCTTTGGTTGCTTCGGCGTTTTCAAAGCTTGGGCGCTCCCATAATAGTAAACGACCGGTGCGCGCGCTCACCAAAAAAATCGAGCAGTACGATTCGTAATAGACGGGCGACTCGAAAGACGAGCGTCGCAGGGTTTGCGCGTCTCCGAGAATGTAGAACTCGGTTGCCAGCGCCGCACCGAGATCGCGAGCCTCGCTCACCGTCAGGTTCAAAGATCCCGTGTAACCGATTCCTTTTGCCGCCGCGCGACTCAGGTCTGCGTCGGCAATGGTGACTTCTCCAGTTGAACGAAGTCGAGCACGAATTGTTTCCGACGCCTGATTTGCTATTGGCGTCGATCCAAAATCCAGCACACTCAAAACCGGCGGCTGAGCTTGCGCGTTGCTTTGCGCCGCAGCAATGAACCAGAAAATGACAAACAATTTGTGCATAGAATTTCGCACGAACGAATACAAACAGGCCAGAGATAAGAACAACAGAGAAAAGAACAAGTCAGGAAGAGGGGCTTGCCCCCGCTTTAACTTGACTCACGGCGGGGGCAAGCCCCTCTTCCTGACTTGTTCTTTTCATGACAACTTATTAACTCCGCATTTATGCTTTTTGTGCCTCTTTGTGGCTACCATGATGATAAAGCTCGTAGACTTCGTTCTTCACGTCAGCGGGGAAACAAACTCGATGCAGCTCGTAAGCGTGTTGTAGTCCCTTAACAACATTACTCACTTCACTGATCTCGCGAATCTGCGGCGAAGCGTAACCGCTCTCCACGTAGATGTGTGTCTTGGGTTCCGATTTTTCAGTTTCGTAATAACCGTAATACGGCACGTCGCTGGCGTGGTCCTCGATGAAGTAATAGTCAGGATCGAAACCGGCCCGTGCGACTGTCTCCCTTGCCGTCCTGAGAAACGCAGTCTTGTGATCGTGTGGCATGTCGAGATCGATCGCCTTGAACATACGTCGTGAAATAAAGCGACGACTCAGATCGCTCAGGATCGCATCGTCAGACTTTTGCCACTGCTTGATATGAAACACGAAATCCGAATCATCCACTTGCATGTGATCGCTAACAGTCAGTGTTTCGCGACGCAGTATTTTCTCGAAAGCAGTTCCCGGCGCATGCCAAACTTCTTTCCCCTGGTCCAATAGCTCCAACGCGCGGCGAATGATCGAGCGCAACACAGCTTCTGCCGATCTTAGAGTGCGATGAAAATAGACCTGGCGAAACATGTAGTAACGCGCTTGCAGGTATTCCTCCACAGCGTAGATTCCACGCGCTTGCACATAAACACGATCCGCTGCTTCGTCGATTGCGAGCGCGTTGATGATCCACTCGAGATCGTAAATGCCATACTTCGCGCCGGTCATGAGCGAGTCGCGCAAAAGATAATCCATCCGGTCGACGTCGAGCTGTGACGAGACGAGTTGGGCCAATGCAGCCGGTTGAAACTTTCCTTCGATGATCGACGCGACTTTATCCGGCAAGTCACTCGAATGCGATCGTAGCAACTCGCCGATTTCAGAATGCTCGTCGCGAATCACTTGCACGGTCCAACGCTCGTGATGAAAGTTGAGCACCTTCTCCATCACGTGTGAAAACGAACCATGGCCCACGTCGTGAAGCAGAGCCGCGGCACGTGCAGCGACGCGATCTTCCGTGTCGATCGCATAAGTTTCACTCAAGCGATCGAGCACGCGCGTCATGAGATGAAATGCGCCGAGTGAATGAGTGAAGCGTGAATGCTCCGCACCCTGATAAGTGAAGAGACCGAGACCGAGTTGCTTGATGCGGCGCAGACGCTGAAACTCTGCAGCGTCGATCAATCGCATCATCAACTCGCCTTCATCTGAATCGGTTTGGAGACGGATGATGTTGTGAACTGGATCGCGATAGATGCGTTCAGGCATTGCGCGAATATTAACAGAACCGAGCGCGGTAGCGCCGGGTCAAACCTCGATTAAGGTTGTTTTTATGGCCTTGACCTGGCGCTACCGCGCTCGGTCCTTTGCCGGCGTCTCCGGTTGAAATTTCTGGATATTCCCATTTTTTTGGATTTGAACGGCTTCCCGGCAATTGTTAAGTCTCCGAATACTTAGAGAATCGTCCACATACCGCGCGGGCATGGCATTTGCCAAAAACCGGCCCGACGAGGCCTCTTTTTAGCCGCTCGTTTTGGAATTCTTCGGTGCCGCCAATAAAAAGGGAGATTTTTTCACAGGAGGGGGCGGTACCCTTTGTCCAGTTTAAGAAAGGAAAGCAGAAAATGAAGAATGTCTTTAAGTTTATTGCTCTGTCGGCACTGCTGATGTCATTCGCGCTATTTGCTGGTAGCGTGTTTGCACAGACGTCGACGACGGGGTCAATTGAAGGATCGGTCACCGACACCACCGGTGCAGCCGTTCCGGGAATCGCTGTTAAGGTGTCGAGCAGTAACCTGATTTCGGCGCAAACGGCGACGACCGACGACAATGGTCGTTACAGATTACTGAATCTTCCGCCAGGAAAATATACGGTTACGGTTGAAGCGGAAAAGGGATTTGCCAAGTTTGAAAGATCTGATGTTGAAGTAAATCTTTCCCGAAACACATCCGTTGAAGTTCAGCTTCAACCAGCAGGCGCACAGGCGAGTGTGACGATTACCGACACGGCCGGCGCTGCTGTTGACGTTTCTGGCAATACAACCGGTTCTAACGTTTCGTCCGATCAGTTTTCAAACTTCCCGACACAGCGTACTGTGCAAGGCCTCTACACGATCGCGCCCACAGTAACCCGTTCGGGTTTGCGCGACGCGACTGGCCGCGACCGAGATCCTTCGGTGGCAGGTTCATCGGGTCCCGAGAACAACTACATTCTCGACGGTGTGAACACGACTGACCCCGCGTTTGGTGGTTCAGGTGCGAACCTTCCGTTCGAGTTTGTGCAGGAAGTTGAAATCAAGACCGGTGCGTATGGTCCGGAATACGGAAAATCGACCGGCGGTATTTTCAACGTTATCACCAAGAGCGGTGGTAATGAATTTCACGGCGACGTGTTCGGCTACGGCACGAGCAAAGGTCTCGTGCGCGAAGTGAAGAACTTCCCGTTCACCGGTTCGGCGTTCAACGGCTTCTCAGAAGTTGACGTTGGCGGCGACATCGGCGGTCCGATCGTGAAAGACAAGCTCTGGTTCTTTGGAGCTTTCAATCCACAGAAGCGAAAGAATTATTACCTGACGCAAACGTTCCACGCGCCCGTTGACAACGACGTAACGATTCCGTTCTACGCCGGCAAGATCACATGGGCGATCAATCCGAAGAACACCTTCACGGCCTCGACCTTCGGCGATTTCACAAAGATCGACGGATTCCTGGCCACCGCAGCCTTGAACAATGTCAACGGTTTTGGCAACGACATCACGGCTTTTGAAGGACTCCAGGAGACTGGTGGACACAACTACGCATTCCGTCTCAACTCAACGATCACGAATTCGTTCATCGCTGAGGTCTCCGGCGGTCTGCACTTCCAGAGAGCAAACACGATCCCACGCGCAATCGATGCTCCACTTATCACTGACAACTTCGCGGTGTTGAGAGGCGGCAACGTGCTGACCCCGGTATCGACTGGTGTTAACTTCGGCGGCGGCACTGGCTTCCTCGATTTCGTTGACGGTCGCGGTGGCTCATTGCAGCGCAACTTCTCACGTGGTCCGGGCTTTGGTCTGTTCTCAGATCAAGATCGTAAGCGCTATGAGTTGAACGCTCACATGCAGAACATCGTGGGCGGCAGCCACACGATTAAGTGGGGTTTTGAGTTCAACCAGAACAAATACGATATCGATACCCGCTCCAGCGGTCCGGCTGTCACCTATGCGTTTACGCCGGGCGCAGTCAATGCTGACGGAACGCCATTGAGAAATACGAATGGCGACTCGAACGTGACCAACGGTTCACGTATCGCCAACAACTGGCTGGTCTGCACGGTGCGTAGCACCGCCATCACCTGCCCGACCGCCGCAGGCGTGTCGCGTGCGCTCGCTATTCCGGGTGCGACACTCGCAGCATTGGGTCTGACCGTTAACCCGGCCGCAACCACCATCACCACTGCGGAAGCGTTTGGTAATCCGTTCATTCTCAGGAATACCACCCGCGTTCGTGACTTTCAGCTTGTCGGTGGAACCTACACCAACGTGGAAAGCTTCTACGCCGGCGACGATTGGAAATTCGCCAAGAACTTCCAGCTCAGCTTTGGTATCCGTTGGGATTACCAGCAGTCGTACGGTAACGACTCCAGCTACCTGACCTTTAACAACTTTGACGACAACGCTGCGCCGCGCTTCGGCTTCATCTGGGACTTCACCGGAAAAGGCCGCGGCAAGATTTTTGCTAACTACGCGCAGTTCATCGAAGCTCCTGTACCACTAGACGTCAACGTCCGCGCAGGCGGCGGCGACGTGCAGACGGACAAGAACTTCAACGTCGACAGAATTAATGCACCGGCAGGCTCATTGATCGTTCCGGGCGTCAGCACTGGAGCCACCAACCTGGGCTCTGATGCAACACCGGCCGATAGGGGCCTGAAGCCGCAGAGCATCCGTGAGTTCACGTTCGGAGCCGAGTATGAAGTCGGCCACGACATCACTATCGGAACCCGCGGCACCTACCGTGCAATGCTCAACGTCATCGAAGATGGTTCATTCGACGACGGCGACACCTACTTCATCTTCAACCCGGGCCGCATTGGAACAGGCACCACTGAAGAAAACGCCTGCGCTGGTGATCCGGCGACTGGTCGCGCTCCTCAGTGTTTTGGACGCGCTCAGCGCTTCTACCGCGCAGTCGAGTTCACTGCTACGAAGCGATTTACGAATAACTTCCAGTTCATCGCTTCCTACGTGTTCTCGAGCTTGATCGGTAACTACGAAGGCCTGTTCCGTAACGATAACGGGCAGTCTGACCCGAACATCACTTCGTTGTTCGACCTTCAGAGCTTGCTCAATAACACCTACGGCCGCTTGCCAAATGATCGGCCGCATCAGTTCAAGTTCAACGGCAGCTATCGCACCCCGTTTAAGCTTCTGGTCAGCGGAAACTTCTACGCACAGTCCGGTGTGCCGTTCAACCAACTGATTCCGCATCCGATCTATGGCAACAACGAAGGTTTCGGTGTCCTGCGCGGAACCGCAATCGTTCCGACTGTTTCGGCTGCCGAGCCAGGATTCCCCAACACTGTTGAGAGCATCGGTTCCAACCGCTCGCCGACGACGATGAATCTTGACCTGGGAGTTTACTATCCGATCAAAGTTGGTGAAGGAAAAGAGTTGCGACTGACTGGAGACTGGTTCAACGTCTTCAATAGCCAGCGAGCAGTAACTCTGGACCAGACCTTCACGATCAATAGCGGTGTGACAGGAGTTCCGCCAGTACCGAATCCGTTCTACGGTTCGGCATTGCTGGTCCAGGCTCCTTCGGCGTTCCGATTTGGCGCCAAGTTCACCTTCTAAACACTAACTTCCGCCATTTGGCGAAAGCCATTGCGGGTGACGGGGAGAGGCGCCATAGGCCCTCTCCCCGATTGTTTTATGGATTGAATTTTGTAAATCGTGCAAATCCTGCAATCCTGTCTAAAAATTTTTACAGGATTTCAGGGTTTTCAGAATTCACAAGATTCAGACTTGATCTTCGCGCAATACGGGAGTTAAATCTGAATTATCCAGGACAGTTCAGGGAGGTCTCCATGCCAGGTTCGTCATCCCTCCGCATTTGCTCTACTCGTTTACTATTCATCCTTATTGGCATGCTTCTCTTATCCTCCAGCGCGCACGCGCAGGGAAGCGGCAAATCATCAACCGGCACCGGTGGCATTCATTCCATTCAGGGATACATCTTCTTTCCTTCGGGAAGAAGAGCCGACGTCGGCTCGATCGTGGTCAAACTCACGTCTCTGCAATACGCTGAATTGCAGGTAATACCGGATTCGAGCGGGGCGTTCATTTTTTCTGCGCTTGCGCCCGGAAGCTACACAGTCATCATTAATGCCGGGAATGACTATGAGCTCTATAGTGACAGTGTCCTTATCGATAGCGATTTGAACTTGTCGCGCATGGGTGTGCGGCTTCCGCCGAATCCACAACGGCATACCGTGATGGCGCATCTCCAGTTGAAAATCAAAGCGGGGGTCAAACCGGGGGTCGTGAGTGCCGCGCTCGCCGCAGTTCCCGATAAGGCGCGCAAGCTTTACGAGCGAGGTCTGGAAGAAGCTCGCAGTGAAAATCCTTCAAAAGCAGCGAACACTCTGAAGGAAGCGGTTACGCTTTATCCCAACTTCCCGCTCGCGCTCAACGAGCTGGGCGTTCAGTATCTGAAGCTGCAACAGGCGACTAAGGCGATTGAAGTTCTCAGAGAAGCGTGCAAGCTGAGTCCTGACGCCGCGCCCGCGAGACTGAATCTCGGTATCGCTTTACTCGAGACAAGGCAGTTCGCGCCGGCTGAGGAGCAGTTGCGTGAATCGTTGAAGCTAAACAGCAGCTCGCCGACCGCGCACATGTATCTCGGTATCGCGTTGCTGCGTCAAAAGAAATTCGATGAGGCCGAGCCCGAGTTGCTGGCGGCCACACAGGCCAATGCGGCGCAGCTCGGCATGGCCAACTATTACCTCGCCGGGCTCTACTGGCGAAAGAAGGACTATAATCGGGCGGTCGAGCAATTGGAGAAGTACCTGGCTTCTACGCCGAACGCTCCCGACGCCGAGCGCGTGCGCGCCACGATTCAAGATTTTCGCAGTCGCATCACTCACAATCATTAATAGAAAGGACAAGCAATTCATTCATGAATGCAAACAGGTTACCCCATCTGATTTTGACGGCAACGCTGATCGTGTCGTCCGCACTGGTTGCAAAAGCGCAGGCGCCTGGTAGTTCGCGCAACGGTGGACTGTCGAGCGGTGAAGGCAACATCATGCTCCAGGGCCGGATTTATTTCCCGTCCGGACAAAGTGCCAGTGGCCGCACTATTAGAATTAGGCTCGAAAGTGCGAGTGCATTTGGCGGCGGGAATACAGCGGTTCCGGATCAGGATGGAGTTTTTCGTTTCAATGGTCTTGTGCCGGGCGACTACACCGTTGTGGTTGATGCCGGGAAGGAGTTTGAAACGGCGCGCGAACCCGTAGGCATCTATGCGGGAACGAGTAAGGTCGTCCAGGTTACCGTTCAATTAAAGCCGAAGATTGACTCCTCGAACCCACTCTTTGCCGGAGTGCCGTCGAACGCGCTGAACCTCTATCAAAAGGGAATGGAGGCGGTAAAGAAGAACGACTCGAAGGCGGCGGTCGAGTCGCTCAGTGCGGCTGTAGCGGCGTATCCTAACTTTGCCCTCGCGCTAAGCGACCTCGCTAGCCAGTACATGCACCTGAAGCAGTGGGACAAAGCTGGTGAAACGTATGACTCCCTGATCAAGGTCAAGCCCAACGATGCTGCCGCACATCTCAATGCCGGCATCGTCGCTTTCAACCAGAAGAAGATGGAGGATGCGGAGTCGCATCTGCGCAAGGCGATTGAGCTGAAGAGTGTTGGTCCGTCAGCGCACTATTATCTGGGACTGATTATGATCAGTACGAAACGCTATCCGGAAGCGGTACCTGAGTTTGAGGCTGCTGTCGCGAACGGCGGTGAGAACCTCGCACTTGCGCACAAGTATCTTGGTGGTTTGTGGATGAATTCGAAGCCCCAGGAAGCCGCGGACGAGTTAGAGAAATACTTGAAACTCGATCCGAAAGCGCCCGATGCCGACAAGATCAAGGGAACGATTAAGGAGTTGAGGAGTAAGAAGCAGTAGCAATAAACATTAGATAAACTGAGCAAGTAAAAGAACAAGTCAGGAATAGGGGCTTGCCCCCGCTGTTGCTTGGATTCGATGAGCGGGGGCAAGCCCCTCTTCCTGACTTGTTATTTCCAGGTGACTGATCAGTGGCTTAACTTCATTTGAGCTCGAGCAAGTGCCCGAGCTTTTCTTTTTTGGTGCGCAGGTAATCCGCGGCGTCTTCAGTTGAGTCGACCTCGATCGAAACTCGCTCGACGATCTTCAAGCCAGCCTCTTCAAGCGCACGAAGTTTCAATGGATTATTCGAGATGACCTTCACACGACAAAGTCCGAGGTCGAAGAGAATCTCCGCGCACTGCCGGTACTCTCTCAGATCGACCGCAAGGCCAAGCTGTTCGTTAGCTTCAACCGTGTCGGCGCCCTGATCCTGCAGCGCGTAGGCGCGAATCTTGTTGACGATCCCGATGCCGCGACCTTCCTGTTGCTGGTAGACGATCGCTCCCAGGCCTTCCTGCTGAATCATCTGCATCGTCCGGTGAAGCTGTCGCCCGCAATCGCATTTGGTCGAGCCAAAGACGTCGCCGGTCAGACATTGAGAATGGATGCGAACGAGCGTCGGCACATCGCGTCTCATCTCTCCTTTAAAGAGGACAACAAATTCTTCCTCGGTGGTGAGGGAGCGGTAGGCCGCGATTTGAAACTCGCCCCATTCAGTGGGTAAATGAGCAATTGCAACCCGCTCGACCGTTTTCGCTTCTGATTCGCGACAGGTCCCCACAGCGGGCTTTTTCGTTGAGTGTACATCCATGACAAATACCGAGTATTAACAGAGTTAAAATTTGGACGCTAATTATAGGAGGTATAGGTCCTGTAGGACAAATAGGGTTTTATTATTTGAACCAACTGCATCCAAGTGCGTGTAGATTCTCCGGCGTTTGCGATTGCTTCCTCAGGCCGTGTATGCTTTCACGCAGTTTGGCCTGCCGGTAGGCTCGCAAAGAGGTTTTCTCCAGTGAATAACAGTCTTAATCTGGCCTCAAAACCGTTTAGTAATCGCATTGTTCCGTGGGCCCTCACGGTAATCATCCTTTTTGTGTCTCTGATCGGCCTGCTGATCGTCGTGCAGCTCACGACAACCACGAGAAGAGAGGCCGACCAGGTTCAGGCGCAGATCACGCAATCGAAACAACGCGAACAAGGGCTGCTCGAAGCCGCCAAGCAGGTGCAACAATCGTTCACGGCCGAGCAGCAGCAGGCACTTCCCGCTGCGCACGAGCTGGTCGACCGCAAATCATTTTCATGGTCCCGATTGCTGGCTGATCTCGAGTCGGTGCTGCCGGCGAACGTTAAAGTGTCGCGCATCGCAGTGCGCGATGTGACGCGAGCTGGTGGTCAAACTATCGCACAACTCGACCTGGCTGTATTCGCCACCGATCCATCCACGATCAGCCAGATGATGACTGACTGGCAGCAGGGCGGCGTTTTCTTTGCCGAGATTCGCGTGCAGAACCTGCAAAAGGGTCGCGGCGAAAAGGGAACTGAGTATGAGCTCGCGGTGACTTATCGCGCCCGCGCTAGTTATTCATCGGAGAACGTCGCTGAAGTCGACGCAACGAAGAAAGAAAGCGAGGTGCGGAGATGAGCGCAGAGATACAAACCGAACCTCGACCGCCTGGTTATAAATTGCGCGTCAGCGAGTTTCTCGAGTCACGTCGCGGCAAGATGTTCGGAGTGGCTGAAGTTGTCGCACTCGCCGGTAGTTGCCTCGTGTTCGCGCTCGTCCTCATGAGTTACATCTACTTTCTCATCCCGGCTCGTTCTCGTCTGGCTTCGTTGAAAGTGGATCTGAAACAGACGCAGACGAACCTGCAAACGCTCGGCACCCTTATCAACAAGGACCAAACGACGAAAGAAACTGTCGACCGTGCGGCGGCGAGCCTGGGCAAGTTCGAGACTGATCATCTCATGCGAGTGACTCAGGGTCGCATGGATTTGTACGAAGAGTTGAATCAACTGATCGTTAAGAACAACGTGCGCAATACGTCGGGGCCGACTTACACAACGCTCGACGCCGCCGGCACGAAGTCGAATTCCGGTAAGACCGTGATCACGAAGTGGCAGAGTTTTTACCCGGGCATCGCGGTGATGGTGACGGTTGAGGGTGAATATCAAAACGTGCGTCGCTTCATTCGCGACGTCGAGCGCAGCAAGCAGTTTGTAGTCATCAACGAAGTCGAGCTTCAGCGTGCAAGTCAGAACAACGCACCGGCGTCAGCGGATGGCAGCGCGGGTTCGGGCACGCGCGGCTCACTCGTGACGTTGCAGCTAAACATGGCGACTTACTTTCAGCGTCCAGGCGCTGCTGATAGTGCGCCGGCAATTCAGGAATAACGAAATGGCACTGGTCGACCTAAGTAAACCAGGTGAAAAGAAGAAACTGATCTTCGCCGGCGTGCTCGGCTTCGGAGCGCTCCTCATTTTGTACTGGGCACTGATTGGTTTTGATAGCCGTCCGACTCCGCAGACCAAGCCAACAGCGAGCGCGTCGCCGCAGCGAGCAACAACAACGACGACCACGCAGCGACCTCCTGCCGCGCAGGTTTCATCGCAAGTCCTCGACGTTGCCAAGTTTGCTCCCATCGATTACGAGCCATCGTCGTACAGTGCGCCTGAGGCGAAGCGAAACATCTTTGCTTATTACGAGCCGCCGGTGAAGCCTGTTGTGGTTCCCTCGACGCCAACTCCGACTGCGACTCCGCCGCCACCGGTTCTGCTCGCGTCTGTTTCGCCGTCGAACGTTTACGCACGGACTGCGGATTTCAAGCTCGAAGCTGCGGGTGACAAGTTCACACCGGCGATGCGCATCTTTGTTGATGGCCGCGAGCTGCCCACTGCTTACAAGAGCCCGCAACAACTTTCGACCACGATGCCGGCATCGATGATTACTGCTCCCGGCGCGCGCCAGATCATCGTTCGCACTCCCGACAACAGTCTTTTCTCGAATCAACTGACGGTCAACGTTGCAGCGCCACCGACGCCTAACTACACCTACATCGGAATCATCGGTACGCAGAATCGCGTCGGCGATACGGCGCTAGTTCAGGATCGTAGTAACCGGAATGTCGTTTCAGCACTGCGCGGCGACATTATCGGCGGCAGATTTCGTGTGACCAGCATCTCTGAAAAGGAGCTCGTAGTAGTAGACACGAGTTTGAAGATCAAACACATACTTCCAATGACTGAAGGCGACAAGACTGCTGGTGGTCCTTTGTCGCGTCCAACACCACGAGTTGATTCTGAAGATGACGAACCTTAAGACGATCGACGACCACAAGATATGCGGGTCGAGCTCTGCAGACTCAGCGTCGTCGTCTGTCCCCCTTTCGGTGTCGCGGAGGCGATCTGAGGGTGGTTACACGCTCGTCGCGCTGCTCGCGATGATGACCGTGCTCGCCCTCTTCGCGATGGCAGCAGCGCCCAGCATCCAGCAACAGTCGCAACGTGAGCGCGAACAGGAAGCGATCTTTCGTGGTGAGCAAGTGGCCGATGCGATCCGTGATTACTATCGTTATCGCTCTGGAACTATTCGCGCTGTCGGCGCTCAAGCGTTACCGACATCGATGGACCAATTGCTACAGGGAATACCGATTCCCGGTGGATCAAAGACGCGACAAATACTTCGTCCTTCTGCGGCGCGCGATCCATTAACGCTCGAAGGTGAGTGGCGCTACATACTACCGCGCAGCGAAGCATTGATCGATTTTCAGCAGTCGATCATGTTCTACACGGACAACGTGATCCCGCCCACACGCGATCCGCAAATGGCGCAGTTACAACAGTTTGCAGTTCCGCAAATTCTCAACACGGTCAATCTCGGCACGCAGTCCGCCACGCGCGATCAGTCGTCAGTTGACGATGACGCGAGTGGTCCATTCGTCGGAGTTGCGAGTCGCAGTAAGCGAGATTCAGTGTTGACCTACTACGGTATCGAGCGACATGAGCAGTGGATCTTCACGCCGCTGTTTCGCTAGTCGCAGTTGGACCACCTGCTTTCATTCCCCTCCAATTTAATTCTTTACTCGCAGTTGCCCATATAAGCCTGTTGTGAGATTCGATTACGCGCAAGGTTGCAGTGATCTGCATGGTCCAAGTGTGCCGCGCTGGGTCGATGAGGCTCGCGAGCGCGCTGATCTCACCGCTTGATGCTGTAAAATTTTTTTTCGCAATGGAGTAATAAGTTATTGACATCTGTGATAATTGCGTTTATATAGCAAGATGTTGTGCGCCGTTTACTCTAGCCCACAAGAACGAAGTAAGCACAGTATCTTGTGGTCGTGAAGAAACAGTAAAAACCAATAACGAAAGAAGGAGCACATAGAAGCTATGGCAACTAAAAAAGGTGGAAAGAAAGCCGGAGGCAAGAAGGGCGGAACCAAGAAGGCCGCAAAGAAGGGCGGAGGCAAGAAAGCCGCGAAGAAGAGATAACCCAAACCAGCAGGTTACAGTACGTACCTTCCACCGGCGCACACAAACATCTGAGGCCGCCGAGGCCTTACAAAAGAAACGACGAGACCTTCAAGCGAAGCTCGTCGTTTCTTTTTTCTCTGCGCAAAGGTTGCGCAGAGAAGAATGAGTCCTATCGGTCATATAGATCCTATACTGTGCTTGATGCTTTCCGTCGCACTCGTCGAACCTGAGATTCCACCGAACACCGGCAACATCGCGCGGCTGTGCGCTGCCACCAACACACCGCTTCACATCGTCGGTGTCACAGGCTTTCGCATGGACGATCGCGCAGTGCGTCGCGCAGGCCTCGACTATTGGCCGGAAGTGAATCTCACGCGACACAAAGATCTCGCGGCGCTCTACGAATCGCTGCCGCAGGCTCGCTTCGTCTATCTCACGACAAAGTCTGAGAAGCTTTACACCGACTGGAGCTTTCAGCCCGATGACTGTCTTGTCTTTGGCCGCGAGACACGCGGGCTGCCGGAAGATTTACTGCGAGCAAACTGGGACAACTGCCTGAAGATTCCGATGCAAAACCCGCGAATTCGCAGCCTGAATCTCGCCACCGCAGTCGGCATTGTTCTCTTCGAAGCCCTCCGGCAATTATCACGATCCGCCTGATTCGTGGCTAAATAGCTCCATGCAACTTAGAAACGACATCAGAAACATCGCCATCATTGCGCACGTCGACCACGGCAAGACCACTCTGGTCGACGCGATGCTGCGGCAATCGGGCACCTTCCGCGAAAACGAACAGGTGCGCGAGCGCGTGATGGATTCCATGGATCTCGAGCGTGAGCGCGGCATCACGATCATGGCGAAGAACACGGCCGTCCGTTATCACGACTTCAAGATCAATATCGTCGACACGCCTGGACACGCGGACTTCGGTGGCGAAGTCGAACGCGTGTTGAAGATGGTCGACGGCGTGATGCTGCTCGTCGATGCTGCCGAAGGCTGTCTGCCGCAAACGCGGTTCGTGTTGCGCAAGGCGCTCGAAGCACGACTGCCAGCGATTGCGGTCGTCAACAAGATCGATCGCAGCGATGCGCGCCCGGCAGAAGTCGTCGACGAGATCTACGAGCTCTTTCTCGATCTCGACGCGACTGACGACCAGATCGAGTTTCCCATTCTCTACGCTGTCTCTCGCGATGGCACTGCTAAACGAAAGCTTGAAGAACCGTCGGCGAATCTGCAGCCGCTCTTCGAACAGATTGTCGAATCGATTCCCGCGCCGCGCGAGGTGCGCACAGACGCGCTGCAACTACTCGTCGCGAACCTCGACTACAACGACTACGTTGGTCGACTCGCGATCGGCCGCATCTTCTCGGGCGAGATCAAGATTGGCGACCAGATCGCAGTCGTCAAACCAGATCGTTCGCTACAAAAGACACGCGTCTCGCAGCTCTACGTCTTCGAAGGACTGAAGCGTGAGTCGGTCGAGCGCGCGGGCTTCGGCGAGATCGTCGCACTCGCCGGCATCGAGAACATCAACATCGGCGACACCATCACATCGATCGAGAACCCGCAGCCGCTGCCATCGATCGCCGTCGACGAGCCGACCATCGCGATGATCTTCGGCGTCAACAACTCGCCTTTCGCTGGACGCGACGGAAAGTACGTCACATCGCGACAGGTCAAGGAACGACTCGACAAAGAGATCCTCGGTAACGTCGCGATCCGCGTTGAGGAAACTGACTCGCCGGATCAGTTCAAGGTGTCAGGACGCGGTGAGTTGCAGCTCGCGATTCTTATCGAGATGATGCGCCGCGAGGGTTACGAGCTGCAGGTGTCGAAACCGGAAGCGATCACGCGCAAGGTCGAGGGCAAAACGCTCGAGCCGATCGAAGCGGTGGTGATTGACTGTCCGGACGAGTTCATCGGGGTGATCACCGAGGCGCTTGGACGACGCAAGGGACAGATGACGAAGATGGTGAATCACGGGACGGGTCGCGTTCGTCTCGAGTTTGAGGCGCCGTCGCGCGGGTTAATCGGGTTTCGGAACGAGTTTCTGACGGAGACGAAGGGAACCGGTTTGCTCAACACGATGTTTCTGCGTTGGGGCGAGTGGCAGGGAGCGCTGCGTGGGCGATCGACGGGTTCACTCGTCGCAGATCGACTGGGTGACACAACGACGTACGCGCTTTTCAACCTACAGGAGCGTGGGCTGTTGTTTGTGAGACCAGGTACGAAAGTCTACGAAGGCATGATCGTCGGTGAGAACGCGCGTGCTGTCGATCTCGACGTGAACGCGGTGAAGGAGAAGAAGCTGACGAACATGCGTGCATCGACGGCTGATGAAGCGATGCGACTCGTGCCGCCGAAGGAGTTGTCACTCGAGCAGGCGCTGGAGTTCATCGCGGATGACGAGCTCGTCGAGGTCACGCCGCAAAGTATCCGTCTGCGGAAGCGCGTGCTCGCGTCGAACATGCGACCGAAGAAGAAGGAATCAGAAGGGGCGTGAAGTTACCGCGCATCTACCCGCTGACGGATGTGAAACTGTCCGGCATCTCGCACGCTGAACAAGTGAAATTGCTGAGCCTTGGTGGGGCGTCGCTTGTTCAGCTTCGTGAGAAGCGTATGCCGGCGCGAGAGTTTTATGAGCAGGCGAAGGAGGCGGTTGCTGTTGCCTTAAGTTGTGGCGTGCAGTTGCTGATAAACGATCGTATTGATGTGGCGCTCGCCGTTGGGGCGCACGGTGTTCATCTGGGCCAGGACGACATGCCACCCGAGGCTGCGCGAAGGCTTCTGGGGTCGAATGCTGTGATCGGTTATTCGACGCACAATATCGAACAAGCGATAGCGGCGACGAAACTCCCGATTGATTACCTCGCAATCGGTCCGATCTTCGCGACCACAAGCAAAAGCGACACTGCTCCGGTACTCGGATTCGACGGGCTGCGTGCGGTGCGGCAAGCGATTGGCGCGATTCCGCTTGTAGCGATAGGCGGCATCACGTCTGCGAACGCCGCTGATGTGATCGCAGCGGGCGCCGACTCTGTCGCAGTGATCAGCGCACTGCTATCAAATTCCCACCGGATCCCTGAAGCCACACGCAGTCTTTTACAAGATTTGCAGGATTAACAAAATTTTCTTGCGTTTGTCATTGTTATGCGCGAAAATCGCCTCTGCATTCGAGAGGGCGTCATCCTTTCGATCCCTACCTGATGAGTTTCTTCGATTTACCGCCCATTATTGAGCGAATGTTGCTGGTGTCCGACAAAATCAGCGACCTGAATTTCTCTGTCGGCCAACTCCCGCAAGTCGAAATCAACGGCAAGCTCACTCCGGTACAGCCCCTCGGAATGCAGAAGCTCTCGCCCTATCAAACTGAGATCATCGCCCTCACGCTCATGCACGGCAACCCGGACGCCGCCGAACGTCTTGCGCGCACCGGCACCGCGGACCTGAGCTACTCGCTCCCCTCGCGCGCGCGTTTTCGCGTCAACATCTTCCAGCAGCGCGGCGTCTACTCGATCGTCATGCGCGTTATCCCGACGGACATTCCGACGTTGAAATCGCTCGGCCTGCCGCCGCACCTGGGCGACGTTTCCGAGCTGCGCAACGGCCTCGTCCTCGTGACTGGCCCAACCGGCTCAGGCAAGAGCTCGACGCAAGCCGCCATCATCGACATCATCAACGAGAAGAAGTACTACCACGTCGTCACGATCGAAGACCCGATCGAATATCTCCACAACCACAAACGCTCGACGATCAACCAGCGTGAAGTCGGTCACGACACGCGCGACTTTCCTTCCGCGCTGCGCGCTACTCTGCGACAGGCGCCGAAAGTGATTCTCATCGGCGAGATGCGAGATTTTGAGACTACCGAGATCGCGCTCGAAGCAGCGGAAACCGGCCACCTCGTGCTTTCCACGCTCCACACGATCGACGCTTCGAAGACTGTCGATCGCATCATCGGACTCTACCCGAAGAACGAAGAGCCAGTGATTCGCACGCGTCTGGCCCAAACCTTCCGCTACATCGTGTCGCAACGTTTGATTCCGCGCGCGGACGGCAACGGCCGGATCGCGGCGGTCGAGATCTTGAGATCGAGCCCGCGCACGCGCGAGTACATTGAGGTGGGCGAAGGAGATGGCAAGTCGCTGCTCGACGCGATGCGTGACGGAAAACTCGACGGCATGCAGGATTTCGACTCGGTAATCAAAGGCCTCATCGAGTCGAAGGTGGTGTCACTCGAAGACGGTCTCGCCTTCGCGACCAACCAGAACAATCTGCTGCTGCAGTTAAAAGGCATGACTGCCGCCGAAGATTTCATTCGCCGCGACGGCGTGCCGCCCAGCCCCTTTAACGACTCCGGCTCGATGCTCGGCATGATTGAGTAGCGCATGATTATTGTTTGTCCAAAGTGTTCGACGCGTTTGCAGATCGACGACGAGAAGTCGCCGAATCGACCTTTCAACGTTCGCTGCCCGAAGTGCAGTGCGACTGTGAGCTCCGGTCCGTCAAGTCCCGCGACTGAGCAGAGCGCACTCGCGGTCGGCGGTTCTCCGTCAACCGATCATCCACGCTTTGAGCAAACGATTGCACGTACATACGAGCCGTCTGTGCCGGGCGCGTCCGGTGCTACACCAGCAAATGACGACACAGTTCGCATGTTGTTTGACATGCTCTCGAAAGGCGCTAGCCCCAGCAATGAGAACCCGCACGCGCGTCCATCGTGGGACAAGCGAAAGGCCCTCGTCTGCACGAGTGAGTCTTATCGCGATTTGGTTGCGAGCAAACTTGCAGAGGTGGGTTGCCAGGTTTTTGTCGCGGAAGAGACGCGCCAGGCAGTTGAAACAATGCGTGCGAACAAGATGGACGTGGTCGTGCTCGAGCCGCAGTTTGATCCAGCCGAGCAGGGATCCGTGTTCGTAATTCGCGAGATCAACGTGCTGCGGCCGCCGCAACGACGCCGGTTGTTTTTTGTGCTCTTGTCGCCTTCACTGCGCACGATGGATGCCCACGCAGCGTTTCTAAACAACGTCAACGCGATCGTGAATGTCACTGACATCGAAGAGCTGTCGCGCATCATGGAAGTCGGCTTGCGCGAGTACAACGAGCTCTATCGCGAGTTCTACACCGCCTTCGGCCTCACCGCCTTGTAATTAGCCACAAAGAAGCTCAAAAGTTTCTTTTCATACATTTCGTGAGTTTTGTGCTTCTTTGGGGCTGGATCTTCTATGCTATGCTTCTGAGCCATCTCAATCGAAAGCGTGGACAGGCTGTTGGGGCAACAAGAACACACGCACAGGCACCAGCATAAGAACGAAAGCTGGCGACGACTGAGTCTTGTTCTGCTCCTCACGATGCTTTACATGTTTGCTGAAGTGATCGGCGCGTGGTGGACCGGCTCACTCGCACTGCTCGCCGATGCGGGCCACATGTTCACCGACGTGGCCGCACTGATTCTCGCGCTCACCGCTGTTTGGTTTGGCTCGCGTCCCGCCACTTCGCGCAAGACTTTCGGTTACTACCGTCTCGAAATCATCGCCGCGCTCGTCAATGGCGTCGCGCTCGTCGTCATCTCGATTTTCATTTTTTACGGCGCGTACGAACGCTGGCAGTCGCCTCCTGTTGTTAAGACTGGACCGATGATCGTCGTCGCGATCGGAGGCCTCGTCGTGAACCTCGCGTGTGCGTGGATACTGCACGCGCGGCAGGAAGTCGATCTCAACATGCGCGGCGCATGGATGCACGTGATGGGCGACGCGCTCGGCTCAGTAGCTGCGATTGTGGCAGGCGTTTGTATGGCGCTCTTCGGTTGGTATGCGGCTGACGCGCTGTTCAGCGTCGTGATCAGTTTATTGATTATCTGGGGCTCTGTGAGACTGATCAGAGAGTCGACAAACGTGCTGCTGGAAGGCACTCCGGCGCACATCAATCTCGCTGCGGTTGAGAATGCGATTTTGGACACGACCGGCGTTTCTGATGTACACGACCTGCACGTATGGACGATCACGTCGGGACGCGAAGCGCTGAGTGCGCACGTGATTCATACCCCGAGCATCTCGCAGCCTGATTTGTTGAGAGAGCTGCGCACGAAGCTTCACGATCGATTTGGCGTGGACCACCTCACGATTCAGATGGAAACCCCCGATTTTGAAGACGAGACATTTCATTTCTGCCACGCGGGCACGGCGTGTTTCAGATCCGATCAGAATCGAGCGCGGTGATGGAATTAAATCTCCTTTTAACTCTGGACCTGCGGGAGCAGGCGGCTTTGCAGGCAGCATTGATGACGCACGGCGCGCCCGATTCACTCGTAACGCTTGCGCTCACGGGCGCGTGTCGCATTCCGTCGCTTGAAGAAGCACGACAACTGCGGAAGTGGCTCGCCGAAGCACGCACCGCCGGCGATACTGACTTCGCTGCGTTTCACGTGATCGAGAAAACACTGATCGACTTTGGTTTGTAAACGAGATGGAACTGGCTTATGGACGTGGATCTGTTGAGTTCAGTTTTGATGAGGCGCAGTTTTCTGTTCTCACTACGGATCGAATTCCAAAAACACCGCTGAAAGATTTCGAGATCGGTCTCGCGCTCGATGAGCCGATCGCTTCACCGCCAATCGACGAGCTTGTAAGCAGTGATGACTCGGTCCTGATCGTTGTCTCTGACGCCACCCGCGCCACCGCGAGTGCTCAAATCGTGAACCTGCTGTCGCGTCGACTCATTCAGGCCGGAGTGTCACCGGCGAGCATTGCGGTGATCTTCGCTACCGGCATTCATCGTCCAGTCACTGAAAAAGAAAAGGTCGAGCTGCTGACGCCGTTCATCGTCCAGCGTCTGCGCATTCTCAGGCATGATGCTTACGATCAGTCAAAGCTCAGCACGTTCGGCGAAACAGAGAGCGGCGTGACAGTTGAGCTCGATAGCGCGCTGAAAGAATTCTCTCGCGTGTTTCTGACCGGCGGGATCACGTTTCACTACTTCGCAGGATTCACAGGCGGCCGCAAGTCGATCTGTCCGGGACTCGCATCGGCAAAAACGATCGAAGCCACGCACATGCTTGCTCTGGATTTCGAGAGCGGCGGTCGCAAGGCAGGTGTGCGCGCGGGAGCGCTCGACGGCAACGCGGTGCATGAGGAATGTGAGCGCGTTGCGTCACTTGTCGCGCCCACGTTTAGCATCAACGCGATCGTTAACGAGGAGAAGCAGGCGGTCAGGTTGTACGCGGGAGATTGGCGACTGGCCCATCGCGCCGCGTGTGACTATTATCTCGATCATTTCTCTGTTCCCATTCCTTCGAAACGCGATATCGTGATCGTTAGCGCCGGTGGTTTTCCGCACGACATCAACTTGATCCAGGCGCACAAAGCGCTCGACATGGCCGCGCTGGCCTGTAACGATGGCGGCACGATCATCATGCTCGCCGAATGCAGCGATGGGCTCGGACGGCCCGATTTCCTGAAGTGGTTCGACGAGACTGATGCGCGTGCGCTTGCGGCACGACTGGTCAACGGTTATGAAGTGAATGGACAAACTGCGTGGGCGCTGTTGACGAAAGCAGAGCGGTTCCGCGTTTGCCTCGTTTCGGAGCTTCCGCCCGATGATGTGCGACGCATGCGGATGGTCCCAGTGCGGACGATCGAAGAGGCGCTTGAGCATGCCGGAAATGGAGATGGGTTCATCATGCCGCGCGGTGCGGCGGTGTTGCCCCGAGTGGAACTTACGTGAATCTCAGGTTGAAAACGTGTACTGTGCGTAGTTGGGAGTGGCGCGATCGCGACGCGATTGTGCGTTATGCAAACAACCGCAAAGTCTCGATCAACCTGCGCGATCGCTTTCCGTACCCGTACACCGCACGCGATGCGCGCAACTGGCTCGACATGGTTGTCGATACAAAACCGGTGACGAATTTCGCGATTGACGTAGCCGGTGAGGCGGTTGGTGGTATAGGCTTCACGCCGCAGCACGATGTCGATCGGCGCTCTGCTGAAATCGGGTACTGGCTCGGTGAGCCGTTCTGGGGTCGAGGGATTGCGACCGAAGCCTTGATTGCGGTGACGGAGTATGCGTTTGCGAATTTCGATCTGTGCCGGGTGTACGCGCATGTGTTTGATTGGAACGCTGCTTCGGCGCGAGTGCTCGAAAAGGCGGGATATGAATTTGAAGGACGTTTAAGAAAGAGCGTGACGAAGGATGGTCAGACGATCGACCAACTCATGTACGCGATAATCCGCGAGAAAGAGTAGTCAAAAAAGAACTCCTGAAGGAGAGCAGGCATGAAAATTATTGCGGTGAGTTTATTGGTGTTGTGTAGCGCGTTGTTGGCAAGTGCGCAGGAGATGACCGGTGGGTTGAATGAGCAGCGTGTGGCGCTTACCACTGCGGCGGTGGCGTTGGACGCGAGTGGTGCGCCGGCGCTTGAAGCCACGTTGCGAACTACTGCCCTCAACGGTGCGCCGGAAACGCCCGTCACGAACGTTCGCATCGTTGTGAAGAATCGCAGCACGTTTCCTTACGCGTTCGTCTCCGGCGCTGTTACGTTTTACGACGCGGCCGGCGTGCGTTGTGGCGAGGGCGTGTTCAAGGCCGACGCGATCGCCGTTGACGAATCGTTTGAGAGCGACTTGCCGGGACTGCGAATTCGTTGTGAGGCCGCGACGTGGCGCATCATCGCAACGAACTTATTGCCGCGAATTCCTCCAAACGCACCAATCCCAGCCCTCGCTCGCACGCCATCGAATTTCATCATCAGCATCGACGGCGAGACGCATCCGATTCAACTCGACAAACCACTCACGGTCACGCTTGGAGAAAAGCGCAGAACGATAATCGTGCGAGCTCCATAGATCTAATGCTCCAAACCTTAATCGAGCTTCAACGTCTCAAACGCCTCGATCGCACCGGCTGGACCTTGCGTGGTCTTCCAAACGGCACAGAATCCGTCGCGGCGCACTCGTTTGGCGTTGGGGTAACGGCGATGTTGCTCGCTGATCGTTGTAAAGCGCGCGGCGTTGCGATCGACGCCGAAAAAGTCTTACGCATGGCTTTGCTGCACGACTGGGCCGAAACGCGCGTTGGCGACATGCCACGGACTGCGACTCTTTACTTCGGCTCCCCAGCGCGCAAGCAGGCTGAGACTGCCGCATTCGCAGACATTGTTAACCCACTCGACGCAGACGGCTCGTACGCAAATCTCTACAACGACTACGAACGTCGCGAAAGCACAGAGGCACGCCTCGTCAAAGCTGCTGATGTTTTGGATCTACTGATTCAGGTGCTCGCACTCGAACGTGCGGGCGCACGCGGCCTCGACGAGTTCTGGGAAGTCGCACAAAACCCGGAATTCAATCTCGAAGGCATTGCGGAACAGATCGTGCTGGAACTTCTCAGATCGATTCTGAAAGCGCGCGGCGAGCTGCAACCTAATGTTTGATTTCTTATCGGACTTTTTCGTATCCATAACCTGGCGTAAAGCACTCATCGGAGCCGCGATTTTTCTTGTTAGTTTCTTCGCAAACCTCGGCATCGTAACGTGGATCCTCGTCAAGCTGCCTGCCGATCACTTCAGCAAGAGTCGCAAAACGAAATTCTGGGCGGGACCGCGACCTTGGATCCACGCCTTGAAAGTGATCGGGAAAAACATCGCCGGCGTTTTGCTCGTCGCGCTGGGCATAGTGCTGTCGTTGCCAGGCGTGCCCGGACAAGGCTTGCTTACAGTTCTTCTCGGTATAATGCTGCTCGACTTTCCCGGAAGACACCGGTTGGAACAGAAGCTGTTAAGCAGACCAAGCATTGTGAATGCGATCAACAAATTGCGAGGAAGGTTCGAGAAACCACCGCTTCAGCTCAATTGAATTTCTCGATTCTTCGGCGTTTGACGTATGATTGGCGCCTAAGATTGATGCTCAAATACTTCAACGCCCACAGAACCGTGCCCTCTCGTTTACTGCTGTCAGTCTTAGCTGTCTCGGTTCTTTTGTTCACTGCGGGGTGTGGTCTGTTCGGTGCGAAGAAAAAGATCACAGTCCCACAGCTTCTGGGTCCCCTCGCGCACGCTGACAAGTCGCGGCTGATTCAGGAAGTGAACCGGCTCTCGACTGTCAAATCGATTCACGGGAAAGTTGATATTCAGTTTGAAGATACGTCGTTCGCGTCGGCAGGTATCGCCGATCAGTATCGACTAGTTGACGGCACGATCACGTTGCAAAGACCCGGTCAGATCTATCTGATCATTCAGTTCACTTTCGTCGACATCGCGCAGATGGCTTCGGACGGCGAACACTTTCGCGTTGCGGTGTTGAAGGGCGACGACAAATACAAGCGCTTCGTGAAGGGAACTAACAGCGCCGACTATGGAAAATTAGACGGCGACGGCGCGGCCCAACAACAAACCGACCAGCAGAAGACTGAGAAAGTAACGATCAACTCGCTTTCAAATCTGCGTCCGCAACATCTGACGGACGCGTTTATGATTCGCCCGATCGAGTCGAATGGCTCGCTGGTTTACGCGCAAAGCGAATTCTTCAACGAGGAGCCTGATGTTCGTCGTCAGGCGAAGAAGGACGCGCGGGTGATGCGAGGTTATTATTTCCTCGATGAGTTTTCGACCGGCGCCGGCGGTGATGCAAAGCTCGTGAGGCGTTTCTGGTTCGATCGTGTGAGCGGAATTCGTCTGGCGCGCGTGCAAAGTTATGATGAGCGAGGCCAGTTGATCACGGATGTGTCTTATTCTAATGAAAAGGCGCTCGGCAGTGGCCCGACGGCTTCGCTGCCGAGCCGGGTTGAGATAACGCGTCCACAGGATCAATATAAGTTGAGCATCAGCTATCAGGACTCTGCTTCGGTTGAGCTGAATCGCGATTATCCACCACGCGCGTTTGTGTTAGAAAACAAGTGGGGATTGCCGGAAGTCGACCTCGACGCGCAGAATAAGAAGACAGCTAATAAATAACAGTTACGGTATCGATGAGAACGATTTTACAAGCTGAAGATCTGGTAAAGGTTTATCGCATCGGAAAAGTCGATGTGCCGGCCTTGCGTGGTGTTTCGCTCGAAGTGGAAGAAGGCGAATTCGTAGCGATCATGGGGCCGTCGGGTTGTGGGAAGTCGACCATGCTCCATTTGCTGGGCGGTTTGTTGACGCCGACTTCCGGCCGCATCGTGATCGATGGTGAAGACATCACGGCCGCCTCAGACGCGAAACGGACCGCGATTCGGCGCAAAAAGATCGGGTTTGTCTTTCAAAGATTCAATCTTTTTCCCACGCTGACGGCTGAAGGAAATCTCCGACTGGCGGAGCGAATTCACGGCAACGGCGGCGGTAATTCGCAGCTCAGACGCGAAGTGCTTCGTCTCCTGGGACTCGAAGACAAGCTGCACCACAAACCACTCGAATTGTCAGGCGGCGAGCAGCAGCGTGTCGCACTCGCACGCGCGGTGGTGACGCGTCCGGCGATTGTTCTTGCTGACGAGCCGACTGGGAATCTCGATTCTGAAAATTCAGCTCTGGTTCTTAACATGTTTCAGGAGTTGAATTACCGCTTCAACCAGACCATCATCATGATCACTCACAACCCGGAAGCCGCGGCCATGTGTAAGCGGATCGTACAGATGCGCGACGGGCACATCGTCGAACAATCTCCCACCGTCAGGCTTTAATTTGAAAGTGATCATGGAACAAGTCAGGAAGAGGGGCTTGCCCCCGCCGCCGCTTGGATGAATGAGCGGGGGCAAGCCCCTGTTCCTGACTTGTTTTAGGCACAGGGCTTAAAATCTTTACAGGACTGTAACGAGAAGGCTAAACTCTATCGACCCGCCAGCCACGGCTCGCGTGGCTGCTTACTTGCAAGCTTGAGAACGTGCGAGGCCTGTTTACCACACTTAAGAAGATCTTCTTCTGGAATTACGCAAGAAACACCTGGCAATGGGACCTTCTGTGTGTGGTCATTTTAATCTTCATTTTTTTGACACCAAAAAGCTGGTTTTCAGGTGGCGAACGAGCCCAGAGTATGGTGCATCAAAGCCCCGTTCAAAGGACCCTGGTTTTGCGACCTGAAGTTGTTGAAAATCAAGAAGATAAGGGCCGGATAGAGCAACAGGTAAAGGCGCTTACGGGACGCACTGACGTCGAGGTCCTCGCGATCCGGAAAATAACAGGTCCCGACGGAAGAACCCTGAGTTTCGAGGTTGACATACGATAGTCATTCCCTATAATTGCGAGGTTTTTTGGTTGGAACCACGCGAAAGGAGAACTGAGTCTAAGGAGCATTTATGAAGAGATTGATTGCCTCGGGCCTGATGTTGGCTTTTATATTATCCGCACTCGTCATAGTGGCCCCGACCACGACGAATGGTCAGGGCGCAGGCCTTGTTAGTTCTGTTCTGAGTCGAATGGAGAAGAACCGGGCGAGTTTGAAGACATTGCGCGCCGGTATTAGCGTTTCGAAATTCAATTCGCAGCTCGGTGTTGAAGATAAGTATCACGGCATCGTGATTTACATGCCGGGCGCAGGCCGCCAGGCGTCGGTAAGAATTGATTGGTCCAGCCCGCGCAAAGAAACTCTCGCGGTCAACAATAACAAGTACACGATCCTTCGTCCCGCTTTGGGAGTCGCTTATGTGGGCGATTCGCGAAAAATGAAAGACAACAAGGCTGGCGGGCTGATGGAAATGATGAACATGTCGCGCGGACAGCTTGAAGCGCGCTTCCAGCCGGTAAAAGATGTTCGTGAAGAGACTCTGTGGGGCGGCGTTGGCACGATTCACCTGACCCTCGTGCCGAAGGGAAATGCCGGTTACAAGTACGCTGAAGTTTGGATCGATTCAGCTGGTATGCCGGTGCAGACGAAGATCGTCGAGAAGAATGACGACTCGACGACCATGCGCCTGACGAATCTCGAAAAGAACCAGAAGATTAACCCGAGCGACTTCGATGTGAAGCTCGACTCGAACGTAAAGATCGTTAAGAGCTAAGATAAACAAAGCATAAAGCCATCCACAGATTACGCAGAATCTGTGTAATCTGTGGATGGCTTTATTTGTGCTTTTTTGTGGCTGCGGTTGCGTTGGACCGCGTAGTCGCATATTCTTCGCGTCAAAATGCGGAAGACTAAATTTCTAAAACTGAAGGTCCGCGAGGCGAGTTTTATCAGTCGAGCGTTACTGTCCTCGCGCCACCCGGTCCTGGCCCATCTGATCCCGATGCGCCGTTGCAATCTCGCCTGTGGCTATTGCAACGAGTATGACCACACTTCAAAGCCGATCGATCTCGACGTCGTTAAAGCCAGGCTAAACAAACTCGCCGATCTCGGAACGTCCATCGTCACGATTTCCGGTGGCGAGCCGATGATGCATCCTGAGCTCGACACGATCATCAATCACATTCGCATTCGCGGCATGATCGCGGGGCTGATCTCAAACGGTTACTATTTCACTCCCGAGCGTATCAAACGTCTTAACAAAGCCGGCCTCGAGTATTTGCAGATCAGCATCGACAACGTTGAGCCTGACGAAGTCTCGCGCAAGAGCCTGCGCGTGCTCGATAAGAAGCTCCGCTATCTTTCGGAGTACGCTGACTTTCACGTCAACATCAATTCAGTAATCGGCGGCGGCATCAAGAACCCTGACGACGCATTGACGGTCGCTCGTCGTGCCACCGAGCTCGGATTTTCAACCACAGTCGGCGTGATTCATGACGTTGATGGAACGCTCAAGCCGCTTTCAGAAAAAGAGAAGACCATCTTCCAGCAGGTCAAGAAACTCGGAAACAAAGATCACGCGCGATTGAACTGGTTCCAGGACAGCATCGCCGAAGGCAAGCCGTACAACTGGCGTTGCCGCGCCGGCGCGCGATACCTCTACATTTGTGAAGAGGGTCTGGTGCACTGGTGTTCGCAGCAGCGCGGCTATCCCGGAATTCCGCTAGACCAGTACACGATGGAAGACTTCGATCGCGAGTACAAGACCGAGAAATGGTGTGCGCCTACCTGCACGCTACAGTGCGTTCACCAGGTCGGCATTCTCGACAACTGGCGCGATCCGCAGAAGACACCGGCCCAGATGGCCCAGGAGCAGAAGGGCGGCGTCGGCGAGATGATCGGTGCTGACTAGACTCCCAGGCAAATTATTCCTTCTCCTATCACTGTTTGCACTCTCCTGCGTCTGCTCTGTTCAGGCGCAGAGTCCGGATTCGGTCGTCCTCAATGTCACAGTCACGAATGGAAAGGGCGAGTTGAGTCGTGGTCTTAGCCTCGACAGCTTTTCGATCACTGCCGACAACCAGCCGCAGAAGATCTTGTCGCTCAGCGATCAGGATGTACCTGCCAGTATCGGTATTCTGATTGACGACTCGGGCAGTCAGCACGTTGCTCCCTCAGACGGTCTGAGCCTTCCCGGTAAGATCAGGCCAGCGTTGGAGCGATTCCTCAAGGTAAGTAATCCCGCAAACGAATACTTTGTCGTGACGTTCAATAGCAAAGTACAGCTTGTGCAGGATTGGACCTCTGATCCTCAAGCCATCGTGCAGACATTGGATTCGCTGAAGTTCAAAAAGGACACAGCGATGTTCGACGCAATGGCGCTGGCGCTTGATAAAGTGAAGACTGGCGGCAACTCGAAACACGTTCTGATTTTAATCACCGATGGAACTGACAATGCGTCGAAAAAGACGTTTAAGGAAGTTAGGGATAGCCTTAAAGCCTCCGATGTAGTGCTCTATTGCGTTGGCGCCAACGTGAGTTTCGAGCTTGCAGGCACCGTCAACTACCGTTTGCGTCCCACCGATGATGCTGAAAAGCTCGGCGAGCTCAGCGTCGCGACAGGCGGTCGCGCTTTCTTCACGATGAACGTGAGTGAACCGATGGCGTCGAACAGAGTGTTTGAACTGATAGCTCTCGAATTGCGAGCACACTATCAGCTAGTAATAGCGCCAGGCCATTCAGGTGAAAAAGCAAGATTTCGAAAGATTACGATAGAAGCGAAACAAGGGACGGACCGGTTAGTGGCTCGGACGCGGCTTTGGTATTACCCCTAGTTATCTTGTTAATCATGAAAATCCTGCAATCCGGTCTCACTTAATCCTCTTGAGCGCAGCCTCACAGCGACGATCCGACCCGCAATCGTCAGGCTCGCCTCCTTGCTTTGCCAGTTGAAACTCCGCAATTGCTTCAGGTATATAACCCGCATTCGCAAGCTCAATCGCGAGCAGCTTGTGCGTGTGTGGATCGTCTTCGCGTTTGAGTGCTTCACGATATTCGTGAATCGCAGTTGTCGAATCTTCCACGAGTTTTGCCCGAGTGGCGCGTGCGAGGTGAGCATCAACGCTCCGACTATCGAAATAGAAGTAAGCTCCGATCGCAGACAAAGCAATCACCGCATACAGCAACGGAAGCGAGTAGCGCCAGCGCCGCGGTGGCCCAACCTTCGGGCGCCACAGCATTATCACGAGGTAAATCGGAAAGACGATGAACGGCAGAAAGAGTGTGGCGATTGCGAGCGCGAGTGCGTAACCAAGTCGAAATCGTTTGCGAGCCGAGGCGAGAACCCAGGTGGAGATGATTCCGGAAACAGCAAACGCGGCGGGCATGATGAGGTCAAACAACTGACCCGCCGACATGTTTGTTCTTAGACTCACTGTCTTGTCGGGCCGAGATCTCCACCGACAGTTGAGATCGACACCGAGCTCGAGAGTCCGAGTCCCGAAAGTCGCCCAGCCATGATCACGATCACTTCTCCCTGTTCGACCACGCCCGCTTCAAGCAATCGTTGCTCGCCGACTTTCAACATCTCTTCCGTCGAAGGAGCGTGCTTGATCAGTAACGACTCAACGGCCCAGATCAATGATAACTCCGACATCACTTCCGGCCGGTGCGTTAGTGCGATGATGCGTTGATCATGACGAATTGATGAAAGTCTTCGGGCCATGAGTCCAGATGCCGTGAAAACTGCGGTCACTTTCGTTCCCATCTCATCGGCAGCGAACGCCGCGGCTTCACACAGCGCACGACTCACGCGTCCTGATTGTTTGCCGATCCATTGCCGCAGGTTGTCTTCCGGCTGCTCTTTGCCTGTTTCCGCCGACTCGATAATGCGCGCCATCGTGGCCACAGCAGCATCGGGATAGTCACCCATGGCAGTTTCGTTTGAAAGCATGACGCAATCAGTGCCGTCCCAAACAGCGTTCGCAACGTCAGACGCTTCAGCGCGCGTGGGTCGCGGGCTCGACACCATCGATTGCAGCATCTGTGTCGCGGTGATCACCATCTTCCCGGCCTGAATCGACCGCTCGATGATGCGTTTTTGATAAACCGGCACGAGCTCGACCGCCGTCTCGACACCGAGATCGCCACGCGCCACCATCACTCCATCAGCCGCTGCGATGATCTCGTCGAGATGATCGATCGCTTCCGCTTTTTCAATCTTCGCGATTAGCGGCGCACGGCCGCCAGCTTCCTTGATCAACTGCTTTGCGTGCTCACAATCACTCGCGCGTCTCACGAACGAGAGCGCGATGTAGTCAGCATTTTGCTCCACAGCCCACTTGAGATCGACGATGTCTTTGTCAGTCAGCGACGCGATCGGAAGCGCGACGCCAGGCAGGTTGATTCCTTTGCGCTCGCCGAGCAGTCCGCCGTCGATGACTTTGCAAATGACGTCTGTATCAGTCGCGCTTTCGACGATGACTGAGAGCGCACCATCGTCGAGTAGCATGCGTGTGCCGGGTTGAACTACACGCGGCAGGTCACCGTAATTGGTCGAAACCTCTCGCTCGTCCCCGACAACTGAACGAGTCGTGATCGTGAACAAAGATCCCGGTATCAGTTTTACAGGCTGATCGTCTTTCAGCTCGCCCGTGCGGATCTTTGGTCCGGAAAGATCGACTAAAACCGCGATCGGACGTTTGAGTTTCGCCGCTGCAGCGCGTGCGCGTTCGATGTCCTGCGTCTTTTCTTCGTGCGTGCCGTGCGACATGTTGATGCGCACACCATTCGCGCCGGCGGCGATCAGTTTCTCGATCATTTGCGGCTCGCGAGAAGCTGGGCCAAGCGTGATTAGAATCTTTGCTTTTCTCAAAATTTGAACCCGTCTGATGATGTTAATTAGCTGGTGTCTTCAGCGCTGTTTCCACCGCGCCGTCGAGATAAGTGCCTGTACTTGGTCCAAAGCCAACGAAGCGTTGCACAAGCTGGCCCTGTCGATCGAAGACGAATGTTTGTGGAATCGCGTCCTGCCCGGCAAGCAGAAAGCTCACGAGATCGTCGTCGGGTCGCGCGAGCGGGTATTGAATGCCGAACTGTCTCGCGAAAGCGGGCACGAGCTGCTGGTCGCCTGGTCCACCGACGTTTAGTCCGACGACTTGAAGGCCCTGTTCTTCATATTTCTTCTGTAGTCCGATCAAATGCGGAATGCTGTCGCGACATGGCGTACACCAGGTGGCGTAAAAATCCAAAATCAGGACCTTGCCTTTGTACTCTGAAAAAACCGAGCGGTTGCCATTGGATTCCCAACCCATGTTGGCGAGTGATGCTGTTGCACCGGTGGGCGGCATCGGGTAAGTGGTCCCGGTTGGTGGGCTCGAGATTACGGGCGTGTTCGTGGTTGTGCTGTTCTTGTTGCACGCCGTAAATAGAAGACTGCATAAAAGAAAAGTTTTTACGCAAAGACGCAAAGGCGCAAAGACGCAAAGGCGTTCGTGATTCTTCTTTGCGTCTTTGCGATCTTTGCGTCTTTGCGGGAAAAACCTCATTTAGTCTTCATCCTCATCTTTACTTTCAGCGTCTGCTTGCGGCACGGGCTCGCCGGGCACACGATACTCGCCCTCGACCCATTTGCCGAGGTCTACAAGTTGACACCGTTCAGAACAGAAGGGACGGACAGGATTGTCTTTCCACTCGACTGGCTTACCGCAGGTTGGACACTTCATGAATCGTAACGCCACGTGCCGGCGCGTATCACATCAAAGAGATACGGGCCGTTTGATCAATATTCGTCGTTTGACGAATGCGATCGTACCTTCGCGGCGCATGGCATTCAAGCGGACCGTGACGCTTTCACGAGTTGAGCCAACAATGGAGGCAATTTCGCGGTGGGGCAGTGGAATATCGATGAGCACGCCTTCGGGTTCGGAAACCCCGTATCGCATGGAAAAATCGGCAAGTAATCTGTCAAGGCGGGCGGGAATAGCGTTGAGCGCAAAATCAGCAAGGCGGCGCTCGGCGTGATCAAGTCGTTGACCGATCAGGCGGAAAGTGTAATCATGAAGGCGGTCATCCTCAGCCATCCCCCGTTTGAAATCCCCGACCTGAATTCGCAGGAGCCTGGAATTTTCATAGGCGATTGCAGAATTCGCCCTTTGCCCCGCTGATGAGTAGAGAGCTGATTCCCCAAACAAGGATCCCTCGGGAAGTATATCGATGACGGCTTCGCGTCCTGTGTCGGATTCGATACGACAAAGTTTGACACGACCGTGGATAATCGCATAGAGGCAGTCGGCAGGTTCCCCCGCACGGTAAACGAAGCGACGACGTCGAAAATCAAGGACCACTGAATTGCGAGCCATGTCGTTAACAAGCGCATCGTCCAGTGTTGAGCCAAATTCGAACCGGCGGATTATTTCAGCGCGATCCTCGGGAGTTAAGTCCCGGGAACGCTTTTGTTCCTGCAGGGCATTCATCTCCATGTCCTTTTGGGCATCGAGTTACGGTTTCCAGCTTGAATCAATTGTCGGTGTTGCTCGTTCAACGTGGTCCTGTGCGGGCAAATTTTTATGATGACTGTAAGGGACCCGCTGCGACCAGGATTGTTACTCTCGATTGTATCTTTTGACGCGATGCTAGGGCGAGTACAGACACGTTAAACCGAGGCCCGAACTTTAGCATGAAGCACCGGAGCGTGCAAGAACAATAAAGAAGCCAGACGAACCCGTTTTATGGAGTCAAAATCCAACATTCTCGTAGTCGACGATAACCCCGATAAATTAAACTTGATCAAGGCCGCGCTGGACCTCGCCGGTTACAACGTAACCACTGCGACGGACGGCGACGAAGCGCTTACGGCCATTGAATCGTATCAGCCGGACCTCGTGATCACCGACGTCATGATGCCGCGCATGAACGGGTACGAGTTGGCCCAGCGAATCAGGGCCAATCCGGTCACGAAGTTTATTCCCGTCATCATGCAGACTGCCGCGGGCCGTCGCAGCGAAGATCTGCGAAGGGCCAATGAAGCCGGCGCTCTGGGCTATATCACTGACCCCACCGATCTCGATCTCCTGCTCGCAAGGACCAGAACGCTGCTCGAGTTCAAGGCCTATCTCGACGTTTGCGAAGAAGCCGCTTTTACGGACCACCTGACCGGTCTCGCAAACCGCAGAAGGTTTGAGCGCCAACTCGAACGAGAGGTGGCCCGTGTGGAACGTTATGGCCATCCCTTTAGCCTGTTGATGATCGATATCGACAGTTTCAAGGATCTCAATGACAGCTTCGGTCACGATGCGGGCGACGAGGCGATTCGCCGTCTTAGCAAAGTCTTGCGTGAAGGCACTCGAGGTATCGATCTGGCTGCAAGAATCGGTGGCGAGGAGTTTGCGGTGCTGCTTGCCGAAACCAGCAAAGAGGGCGGATTGGAAGTGGCTGAACGACTGCGTGCTGCGATCAAAGTGATGGAAATTCCAACTGCGCGGCACATTACGGCGAGTTTTGGAGTTGCGGAATGTCCTCGTGACGCGCACACTGCTGCTGATGTGCTGAAGGCAGCGGACGTCGCTTTGTATGAAGCCAAGCGAAATGGCCGCGATCGTGTGGTGGCGAAGGAGTTGCCGCGGTCGAACTCGATGGTTGCGGGTGACGTACAAGGCGATGGAAATTTGGGACTTCTATCGCGAGGATAGTAATGGCTGATTACAAGGAAAAGCTGGACGAGTGGCAACAGGCAGCGCGCCGCAAGGCCCGCGAGCTCGACGAGAAATACTCGATTTCGGATCTGGTTGGTGAAGCTGCAAAGCGTGGCGCTGAGACGGTGGCAGACGGCGCGGAACGTCTGCGGTCGGAAGCCGAGCGACTGACCGAGGATGATGAGATCAGCGACGCCGCGCGCCGTGCCGCGAATGAAACCGTAAAGAACGTTAAGAAGGCTGGGAAGGCTGTGCGCGACGTTGCCGGCGATACAGGCAAACGAGTTTATGATGACGCGAAGACTTACTACGAGCGAGCGTCGTCGTTTTACGACACCGGTGCGCGATTCACACGCGCCTCGACCGCCGCGACAACCGGTTTGCTGAAAGCGCGCAATTGGATAAAAGAGAATCCCGGTAAAGCTGCGGTTGTCTCAGTGTCACTCGTGCTTGGCATCAGAGCCGGTACTGCGTTTCCCGGTCTCGATGGGGTATTGCTCGGCTCGCACCCGCACTGGCTGACACACTCGGCGCTTCCGGTTTGGGGGTTACACAAGGCGAGTGAAAAGTTTGATGGTTATTTGAAGAAGCAGGAAGAGCTGATTGCGCGTGGCGAGCTCGACGAAGCGGCACAGCAGCGTGCGGAGTTTGAGCGAAAGATCGCGAAGTATGTTGGTGCGCCGCTGCTGGGTGCATTCAGTTGTGCGGCAGGAGCGGCGATGTGGGCCCAGATCTTCCAACCGGGCAGGATCACCGGCGCCCCGATCAGTTGGCTCCTCGGCGGCAACCCATTCCTCGATGGTGTCTGGCTCTTCGCCAACGGCGTAATCTGCTTCCACCAGGGCTATAAATTCTTCATGATCGCCCTCGCAAACCAAGAGGAAGTCGTCCGCGTCGTCCGCGAAATCAAAGGCCTCTTACCCGAAGCCGCTGTTTAGTACACAAAAGGCACAAAAGCACAAAAAGATTTCTGTGCCTTTTGTGCTTTTTTGTGGCTAAGAAATAGTTATTGGAAAAGGCAGGAAGCAGAGTGCGAAGACGATCAATGTCACGATCGCGATCAGGATGCGCTTTGTTCCTAATGGCTCCATGATTGCGGGTTGTGGGTGGGGGACCTTCATCATCACCGCCAGTAACACCGCGTAAAGAAATCCACTCGGGCTGCCGTGCCACCAAAACCCTAAAAATGCCAGCGCGGCCATGGTTACGGAGGCTACTCGCCCGATGATTTTGTGTGCGCGGGCGCCGAACAACGAAAACGTTCCGTGACCGCCGTCGAGTTGGCCCACCGGCATCAAATTCAAACTCGTCACTAGTAATCCAATCCACGCTGCCATGTAGTACGGGTTTGTGGGCGTGTTGGGATCGAGCGGTATGCCAGCAAGTTTGCTGATCAATCGAATCAGTAAGGGGTCGTTAAAGTAGATCCAGTTACCGCTGTGGTCCAGAGGCGTGCCGGCCGTCAACACGCCAATCACAGCGACGGGCACCGCCACAACAAATCCTGCAAGCGGACCGGCCAGTCCGATGTCGAAAAGCGCGCGGCGTGACGGAATAGCGGAGCGAATCTTGATGAAAGCGCCGAAAGTTCCGGCCAGAAACAGCGGCGGCGCCGGAATAAAGTACGGGGGCGTCGCGTTGACTTTGTAGTAGCGGCACGCGAGATAGTGTCCCATCTCGTGCGAGAAGAGAATTGCAAGTAACGAGGCAGAGAACGTCGCGCCTTCAGCGATCAATTTCGGATGAGAAAACGCATACCGCAGCAGCTCGATGATCGAATACAAATATGAAAGCGGAACGTAGAGCAGGTAATCCAGCGGGCTCGCGAGGCGCGGCTCGGCGATGGGAAGCTCTGGAGCCGCGAGCATTGTGCCCGCCAAAATTGTTGTGACAACTGTCAGCAGGAACAGCCCGCCGTGCAAGCGCCACTCACGCGCTGACAACCACGGCTTCTCTAAAGTGGAAGGAACAGCTCTGATTGTTTCGTCCATGTGCTCGTATGATTACGAAAACCCTAAAAACGTTTATTGCCGAAAAAGGGCGGCCACGGAGGACCGCCCCTACAACTAACATCCGATGGTACAAAGCGCTAAAACTCGTCGTCGTCATCGTCGACTGAATCGTCGATGTCGATGTCGCCGCCGTCGTGCGCCTGCAATTCCTTACCCGGCTTGAAGCGAATCGTCTTGCCTGACGGTATCGCCACTTCTTCGCCGGTGCGTGGGTTGCGCCCCACACCTCGTTTGCGCGGCTTCACGACGAACACGCCGAATCCGCGGAGCTCAATTCTTTCACCCCTCGTCAGCGCTTCCTTCATCGAATGAAAAAGAGCTTCAACGGCCTGTTCAGCCTTCATCTTCGGCACGCCGGTTTTATCCGCAACGCGGTTGATGATGTCTAACTTGATCACGTCAAGGGGCCTCTTTTCTGCTGCACCTGGACGCTGTCCGGGGGCCGCAAAATGCAGGCGAAGATGATAGAGAGCAGCGGCAAACCCTGTCAAGGAAATGGCAAAGAAGCCCGAACTACGATTGCACAGTGAACAGGCTTTAGGCTAACCTCAAACCCGTTTCATAGACTGGTTAATTATGTTTGGAATCCGAAAACGCAGGCCACCGCCGTTTGGTGGCGTTCACGTCGACGACGACAAAGACATCCAGGAACACAGGCCCGAAGAGGCGCAGCGAAACGATCTCTGGTCGGAATCCCGGCTGCTACTTCGCGATCTGATCTTCGCGCTGATGATCGCGGTGCTGGTGGTCGTGTTCATCGTTCAGCCGGTGAAGGTTGAAGGCACGTCGATGTTGCCTCGTCTGCACGACGGCGAGCGCATTTTCGTCAACAAATTGATCTATTACGACGAATTTCGCTGGGCGCCGAAGATCGAGCGCGGCGACATCGTCGTCTTCTGGTTTCCGGACGACCCGTCAAAGAGTTACATCAAACGCGTTATCGGCTTGCCGGGAGACACGATCGAAGTACACGAAGGTGTCGTGCGTGTTAACGGCCGCGACATTGAAGAAACGTATCTCGATCCGCGCCTGAACCTGTCACACCGTAGCCAGGCTCCGATTTATGTCAGGCCTAACTACTACTTCGTGATGGGCGACAATCGCGATAATTCGAGCGACTCGCGAATCTGGGGGCTCGTGCCAAAGAAATATATTTATGGCAAGGCGCTGTTTCGCTACTGGCCGTTGACCGAAGCGAGCGTGATACATCACGAGGACATTAATCCACCGCCCGGCCAGCAGCATCCCGGGTTTCAGCCAGAGTTTCAAGACAACTCGACAATGGGTGAGCCAACACCGCGGCCGTATGTGCCCGGTGATTCGACGCCACAGCCTTGATGCATATGCTTGATTGGCTGCGTTACCTGCTCATGATCTTTTACGCTCCGGTGCGTGGGATGCGCGGCATGCGCGACCGCGGCTCACTCGCGCCGGTCGTTTTAATCGCGTTCGCCGGGCAGTTTGCGTTTGGCTTCCTCGTGAAAAGGTTTGCGGGCGCGACGTACGGAATTATCTGGGAGCTTTTTCACACCGCGAAGATTATCGCCATTATCGCTATTGTTTTGGTGCCGATACTGACGCTCGTCGCGAATATGTTTGAGCGACGCGGCAGTTTTCGAGTAGTGCTGACGCAGGAATACGCACCGCTCGCGGCCTCGGTGTTTTACGCCCTCACTGCTGCGAATATTCTCGGATTATTAATCGCAATTTTTATGCATTACTCGGGAATGCAGACGCAGACGGTTGCGATGCTTCTACAGGCATATCAAAATCCCGAGACAGCGCCTGCGTTTACTCTTCCCTACCCGGAGTTTAAGGATCCGGTTTTCCTGGGGTATAGCCTCTTCCAAACGTTTGAGCTCGGACTGTTTGCCATCGGGATAGTCGTGGCGGTGAAAGACACGTTCAGGATGTCGGAGGTGCGGGCGCTTGCGGTAACTTTCATCTCGTGTTTTGCGGCACGGTTTGTTGCGCCGATCGCGTTCCATTTGTTTTCCGGAGTGGCTGGCTCGCCGTTTCTGCTGTTCTTTCTTTTCCTGCTGTTGCGCAATTTTTTCAGCGACATCATGGGCAGCCATCGCGCGAGGGCGGCGTTCAAGCAAAATCTCGAATCGGCGACACTCAATCCCGCGGATGCTTCCGCGCATTACAACCTCGGATTGATTCATCAGAGCCGCGGTGAGTTGGACCATGCGCGCCAGCGCTTTGAACAGGCGCTACAGATCGATCCAGAAGAGATTGACGCAAGTTATCAGTTAGGAAGGATCGCTCGACAGCAGAAACGTTACGCCGAAGCTATTCAGAACTTCGAGCAGGTCGTGGCGCGCAATCCCGCGCACGCGCAGCACGAGGTCTGGCGTGAAGTAGCGGCGACGTACATTGCGGCCGGACAGTTTGAAGATGCGCGCACGGCGTTGGACGAGTTTCTCGAGCACCGGCCGTCTGATCCGGAAGGTCTGTATTTGATGGGTAGCGCGCACGCCGGACTCGGGCACAAGCGTGAAGCGACGAGCTTGATGCAGGCGTGCATCGAAGCAGTGAAGACGGCGCCGGCTTATAAATATCGCGCGAGCAAGCGCTGGTTGAACGAGGCGCAGCAGTTTATTAAGAGTAGCCAATAGATGACTAAGCATCCTGCACTTTTAGCTCTCGAAGATGGTCGCACGTTTCGTGGTCGCTCGTGGGCGGCGGATGGCGAAGTGTGCGGCGAGATGGTTTTCAACACCTCGATGACGGGTTACCAGGAAGTGCTCACCGATCCGTCATACGCCGGACAGATCGTCTGCATGACGTATCCGCTGATCGGCAATTACGGTATTAACGCTGAAGACGCTGAATCGACGCGCCCGTGGGTCGAGGGCTTCGTCGTCCGCGAGGCGAGTCGCATTGCTTCCAACTGGCGCTCTGAAGAGAGTCTCCAATCGTATCTGAAACGCTGGAACATCGTCGCGATCGAGGGTATCGATACGCGCGCGCTCGTGCGTCACATTCGCGACAAGGGCGCGATGCGCGCGTGTCTTTCGACGACGGATCTCGACGAGAAGAGTCTTGTGGAAAAGGCGCGCCAGTCGCCACCGATGGAGAATCGTGAATTGGCCAGCGTCGTCACGACGAAAGAGGCATATGACTTTCCGGCCGACGGCGAGGAACGTTTTCATGTTGTTTGTTACGACTTCGGCGTGAAACGAAATTCGTTGCGCGAATTGGCGCAGCTCGGCGTGCGCACGACGGTTGTGCCCGCCTCGACTTCAGCATCCGACGCGCTCGCGCTCAAGCCCGATGGAATTTTCCTATCGAATGGTCCAGGCGATCCGGCGTCGATGAACAAGGAAGTGGCAGAGATTCGCGAGCTGTTGAAAGCGCAGGTGCCGACGTTTGGGATTTGTTTCGGGCACCAGTTGCTCGGACGCGCGTTTGGCGCAGAGACGTTCAAGCTCGTGTTCGGACATCGCGGCGGCAATCAGCCGGTGAAAGAGTTGTCGCATCCGAACGTGGAGATCACGTCACACAATCATGGGTTTGCCGTGAGTGCGGAAAGTTTGCCAGCCGAAGTTGAAGTGACGCACATCAATCTTAACGATCAATGTATTGAGGGAATGCGTCACCGCACCTTGCCCGTAATCTCCGTCCAATACCATCCGGAAGCCGCCCCCGGCCCACACGACGCCCAGCATCATTTCCAACGCTTCGTTTCGTTGATGGAAGCCGCCGCCGAGCGGTGAACAAGTTAGAAGGAATGAACAAGTTAGAAGGAATGAACAAGTTAGAAGGAATGAACAAGTAGAAGAAATGAACAAGTAGAAGAAAGAACAAGTCAGGAAGAGGGGCTTGCCCCCGCTTGTCAAATCCAAGCAGCGGCGGGGGCAAGCCCCTCTTCCTGACTTGTTCTTTCTTCAGGCGGCTTATAAATTTTCGGGCATTTTGAGCTCGCCGGTGGTGAGGTCGGGGCGAGCGCGTACCATTTCGTCGGGGGTGGATTCGGCGTGGAGCTGTTCGGCTGTTGTGGCCGCGACTTCCGCAGCCTTAGCTGCGTCCGAAGCATTCGGCTCCAAAAGATCTGCAATCCCTTCCTTGCCGCGATGCTCCATCCAGTGACGATAACTCACGGTAATGATCGCCACCACCGGAATCGCCAGAAAGATCCCCGCAACTCCAGCGAGCTTCTCGCCCGCAAGAATCGCAAAGATCACCGCGAGCGGATGAAGATGAATCCCTTGTCCGATCAGTCGCGGGTAAATCACGTAGTCCTGCACGATTCGCAGCACACCGAGAAACAGCAGCACCAAAAACGCATTGAACGGTCCAGCATGAAACATCGCGAGCAGCGCGGCCAACAACGCGATCGTGACTGGGCCAACGAGCGGAACAAACTCGAAAACGCCCGCCAGCACGCCCATCACCAGCCCGCCCGGCAACTCCAGCACCGTAAACCCGAGCGAACAAATAATTCCGATAAACAAACACGCCGTCAGTTGCGCGCGAATATACGCGGCGAGCGTGCTGTTGATGTCCTGGAAAAACTCGTCACCACGCCAACGCCAGCGCCCCCGCGGCAGCATCAGCAATGCCGAACGCCGGAAACTCTCAGCGTCTTTCAAAAGGAAGAACGCGAGAATCGGAATCAATACGAGCCACGGAATATAGACAACATAACCCAGCGCCGCAGTCGCAAACTCGGTAGCAGTCGCGCTCACCGCATCGACGACCTTCGGCACCGCGTTATTCACCGCGTCAACCACCGGCGGCGGCAGACGGCGCGAATATCTCATGACGTCCTGCGTCCGATCGCCAAGCGACTTCCAATATGACTTTGCCTGGTCCGCAAACTCCGGAAACTGATAGGTAAGACTTGGCAGGATCACGAATACAGCAAACACGATCGCGGCGAGGATGATCAGGTAAGCGAGCGCGATTGCAACCACTTTCGGTATCGCAATCGTGCGACCGCCTATAGTTCTTTGTCGTCTTAAAAACTCGACGAGCGGCGAGACGAAGTACGCGAAAAAGATCGCCAGGACGAGCAGCAGGATGATTCCCGTAATCTTCGAGATCACCCACAGCACAACACCCACCGCCAGCAATACCATGATCACGCGCAACACGACGCGCGTAGGAGGCCCGTAGGACGCCTCTACTGCCGCCTTCGCCGCTGTTGCCGCATTGTCTTTCGCTGTTTGTCGATCCACGAATCTATAACCGCGCGTGCAATCTCCCGATTAAATCGACTACCGCTCGCTGATCATGATTGCTCAGCTCACGAAATTCAACTCCAAACGTATCCGGGGTGGAATGATGAATCACTTCGCCGGCCAGTGACAATGCGTCCTCGCCGTCAAGCAGCAAGAGTCCGAGGTGATCTCCAATCTTCACCTCCGGACACGAAGGGAGATTTGTAACGCGCAGACCGCCGAGACTGATGTCCTGTGGCTCACCAATGCCGAGCGACTCTTTCAAACTCTCGTCTTCGATGGCAAGGGTGATACGCGAGGTCACGTAATAACGAGGGTGACGCCGGCGATCGTGCGACTGTAAGGCATTGTCGTCGGAGTTTGTCATCGTGAAGCGTCCTCAGTGAGCTACATCGTCTTCGGGTTCCGCTTCGGCTTCGCCTTCACCTTCGGGCGCGGGCGGCGGCGTCACGCGCGGAGCGGCGGGCTCCCAAACGAGTCCGCGCCATTCATCCGTTTCGCCGAGTAGCTGAAGCGCGGCGAGTGGATGGCCGGGATGGCGCTCGATACGCAGCACCTCCGCGATCACCTGCAGCTTCTCACCCGTTTCACCGAGCACTTCGAGACGCACACGACTACCGACCTGCGGCAGTTGTCGCGGGAGGTGTACGAGCGTGCCCTCTGGACCAACGTTTTCAGTCGTGCCTTCGGCGACGATATGCGTGCCGCTTGGCTCATCCCACTCCGCTTTCACCTCGAGACTGGCGAGGTAACGTGGGCCGGAGCGGTTTTCTGTTTGTGCGGGCATCTGGGGCGCCCTCCTTTTCAGTTGGACCTATTACTCTTCCTCAGCTCTTAACTTCTCCAACACGGAAAAATCTTCCAGCGTCGTGACGTCACCGGCGACATTGCCGCTAGTCGCAATCTCGCGCAGGAGCCGTCGCATGATCTTGCCCGACCTGGTCTTCGGCAACGCGTCGGTAAAGCGAATCTCGTCAGGTCGCGCGAGTGCGCCGATCTCTTTCGCGACGTGCGCTCGCAACTCCTCGTTCAACGCGTCTGACGGTCGATGCGTTCCTTCGAGCGTCACGAAAGCCACCACCGCCGATCCCTTCATATCATCCGGACGCGCGACGACCGCAGCCTCCGCGACCGCCGTGTGCGACACGAGCGCGCTCTCAATTTCCGCCGTTCCGAGTCGATGTCCGCTTACATTAATAACATCATCGATCCGGCCCATTATCCAAAAATAACCGTCCCTGTCGCGGCGCGCGCCGTCGCCCGCGAAATAGATCCCTTCAATCTGCGACCAGTACTGCTGCTTGTAACGATCGTCGTCGCCCCAGATCGTTCGGAGCATCGATGGCCACGGGCGCTTGATCACGAGGTAACCGCCTTCGTTTGGACCAACAGACTTGCCGTCGCGTGTCATCACGTCAGCCTCGACACCGGGAAATGGCAATGTACCAGAACCTGGCTTCGTGGGCGTCGCACCGGGAAGCGGTGTGATCATGATCGCGCCGGTTTCAGTTTGCCACCACGTGTCGACGATCGGACAACGCTGCTTGCCGATGATCGCGCGATACCACATCCACGCTTCAGGATTGATCGGCTCGCCGACCGTGCCGAGCAGGCGTAGCGACGAGAGATCGTGTTTCAAGGGCCACTGTTCGCCCCACTTGATAAACGCACGAATCGCAGTCGGCGCGGTGTAGAACACGTTGACGCGATGGCGCTCGACCATCCTCCAGAAGCGATCGGGCTCAGGCCAGTTGGGCGCGCCCTCATACATCAAAACCGAAGCGCCGTTCGAGAGTGGACCATAAACAACGTAACTGTGACCCGTGACCCAACCGATGTCGGCAGTACACCAATAAAGATCCTCGTCTTTAAGATCGAAGACCCACTTCGTCGTGAGATGTGCTTGCAAAAGATAGCCGGCGGTCGTGTGGAGAATTCCTTTCGGCTTACCGGTGGTGCCTGACGTGTAAAGAATGTAGAGCGAATGTTCGCTGTCGAGCTCTTCCGCGGCGCACTTCGCGTCGACAGTTTCCATCAGCTCATGCCACCAGAAATCGCGCCCGGGCTCCATGTGCTGCGGCGATCCGGTGCGACGGACCACGATACACGCATGCACCGAAGGCGTTGACTTCAACGCTTCATCAACTGCCGTTTTGAGTTTTACTTCGTTGCCGCGACGCCAACCACCGTCAGCAGTCACGACGAGCTTACAATTCGCATCGTTGATGCGGTCGATCAACGCGGAGCTCGAGAACCCACCGAAGACGACGGAGTGCGTAGCGCCGATGCGTGCACACGCGAGCATCGCGATCGCGAGCTCGGGAATTAGCGGCATGTAGAGCGCGACGCGATCACCACGTTGAATGTTGGCGTGCTTCAGTACGTTCGCAAACTTGCAGACTTCCGTGTGTAGTTGTTGATAAGTGAACGTACGTGTTTCGCCGGGCTCGCCTTCCCAGATGAGTGCTGCTTTGTTGCGTCGCCAGGTGGTGAGATGACGGTCGAGACAGTTGTAAGAGATGTTGATCTTGCCGCCCCCGAACCACTCTGCATGCGGCGGATCCCACTTCAACACCGTGTCCCACTTTTTGAACCAGTGCAGCTCTTCCGCCATGTGCGCCCAGAACGATTCCGGATCCGCGGCGGCTTCCGCGCGAAGACGCTCGAGCTCCTCCATCGACTTGATGTGTGCGTGCTCGGAAAAAGACTGCGGCGGCGGGAAGATCCTTTCTTCCTGTAACACTGATTCGATGTTTGTGCTGACGCTCGACATGCGTGCCTGTGTACCATACTTTATAGCCACAAAGAAGCACAAAACGCACAAATTACTATGACTCTTTACGTCGGCACCAGCGGCTACAGCTACAAGGAATGGAAGGGAAGTTTTTATCCCCAGACGATTTCGCCGAAAGACATGCTCTCGTATTACGCGTCGCGCCTGCACGCGGTCGAGCTGAACAACACGTTCTATCGCATGCCGCAACCGGGGATGATTGAGAGTTGGAAGGCGCAAGTGCCGGCAGACTTTCGCTTCTCAGTGAAAGCGCCGCAGAGCATCACGCACTTTCGTCGTCTCAAAGATGCTGCTCCGCAAACGCGAATTATGTTGCAGACGATTTCAGCGCTGGAGGATCGCCTCGGTGCGGTGATTTTTCGACTGCCGGACGACATGAAGAAGGATCTCAAACGTCTGGAGGTGTTTTTGAAGGTATTACCGGCTGACACGCCCGCCGTTTTCGACTTTCGACACGAGTCGTGGTTCGACGACGAAGTGGTCGAGTTGCTGCGCAGTCAGAACCGCGTGTTTTGTATGTCAGACATCGAAGATCTGCCTGCAAGTCACGATTACAAAACTGCTGATTGGGGTTACGTGCGTTTGCGACGCGTGCGGTACACTAAGCCCGCGCTCGTCAAATGGGCGAAGCTCATCAAAGCGCAGAAATGGAAAGATACTTACGTGTTCTTCAAACACGAAGATGAGGGAACAGGGCCAAAGTTAGCTGCGAAGTTTATTGATTTAGCCACGGATTAACACGGATTACACTGATCCGTGTTAATCCGTGTAATCTGTGGCTAAAAGTTTCCGCCACACTCATCATGTCCGCAATCACAATCGAGCTCGATCGTATCGCCGGTGCCTTCGCATGACGCGCTACAGTATTTACCGCCGGGTTGCGGTGCGCAGGTACAACTCGGATTCTTGCACTTGTTCTTATCGTCCGCCATCGGATCCTCCATAAGTCCTAAATTGTAATGGGGAGGCTAGAGTAACAACTAACCCACCGCTCTCGCAATCTCGCCTGCAACACGCGCGTTGTTCTCGAGCAAAGCGATGTTGGCGCGCAACGTCGAGCCGCCGCTGCGCTCCGCCATCTGACTCAGCAAAAAAGGCGTCAACGCAGGTCCTGCGATTCCTTTCCATTCCGCGTCTTCGAGGGCCGTGGTCAACACAATCTGCAGCTCCTCCGCTGGCACTTCAAACTCGCGCGGTACCGGAACAACCACCAGCAACGCCGATGCGATCTCGAGATCTCTCTGCGCGCGATAAATCGTCGCAACCTCTTCAGGCGAGTCAACACGCGCATCGATTGGCAAACCACTCTTGCGCGAATAGAACGCGGGCAGTTCGTCACATTGATAACCAACGACCGTCACCGCGTGCGTTTCGAGCCACTCGCGCGTCGCAGGCAAATCGAGAACGATCTTCGCGCCGGAGCAGACGATGATGATCGGAGTGCGTGCGAGCTCAGGTAGATCGGCTGAGATATCAGGTAGCGAGCCGCGATGGACACCGCCGATACCACCGGTCGCGAATACTTTGATTCCGGCACGATGAGCGATCCAGGTTGTCGAAGCGACTGTCGTCGCGCCGTGCCAGCCTTGTGCAACAGCTAGAGAAATGTCTCGCGTACTGATCTTTCGGATGCCGTTGTTGTTTGCGAGCGCGTTGATCTGATCGTCATTGAGTCCGACAGATAGTTTGCCGTCGATGATGGCGATCGTTGCCGGCGTCGCGCCGGTTTCACGAACGACTTCCTGCAAGCGATTCGCCGTTTGCAGGTTTTGCGGGCGCGGCAAACCGTGCGCGATCACGGTCGATTCGAGCGCGACAACCGGACGTTGTTCGCGCATTGCATCAGCAACGTCAGGAGCGATGTTAAGAAGCGACAGCATTAGCAGTTGCAGCTTTCGTTAGAGTAAACACTGTTCCACCTTCGTCGCGCGGTTCCCACTCGATGCGCGCGTCGATCATGCTCGCACGCGCGCGCATGTTTGCGAGGCCGCGGCCTTCGGAGTTTGTGTGTTGAGATTTGAACGGGCGGCCGTTGTCTTCGATCTTCAAAGAGAAGTCGCCGTTGTCAGAGCCGTTGACAAACATCTTCACTTCCGTCGCTTCCGCGTGACGCCAGATATTGTTCACCGCTTCCTGAACGATGCGATAGATCTGCATCTGCACGCTTGGCGACAGATCGCTGCGTTCCTCGATGCCGTCCGCGCAGTGAAACTCGTAGACAAAACGCTTCTCGGCAGGCGCGTCCTGGACCGCGTGCGACAACGCAAACTCGAGCGCCGCAGCGAAGCCCACGTTTTGCAGCACCGACGGGCTCAGATCCTCACAGATCCGCCGCACCTCCTGCGAGATCACCTCGATCTCTTTTCGTAACGCGACCTGCGGCGAGTCGCCGTTGGTTTTGATTTGGTCAGTCAACAATGCGAGGTGACGCAGGTCGGCGAGTGTTTGATCGTGCAGGTCGCGAGAGATCCGGCGTCGCTCACGTTCCGCTTCGTTCGCTAGATTGAGACGCGCATCGGCGAGCTCACGGTTTGCGCCGACTAAAGCAGCGCTCGTCGCGACGATTCTTCTGCGTTCGAGTATGGCCCATAGCAACGCCAGCAACGCGAGCGCCAAAAGGATCGCGAGCGCCGTCGAGGTCCACGGAAAAGGTGCCTTCGCGACTGTGAACGAAAACGTCAGTGGCGCCGATGGCGTGAGGTCTTTGGTGAAGGCGCGCGCCGTCACGGTGTAAGTGCCGGGCTTCAAACCTTCCATCGTGAACTGGTATTCGCGCGACAGTTTCTGTTTGATAGTTCGATTGTTACTGTCAATCAGCGTGAACGCATATTGAAACTGCTCGGGAAACGTGCGGCTGCTAATCGCTGTGACATCGAGCAGCAAGCTGTTCTGCGGATACTCGAGATTCAAGCCTGCTTGCAACTCAGACGGCGCGTGGATGCGTTTGCTCAAGATGCGCGTGGCGTAAAGCGTGGGCTCGAGTCGTCCCGGCTCGTAACGTGCGACGCCGCGATTCGTCCCGATCAAAAGCACATCAGTCCCATCTGACTTTCGCAGCGGCGCGACTGCGAAAACGCTTTGCGACGGCAATCCTTGTTCGGAGTCGAGCTCGGAAACAACTGGTCCAACAACCGGATCGAGCAGGATTCGCAGAAGACCATTCCCGCGCGTGCCACACCACACCTCATTTGTCTTGTCTGACTGGATAGCGAAGAGATTACGCACGTCGACGTTTGGGATGATGAGATTGCAGCTCGCACCACTCGAGCAGAGAAAGAGGCCTGAACCGGTGCCAAACCACAGCGAGCCGTCGGGCGTGCGCGCCATCGATCTGACGGCGGCGTTTTTTATCGCGGCGAATGCGGGTTCTTCGCGGATCGTCTTTCCGTCAGACGCAAACACGCCGTCGCGATTCGTTCCGATCAGGAGTCGATCGTCACCGTCGGCGAGTAGACTCAACACTTCGCGCGCGGTTGCAGCGGTGTTGGGCCATGTCAGGCTGCTGCGCCCACCGTCCAGACGATCGATGCCGCGACCGAAGATCGCGAAATAGGTCGCACCATGAAACTGGGCGATCGCACGAACGCTGCCGGTCGTGTCAGGAGCGCCCGAACCCGTTTCGACGCGCGTGAACGATTGTTCCTCGAGTCGCGTGGACTGTTTGGGAGCGATGTAGAAACCGCTTGCCGAAGCGATCAAGAGCCGCTGTGACTTGTCTTCCGCGATCGCGTAGATAGCGTTGCGCCCCAGGGCCGGAACAGGATTCCAGCTTGCGGTTTCATCGTCGTAAACAAACAGCCCGCGATTGGTGCCCGCGACCGATCGGTCATCGCTCGTCTGGAAAAGAGATCTGACAAAATTTGCGTCGCTGGTACCGATGGATTCAACACGAGCGGCGTGCGGATCATAACGACAGACGCCGCGATCAGTGCCGAACCAGATGACGCCTTCGCGATCCGGGAAAATCGCGTAGACGTGATCCGAGCGCAACCCACCGGCAGTTCCGTCGAAGGTGAACCGTTGCGTCTTTGCGTTCGAGATACGGAAAACGCCACGGCCGTCAGTGCCCACCCACATCTCGTCTTCGATCCGCTGCAATGCCATCACTGGACCAGTCGGAGCTTCGACACGTTTCAGATTCGGAAGCTCATCGCCGGAGAGTGTTCCCGGCTCTTCTTTCTTGGTGCGTGCGCCAACCCAGAGGTGACCTTCACGATCTCGTTCGAGTGCGTTGACGAAGAAAGCGACGGGCCTCATCTGAACTTCCCGCGCCGCGCCGTTCGCGATTTCCAAAACGCCGCGGCTGAGCGTGCCGATGAAGATGCGGCCGTTCGTGACGTTGATACTGGTGATTGGCAGTCGACCCGGATGATCGCGATCGCTGCTTTCAAGCGGCTGGTTGAGTAGCTCGCGTGTGGTGCGCCCGCGACTCTCGTAAACGCGACCCTGGTCGGAAGTCATAAACACTGAGCCGGAGGAGTCCGTGGCGATCGCTGTGATTGTCTGGCCCGAGGTCTCGTTTATTTTGATGAACTCGCCGCTGAGGTAGCGTAGCGCGCCGCTGTCGGTACCGATCCACATCGCGCCATCTTTATCGATTTGCAATGCGAGGATGCGAACGGCACTAGGCAGTGCACTGTCTTTGATGGACTGAGTTCTGCGACCGTCAAATCTTGCGAGACCGGTTTCCGTTCCAAACCACATCGTCCCATCAGGCGTCTGCGCGATCGCCCGAACGCGATCCGAGGGCAGACCATGAAAGAGGGTGACTGCGCCCCACTGATGTAAGCCCGTGATCGGTGTTGGCGATGGTGACGGCGACGGTGAAGGTGATGGCGACGGCGAGGCCTGCGGCTGTGGCTCACCTGTTTGCGCCTCAGAATAAAAAAGCACTGCACTTAGCCACAAGAAGGCACAAAAAGCACAAATTACACTCAAACCCCATTTTGTGACTTTTGTGCCTTTTTGTGGCCTCATTTCTTCTTCGAGGCGGCTTCTCGTTTCTGTTCTTCGTTGAAACGTTTCTGATCTTTCTGGAGCCACGCTTCGAGATCGTTCGAGGCTTTCTCGAGCTCGTCGCTGTTCAGCAGTCCACGTCGCAATGCTTCAAAAAATGCGCGGGTGCGAATGTTGTAAGCGAGCTTCTCATACGCTTCCTGGTCGGTGCCTTCAGCGACCGACGTGAACAATTTTTCGTAAAGCGTGGCGAGCCTGCTTTCGACTCCACGCAAACTCAACGAGCACTTGCGGGCGATGGCCCAGTTTGAAAGACCAAGCGCGAGATAATAGAGCGCTTCGGCTTCAAACTCGGTCAACAGCGGTCGCTTGAACGAATCCTTGAACGCGGGATCGATCATGTCAGCGCCGTCTTCGAGTACGGCGGCGACGAAACGTAGAAACCTCGACTCCGGATTATTCTTGTGAATGAAGCCGTAAGCCGGCGGCGGATCGACAGACTTTACGATCTTGCGAATCTCGTTGATATAGATCTCGTGCGGAAACTGCGTCCAGAAGATGATGCGCGCCGTAGGGAAGTCGCGCCAGATCGCGCGCGCGGCCTTCACGCCTGAGAGCTTAGGCATCTGGATGTCGAGGATGCAGACGTCTGGTTTCTCGTCGAGGGCGATTTTCACGGTCTCCTCGCCGTCGCCCGCCTCGAAGACGGGCAGGTGCGTGGGAAACTCCTTTTCGAGAATCTCGCGGAGGTAATGGCGCTGGGCCATGTTATCTTCAGCAATCAGGATTGACATTACGGTTGATGATAATGCGAAATAATGAAAAAAAGGAACAAGTGGGGGAAAGAACAAGTCAGGAAGAGGGGCTTGCCCCCGCCGTGAGTTGGGTTAAAGCGGGGACAAGCCCCTCTTCCTGACTTGTTCTATTTGGTGCTCATTTGATCCATTGAAAGGTTGAATCGATGAAATTGAGAAAAGCCTTTTTCTTCTTTCTGATTCTGCTTGGAACCATAATCCCAGCTTTCGCCCAGACGCGCGATGAGCTCCTGTGGCAACGCGCGCTGCAAATCCAACGACGTGCCATCGTCATCGACACGCACAACGACGTGACTACGCCGATGACTAACGACGACTTCAATCTGAGCGGCGAGCCACCAGCGCCCTACAAGACCAACATCGAACGTATGAAGAAAGGCGGCCTGACGGCCGAGTTTTTCTCGCTCTACGTCAAACCCTGGTACGTCGAACACGGCGGCTCCGCACGTCGCACCTTGGATATGATCGACTCCGTTTATCGTGCCGTCGAGCGACATCCAAAAGATCTGATGATCGCGACCTCAGTCGCCGACATTCGCCGTGCGAAACGCACCGGAAAGATCGCCGCCTTGATGGGGATCGAAGGCGGGCACGCGATTGAAGACTCGCTGCCGACATTGCGCGAGTTTTATCGTCTCGGCGTTCGCTACATGACGCTCACCTGGAACAACACAAACAACTGGGCCGACGCCAATCGCCCTCCGAAGAAGCACAACGGTCTGAGCGATTTCGGCAAGGAAGTCGTGCGCGAGATGAACCGCCTCGGCATGCTTGTTGACATATCGCACGTTTCCGACGACACGATGAACGACGTGCTCGATGTTTCCACCGCGCCGATCATCGCGTCGCACTCGTCGGCGCGCGCTCTCAGCAATGTCCCGCGAAACATTCCCGACGACGTGTTGAAACGGATCGCGAAGAACGGCGGCGTGGTCCAGGTGAACTTCTACAGCGTGTTTGTTGACGTGAAGACAGTCGCACCGCAAAGTGCCGAGCGCGACAAGCGACTCAAGTCGCAGCAGGATGCGATCGACGAGAAGTACAAAGACGATCCGGAACGACGCGCCGAAGAGAGTGACAAACTCGAAGCCGCGAATCCGTTACCGCCGCTGCCGATCTCGAAGTTGATCGATCATATCGATCACATCGTGAAGGTTGCCGGCATCGATCACATCGGTATCGGCGCGGATTTTGACGGCGCGAACGACATGCCCGAAGGCGCGCAGGATGTTTCGATGTTGCCGAACATCACGTACGAGCTGCTCAAGCGCGGTTACAGTGAAGCAGATATCAGGAAGATACTCGGTGAGAACTTGTTGCGAGTGATGTCTGAAGCTGAGCGCGTCGCTCGTAGATCAAGCAAGACGATCAGCGGTGACGGCAGTCTTCAGCGAATAAAAAAATGAGCACGGCGCATGACGTCCGTGCTCAAAGCAGAAAAGAAGAGAGTTAATACGAATTAGCGATTCTGTCCGCCGCGTCCCTGTCCGCCGCTCTGTGCATTGCCGGCGCCGAGATCGTCGTCTTCCATATCGTTCTGGTTTTGTCCACTACCGTAGTTCGATTTCTGCTGGCTGCTACCACTGCCACCAGCGTGTTGGTCACCTTGTTGACCACGTCCCGGTGCTTGCTGTCCATAGTCCTGGTCTTTCGCACCGCCACCCATGTTTCTCTGTTGCTCGTCGTTCTTCATTCTGTCATCTGCCATCTTTGTCTATCCTCCCATGTTCGATGGTTAGTAGCGGTATTGAACTAATCAACCTGCGTGCCATTTACGACTACGCAGTAAATCGCGCTAATTGCAACAGAGAGTGTCGCTAAGAGTCCTGACACAATACGGCGGGCGGGAAATGAATTCATACACACGCGTGCTATTATTGTTCGCAAAATAAATGACAGCCGCAGGTCTCTACGTTCATATTCCGTTTTGTAGCTCGCGTTGTTCGTATTGCGATTTCGCCACCGGTCTTTATCAAAGCGAGCTCGCGGAGCGCTATGTTCGTGGACTGATCAAAGAGATCAGGGACTCGCGATACAACGTTGAGAATGTTGACACAATTTATTTTGGTGGTGGCACGCCGTCGTTGCTTGCGCCGGCACAACTCGAACGCATCCTCGCGAGTTTGTATGAACGGTTTAAGATCATTGGTGGTCCAGAGATCACGATCGAGATAAATCCGGGAAGTGCGACGCCTGAGAAACTGCGCGCGTTTCGGAGTCTCGGAGTTAACCGGGCCAGTTTCGGCGCGCAGACTTTCGACGATGCTGAGCTCGCAAAACTGGGCCGCTCCCACAATTCCGCGGATACATTGAGAACTTTTGCGGCTCTGCGCGAGGCTGGTTTTGCGAATGTAAGTTTTGATTTGATTGCAGGACTGCCGGGTCAAACACTTGCAGGCTGGCAGCGAAATATCAAACAGGCGCTCGCACTGGCTCCCGAACATCTGTCGTTTTATTTGCTCGAAGTGCATTCAGGGACGCCGCTCGCGGAACACATTCGACGCGGAATTCAGCCGCAGCCTGACGATGATCTGGCGGGCGGGATGTACGAATGGATGCTCGAACACGCTATCGCGGCCGGTTACGAGCACTACGAGATCTCGAACCTGTGCCGTTCCGGCTTTCATTCGCGACACAACGTCAAATACTGGACCGCCGCGCCTTATTACGGTTTTGGTTGTTCGTCACATTCTTACGACGGCGAGACGCGGCGTTGGTCCAACCATCGTGACGTTTTGAAATATGTCGAGATGGTCGAGACTGGCGCGTCGCCGGTGGTTGAAGAGCAGCAGCTAAGCTCGACCGATGTTCGCGCCGAAGCGTTGTTTCTCGGGATGCGATTGATGCAGGGCGTAGATCTGCGTCGTTATAGTAAATCGTTTGGTGTTGATCTGCGCGACGAGCACGCCGATGACCTGGATCGATTCTGCAAAGCCGGACTGGTCGAGCTGGACGGCGACTTGATTAGATTGACACGCACGGGCGCTTTGTTATCAAACGAAGTGTTCGCAGCATTTGTTTAGCCACAAAAAGGCACAAAAAGCACAGAATCATTTTTGTGGTTTTTGTTCTTCTGTGCCCTTTGTGATCCATTTTTATGATCATCGCGATTGACGGTCCATCAGGCTCAGGCAAGTCGACACTGGGCCGCATGCTCGCGCGTGCGCTGAAGCTGCTGTACATCGACACCGGTTCGATGTATCGCGCGGTTGCACTCGCTACGATCGATGCGGAGATTGATCCGCGCGACAAGGTGGCGGTTACTGCGCTCGCGAACGAGATCGAGATCGATTTCAAAGGTGATCCCGACTCACTCTCCGTTTTACTCAACGGCCGCGAGGTCACGGATCAGATTCGCACGGAAAAGGTGACTGAGATGTCGTCGGTCGTATCAACTATTCCGGGCGTGAGGCATGCGATGGTCGAGCGACAACGTGCAATCAGTAAGCGAGGTGCAGTGCTGAACGGCCGCGATATCGGCACGGTAGTTTTTCCTAAAGCTGACGTTAAATTTTTCTTGACCGCAGCGCCCGAGGAACGCGCTGAGCGTCGTTACAAAGAGGATCAAATCACTGCTGCTTCGTCAGCGACATTTGCTGAGACTCTCGCAGACATGATCGAGCGCGATCGGCGCGACTCAACCCGCGCGGATTCGCCATTGAAAGTTGCCGACGACGCGATCGTCATTGACTCGACAGGGAAGAGCATCGACGAAGTCTTCGAAGAGATGATGCAAAAAATAAATGTTTACCGGAATCATTGAAGAACTTGGCAGCGTGCGTAGTATCGAAGAGCGTGGTGAGAACGCGCGAATTGTGATCGCCGCACGCATCGTCACCGAAGGCACAAACCACGGCGATTCGATCTCCGTGAACGGCGTCTGCCTGACTGCGCTCGACCTTCAGCCCGATTCGTTTGCGGCTGACGTGTCGCGTGAGACGTTGTCGCGCTCGACACTGGGTCGCCTGAACCTTGGCGCGCCCGTCAATCTCGAACGCGCCGTCACTCCCGCAACGAGACTCGGCGGTCACATCGTCCAGGGACACGTCGATGCGCGCGGGCAATTCGCCGGTGTCGAGGATCACGGCGAATCGTGGACGTTGAGAATCAAATATCCGCCCGAAATCGCGCGTTATCTCGTCTTTAAAGGCTCGGTGGCGGTGGAGGGAATCAGCCTCACGATCGCCGGCCTGACTGACGAATACTTCGAAATCGCCATCATTCCAAAGACCTGGGAAGTCACGAACCTCTCGCACCTCAAGCCAGGCGACGATGTGAACATCGAAGTCGACGTCATCGGGAAGTACCTTGAAAGGCTCCTGTCTTATCAAAACAGCGGCTTTCGGTTAACATGAGCCCGTGACTTTAGCGACTATTGAAGAGGCCGTGGCCGAGATCCGCGACGGCCGCATGATCATCATTGTTGATGACGAAGATCGCGAGAACGAAGGCGATCTGGTCTGCGCCGCCGAGAAGGTCACCCCGGAAATCATCAACTTCATGGCCCGGCACGCTCGTGGTCTGATCTGCCTGCCGCTCACCGAAGAGCGTTGCGACGATCTACACCTAACGACGCAGGTCGCTGACAACACGTCATATCTCGGCACAGCCTTCACAGTTTCGATCGACGCACGTCGCGGCATCACCACCGGAATCTCCGCGGCCGATCGCGCCACGACGATTCTCGTCGCTGTCGATCCCGATTCAAAGCCCCAGGACCTCTGTCGTCCCGGTCACATCTTCCCTCTGCGCGCCAAGAACGGCGGCGTGCTCGTTCGTCCCGGACAAACAGAAGCCAGCGTCGACATCGCGCGTATCGCTGGTCTTTATCCCGCCGGCGTGATCTGCGAAATCATGAATGAAGATGGGACGATGTCGCGTCTGCCGCAACTGCACGAGTTTGCCACACAACACAATCTGAAGATGATCAGCGTTGCCGAGCTGGTGCGGTACCGCATGCGCAAGGAGGCGCTCGTCCGTCGTGTAGTCGAAACCGATTTACCAACTGTCTACGGTCGATTCCGCGCGATTGCTTACGAAAACGTGATCAATGGCGACGTGCACCTCGCAATGGTGATGGGCGAAGTGGAGACTGACGATCCGGTGCTGGTGCGCGTCCACACGGAAAATGTGACTTGCGATATGTTCGGCTCGTTGATCGACGACACGGGCTTTCAACTCCACACCGCGCTCGAGAAGATCTCGGCCGAGGCGCGCGGCGTGGTCCTGTACCTGCGCCAGCGCGAGCACAGTTTGGATCTGGTCAACCAATTGCGTACGTACAACGTCATGCAGCAACAGGGAATCAATAAACGAGACGCCAGTTTGGAGACTGGTTACGGAATCGATCGCGACTATGGCGTGGGGGCGCAGATTCTCCACGATCTCGGGTTGCGCAAGATCCTATTGCTTTCGAATCATCCCCCCAAAGTAGCAGCTCTGGAAGGTTTTGAGCTCACAGTGGTAGGCAATGTTCCGCTGGGCCATCCTGCATCCCTGAAGGACCAGCAGGGTGTTGCTGATAAACCTAAATGAGGTTTGCCACCAATAGGCACAAAAGACACATTTGATCTTTTTGTGACTTTTGGTGCCTCTTTGCGGCACTTACAATCTCTCCCTCTTAGAATTCAGCTTTCCCCGGCGTTTGCGCGAAACGACTGTAGGTTATGAGTGTAGAGAAGAAGCCTCCCATACGTAAGCGTTGGTATTACTTCAGGCGCCGGCACGTCGTGATCGCGTCGGCGATCGTTGGTGGCGCTGCGCTCGTCCTCATCCTGCTGGTCCTATTCCTGTTTCGACTCGGTTTCGTCGACCGTTACGTCGCCAGCCAGATCAAGAACACGTTTGCTAGCTACGGAATTCGCGCCGAGATTCGCGAGTTTCACGCGACGTTTCCGCCGCGGCATGTCGAGATGAACGGGGTCGAGCTCTACGACTCTGCCACGGGTGCGCAAATAGGCAAGATCGACAAGCTGCTGGCGAGCGTCAAAGTTGAAGACCTCTACGCGCTCAATCTTCAGCGCAACATCAATCTCGAGGATCTCAAGATGGAAGGTTTAGAGCTGTGGGTCGCGTTTGACGATCAGGGCCGCTCAAACCTCAGCAATATCCGCATTCCGCCGCCTGAGCCAAACCGGCGCATTCTGTTTGCGTATGCGGCCGCAACCATCGAGATCAAAAACGGCGTGGTCCATTACGGCGATGCGCGTCACGATATCTCAGGCGAGGGGCGAAATCTGCAGGTGAATATCCAGCCTGACGATGCGAACGTGCCGATCGGAACGCGCATGACCTCCGTCCAGCTTGCGCTCTCGAATTCAACGTTCATCTACGACAATCGTCCAATCAATAACATCGATATTCAGGCACAGTTACGCTTCAACCAGGAGAAAGCGGAGATCCAGCAGCTCGAACTGAAGTCGCCTGTTGCCGAAGCGAAGATGAGCGGCACTATGGACGATTGGCGTGCGCTTCGTTACACGATGAACGTCACGTCGTCAGTCGATCTCACACAGCTCTCCGATACGTTGCAGGCCGGAACGACGCTGCGCGGTGCAGGTAATTTCAGCGGCACGATCACGGGCGAAGGCGATCAGTTCAAGATCAACGGGCAGATGCAGTCAGACGCGCTCGCTGCTGACAACTTGCGTTTGCAAGGACTGAACGTTAGTGCGAGTGGCTCGGTGCAGGGCAAGACTTACGAGATCAACGGAAAAGCTGTTGCCGATCTCTTGAACGCCGGAGACTTTCAGCTCGACTCGTTGCAGATCGCTGGCAACGTGATGGGCACGGGGACGAACTTCCGTTGGATTGGCGAGCTCCGCGCAGTTGCAGAGAAGAGTTATGGAACGACGCTGACGGGTCTGATCCTTCGCGATGCGCGCGTTGAGATGAACGACGGCGTGCTGAGCGCTCAGTCAAATCAATTTACCGCAAATGGTCTCAACGCCGGTGGCGCGAAGGTTGACGGTATCAGCGCTTCAACCCTGCAATTCAAGAATCAAAACAACGTCACGACCGGCACGATTGCGAACGTCAAAGCGGGAACGGTTTCAGCATCGGGCGCGCAGGTCAAAGGCGTGACTGCGAACAATATCGACATTACTGATCGCGATGGAGTGACGAGCGTCGTCGTGAAAGATGTGCAGGTTGGTGCGACGAGCGCTGCGGGTGCTGAGATTGGAGCTTTGAACATCGCGGGTGTGCGTCTATCAGTTCGCAACCAGCGAATCGAAGGATCGACTGCGGATATCGATGCGGGCACAGTGAAGTTCGCGGATGGCCAGGCTGATAACGTGAAACTCGCGAAACCGGTGTTTGTCGTCGAGCCGTCGGGAAGTTATCGAGCGACTGCTGATCTGAGTATTGGTGGCGGCGTGATGGGCCGGATGAACATGGGCCAGGCGCGCGCGAGTGTTGTCGCTACGAATCGTGAGATTCAGTTCAACAATTTTACGGCGGATATTTTTCGCGGTCGCGCGAGTGGAAACGCGCGTGTTGCGATCGGCCGCGGCGGCACGTCGCAGGTCACGGCTGATTTCAACGACATGGAGATCTCCGGACCGTTGACTGCGATGGCCGGCAGTGCTGTGCCACTTGCCGGACGCGCAACTGGCCGAGTCGATCTGACATTCCCCGGCACCGACTACAAACTAGCATCGGGCACGATCACGACTCGTCTAACAGCAGCAGCAGGCGAAGCAGACAAGATCCCGATCACCGGCGAAGTCGCGATGCGCGCCAATCGCGGCACGTTCGATATTCAACGGGTAAACCTGCAAACACCGCAGACGCGCTTGACTGCAACCGGTCAGTTCTCGTTCGACAACGATTCCAATCTCCAGGTCGATTTAAATTCATCGGACGCGGCTGAGCTACAGGCTGTCTTGATCTCGTCAGGGTTGCTGCCTGAGGTCGAAGAGCAGATGCGCGCGTATGGAATCGAGCTCGGCGGCCAGCTTGCTTTCAACGGAAACATCCGCGGTCGCATGACGTCGCCGAATCTGAACGGCAAAGTCTCGATCGGCACCTTGATCGTCAACGGCAATGAGCTTGGGGCGTTGTCGGCGTCTGTTGCGATGAACGATACGGAGATCCGCATTCCGGACGGCAGTCTCGCCGAACGCGACGGCGGCGGTGTTCAGTTCTCTCTTGTTAAGCCGCGCACCGGCGAGAACAACATGTCGGTCGAGGCAACTCTGGATCGCTTCAGCGCGCGAAATCTTCTCGCGCTCTCGCCGTTGAACAGTAACAAGCAGCTCACTTCGGATACGCAGTCAGATCTCTCCGGCAAGATAAGCGTGACTGGAATTCCCGATGCGATGAGTGGCAGCGCCGACCTGCGTTTCGGACCCGGCCGTCTCGCAGGCGAACCGCTGCAAGGCATGTCAGCGCGAGCGACGTTCAATGGACCAAACGTGAACGTCGAAAGCGTCGATGTTCAACTCGTGGCGGGACACATCGTCGCGAATGGCAACTTCAACACGAAGAGCAAAGCATTCGATTTCCAGGGCCGGGCGGAGAACATTCAGCTCGCGCGTTTGACGGCGCTTGCGAACAGACCCGGCATGCCGTCAGTCACGGGGGCCGCAGACTTCAACGCCCACGTCTCCGGCAATCTTTCCGACCAGGACTTCTCCGCGTACCAGATCACGTTTGACGGGCAGGGACGCGACGTAACGATCAATGGCCGTTCGGCGGGAACTGTCGCGCTCACAGGACGAACAGAGAACCGCCAGCTCAACATCAATTTCACCACCGGCATCTTTGGACCACCGCAAGTCGTCGCCGCACAGATCAATCTCGCGAGTCCGGCCCTCGCGTCGTCAGTCGAAACGACTTTCACGAACGCCGATCTTACCAACCTGTTTCAGATCCTGATTCCTGGTAGCGGCGTGCGCGTGACAGGCCGGGCAAACGGAACCATCAAAGCTTCCGGGAACCTGCTCGACGACGATGCTCAATTCTCGCTCGCTGGCTTAACCGGCACGGCGAATTTTAGTGAGCTTAGTTTCCGCGTCGAAGACGTTCAACTCGATGCGACGGCGCCTCTGGTTGTTAAGTTCACGCCCGGCGAGATGGTCTTCGACGGCGCGAGATTTACCGGACCGGGCACAAACATCGTGCTCGACGGCACACTCGCGACAGCGAGTGGCGGTAAGCAGAACCTGAACATCAACGGCGATCTGAACATGCGCGTGCTCAATGGTATCTCGCCCGATTTCTTCTCGTCGGGCACGGCAGCGGTCGCAGTTCGCATCAACGGCACGTTTGGAGATCCACGCATGATCGGCACGGCGTCGCTCGAAAACGCGTCAGTGTCAGTGTTGCTGGGAAATGAGCGTTGGACCGTCGCTAACCTGAAAGCGGCGCTTCGATTCACCGCGAACCAGGCGCAGATCGATTCGCTCGAAGGCACGCTCGGCGGCGGACGAATCTCAGCAACAGGTGGCGCGTTGCTCGAAGGGTTTACCGTCTCGGCCTTTCGTGTCGCCTTACACGGCACCAACATGACCGTGCCGTTCCCGCCTGACTTCCGCTCGACACTCGACGCCGATGTCGAGATTCGCGGTTCGTCGCGCGAGCAGTTGATCGGAGGCGTCGTGAACCTGCGCCGCACTGAATACACGAAAGACATTGAGCTCGCGGATCTGATTAATACGCGACGGGAGTCGATCGAAGAGGGCGCTGAGATCGAGCTCACGCGCACTGCGTTATTTACTGCGCTGCGAGTTGAAGGAAGAAATGCGCTCGTGGTGCGAAACAATCTCGCCGACCTCGTCGGGTCTGTTTCGCTGCAGTTGGATGGACCAGTAAACGATCCGACGATCTCCGGAAGAATCACGGCGACCAGCGGCACGCTCAACTTCCGCAACGATCGTTACGACATCACGAGAGCACTCGTCGATCTACCGCCGAGCCGCAACGCCGATCCGATTCTCAACATCCAGGGCGAATCGCAAATCAGAGGTTATCGCGTGATCGTCGGGTTGACCGGCCCGCTGTCGCACCCGCAGGCTTCGGTGCGTTCAGAACCTGCATTGCCACAGTCAGACGTGGTTTCACTAATCACGACCGGACAGCTTTCAAATGCCGACACGAGCTCGTCGGTCCTCGGGCAATCGGAAGTCGGCGCTGCCACGAGTCTGTTAACTGACGCGCTGATCAACGCACCGGCGCAGCGAGCGACGAGCAAGCTCTTTGGTCTGACGACTTTTGAGATCAATCCCGTGATTGGCGGCACCACGGGCTCCACTCCCGGCGCCCGGCTAACGCTCGGACGGCGAATCAGCAAGGAAGTAACAGTCACGTATTCGACGAATGTCACTTCCGATCCGAACCAGATTCTGGCGCTCGAATATCGCGTTTCCGATCGACTCTCGTTTGTCGCGCAGTATGAGCAGGCTTCCACGAGACAACTGACCGCGCGCACCAACAACTTCAACTTTGAAATCCGTTTCCGGAAGAGATTCTGAGCAAGGGGTGAGTTAACGATTGACCGCGAAAAAGCACAAAACACACAAACTGTTGCTTGTGGTCATGCTCGGTTTCTCTCTTATGACGGTGGCGCGCGCGAGTACAGGCAAAGACGCGCGCATTGAAGATTACGAAGGACGACAGATCACCGCCGTCGAGCTCGTCTTCGAAGGAACTGCCGCCGCTCCTAATGCTCAGGCTGAGTTCATCGCCCTCCTGAAAGTCGCGCCGAATACAGCTTATTCCGCAGTTCACGTGCGCGAATCGTTGCAAGCGCTGTTTGACTCGGGTCGCGTGGCAAATGCGCGTGTTGAAGTGATTGAAGAAGGTGCGGCTCGCACTGGACCAGTCAGGGTTCGTTTCGTCGTGCAGCGGCAGGTTCAGGTTGGCGAAGTGCGCATCGATTTGGGAACCGTTACGGGTTCGCCGATCTCGACTGATGAGTTGCGCTCCCGGATCAGTTTTGCGCAGTCAGGAAATCGTCTCACCAAACAACTCATCGTGCGCAACGCCGATGAGATTCAAACCTACTTGCGCGATCGTGGTTACTTCAATGCGACTGTCGAGCCGGTCGAGCAGCTTGGACCGCGTGGTTTGCGCGCGACGGTGACGTACAAAGTCACGCCTGGCGAACAGGCGAAAGTCGAAGCGTTCGATATCCAAATCGCGGGTTTTGATGCGTCCACAGTTCGTAATTCACTGACGCTCCAGTCGGGCGTGCCATTCACGCGCGACGCTTTGGGTGAGGACGTGAAAAAGGTGCGCGACGCGCTGATTAACGTCGGCTACCTATCGCCTGTGCTTGACGATGCACGCGTCGAGCGGGATGCGGAGAAGAATACAGTCAGGATCTCGCTCAAGGGTGCAGTCGGTCCGAAAGTCACCGTCTCGGTTAAGAATTACGAGATGAGCGACAAGACGCAGCGCGATCTGTTGCCGGTGAAGCGCGAGGGAAATGTCGACTACTCGGCCATCATCGAAGGCGCGCGTCGTGTGCGGAACAAGTTGCAGGAAGACGGTTACTTCTTCGCTGACGTAACAGCGGTCTGCACGGTTAGTAATCCACCAGCCGATCTCGGCCAGAACGGCACGGAAGATACTTGCCAAAACCTCAACCCGACTTCGTTAACCGGTCACAACGTCACGATCGAATACGACGTGGAGCAAGGCCGGCGTTTCCATCTCACCGACATTCGCATCACCGGAACGACTCACCTGACTTATGACGACGTTGCGGGCGATTTGAAGACTCAGAAGTCTAATGCGATCGGTTTGATTCCGTTTCTGGGTTACGGGCGTGGTTACACGAGCCTCACGTTGCTCGAACAGGACCGCCGCACGATCGAGGCTTACATGCGCGACCTTGGCTATCGCAAGGCGAGCGCGCAGGTTCTACAGGGCGTCACGATCAATGGTGATAGCCTCATCATCACGTTCCAGGTGAATGAAGGCCCGTTGACGCGCATCGCCGGCGTCGAAGTGAAGGGAAACAAGATCTACACGGACGAGAAAATTCGACAGACGCTGCGGACTGTGATCGGTGCGCCTTACTCGCGCTCCCTCGCGCGCACCGATGCGGATCGCGTGGCGACGCTTTACTCGCGCCAGGGTTACTGGAATGCGCGTGTCGACTTCTCGATCGTCGAGCTGCCGCAGAAAAATAACGAAGAGCAAGTGAGACTGGTCTACACGATCACTGATGAAGGCGAGAAAGTGTTCGTCAATCAGATCGTTATCAACGGCGTGACCGGCGACCAGGCCACTCGTCGCAAGAAACGAGATGCGATCCGCCGCGCGATTCCACTTACACAAGGCGACGTGCTCCGCGCCGACCGCGTTTCCGATGCAGAGCGTGAGCTCTATCTCACGGACGCTTATCGACAGGTCATCATCAGGACCGAGCCCGCCGGCGACACCACCACCGGTTACCGGCAGCGCGACGTAATCATCGACGTCGAAGAGAAACCACCGAACGTGATGGATTACGGCGGCGGTTATTCGACTGACTTTGGTGCGCTCGGGCTGTTTGAGATCAGCAACGTAAACCTGATGAATCGTTTGCGTCACGGAGCGGTGCGACTGCGTGCGAGCGGCCGGCAGCAGCTCGTGCGTCTTGAATATCTCGATCCGCGTTTCGCGCGTTACAACAAGTACGACTTCGCGCCGCTCGCGGCGTCAGTTGAATACCAACGCGACTCAACGATCACGCGTTTCTTCCGTTCGGCGATCGATCGAGGAACGATGGGCATCGTGCAACGGCTCGACGAAGATGGAAACCCGATCGATATCTTCGGTAACCAGGTAAACGAACCGACGATCAATCGGTTTACTGCCGCGATTGAGACCCAGCGCGTGCTCGACCGGAGAACGCGCACGATTATCTTCGGTCGTTACAGTTATGAAGATGTGCGTCTGTTTAATCTTGAGAGTCTCGTGGTGCGCCCGATTCTCGAGCCCGACAGCAAGGTGCGACTGTTGCGTTTTGGCGCCTCGCTTGTCAGAGATACACGCCAGCGGTGCGAGCCTGGATTGCTGGCGCGAAGCATCGATGATGACGATGATTTGCCGGGTCATCCGGGTGAAGTTTGCCGTTACAACCAGGTCGATGCGACGCGCGGCGGGTTTCTGAGTGTCGATTACGCGGTGGCGCTGCGACAGCTCGGTGGAAACATCTCGTTCAATCGTTTCCAGACTACTTACAGGCATTACTACAAGGCGAGTTGGCTGCGCGACACTGTGCTGGCCGGCAACGTGACGTTGGGGCTCGCGAACATCTTCAATCCGCGCGACCGCGACGGGAATGGCGCCATCGATGAGATTGATAAGACGTTGCCGATCAGCGAGCGATTCTTCTCGGGCGGCTCGACGACCTTGCGCGGGTTTAGTTTCGAAGAGGCTGGTCCAAGGCAGGTGGTGATTCCGGAAGGTGAGTTTCGGGATTCGGATAAGAACATCGTGTTTCTGAATCCGTTCACGGTGCCGGTGGGTGGGAATGCGCTGGCTGTGTTGAATCTGGAAGCGCGAGTGCCGCTGACGCGCGTTGTGCAGGTGGTGCCGTTTTATGATGGCGGCAACGTGTTTCGTCGTATCGGTGATTTGTTTGGAAAGGAAGATACGACCCCCGTTCCGCCCGGCGACATTCTGGCGGCGATTAACAAGGCGAACTTGCGCGCACATTGGACCAACACTGTGGGGTTAGGTTTGAGGTTGCAGACGCCATTTGGTGGTGCGCTCGCCGTGGATTATGGATTTCTATTGAATCCGCCGGAGTTTTTGATTCCGCAGCGTAGTCCGACAAGTCTTTTTGACGGCACACCGGCGATATTTCGACTGCACCGCGGGAACTTGCATTTCAGGATTACGCAAACATTCTGAGGGGACGATGATGAAGACACGAAACCCATCCACAGATTACGCAGATAAGTTTTATCTGTGTAATCTGTGGATAAAGGCTGTGGTGCTTTTGGTATTCGCGTTTCCTCTATCATGCTCGGCGCAGCAAGTTGTCGACAAGATGGTCGCGACTGTTAATGCCGGCGTTCGCACCGATCTGATCACGTATTCTGATCTGATGTGGCAGTTAGCTCTCCAGCCGCATACTGTGCTCGATAATCCCAACTCCCAGGATCTTAACCGCGCGCTGCGGCTATTGATCGACCAGCGCCTGATTCTCCAGGAAGCTGAAAAGATCCCGACGATCGTTCCCACGCAGAAAGAAGTAAGCGACGCGATCGGCGAGTTGTCCCGCAACTTTGCCTCTCTTCCAGAGTTTCAGCAGCGTCTGCAACGAGTGGGACTGACGAGTGAGAAACTAAACGAGATCGTCGAGCAGCGCCTGAAGATGGAAAAATATTTGGATTTCCGGTTTAGAAATTTCGTAGTAATAAGTCAGAAGGAGATTGCTGATTACTATCGAGACGTTTACACGCCACGCGTTCACTCCCGTTTACCGGGGCGTATCGTGCCGCCGCTGGAGCAGGTTCGCGACGAGATCGAGAAGACGTTGATGGAAGCGAAGATTGAGTCTGACACGGATGCATTTCTCGATCAGGCGAGGGAACGTGCGGAGATTGTGACACTGAATCCCGTTTAGTCTTCATGAAGATTGGATTAGCACTTTCTGGTGGTGCGGCGCGCGGCATGGCCCATGTTGGCGTTTTGCGAGCGCTGATTGAGCACGGCATTCGTATCGACTGCATCGCCGGAACGTCGGCCGGATCGATTGTGGGCGGGGCATTTGCGGCAGGGATGTCTATCGATGAAATCGCAGACTTAGGCCGCAAGCTTCGCTGGCGTCACGTCGGTCGTCTCACCATCTCGCGACTCGGTGTGCAAACCAATGCGCGTCTTGAAAAATTTATGAGGGAGCGGTTGCCGATCACGAAATTTGAAGATCTACCGATCCCGTTCGCGGCGGTGGCCACTGACTTGAAGACCGGCGAACCGGTGGTGATGAAGGACGAAGGCGATGTGCCGTTTGCGATCCGGGCGAGCTGCACGGTTCCGGGATGGTATGTGCCGGTGACGGATCGGGAAGGCCGGCAACTCGTCGATGGTGGGTTGGTTGCGGTCATTCCGTCGGCTGTGACACGCGCGCTCGGCGCCGACATCGTGATTAGCGTTGACGTTAACAGTGCAGGGGGGACTTTTATATCGTCATCGGGTTCTATGATCGGGGTGATGTTGCACTCGATGATGCTGATTCAGAAGTCTGTCTGCAGACAGCATTGCGAGCTATCGGATATCGTAATTGCTCCGAAGGTTGGTCACATTCGCTGGGACCAGGTGCGCCGCGCGGATGAGTTGATGGCCGCTGGTTACGAAGCCGGACTCGAGAGTATTCCCAAAGTACGCGAGCTGATTGAGACAGTGCTGGTCTAAGGCTTTTTTTCACGCAAAGACGCAAAGACGCAAAGTCGGGTCAAATAGTTCGGGCGCGTCTTTGCGTCTTTGCGATCTTTGCGTCTTTGCGTGAAACCCGTTCCTGAATTTGCCCTCCATTAAGCATTTCTTAAAATCACAGGATATCGGAAGCACTGAAGGATGGTTATCGAGGCTAAATCTCTGCCCGATCCACGACGGAGACGTGTCAAACGACGCTGTGTTCGACTCGGTTTCGTCCTGGTCTTGATTGTGTGCGCGATCGCGGCTGATGCCGTGGCGCGTTCCTACCGCTACTACTCACAAATCATCGATGCTCGACTCGCCAGTGGTTATCTGACCAGCCGGCCCGGACTCTACGCCGCTCCGCGTATGCTCGAGGCTGGGCAGAAGTTATCACGTGAAAAGCTTGTTGCAGTGTTGCGTCGCGCTGGTTATGTCGAGGGAAACGCGAGCGATGTTTGGAGTGGAAGTTTTAGTCTTGTCGATGCAGACCTTGAGATCCGGCCCGCTCGATCGAAACAAGTCGTGCGCGTGACGTTCGCTGGAGATGAGATTACTGAGATTCGTGGCGATGGAGTTTTACTGGATTCATTCACGCTCGAGCCGGAGATCCTATCGACCGATCTTTCTTCAAAAGCCGGAAGACGCGAAGTATTGAGCTTTGGCGAGATTCCTGCGGTGCTGGTCCACGCGATACTCGCTATCGAAGATCGACGCTTCTTCGAGCATTCGGGTGTTGACGTGAACGGTTTAGCACGCGCACTGTTGAGAAATGTGGCCGACGAGCAGATGGCCCAGAGCGGATCCACGATCACGCAGCAGCTCGTTAAGAATACCTATCTCACGCCCGAAAAAACTGTTCAGCGCAAGTATGCGGAGGCGATGCTGTCGTTTGCGCTCGAACGTCGACTCTCGAAGAACGATATTTTTGCGCTCTACTGTAACGAGATCTATCTGGGCCAACGTGGCGCTGTGGCTGTGCGTGGCGTCAAGGAAGCGGCGAAGATTTTTTACGGAAAAGAGTTGCGCGATCTCACGCTGTCCGAGGCGGCGACGCTCGCCGGGATAATTCAGAGCCCGGCGCGTTACTCACCTGTGCAGCATCCGGAAGCAGCGCGAGCGCGAAGAGACATCGTACTGGCAGCGATGCGGGAAAAGGATTGGATCACGGCGGCGCAAATTACCTCTGCGAGTGCTGAAGCAGTGAGTGTCGCGCCGGCTGCCCCGGTCGATGATTCACTCGCGCCTTACTTTGTCGATTACGTGAATCGTCTCGCTGAGTCGCAGTTTGAAACGTCGGCAGACCGGCAGCGAATCTACACCACAATTGATCTCGAGTTGCAGCAAGCAGCGGAGCGAGCATTGCAGAAGCAGTTGGACCGCCTCGATGTTGTTTATGCGAGTCGTGGTTTGAAACCGCAGGCTGCGCTCGTCGCGCTCGATCCGCATACCGGCAACGTGCTCGCGATGGTTGGTGGTCGGAAATACGCGGAGTCGCAACTGAATCGTGCTACTGACGCGCTGCGTCAACCGGGATCGACGTTCAAGCCGTTCGTGTATGCGGCCGCGGTGGAAGATGGATTTTCGCCGGTGCGAATGTTTATGGATGCTCCGCGAGAGTTTACTTACGACCGCGACAAAATTTATCGGCCGGCAAATTACGGCGGCGGCTATTCGATGACGGAAGTGACGATGCGTACCGGACTCGTGCGGTCGTTGAATGTGGTGACAGTGGATGTTGCGTTGCAGACCGGACTCGCGCGCATTTCGAACCTCGCGGTGCGATTTGGTTTGCCGAAGCCGGAGCGCTATCCCGCGCTGGCGTTAGGTACGGAGGAAGTGACACCGTTGCAGTTGGCGTCGGCGTATGCTGCGTTTGTGAATGACGGGCAGCGGGTCGAGGCGAAGGCGATCACGAGTGTGGGTGATCCGCCGGCGACGCACGCGGCTCCGGTTGAGGTGGACCAGGTTGTGAGTCCGGCTACGGCTTACATGATCACGAACATGCTTCAAGCGGTGGTCGAGCGTGGTACGGCTCGCAAAGCTCGTGGCGCCGTTCCTGGTACTGCGATCGCTGGGAAGACGGGAACGTCGCGCGATGGTTGGTTTGTTGGGTATTCGCCGAACCTCGTGTGTGTTGTGTGGATCGGTTTTGATGATAACAAGCAGCTCGGGTTAACAGGTGCGGAGGCGGCGCTGCCGGCGTGGGTGCAATTTATGAATGATGCGGTGGCGCTGCGGCCTGACCTTGGTGGTGAGAATTTTGAGTGTCCGGCAGGGATCGAGTTTGTCGAGATTGATTCTGCGACTGGATTACGTTCGACCGTCACTTGTCCTGTGCGCGAGTTAATTGCTGTTACTCCGCAGATGGCGCCGACTATGGAGTGTTATCTACATGGGAATTTGCCGGCGCAGCAGGGCGGCAGTCCGTTCGCTGAAGAGGTAGAAACAAGGCGTGAAGAGATCGCAGTGAAGAAAGAAATGCTGCCAATGCCGAATAACAGGGCCACGCGTGTTGATGTTGATTTGAACGGGCGGCGATCGCTAGTCAACGACATGCGTTAGACAGGATTTACAAGATTGTTCAGGATTAACAGGATTATCGTTCGAGAATTACCTGCGCGATCGCGTGCTCGGTCGTGTGTGACATCGATAAGTGCGTTGCTGTCGCACGAAACTTCTCAAACACAGCCAGCACTTCGCCTCTGAAGATCACGTAAGGCGCACCGCTCTCACGCGCTGATATTTCAACGTCCTGCCAGCTAATTCCTCCACGCCATCCGGTTTGCAGTGCTTTCAACGCCGCTTCTTTCGCCGCGAAGCGGACGGCATAATGCTGCGCGGCCACGACGCCGCGCGAGTCGCAATACGCTCTCTCGGCTGTTGTGTAAACGCGGTCAGCAAAGCGCGGCGTGCGCAGGAGCACTTCGCGAATTCGCGCGACTTCGATAATGTCTATTCCAATGGAAATGATCACAAGCGATAACCAAATAACCGAAGCTGGATTTTACTGGCGCGAGACCGACGGCGTCCGCGCCCTTGTTTGTGCGCCACTCGAAGCGGATGGCTTCGTGAATGGCTTCTCGACGCGTCTCGGCGGCGTCAGCGACATGCCCGCGAACGCGCTCAGCCTCGCTGGCTTTCACGACGACGCAGCGGAGAACATTCTGGAGAATCGTCGCCGCTTTCTCAAGCTTTTTCCGGGCGAGTGGACGCTCGCGGGTTGCTGGCAGGTCCACGGCAGCGACGTGCGCGTGGTCCACACTATAGAAGATGCAAAGCCTGCTGAGAACACATTAGGCGAGACAGTGTACTGCGATGTGGTCGTCAGCAATGCGAAAGGCGTGCTGGCTGGAGTTAAGACTGCTGACTGCGTTCCGATCTTGATTGGCGATCCGGTGACGCGCGCGTTTGCGGCAGTTCATGCGGGTTGGCGCGGCACGTTGGCGACTGCTGTGATCGCAGGTGTAGATCGTTTAGTAAAGGAATACGATGCGAGGACTGAAGATTTGCGCGTGGCGATTGGTGCGTCTGCGGGACCGTGTTGTTATGAAGTCGGGAGCGAGGTGATCGCGGCTTTTTCGAGTAAGTTTGCCGAAGGAGAAAAACTATTCACACCGACGCGAGCGGGCCATGCTACGGTTGATTTACTAAAAGCGAATCGCGACCAGTTGATATCGACTGGAGTGAAGCTCGAGAGAATCCACATCGCGCCGATCTGCACGATGTGCCGCACGGATCTGTTTTTCTCTTATCGAAAAGAGAAGAGCGTGCATGGGAAAGTGGGCCGGTTGATGGCTGTGATTGGCTCTAGTCAACGTTGAGCCACATCTTCACTTCGCGCGTGACTGGCGGGAAGCACGACTCATCGTTGCACGCCTGGAATCGAAGCTTGCCTTTGATCTCGCCCGATCCGCCGGAATAATTCGCGGGAACGGTGACGTTGAAACGCATAATCGCCTTGCCTTCGTAAACTGCAACCGCGCCCTTCGAGAACTTCAAATTGCGCATCAACGCGCGTGGATACGAGATCGAACCAACCTGCATACCCGACGGTGATTCGACGTCGAGTTTCGTCGCCACGAGGAACTTATCGAGCGGCTTGCTTGATTGCACGTGCAGTCCGTTCGGAATATCCATTACGACGCTCGCGCGCACGACGCGGCCCTTCTTGATCTTGTCTGGAGCTAGCGAGCCGCTGACGTTCACGTCACTCGACGATTGCGAATAGCTCGTAACTGCCAGCAGCAGAATGATGAATAACGGAAAGAAGTGACGAAGTTTGTGCATTAGTTAGCTCCGACTAGATTGGTTTTAGTAAGTGTAGTTTGACGCGCCGCCAGTTGCCCGCAGGCCGCAAAAATATCTCTGCCGCGCGGCCGCCGCACATACGTGTGAATCCCTTTCGACTCGAGAATGTTCTTGAATCGCTCGACTCGATCGTCGCTTGACGGCTGATACGGCAGCGGGTCCGCAGGGTTGTGCGGAATCAAGTTTACTTTCGACTTGATCGTGTGACGGTTGAGCAGGTTTGCGAGTTGTCGCGCCTGCTCGTCTGAATCGTTCACACCGTCGAGCATCACGTATTCAAACGTGAGTCGTTCGTTTGGCTTCAGCGTCTTTTCGAAGACCTTACACGCGCCCAACAGCTCATCGAGCGGCCAGCGTTTGTTGATCGGCATCAGCTCGTTGCGCAGCTCGTCAGTTGGCGCGGCAAGTGAGATCGCGAGATGCGGTCGATCTGAAGTGTTCGCAAGATCGAGAATGCGCGGCACGACGCCGGCGGTTGAGACTGTCACGCGATTCGGGACGATGTGCATGCCCTTCGGATCGGCCATGACGCGCAAAGCTTTCAGGAGTTGGTCCAGGTTCAGTAGCGGCTCGCCTGCGCCCATCGCGACGAGATTGGTCCCGCGTGGCGGCTTGACCCCCGTTCCGTAAGCGTCGTTGAGTGCGATCTGGATCTGCTCGACGATCTCACCGGCGGTTAGAGAACGTAGCAAACCGAGTTGAGCGGTCAAACAGAAAGTACACTGTAGAGGGCAGCCTGATTGCGACGAGAAACAGATCGTGTCGCGGCGCTCTTCGGGAATGAAGACTGTTTCGACGGGCAGACTGTCGTGCGTTTTCATCAGGTAACGGCGCGTGCCGTCGTCGGAAAGATATTGCGATTCGACTTTTAGTGTTGCCGCGCGCGCGATTTCGCTCAGTCGTGTGCGCAATTCTTTCGGTAGATCCGTGATGTCGTCGAAACTGCGCAGACGGCGGTGTTGCAGCGCCCCAAAGAGCTGCCGCCCGCGATAGGCAGGCTCGCCTAGCGTTTCGACGAATGACATCATTTCCGGTTGAGTAAGCCCGGTTAACTGCACTGCTTTTTCCATGCACGGTCATCTTAGCATTCGTGCAATGAACAAGTCAGGAAGAGGGGCTTGCCCCCGCCGCTGCTTGGGTTAGAAACAGCGGTGGCAAGCCCCTCTTCCTGACTTGTTCCTCAACGGTGGAACCTGAATAACCCTGAACCTCGTAGTATCCGACATGTTGCTCAGTCGGAGGTTGATTACACGTGAACGTTTGATTGGGATTGCGGTGGCGCTCGTGTTGGGCTGCGTGGCTTTTGTGTACGGGACTGCGTCGGCTCGAGTTGTTGATAACGTTTCATCCGGACCGCATGACTGCGCAGGAGAGCAAATCTCCTGCGGAAGGAGCGGAGATCGTTTGGTTCAATTCTGCTGACGGAACGCGCTTGAATGGTTGGTTCTTTGCCAGTCAATCGAAACCCGCGATCGCGACCATCATCTTCTGTCACGGCAACGGCGGAAACATCTCGAGTGTTGGCTGGATGGGCCAGCGGTTCGCGAAGCATGGGTTCAACGTCTTGCTTTTCGATTATCGAGGTTACGGCGCTAGTGAAGGCGTTGCTGCTGATGAGACTGGGCTTTATGCGGATGGTGATGCTGCAGTTGCGTATGTTGTGAACAACAAAGGTGTGCGTCCGGAACAGATCATTTTGTACGGACATTCGCTCGGAACGACGGTCGTTGCTGATGTTGCTTCGCGCGGAAATTATGGCGCCGTGGTGATCGAATCGGGACTCAGCTCCGCTAGCTCGGTCGCGGCTACTGCGTTGCCTTGGTTGCCGGCGTGGTTGCACTTTCTTGGCCGGAATCGTTTTGAATCAGCTCGAAAACTCGCGAACGTTAAAGCGCCGATTCTCATCGCTCATGGTGATCCGGATAGGACCATTCCTACAGAAGAAGGACGCAGGCTGTTTGCGGCTGCCAACGAGCCGAAGCGGTTATTGATCGTGCCCGGCGCTGGGCATGTTGTATTTGCCACAGCCGGTGAGCCTTATCTGGGTCAGATCGAACAGTTCATGCGCGAAGCAATTACGGCACGATAGTAAACTTCGCCGACGGGGTGATCGTCTCGCCGGACACGTGATCGTGAATGCGAATTTGTATTTGATACTCGCCGGGTTCAAGTGAGCGACTGTCGATCAAGCGCGACAATGTCAATCGTTGGCCCGCGTCGTTAATCTGTCTCCAGTCTTCAGTTTGTTTACTCAGCTCCTTGCCGTTTTTCAGCAACACATATTCGGCATCTGCTGCGGGTCGAAGCGTCGTTTGATCTATCGCTGCGTTGTAGATTTGCAGGTATACGCCGACTGGCTGATTGCGCCGGAAGACACCGGACAGATTCGGGATAACCTTTGTCGTGCCGATGACGAATGGACCAACAGCACCGCCTTCCATGCTTTCGAGTTTGGCCGCCAAGACCACGCTCGACGCGGAAAGTCGATCGGGCGGAAACTCCGGCACGACAAATCCAACTTGTTTCATTCCCGCAGCGCCGGATTGGATATCGCGCACGATGACGTCCACTCGATAACGTCCCGGATCGAGTATGAAAGCGCGCGCGTATGCTGACTTGCGAGTGCGCGTGGTGCTGAGCTCCTGGGACGTGGCGGTGGTAGTTACTGAGTCTTCAAACTTACCAATCTGGCGCTCGGTCACGGTGATCACTCGTCCAAAGATATTCAAACGCGCAGTCTCCACCCCGCCGCTGTTCGCAAACGAGAGTTGATCGTTATTCGCCTGGACCGTGAGCACTGCGAGCACGCGGTTGTCGGATTGTTTGAAGTAGTTGAGCTGGGTTTCGAAATTTAGCGGGTTGTCGTCAATGATCGGAGTGGGAGTTTTTGTACCGAGGAAGTTGCGCTCAAACGGTTGATCGCGATCGAGTGTGGTTAGGAGATCCAGCACTTCGAAGGGTGAATCCTGCGAGCGCGTGTAGTTAACGCGACCGAAGCCGCCGAGGTTTGCGATGCGATCGGCGCGCGTTTCGAGTCCGGCAAGTTCGGCAAACGTAGGTCCGGCACCGGGAATGTTTATCAGCGCGTCCTTCTCGTCGGGGTTTCTGGCTAGACGGTACTCACCCGATCCAGTCGGGTCAACGAACTCGAGCTCGACGCCACTTCTGACATTTGGAATGTTTCGATAAAACCACTTCTCAAACGGATAAGTGGACGTCGATCCACCGCCTTCGTAGGAGGGTCGATCGTACAAACCACCGGCTGGATGCGATTCGACCTCGTCAGGCTTGCCGAACTTGATGTAGATCCGGCCGCGATCTGTGAGGCGTCCTGGCTTGCCGGATGAGAAGTGTTCGTTTGCGTAAGCGATGCGCTCGAAAAATTCCTGCTTGAACTCGTTCTCTTCCGTGTCTGGATCGGGATCTCGGCTGTGCCAGAAGTCTTCGATAAATTTTTCGCGCTCGTCGTCTGTTTCGAGTTTTTTCCATGCGTCGCGCTCGGATTGAGTGAGAATCAGATCGACGTCGTTGATCCAATTAACGTAAGCCTTTTTGGGCTCCGGCTTGACCTTGCGTGGTTGTTCTTCGGGATTGCGTTTTGTTTGCTGGGCTGAAATGGAAGCGAGCGAGAATGAAGCGAGCAGAAGCGCGGTGACGAATCGTCGCAGCATACGGGCGTCTCCTTAGAGTGCAACGCATTTTCATCCACAGATTACGCAGATTTAATGGAATCTGTGTAATCTGTGGATAAAGAAACGACGGGGAGACGACAGGTACAGCTTACTGAGTTACCGTGAACTTTTGCGATGGCGACAGTGACTGTCCCGTAACTCGATCTCGGATGCGAATCGCAACTTCATAATCGCCTGGTCCAAGATTACGAGTGTCGATCAAGCGGGCGAGTGTTAGTCGCTGACCTGAATCGCTCATGCCGCGCCAGTCTTCTGCCTGTTTGCCAAGCTCTTTACCGTCCCTAATCAACGAGTATTCGACGTCGACTGACGGCCGCAGCGTGGTTTGATCGATTCCAGCGTTGTAAACCTGCAGATAAACGCCGACCGGTTGACCGCGTTTGTAAATGCCGGAGACGTTCGGGATGACCTTGGTCGTGCCGATCACAAACTGGCCGACCGCCGGTTGATCGACGAGGCTCTCCAGCTTGGCAGCGAGAATCAGCGTTGAAGTGGAAAGTTTTTCCTGATCGTACTTGGGAACAGTGAAGCCGAGTTGTTTCAGACCAGTTGCGCCGGAGGCGACGTCACGAACGATCACGTCGACTTTGTACGTGCCGGGCGCGAGTGGTACGGCTTTCTGGTATGCAGACTTGCGATCCCTGGCTTCGCTGAGCTCTGTAGCGGTTGCGGTCGTGATTACCGGATCTTCGAAAATTCCGACACGGCGACCAGCTACAGACGTGATGCGCGCGAAGATGTTCATGCGCGCTTGTTGCAAACCGCCGCTGTCCTGAAACACGAGATCCTTGTTTTCAGCCTGAATCGTGAAGGCTGTGATTACTCGTTCATCTGACTGGCGGAAGAAGTCGATTCGCAGATCGAAATTGAGTGGGTTCTCCTCGACGACGCCCGTGTTCACTGCGGTCGCGAGGTCGTTGAATTTCACCTGTGGCGGACGGTTGAGATCGGCCAGCAGTTGTAACCGCGAGAATGGGCTGTCCTGCTCGCGTTGATAGTTTTGATTACCGACACCACCGATGCCCGCAACGCGATCGGCTTTGCTCGTTAACCCGAGCTGCTCGGAGAGCGTTAGTCCCGCACCGGGAACCATTAACATCGCGTCTTTTTCGTTCGGGTTCCGGGCGATGCGATATTCGCCGCTGCCTGTTGGGTCAACGAATTCGATCTCGACTCCCGAACCGACACCTCCCAAATAACGATAAAACCAGATTTCGAACGGATACGTGGTTGTCGAACCGCCGCCTTCGTACGACGGACGCTCGTAAGATCCACCCATCGGGTGCGTTTCGCGTTCATCGGGCTTGCCGTACATGATCCAGATACGGCCGCGATCCGTTTTCCAACCTGGTATACCGGAACTGAAGTGCTCGTTGGCATATGCGATTCGTTCGTAGTATTCCTCTTTGAACTCGTTTTCGTCAGTATCCGGATCGGGATCGCGTCGGCGCCAAAATTCCTCGATGAATCGTTCGCGTTCGTCGTCAGTAGCGAGTTTTTTGAATGCCTTACGTTCTTCGTCGGTGATGATGTAGGTGACGTCTTTGTCGAGCCAGTCTTTGTAAGCCTTTTTCAGTTCCGGCTTTACATTGCGCGGCTTGTTGCTGGGATCTTGCTGATCCTGGGCAAACAGGCGCGGGTTGGCGCTGGGGAGAAGGCTCACTATCAGGGCCAGACGAAGAGCAAATTTCTGGTAAGACATTAGGAAAAACTCCTGTGATGCGTGCGAATCGTGCGCTACGGACTGCTGCCGGCTAACCTATGTAAGACCTTGGATTCTAAGTCGCGCTTGAGAACACAGTCAAGGATGCCGCGGCGTTTGGGCAAGTTGCCTAAAAGCCGCGGAAACCTGTGTAATCTGGGCGTTTACGTTGCAGTTCGAGGTTTGTTGAAAATCCATGCAATGAAGATCGAGATCACGTAAAGAACGAGCATCGGTGCCGCGAACAGCATCATGTTTGGAATGTCGTTCGTTGGCGACAGGACGGCGGCAGCGATCAGGATCACGATGAGAGCGGTTTTCCATATTCTGACCATCAATCCGGCCGTCACGAGGCCGATTCGGGCCAGAACGTAGGTTATCGCCGGCATTTGAAACACGACGCCCATGCCGAGCATGACGATGATGATGAAGTCGAAATAGTCGTCGGCCTTGAGTAAGAGCCGGAAGTCTGAGCCGAGGCCGAGCAGATATTTCGCGGCTGGTGGAAAAATCACGTAGTAGGCGAACGCTGCGCCCAGAACGAAGGAGATCGACGATAGAAGGATAAAGGGGGTTACGTACGCTCGTTCGTGTGGGTATAGCCCGGGTGATACAAATCCCCAGATCTGTAGCAGTAGAAACGGCACTGAGACGCAGACGGCTGCATATAGTGAAACTTTTATGTAGAGCGAAAAGGGTTCGAGTGCGGTTGTAACGATGAGCTTGTCGTTAATGCCTGTGAATGATTCACTTGCGGTTGTCAGTTCAGTGGGTAGCCGAATGCCTTTGGGAATGACTGTGTTTCCTGCAAAAAGCGGTTCATCACTGAACAATGCAAGTTTACCTTCGGCATCTTTATAAACACGAGCTGTGACTGAGGCGCCTGCAGGAATGAGGCTCGTTCCCAACTTTGTTTCTTCAGGGAAAACGTATCGTCCAGTATCGTTCTCCTTGAGCGTTGTTACTGGAGCGATCATTTCGGCTCCAGTTTGACCTGCGATGGGAACTTGTCGCCGTTGTGCGTCAGCTAGCGCACGCTCGACGGGTGCTGCGAGAAACGCGTAGATGCGGTCCGAAAAGTACCAGCATGCGCTGGCGGCGATGAAGACGAAGATAAACGAGCGGATCAAACGGCGGCGAAGCTCGTCCAGATGTTCAAGGAAGGACATCTGGCCACCGAGTTCTTCTTCGCGCCCGCGATTCGAAGAAAGCGATCTTAAGAGTGCAGACATGAGATCAAGTAAAAATTATAGCCAATCTTGTTTTCTAACTGGTTGTGCTTCGGCTTGCGCGGCTTCCGCCGGAATTTCTATTGGTTCCGGAGGAGTTTCTGCGAGTGCTTCGGAGAAGGTTTGTGTTTGGTTTTCGCGAGCGACCACCAGATCCGAGGTCCCAACGGGTGGTGCGCTTGCTGCGGGTTCGGATACAGGCGTTGGCTGCGACTCGAGCAGAGAATTATCTTCTGCGCGGGTTGTTTCCAAAGCCACTTCTCGTTCCCAAGTTCGCTTGAAGTCGTCCGAAGCTTTCCGAAATTCAGCGAGACCCTTTCCCATTGATTTGGCCAGTTGAGGCAGCTTTCGTGGGCCGAAGAAGATTAGTGCGATTAGGAGGATGAAGATAAACTCGGTGCTGCCGAGGCTATCGAGAATGAATGCGAAGAACACAGATCGTTTTCCCCTTCTGTAAGATTGCTGTCGCTGTAAACCTCGCCGGGAGTGGGAATACCGGAAAGAGTCGGGCTCGTTAGGTGACAGCGAATTGTAACGCGTCATCGTTCAAAGCAGAAGCGCGCGGGCGGTTCAGCGACTTTGCAAGGATCACTTAAAAGCGTTTTAGATGCAAATGGATGAATCGGTCGACAAAATTGGAACTCTCCAGTCGTTTGCTGAGTGTGCAGAAGCAGTGGCGGCGACGACGAAGAAACTCGAGAAAGCAGCGATACTGGGGAGTTACCTGCAGGCGCTGTCAGATGCGGATTTGAGCCGGGCGGCGCGTTATTTTGCCGGCCATCAATTCGCTTCAACGGATGCGCGCACGACGAATGTTGGTGGGAGCATCATAAGTGCGGCATTGAGTGAAGCGACGGGGTTTAGTCCGGAGGATCTTTATCCGCGTTACGTTCGGCTGGGAGATCCAGGTGAGCTTGCTGCCGAGATCGTCAAGGAGGCGAAGCGCTATGTTCAGCCAACGATCACGCTGGCTGAGACGGAGTCACTGATCGCGAGATTGAGTGAGACTCGCGGGATAAAGAATAAGACTGCGTTGCTTACGTCTGTGCTTCATCATGCGACGCCGCTCGAGGCGAAGTATTTAGTTAAATTGCTGGCTGGTGATCTGCGGATTGGTCTACGAGAGGGCCTGGTTGAGGATGCAATTGCTCGTGTGTTTGGCAAATCGTTAGAAGACGTTGCTTACGCGAATATGTTGCTGGGAGATATAGGCGAAACTGCCACGCGGGCGCGGGCGAGCGAGCTTCGCGATATCAGTATGCGACTGTTTCATCCGATAAAGTTCATGCTTGCCACCCCTGCGGCGGATCTTACCGATATCGCTCGGACCATGCCGGAAGAGTTTTTAGTAGAAGACAAGTTTGATGGTATTCGTGCTCAGGCGCACGTGGAGGCCGGGAGAGTAGCGATTTATTCTCGGACCATGGACGAGATCACGCATCGGTTTCCGGAGTTAATAGGACCGCTCCAGTCGTTGCCGACTGGTGTGATTATCGATGGGGAGATAGTTCCGTCAAATGGCGAAGTGATACTTCCGTTCAGTGAGTTGCAAAAGCGGTTGGGCCGAAAGAATGTCGGCGCGCAATTGCTCAAGGCTGTTCCAGTCGCGTTAGTTGCATATGACCTGCTTTATGCCGATGGCAAGGTGCTGATTGACCAACCCTTGAGTGAACGAAGACATCTACTGGGCCAAGTTGTACCTGCGCACGGAACACTGCGGATGTCTCAGGGTAAACTGGTGCGCGATGCTGCGATGCTTGATGAAGAGTTTGAGTTCGCGCGCGCCCGCGGCAATGAGGGGTTAATGATCAAGAGTCCGGATTCGGCGTATAAACCCGGACGGCGTGGGCGTGACTGGCTGAAGTTAAAGCGGGCGATTGCGACGTTGGATGTAGTGGTTACGGCAGTTGAGGTTGGGCACGGAAAGCGTCGACATTTACTTTCGGACTACACGTTCGCTGTGCGGCGTTCGGCTGAAGACGGAGAACTGCTAAATATTGGCAAAGCGTACTCTGGCCTGACAGATCACGAGTTAGCGGAACTGACAGATTGGTTTAAAAGTCATACACTTCAGGAGTTTGGCCACGGGCGTGTACGGATTGTTGAGCCGACGGTCGTGATTGAAGTTACGTTCGATCGAGTTCAACCGTCGAGTCGTCATAAGAGTGGTTATGCGCTCCGATTTCCGAGGATCCTCCGTTTGCGGCCAGACAAGACAGCGAACGATATCGATACGCTGGACACGGTTCGGCGATTGGCCACTGATAGCACGCAGGAAAGGGGGATTGCCGGAGAAATGGCAGAAAACAGCCATGACGGCTGAATTCCATCGAGCTTTGGCTGCGGCATAGTTTAAAGTTCCTATTGCCACAGAGGCCGGATGGGGTTACGATGCAGCGCGTCACCGCCTCCCAAGCAAGCTTTTCAATCGTGATCGGTGAGCCCGGACACACAAAACCACGCGCCGCCAAGGCAGGCCTTGGCACAGGCTATTGTGGTTTGTTTTGTACGCTTCTCAGTACACTGATAGAAGGGCTGTCAATACCTCGAAAAACAGGTAATCAGCCGTCTCGACCGTTGTGTCGGCTTCCGGATCTGAAACAGAAATATGTGATGCCTCTGGAGTCGGAGTCGGACTAGGGGTAGCAACGACGCCAGGTACTTGGACGTCGCCCGCGACTGCAGTAAGGGCTATACTAAGTACAAGTAGTGCAACTAATACGAGGTTTTTGACAGGTTTCATTGATCTTCTCCTCTAAAGTGTAGTCAGTGCCTGTGAGTGGGTGCGCAACCAAGTGGTAATTGGTTGTTCGTGATAATATCCGTCAATTGAAAGGCTTGCAAGGTTCCTTGCCTAAATTGAGAACTGGAGTCCTGATATGGAGTTGCACACAGCCGTCTTTAAGAGCCCGACCGAAAATCCGGTCGCTGACGACGTAATTCCGTTATGTGAGTTAGCGAAAAATCTGGAGGAGGCGGGTGAATTTGAGAGCGCGTCTGAAATGCTGCGCCCTTTTTGGCAAGGACTGCTTCGCCGACCAGAAACAAGCGGCTTGGTTGATGAAGCCAAAGCGGAACTCCTCCTACGGGCTGGGACCTTGACGGGTTTTTTGGGAAGCGCGAAACAGCTATCAGGTGCTCAGGAAATTGCAAAAGATCTTATCAGTGAAAGTGCTGCAATTTTTGAGTCGCTGGGCAGGTCTGAAAAAATTGCAGAAGCCGGTGTGGATTTGGCTATTTGCTATTGGCGTGAAGGCGCCCTGGACGAGGCGCGTGTAACTCTTCGACTTGTGTTGGAGCGGCTTGGAGGTATTCGAAATGAACAAAAACTGAGGGCGCTTCTAAACAGTGCGATGGTAGAAAAAACAGCGATGCGAGATCGAGAAGCACTACGCATCTATCGTGAAGCAGCACCTCAATTCGACCTTAGTACCAATCACGCACTGAAAGGTAAGTTTCACAATAATTACGGCATTTTGCTAAAGAACCTCGGACTTTCGGAAAGCCGGGAAGAGTATATCGATACGGCTCTAGTCGAATTTGCGGCTGCCAGTTTTCACTACGAGCAAGCAGGGCATCGCCGCTATCAAGGTTTCGTTGAAAACAACGTTGGTTTTCTTTTTGCGAGCATCGGCAGATTCGGCGAAGCGCGTGAGCACGTAAGCGGTGCTCGTAGCTTGTTTGTCCAGCTTCAAGATGAGGGCGGCGCTGCATACACGGATGACACGCTTGCACAAATCCTCATCTTGGAAGGGAGAAATGAAGACGCCGAACGAGTGGCGCGACGTGCTGTTCAAGCCCTCAAACGAGGCGATGAACAACCCGCACTCGCAGAAGCGTTGACAACTTACGGTAAAGCTCTGGCCCGCCTTCAGCAACCTCAAGTAGCTCGATCCGTTCTAGATCAAGCGGTTGACATCGCACAAAACGCCGGTAACCCCGACCGTGGTGGCATCGCCGCAGTCACGGCCATTGAAGAATTGAGCCCCTATCTCCCAGTTGAGACCCTGCAAAACTACTATCGAACCGCTGAAACGCTTCTTTCGAAATCTCAGAACATCAGCCTTAAAGCCCGACTCGGCGAATGCGCCCGACGCGTTCTTTTAAGCGCTCTTGAAAACGCCAACGAGGCAACACCCGCAGCCACCGGCGTGGCATTGACGCCAGGCTTTTCGCTCGATACCGAAGTCCTTCGTTATGAAGGCAACCTCATTCGTCGAGCTCTGGAAGAGTCTGGCGGGAGCGTCACAAGAGCCGCGCGGCTCCTTGGTGTCACCCACCAGGGGCTCGCCTTCATTCTCAACGGACGGCACAGTGATCTACTGTCAATTCGCAGCCCGGTAAAACGTCGTCGTCGCAGCATCATCCGACATCACTAGCCACTGTGTTCAAGCGATGGCCCAAACTCTTGGCGCTGCTTTTCTTCAAGGCAGCGCCAAATTTTTATTTGTGCTCTAAGTTAAGTTCTCCTATGATCCAAATCCTGTGAGTACAGCGATGATATATAAACTCGGCCCCCTCATTTTGATCCTGATACTGTGGTTAGCGGCACCAGCACAAACCACAAAACGGCGCGGCGCGGTTCGTAAGCCAACCGTTACCACACCCGAGGCGCAACCAGTTGCTCAACCAACTCCAGCTACCAAACCAGCGCGACCACCTGCCGCACCCGCTCCACTGGTGAGCGTCAATGGACAAACCGTAACCACCGCAGATCTCGAGCCCGCTTTACGGCAGGAACTCGAAACGCTCGACGATAAAATTGCCGACGCAAGACGCAGCGTATTGGAACTACAGATCAACACAATGTTGCTCCAGGTTGAAGCAAAGAAGCGTCGTATCGACAGTCATCGTTTATATGAGCTGGAAGTCAGCAACCGTATACCAACCGCCACTCCGGCCCAAATCAAAAAGTTTATCGACGACAACCGCGACCAATTCGCCGGCATGGATCCCAACGTTGTCAATCAACAAGTGGCTGCGTACCTCCACGACGAAGCTGAAAACAAACTCGCTGACGACCTTGTCAGTCGGCTGCGAAAATCCACCCCCGTAGTAATGGGCGTCGACATCAACTCACCGACTTTGAACGCCGCCTCGGTAATCGCTACAGTTGCAGGGCAACCCATAACCGCAGCTCCTCTCCTTGAAAGACTGAAACCCATTATCTACAGGTTGAAGTCTGAAGCGTATGAAGTCACAAAGCAGCGCGTCGATCGTCTAGTAGACGACACGTTGCTGCTGGACGAAGCAAGACGACGACAAGTTGGACCAGAAGAAATCGTGCGCTCCGAAATAAGTGATAAGGTCCGGCCTCCCACTGAAGCTGAAGTCGCGCAGTTTTACAACGAGAACAAAGCACGCATCTCCGGCGATTTGAATAGCGTCCGCAACCAGATTGCGACTTATCTCCAAAACGAATCAAGACAGCGTTACGAAAGAGACTTGTCAGCAAAACTACGCAAGGGCGCGAACATTCAGTGGCTGATAAGTGAGCCCCCTCAACCCGTTCAAAACATCAGCGTCGACGACGATCCGGCGCGCGGCGCGACGACTGCTCCAGTAACAATTATTGAATTCACTGATTTTCAGTGTCCGGCCTGCGCCGCAATGCATCCAGTTCTTGAAGAGGTCTTGAAGTCTTACGGCGGCAACAAGGTTCACTTCGTCGTTCGCGATTTCCCGCTGAACATGCACGAATGGGCGCGCAAAGCAGCGGAAGCCGCAAATGCCGCGAACGCTCAGGGCAAGTTCTTCGAATACATCGCTATCCTTTTTAAGAACCAAAAGGCGCTCGATGTCCCATCGCTAAAGAAGTATGCCAGCGAAGTCGGTTTAGACCGTGCGAGTTTTGACGCTGCATTGGACCGAGGCGTCTACGCTGCTGAAGTTCAGAAAGACGTCGAAGACGGAGAACTGTACGGAGTCGGCAGCACGCCCACGATCTTTGTAAACGGAGTACAACTAAAAATTCTGAGTGCTGAAGGACTGCGAGCCGCAATCGATCGCGCAGCCGGAACACCGAAGACCAGTTCGTCACAATAAGATGGTTGTTTCACTAAAACCCGAGCGTTTGAAACGCTACAAAGATGTCGCCATGCTGCTGATCAAATACGGTCGCTCCGATCTGATCAGCGTAGCCGGACTCGAAGGCAGCGTCGTGCCTGATGAGATAGTCGCCGAATCCGAGGCTGCTCCGGCAGATGATCTGGCTAAGGATCTCGAAAAGCTTGGTCCAACTTTCATCAAGTTAGGACAACTGCTATCCACACGCGCCGATCTCTTGCCTGGTCCATACCTCGAGGCGCTGGAGCGGCTACAAGACCACATCGAGCCGTTTCCATATGAAGAAGTCGAGCGCATCGTTTCCGGCGAGCTCGGCGTCAGAATATCGAAAGCGTTCGCTGATTTTGATCCCGCCCCGCTCGCCGCAGCATCTTTGGCCCAGGTACATAAAGCTCACATGCGCGATGGCCGCGCCGTCGTCGTAAAGGTTCAACGACCTGACATTCGCGATCTCATCGTCGGCGATCTCGAAGCCCTGGGCGAGATCTCACATTTTCTCGACCAGCACACTGAGCTCGGCAGGCGCTACGAGTTCGATAACATGCTCGTCAACCTGCGCAAAAGTATCCTGCACGAGCTCGACTTCACCGTCGAAGCGAATAACCTGCACACTATTGCAGAGAACCTCGCCGAGTTTGACAACATCGTCATTCCAGAGCCTGTCGATGACTTCACCACAACTCGCGTTTTGACGATGGAATTCATCACAGGCAAGAAGATCACAGCGCTCAATCCATTGCGGCTGCTGGAAATCGATGGCGGTTTACTTGCCGATGAACTGTGGAGCGCTTATCTGAAACAGTTCCTCGTAGACGGTATCTTTCATGCCGATCCCCATCCCGGAAATGTATTCATCACCGACGACGATCGCGTCGCGCTACTCGATCTCGGCATGGTTGGTCGTGTCACACGCACCTTTCAAGACAACCTGCTACGACTCCTGCTCGCGATCAGCGAAGGTCGCGGCGAGATGGCTGCCGAAGCCGCGATCAGAATGGGCGAACCGAAAGAAGGTTTTGAACGCGCGTCTTTCGAGCGCCGCATCACCGATCTCGTGGCCGACAATTCTGATGCGGTTCTCAGCCGAATGAACGCTGGTAGAGTGACACTCGACATCACGCGGATCTCCGCTGACTGCTGGTTCCGGTTGCCCGCTGAATTCACGATGATCGCGAAAGCGCTGTTAAACCTGGACCGCGTCGTCTACACACTCGATCCACACTTCGATCCAAACAGCATCATTCGCGATCGGGCCAACGAGATACTTCAGCAAAACATCCTTAAGAGTGTTGCTCCCACTAACCTGCTGTCCGGTGTTGTTGATCTGAAGGAGTTCGCTGAGAAACTTCCGACCAGAGTAAACAGGATTCTCGATGCCGCGGGAAACAACGAGCTTCGTTTCAAGGTCGACGCAATTGACGAGAAAGTCATCGTCGAAGGACTTCAGAAAGTTGCTAATCGAATCACGTTGGGTTTAGTGGTTGCGGCCTTGATTGTGGGCGCCGCGATGCTGATGCGGGTTGAGACTTCATTTCGAATCTTTGGCTATCCCGGACTCGCGATGATTTTCTTCCTGCTGGCTGCTGCCGCCGGACTAATACTCGCTTTCAATATCCTCTATTACGACGAGAAACGCCGGTCCAAACACTAGACGCGGCGCTCTTTCGCGGTTCGCAGCAGCTCCTTCAATCTGGCGGACTTCGCAGCAGTCAGTGAAGTAAACGCCATTCCAAATCCGACTCCGGGTTGATACGACACGACTTGACCGCGAAGCGGCAACCACCCGCCTGACGGAAGCTCTATCTCCAGGTTAATGTATTCTCCGAGGTCCACCTGCGTATACGTATTTACGAAGCAGCCACCTAGACTGACATCGTCAACCCGGGCTTCATGCCGGCTCGACAAGCTTTCCCATCTCGCCTCGAGAAGTATGTGCTTTCGCTGATTGGTTCTCCGCTCCCGTGACATCTATCGCATTCTAAACGATGCGACTATTCACGAGGAAAAAGAGTTGTGTCGGTCTGAGCTGGCATATACCTCGTGAGCAGCCTGTAGCCGAGCAGGAACAGTACGATAAACGCAAACGTGAGCGGCAGGCTTGTATCAGACTTAACCAGCATCCAGAAATGGACCACCGCCGCGATAACCGATAGATAAACCAGGCGGTGCAACGTTGCCCAACGTTTTCCGCCAAGCCGCTTTACCATCTTGTTCGTTGACGTAATCGCCAGCGGCACCATCAGCAGAAACGCGATCATGCCAGCGAGGATAAACGGACGCCTCACAACGTCCGGGCCCACGCTTGTCAGATTAAAACCCCGATCGAACCAAACATACGTGAGCAGGTGAAGCGAGCCGTAAAAGAAGGCAAACAGCCCAAGCATCCGTCGCAACTTTACGAGGGAATTGACGCCAAAGATCTTTCTCAACGGTGTGATCGCCACTGTTAAACTGAGAAAGATCAGCGTCAACATTCCCGTAGTCGTGGTGGCGAACTGAAGCGGATTAGGACCAACTCGCTTGCGGTAAACATCCGTCAAGAGGAGCACGAGCGGAATGAGAGCGTTCACAAAGACGACGACTTTTAAGAAGCGCACATCAGCCATATCAATAGTTCTTCACCAGGTCCATACCCTGATATAAGTGCGCCACTTGCTCGCCATAACCATTAAACAAGAGCGTGTTCCGGCGACTGTATTCACCAATTCGTCGCTCCGTCGCCTGACTCCAGCGAGGATGCGGAACATTCGGATTCACATTCGAATAGAACCCATATTCATCCGGCGCCTGTATGTTCCAGGTTGTCGGCGGTTCATCGGCCACAAGCGTTATCTTCACAACTGATTTGATACTCTTGAAGCCATATTTCCAGGGTACGACAAGCCTGATGGGCGCTCCGTCCTGCGGCGGTAATGTTTCGTCATACATGCCCGTCGCCATGATCGTCAGCGGATGCATGGCTTCGTCGAGGCGAAGACCCTCGACGTACGGCCAATCGAGTACGCCAGTGCGCTGATTCGGCATTCGCTCTGGATCAAGCAGCGTTTGAAATGCCACGTAACGCGCCTGCGAAGTTGGCTCGACTTTCTCCAGTAGCTTATTCAACGGAAAGCCGACCCATGGGATCACCATCGACCAACCCTCGACGCAACGCAACCGGTAAATCCGTTCTTCGAGTGGAAACTTCAACAACTCATCGAGATCAAAAACTTTGGGCTTGTTCACCAACCCATCGACTGCGACACTCCACGGCCTCGTTACAAACCCTTTCGCGGCATACGCAACACCACTTTTCGACGTATCGAATTCGTAAAAGTTGTTGTAATTCGTAATCGCTTCCAGCGGCGTCAACTGATCGTTTACCGCGAATCCCTCTTTAACCGCTTCCGGCGTAGGCGCTTTAGCCACTTCTTCGAGCTTGTCGCCTTCGACGCGCGGCGCTGGCGGCGGATTCAACCGCCTATAAACGAGCCAAGTGGCCGTAGCGGTTCCCGCCATGACCGCTGCCTGAATGAATCGCCTGCGGTTTAAGTAAACCTCTTTATCCGTGACCTTATCTGAGTTTTCCGCCATTTTAGACCTTGCTCTTAGGATACCTCTATTTGTCGCGTAGTTCGCCAGATCCTTACGCCCCATTGAAAAGTTCTTGAGTCGCTGCCGTCTACGGACTAACATCCCTTGGCTCTTCTTTCGCCCGCTAAAAGGACGATTGCGTGGAACAACCCTTAACTGCACCTCCTAACAAAACCGACAACGAACCCGCCGACAAAATTAGCTCCAGAAGCAGACTTCTCCGCTGGGGAATCGTGCTGTTTGTCGCCGTGGGCATTTTGCTGATCCCGGTTCCTTCAGGCATCACGCCGCAATCGTGGCGCCTGCTCGCGATCTTTGCCGCAACGATTACCGGCTCAATCGTGCGCCCCATTCCCGGCGCCGCAATGGTCTTGTTAGGAGTTACAGCGTTACCACTCTTTCGCGTAATGCCGATTAACGAGGTTTTGACCGGATACGCCGATCCGTTTGTGTGGCTCGTCCTCGCGGCGTTTTTCATTTCGCGCGGAATGATCAAAACAGGACTCGGACGGCGCATCGCTTTCCTATTCATCAAGGCTATCGGTAAACACTCTCTAGGACTCGCTTACGCACTCGCTTCAACCGAGATGATCCTAGCGACAGTAATTCCATCAACGGGCGCTCGCTCCGGTGGAATCATCTTTCCGATCGCGAAAAGCCTAGCTGAAGCTTACGAATCACGGCCCGGACCGACAGCCCGACGTCTCGGCGCGTTCCTCATGGCGAGCGTTTACCAGTGCAACGTTATCGTCTGTGCGATGTTTCTGACCGGTCAGGCATCGAATCCGATAATCGCCCGGTTCGCACGCGAGGTAACCTCGATTGACATCACTTACGCGCGTTGGGCCATTGGCGCAATCGTACCGGGAATCCTCTCCCTCTTACTCGTGCCTTTTGTCATTTATCGCGTATTCCCACCGCAGGTAAAGCACACGCCCGCCGCGAGCGAGCTGGCTTCAGAAGAATTGCGCGCTATGGGCCGGATGAGCTCGTCTGAACGGCTGATGTTGCTCGTCTTTTTCCTCGTCGCGACGCTCTGGATGACAAACAAGTTTCACGGCATCGACTACGCAGTCGTTGCCCTCCTTGGAATCAGCGTTTTGCTGCTCACAGGCGTTCTGGATTGGGAAGACATCATCAGCGAAAAGGCCGCGTGGGGCGTGTTCATCTGGTATGGCGGACTCATTCGCATGGCCGAGGCCCTTGGCCAAACCGGAATTACGAAGCGATTCGCTGAAGCATCGGCAAGTTTGACCGCAGGATGGAACTGGTGGCTCGCGCTCGCACTGCTGCTTTTAATCTATTTCTATGCGCACTACGTCTTCGCCAGCATCACCGCACACGTAACGGCAATGTTCACACCTTTTCTGATCGTGATACTTGCCGCTGGCGCACCGCCGTACCTGGCCGTGCTCTCGCTCGCGTACTTCTCAAACCTCGCTGCGTCACTCACTCATTACGGCACAACACCCGCACCGATCTACTTCGGCGCCGGCTACACATCGCAACGAACCTGGTGGACTCTCGGCCTGATTGCGTCATTGATAACGATCAGCGTCTGGAGTCTGGTGGGATTCACCTGGTGGAAAGTTCTCAGACTCTGGTGACAACATGGCTGGATATTCCGGAACACCATTACCAAAGAAACTCGGAATCAAAGAAGGATCGCGAATCGAGCTCGTCAATGCGCCGAAAGACTTTCAATCCGAATTAGGCGAACTGCCAGACGACGTTCAGTTCATAGGGCGACCAACGAAATCGCTCGACATCATTCTGCTGTTCGTCTTGACTGAACGCGCGTTGACGCGAGACTTCGCGAAGCTTGCAGCAACACTCGTTTCTAACGGCATGATCTGGATCGCGTGGCCGAAGAAGAGCTCAGGTGTCGCCACTGATCTTTCTGAGCAACGAGTGCGCGAGATCGGATTGAATGCCGGACTCGTTGACGTGAAGATCTGCGCGATCGATGAGACGTGGTCGGGACTCAAGTTTGTTTATCGTCTCAAAGATCGTAAGTAAAAAGTTATTCACAGATCCTGTGGAAATCTTTGTGGAAATCATAGTCCTGAGTTTTACAAAGCTGTTACAAACGCCCACTTAGAACGCTTTGCACACGTGAGCGGCGCAGACAAAAAGCTTTATAAATGAACGTGTTAAGCGTTAAGAGATCGGTTGCGCACTAATGAGTCATCATGCCTGGACCAAGTGTTTTACATCCGCGCTACTAATGGTAGGACCATGAAAATGAACTACGAAGTTGTTGCGCCAAACATTCGGCGAACGGTTTTTAACCATCACGAATTCTCTAACGAATTCGCGTATCTGTGGATCGCGTTCGCGACAATTAAGACACAAAAACTAATCGCGTAACGTGAGTGATGTGATCACGTATCCTCTCATTCAAGAGATGTTTGCGTTTGTAGAAAGCAATCTTGAATGTGAGATCGATCGTCAATATTTTGGACTTGGATTCCGTTCGAAACAAATCTGAAAAAGGTATTGCAAAAAAAGTGTCGCTGACTATAATGCGATTCCCTCGCTGAACAATTGATTGCCAATAAAAGAGTTTTGGATCAGCGGCCTGTTAGATGATCGTTTGAAGGTTTACTAAGCTCACATATTCTCGCAATGTCGCCCAGAGACCTTCAACGAAGCGGAGTCAGGTGGATATCGGGGCGTGATTAAGGTCGGTGTCACGCAAGGCAATCTAGGCGGATCTTCGCCAAAAAAATAACCCCCAAATCAATACCTTTGCCGGAGGTTTTAAGTACCGGATGAGGGTGTAGTGTTGTCCGATTACGGATTGCAAGCAAGTCTTGATGCCCAGTGGAGTTGTGTGAAATGGCCGAACTACTTTTATCCCCCCAAGTTAAAAACTGTCCTATTTGTACTAAAGACCTTCCCATTTCTGAGTTTGGAATTTGTCGCGCGCGTAAAGACGGACGCAATCTCTATTGCAAGAGTTGCATTCGTCAAAAGGTTACTCAAAGCCGCCGCGCGCTGAAGGAATATAAAACTGCTCGCAAGAAATACATCTCCCAACAAGTTGATATTGCGGAGCTGCTTTCAAGTGATTCTGCGGCCTCCGGTCACTATCACTCGAAACAGATGAGCAAGCTATCTCCTGTTGAGCGTGTGCGTGATGCGATCCGGCGCGGCTCGCGAACGCAGCGTGAGATCGCGCAGGAAACCAAACTCGGAAAAGACGAAATCGGAGACGCGTTAGCTAATCTCCTGCTCTGGACACACGAGATCAGAACTCAAGTCGTCGATAACACTCGGCTCTATTTCCTTAACGAGACCGAGACTACGACGATTGATGATGGTCCACGTCTGCCGGCGCGCAAACGCGACGTGCCCAGTTCGTTTAGTTGTTTACCAGGATTGATGCCTGGAAGGAACCCGGGGGGTGAGCCCGAAAAAATCGGAGGCTGGGTGGCAGCCTAGCCTCCGTGTCGACCCTTCTCATCCACAGATTACGCAGATGTCCTAAACAATCTGCGTAACTGTGGCTGGCACTTAATTAGTCAGCGAATGCCTCGAGCACCTCACTGGCGTGATCTTCGGGCTTTACCTTCTCGAAGATCTTTTTGATCTTGCCTTTTTCATCGATCAAAAAGGTGGTCCGATGAACACCCATGTATGTTCGTCCCATAAACTTTTTCTCTCCCCAAACACCGTAAGCTTCCGCGATGGATTTGTCCGTATCAGCTAGCAGTGTGAACGGGAGATTGTACTTGGTAACGAACTTTTGGTGTTTAGCTTCGCTGTCTGGCGAAACGCCCAGCACCGCGATACCCTTCTTCTTGTACTGAGAAAAGGCATCACGAAACGAGCAGGCTTCTTTGGTGCAACCTGGCGTGTCGTCTTTCGGATAGAAATAAAGCACTACCTTCTGGCCGCGAAGATCTTTTAAGCTTACAGTTTCGCCGTTGGCGTCCGTGGTTTTGAATACAGGTGCAGTGGATCCCTCTTTGAGCATGTTTTGTCCTTTGTCGTTGGTCTATATCAGAATTGTAGAGGATCAGGGTCACTTTCATGAAAGCATCAACTAAAAACAAACACAGCTATTGGATGGTGAAGCAGGAGCCTGAGACTTACTCCTGGGACGATTTCGTGAGAGACGGCAGCACTGATTGGTCGGGCGTGCGAAACTATCAGGCCAGAAACAATCTGAAGGCGATGAAGCCCGGCGACAAAGTCCTCTTTTATCACTCGGGGAAGGGAAAAGAAGTTGTGGGTTTGGCGGAAGTCGTGAAGGGTGCATATCCGGATCCGACTGCCGACGATCCGCAGTGGGTTGCAGTTGATCTCAAACCCGTCAAGCCGCTTGCGACGTCTGTACAGCTCGCCGCTATTCGCTACGACAAACGTCTTAGTCAACTGCCATTGATTCGGCAGTCGCAACTGTCAGTGATGCCATTGACGAAAGATGAATTTGACGTGATCGTCTCGATGGGAAGTAATAAAACGCGCCGGCGCTAATCTTGTTAATCCTGAAAAAACTCACTTGAAGAGTAAGGGATCCTCCGGCTCATCCGGCACCGCCGATTCACTCAACCTCGGATAAACCTTGAAAAGCGGCTCAGGAGCGGGAAAACGCTTCTCGTCGAGCGCCGCTTTGATCTCGATCGCATTCACGATTCCTTGCCCACGAAAGTGATTATTCGTGATCACATAAGTCTCGCGAGTTTGCTTCGAAACTTCCTTGATGCGTACCAGCCACGGATCGAGCTCGTCGATCGAATATAGATAATCATAACGTTCATGAGGCTGAGCCTTGTCACGAAACCAGTCCTTATAGTTTCTGCCGTGCAATCTCACATAACCAACAGGCGACGTAGTCAACGCCTGCGGGCGAATCGACTTCTTAAATATCGGCTGATCGATATTGCAAATACCAACCCCACGTTCCTCCAGCCACTCATAAACGTCCGGCGTGTTCCATGACGCGTGTCTCACTTCCAGCACCAGCGGGTAATCTGAAAACTTCTCCAACAGCTTAGCGAGATAGACGCGATCGTCCGGCGTGTTTTTGAACGACCACGGAAACTGGAGCAGCACCGATCCGAGTTTGCCGGCTTTCGCCAGTACGTCCATACCTTGCCGGTATTCCTTTTCATCTTTCTTCGTCGCCTTACCACGCTCGTGCGTAAACACACGATGCAATTTGGCGGTAAAGACGAAATTCTTATTCTCAGCCACACGGTTTACCCATGCTTTAGTCGTCGTTGGAGCTGGTGGCCGGTAAAAGCTGCTATTAATTTCGATCGTATCGAAGAACCGTGCCAGATATTCGAGGGGATCAAACGCCTTCCCCGGCTTCTGCGGATACACCACCCCTTCCCAGTCCTTATAAGACCAGCCAGCCGGACCAACGCGGATAATTCGTTTCGGCATTTGCTCGTTAATAGTCACAAAAACGCACAGAAGACTCAAAATCGATTTAACCTTTTGTGCTTTTTTGTGGCATAAAGGATTAAGGAGGTGATCCGATGCGGCTGACGGAGATGGTTGCGTGTTCTGGTTGAGCGGCGAAGCTTAGCCCGAGCTTACTCGCTCAGGTTCTGAGCGGGCTACCGAAACAACCTCATGATCCGAATTTGATTGTCGGTTTTGAAACCGCCGACGACGCGGGTGTATACCGCCTTCGAGACGACCTCGCGATCGTCCAGACGCTCGATTTCTTCACGCCTATCGTCGACGACCCTTACGACTACGGCCGCATCGCCGCGCTCAACTCTATCAACGATGTTTGGGCTATGGCCGGAACGCCGATCACTGCGATGGCGATCACGTGCTTTCCGAAGAAAGGCGTCGATCCTGCGATTCTGGGTGAAATCATGCGCGGCGGATTGGAGACCATCAACAAGTTTGGCGTGACGTTGATTGGCGGACACAGCGTCGATAACGAGCAGATCATGTTTGGTTATTCGGTTACCGGTGTGATCGATCCGAACAAAGTAGCGAGGAACTCGGGCGCGCAAGTAGGTGATGTGATAATTCTGACCAAGCCGATCGGAACGGGCGTGATTTCCACGGGAATCAAGAAAGGGTGCGCGAGTGATTCGGTTGTTGCCGGTTCGGTTAAGACAATGCTGACGCCGGGCAAGTTCGCAGCCGAAGCGATGCGGGAGTTTGGCGTGAAGGGCGCGACGGATGTGACGGGCTTCGCGCTGCTGGGTCATGCGTGGGAAATGGCGTGCGCCAGCAAAGTCACGATTGAAATTGATGAACGTGCAGTTCCGCTGCTCGACGGTGCATTGGAATTGGCGTCTCAGGGAATGGTGACTAGCGGTGACAAGACGAATCGTGAATACGTAGGAGCTGATATCGAGATTGCTGACCTTGTCGATCAGGACGTGATCAAGTTGTTCTTCGATCCACAGACAGCCGGCGGCATGTTAATCGCGATTGCTGAAGACAAAAGCGAAGCTCTCGTGCGCCAACTCAACAAGCATTACCCGGAGGCGGGCGTCATCGGCAGCGTCCTCCCCGAAGGCCCGCGAAAGATCCTCGTGAGCACATAGGCGGAATAGGTCGAATTACGCTTTTCGAGCCACAGCGGTTATTATTACCCCCAAACAATCATGGCTTCGACAATCCGCGAAATTTCAAGGCAGGATTCCGTCTCAATAGCGGAGCTTTACAAGCAAGTGCGCGCGCGCACGATGCAGATCGTTGCGCCGCTCGAGATCGAAGATTACGTCATCCAGACAGCGGATTTTATGAGCCCGCCGCGCTGGCATATCGGCCACACGTCCTGGTTCTTCGAAACAGTACTGCAAGCGCATAAGCCCGGTTATCGAGTCTATTCCGAAGATTTCCTCTTCTACTTCAACTCGTACTACGAAGGCTTCGGCGAGCGCATCGAGCGTCCGAAACGCGGCACAAAATCGCGGCCGACTGTGAAAGAAACCGTCGCTTACCGCAACCACATCGACGAACAAGTAGTCTCGCTGCTGCAATCACCGGAAAATTTGTCGCAGACGCTGTTGTCGCTGGTACGACTCGGACTCGAGCACGAGATGCAGCACCAGGAGTTACTCGTCTACGACATCAAACATCTCCTGTGCGATCAGTTTGACGTTTCAATGCAGCCACTGCCGCAATCACCAACGACGGTTGAAGGCATGGCAGAAATTGAAGGCGGGCTGTTTCAAATAGGCTATGACCATCGGGGCGCGAACCGTGCGAGTCATTCGGGCGACTTCGCATTCGATAACGAGAAGCCTGCGCATCAAGTCCTTCTACAAAACTACGCACTCGACAAAGCCCTCGTCAGCAATGGCAACTTTCTCGAATTCATCAACGACGGTGGTTATCAAAACTTTCGCTGGTGGTTCTCCGAAGGCTGGGCAACAGTCAATAGCGAGCAATGGCGTGCGCCGCTTTACTGGGAGTTGCACGACGATGAGTGGATGATTCGCGACTTTGCCGGCCTCCACCCCGCGACGAGCAAGAAAGACGAGCCCGTTTCTCACGTCAGTTTTTTCGAAGCCTCAGCGTTTGCGAAGTGGGCCGGCAAAAGACTCCCGACCGAAGCGGAATGGGAGAAGGCTGCGTGTTATGATGCACGCCGCAACGTCAGGACGGCATTTCCGTGGGGCGACACTGACCCCACCAGCGGCAAAGCAAATCTTTTCGAGAACGATTTCTGGTCAGTCGCACCAATCGGCGCTTTCCCGGAAGGCGCGAACGATTACGGCTGCCAGCAGATGATCGGCGACGTGTGGGAGTGGACCACTTCCGACTACGTGCCGTTCCCGGGATTCAAATCAGAGTTTGACGAATACAACGACAAGTGGTTCGTCAATCAAAAGGTTTTGCGCGGCGGCTCATTTGCCACGCCGCAGTTGCACATCAGAGCGACGTACCGAAACTTCTTCCACGCCCACGAGCGCTGGATGCTTTCGGGATTTCGGTGTGCACAGGATCGATAAGCGGATCAGGCCTACCTAACTGAAGGAGAAACATCATGTCCCCAGAACTCCGAAGAGTGCTCGCTATTTTTGTGTTTGTGGTGTTTGCGGCGGGTTCAGTGATCGCACAGACCGAAGCGCGCAGTGCTGAGTCTACGAGCGCGCCCACGACTGCGGCGAAAAACACGCCCGTCAATCCGAAATACACCACACCAAAATCTCCGCTCGACACGGCTTACGGCGCGAAGATCGCCGAGTACACGACTGAGAAGTACTTCATGACCGAGCTCGTTGATCACCTGCCGCTGTCAGACAAGGTGCCTTCTCCTGAAAAAGTTTTGGGTTATGCAGTCGGAACTCCGAACAAGCTCACTTACACGAAAGATCTCTATCGCTACTACCGCGAGCTCGCCAAAGCGTCGCCGCGCGTGCGCGTGCTCGTCGCGCCGGAAAAGAGCGAAGAGGGACGCGAGCAGATGCTCGTCCTCGTCAGTGATGAAGAGAACCTTGCGAAGCTCGATCGTTACAAAGAAATCACTGCGAAACTCGCCGATCCGAGAAAGGTCACGGATGCCGAAGCACAAACGCTGATTTCGGAAGGCAAGCCGTTCTACTGGGCGTCCGGCTCGATCCACTCGCCCGAGACCGGCTCGCCCGAGATGCTGATGGAGATGGCCTATCGCCTCGCGGTTGAGGATTCGCCTTTCATCGAAGACATCCGAAAGAACATGATCATCATGATCACGCCGGCGCTCGAAGTCGATGGCCGCGATCGCATGGTTGATCTTTACAACTATCGCAAAGCAAATCCCGGCAAACCGGTACCGTCACTGCTCTACTGGGGCAAGTACGTCGCCCACGACAACAACCGCGACGGTCTCGGACTCGCACTCGCGCTCACGCGCAACCAGATGAAGACGTTTCTCGACTATCACCCGACCGTGCTGCACGACCTGCACGAATCAGTGCCGTATCTCTACACGATGACCGGCACTGGTCCATACAACGCCTGGCTCGATCCGCTCGCCATCGATGAGTTTCAGCTGCTTGCGTATCACGAGATCGAAGAGATGACGAAGCGCGGCGTCCCCGGTGTTTGGACGCACGGTTTTTACGACGGCTGGGCGCCGAATTACATGCTCTACATTGCCACCGGTCACAACGCGATCGGCCGCTTCTACGAAACATTCGGCAACGGCGGCGCGGACACGCGCGAGCGAACTCTGCCAGCCAACCAGACCTCGCGTGTTTGGTACCGGCCCAATCCGCCGTTCCCGCGCGTGAACTGGTCCATGCGCAACAACGTCAACATGCAGCAGTCAGCGATCCTGTTTGCGATGAACTTCGTCGCGAAGGAGAAAGAGCGTTTCCTCAACAATTTCTACCTGAAGAGCAAACGCTCGATCGCGAAGGCTGCCAACGAAGGCCCCGCGGCTTACATCATTCCCGGCGACACGCCGCGTCCGGTCGAAGCTGCCGACATGGTGAACTTACTGCGGTTGCAAGGCGTTGAAGTGCATCGCGCGACGAAGGAGTTCAGCGTCAAGGATCAGAAATACCCGGTGGGCTCTTACATCGTCCGCATGGACCAGCCGTATTCGCGCATGGCTGACATGCTCCTCGATACGCAGTATTACAACGTCACCGATCCGGCGCCGTATGACGACACCGGTTGGACGATGGGCGCGATGCGCAATGTCAAGACCGTGCGCGTGGTCGATAAGAGCGTGCTCGACGCGACTGCGACCTTGCTCACGCAGGACGCAAAAGTGACCGGACAACTAACCGGCCCGGCATCAGCCGTCGCTTACTTGATCAATCACAACACTGACAACACCCTCGCGACGCTGCGCTTCCGTTTGAAAGACGTGAAGATGAGCGCCGCGGAAGATTCGTTCAAGGTCGGCGATCACCAGTACAACACCGGCTCGTTCATCATTAAGAAAGACGGTAATCCCGCGGATCTGCGGTCGCGGCTGGATTCTGCTGCTACTGAGCTCGGGCTGAAGGCAGTTGCTGTCGAGAAGTTGCCGGAAGTGAAAACTCACGAGCTCGCGGTCCCGCGTATCGCGATTGTTCACACCTGGACCAACACGCAAAACGAAGGCTGGTATCGGATCGAGTTTGATAAGTATCAGATTCCTTACACGTACATCTCCGATCAAGTGATTGGCAAGACGCCGAACCTGCGCGAGAAGTTTGACGTGCTGATCTTCCCGCCAGTCGGTGGCTCAGCGCAGACGATCGTCAACGGCATGCCGAAACGTGGCGACCCGATTCCGTGGAAGGCATCAGCGGTTACACCAAACTTTGGTAACTCGCCGGATCAGACCGACGACATGCGCGGTGGAATGACGGTCGCCGGCGTTGCCAACTTGCAGAAGTTCATCGAAGAGGGTGGTCTCTTCATCACGATTGGCGGCGTCTCGCAAGTGCCGATCGACTACGGCATCACGACCGGCGTTTCGATTCAACAGGCTGACAAGCTTCAGGCGCGTGGCTCGATTTATAACTCGACTTTCGCAGATCGAAAGAGCCCGATTGCTTACGGCTATGATGCTGGTTTGCCGATCTACTTCAGCCAGTCGCCGCTGTTTCAGGTCGCAAATCCTACCGCTGGCCAGGGCGGCGGTGGCGGCGGCCCGCGCGCGTCCGGGCGCGGTGGTGTTAACGATCCAGACGTGATTCAGGCGATGCCACAGCCACGGCCTGCTGATCCGAAGGACCGGCTGGATCCCGAAGCTGATCTGCGCGAGAGTCCGTTCTTCGTGCCGCCGCAGTTGCGTCCGCGAGTCGTGCTGCGTTTTGCGTCTGACGAAAAGAATTTGCTCATCAGCGGCATGCTTGCGGGCGGCAATGAGCTTGCGAATCGTCCGGCGATTGTTGATGTGCCGGTTGGGCGCGGGCACGTGGTGATGTTTGCGACGAATCCGATGTGGCGGCACCAGACGCAGGGCGAATTTTTCCTGGTGTTCAATGCGGCGTTGAATTACGACAACCTGAGCGTCGGACGCTCTGAAGGCCGCGGCCAAGGACAACGCCCGAGCACCGCTGACGGCGACGACCAGTAAGTTTCAACGCAAAGGCGCAAAGGATCGCAAAGACGCAAAGGCTGCTAAGAGAAATTGACTCGCCTTTGCGTCTTTGCGTCCATCTTTGCGCCTTTGCGTGAAAAATTTGTTTATGCCAACATTCCTAACCGACATTGAAACCCGCGTTCTCGGCTCGCTGATCGAGAAGCAGGTCACGACACCCGAGTACTACCCGCTCACGCTCAACGCGCTGACGCTCGCGTGCAACCAGAAGAACAACCGCAACCCCGTCACGACTTATCCCGAAGCTTCGGTTGCAGACGCCGTGGAGAGCCTGCGTGAGAAGAACCTCGCGTATGTCTTTTACGGCAGTACGAGTCGCGTGCCGAAGTACAAGCACGTGATGCCGGAAGTTATGCACTTGACTCATCCCGAAGTAGCGTTGATGTGCGTCTTGATGTTGCGCGGTGCGCAAACGCTCGGTGAGTTGCGTGGCAATGCGGGACGCCTGTACGAGTTTGCAAGTTTGGAAGAAGTTGAGACGACGCTCAACGGGCTGATCTCGCACGATTCGGAGCCACTCGTCGCGCGACTGCCGCGCCAGCCGGGACAGAAGGAAGGCCGGTTCGCGCATCTGCTTAACGGCGAGATCGATCTCGAAGTTTTGGCGGAAACCGAGCGCGTGGCCGCGGCGAGTCCATCGCGGCGCGGGAGTCTGGAACAAAAGGTTGACGAGCTCGCGGCGGAAGTAGAGAAGCTCAAAGAACAATTCGAGCAGTTTAGAAAACAGTTCGAGTGAAACAGTCTTGTTTCACGGCTGGGCTCGCGATTCAGCTATGCAAGTGCTGGTGACAGAAGTATAATGCTCGTCCCTTATGAATCTCGAAATGTTCCATCCAGCCGTGGCGCGCTGGTTTGCGCGCAGCTTTCCCGGCCCGACAGAGCCGCAACTACAAGCATGGCCTGAGATCAAGAAGCAGCGGCACACGCTGATTGCCGCGCCCACTGGTTCCGGTAAGACTCTCGCCGCGTTTCTGTCTGCGATCGACGATTTGGTCCGCCTCGGCGTCGAAGGAAAACTCGACGATTCCACGCACGTCATCTACGTCTCACCACTGAAAGCACTCAGCAATGACGTACAGCGAAATCTCCAGGTGCCGCTCGAAGGAATTCAGCAAGAGCTAAAAGCGCTCGGTTTGCCCGAAGTCAACATTCGCACGCTTGTTCGCACTGGCGACACACCCGCCTCGGAACGAACAGCGATGACGAAGCGTCCGCCGCACATCGTCGTCACTACGCCAGAGTCGCTCTACATTCTGTTAACCAGCGACGGCGGCCGTCGGATGCTCGAAACTGCGCGCACGCTGATCGTCGATGAAATTCATGCTGTGGTCGGCGACAAGCGCGGCTCGCATCTCGCGCTTTCGATCGAACGCCTCGAACAACTCGTGCGTTCGCATAATGCTTCGTTGACGCGCATCGGGCTTTCAGCGACGCAGCGCCCAATAGAGGAAGTCGCGCGCTTTCTCGTCGGCACTGAAAACCTCGATGCGAGTAACACACCTAACTGCGCGATCATCGACAGCGGTCACGTCAGAAAACTCGACCTCGCTATCGAGCTGCCCGAATCACCTGTATCAGCCGTGATGTCCGGCGAGGTTTGGGAAGAAGTTTACAATCGGCTGACCGAACTGATTCGCCAGCATCACACCACGCTCGTCTTCGTCAACACGCGCCGTCTCGCAGAGCGAGTCGCGCGACACCTCGGTGAGCGCATCGGCGAGGAGAACATCGCAGCCCATCACGGCAGTCTCGCGCGCGAGCACCGTCTGCAGGCTGAGCAGCGATTGAAGTCGGGTGAGCTAAGCGCGCTTGTTGCCACCGCATCGCTTGAGCTCGGTATCGATATCGGCGACGTGAATCTCGTCTGCCAGCTTGGCTCGACTCGTTCGATCGCGAGTTTCCTGCAGCGTGTTGGTCGTTCGAATCACACGGTCGAAGGTTTTCCGAAGGGACGCATCTTTCCGCTCTCACGTGATGAGCTGGTCGAGTGTGCCGCGATTATCGATTCCGTAAGGCGTGGCGAGCTCGATCGTCTAGAGATTCCTGAAAAACCGCTCGACATTCTCGCGCAGCAGATCGTCGCGGCTGTGGCTGCCGAGGAGTGGGGCGAAGACGATCTCTTCCGCACAGTTCGTCGTGCTTACCCATATCGCAATCTGGAGCGCGAGCAGTTTGATTCGATCGTGCGGATGCTCGCGGAAGGATTCAGCACCAAACGCGGGCGACGTTCGACGTACCTCCATCATGATGCGGTGAATAAGCGTTTGCGTGGTCGCAGAGGCGCGCGGCTGGCTGCGATCACTTCCGGCGGCGCGATTCCCGACACGGCGGATTATGCAGTCGTGCTCGAGCCGAGCGATCTCGTTATCGGCACGGTGAATGAAGACTTTGCGATCGAGAGTTTGCAGGGCGACATCTTTCAACTCGGAAACACTTCGTGGCGTGTATTGCGTGTCGAGCAGGGAAAGGTGCGAGTCGAGGATGCGCACGGGCAACCGCCGTCGATTCCGTTCTGGCTCGGTGAAGCGCCGGCAAGGACGCACGAGCTGTCCATCTCCGTTTCGCGATTACGAGAGGAAGTCGCGACGCGGATTAACACGGATGAGAACGGATCTGGGCTTAATCTCGAGCCTGCTGAGAGGTGGTTGACGGGTGAGGTGGGGATTTCTGAATCCGCCGCGGAGCAGATTGTCGAGTACCTCGCGGGTGCAAAGATTGTGTTGGGTGTGATGCCGTCGCAGGACAATCTCGTTCTTGAAAGATTTTTTGATGATAGTGGGAGTATGCAGCTCGTGTTGCACGCGCCGTTCGGTAGTCGTTTGAATCGCGCGTGGGGGTTGGCGCTGCGAAAACGGTTCTGTAGGAAATTCAATTTTGAATTGCAGGCTGCGGCGACCGAAGATGCGATCGTGCTTTCGCTTGGGCCAACGCACAGTTTCCCGCTCGACGATGTTTTTCATTATCTAAATTCGAAGACGGTGCGACAGCTTCTGTGCCAGGCGTTGCTCGATGCGCCGATGTGGAACATTCGCTGGCGCTGGAATGTGACGCGATCACTTGCTGTGTTGAGACGTCGTGGCGGTAAAAAGATTCCGCCGCAGCTACAACGCATGGATGCGGAAGATCTTCTGACTGCTATCTTCCCGGACCAGGTTGCGTGCGCCGAGAATCTTCCCACGGGCGAACGCGAGATTCCGATACACCCGCTCGTCGATCAAACAGTCAAAGACTGTCTTGAAGAGGCGATGGATATCGAAGGCCTCGAGCGTCTACTGGCGGCAATCGAGCGAAACGAGAAAAACTTGTTTGCCCGCGACGTGATCGAGGCTTCGCCGCTCTCGCAGGAGATCCTAAACGCGCGGCCTTACGCATATTTAGACGATGCGCCGCTTGAAGAACGTCGCACACGCGCCGTGTTTCAAAGACGCTGGCTCGATCCGGAAACAGCAGCCGACATGGGCAAGCTCGATCAGGCTGCGATCGATCGTGTGCGCGACGAGGTTTGGCCCGAGCCGCGCAATGCTGACGAGCTTCACGACGCGCTGGTTGAATTAGGTTTCGTCACGCAATCCGAAGGCGCGCCGTGCCAGGAATTCTTTGCTGAGTTGAACGCGGATCGCCGTGCGGCAGTGATGTTCACAGGAACG
>Ga0208338_1000002_pt1 | contig 164558 bp, 125 predicted proteins | sample ForSoiNitrogNN91_FD_187858 | JGI IMG/M metagenome (GOLD analysis project Ga0208338, IMG submission 187858) | Forest soil microbial communities from Browns Valley, California, USA, that are Nitrogen fertilized - NN91 (SPAdes) | ecosystem: Environmental > Terrestrial > Soil > Temperate forest ...
TCCTGACCAGGTTGTCCAGACTCACCCATCCCAGCTTCGCCGAAGACACCAGCATTCGCTTCAGGCCCTCGGCGCTTGCGCGAAACTCACCGACCGCTCGGACCCGAACGTCATACTGGTCCGTGCCCGCATTGAAGGTCGATACCTTCTGACCCGCGACGAGAGAATTGAGAGCCTGTGCGATATCGCCGACTCTCACGCCGAGATCAGCCGCGCGCGCGCGATCGATCTCGACGCGGAGCTCCGGCTTGCCGCTAATCAAGGTTGAATCAACGTCGACGACGTCCGGAATGGTCTTCATCTTCTCGAGAAACGCATTTGAATACTGCGTCAGCTTGTTGAGATCCGGACCACCAATCACGTATTGAATATCGGCGTTGCGAAATCCGCCGCCGGAGATCGCCGCCACTTGCTGCACGCTCGTGCGCAGTTGTCCCGGATAGAGTTTTTGATATTTACTGAGGATCTCCGTGCGCGCGCGCACCATCAGATCCTGCTGCGAAATCTTGCGCTCCTGGATCGGAGTCATCTTCACGTAGATGGTGGCGACGTTTACCTGTTCCTGCAGGCCGCCACCGATCGTCACGAGCGTGTCGCTCACTGCGGGCAGCTTGCGCACATCGGCAGCGATACGTTCGGCGAGTGTCGAGGTATTCGCGAGCGAATAACCTTCGGGCGCGCGCACGTTGAGCTCAAACTGCGCCTGGTCGTCAACCGGCAGAAAGTTCTTACCAACAAACATGAAAAGCGGAATGATACTAATGATTACTAACGCACAGGCGGCTACGACGACCCAACGATGCGCCATGGACCACGTCAACAGCTTCGTGTACGTGCGATCGATCGGACGATAAAAACGGGATTCTTTCGAGCCGTGATCCGCGGGCTCGGTATGCTTCTCGAGCGCGCGCTCTTTCGCATCGTCGCTGCGCTTGATCAAACGCGCCGCAAGCATCGGCGTGAGCGTGAACGACACGAGCAACGACACGGCAATCGCAAACGACGAAGTCAGACCGAACGACGACATGAAGCGTCCGACGATGCCGCCCATGAAACCGACCGGCAGGAACACCGCCAGCAGCGACAACGTTGTCGCCATAACCGCGAGGCCGATCTCTTTCGTGCCTTCGATCGCGGCCTGAAACGGCGGCACGCCTTTCTCTTCGATAAACCGGAAAATGTTTTCGAGTACGACGATCGCGTCGTCGATCACGATACCGACCATCAGCGTGAGGGCGAGCATCGTGATCTGATTCAGCGTGAAGCCCATCGCCGCCATCAGTCCGAACGTAGCAATGAGCGATGTCGGAATCGCGAGACCGGCAATGACGGTCGATCGGAAACTCCAAAGGAAAACGAACACGACGATCGCGGCGAGGATACTGCCCTCGATCAAGTGAGTCTGAATCGCTTCGATCGACGCTTTGATAAAGATCGACTGGTCGCCGACCACTTCGGTTTTGAAGCCCGGCGGCAGCGTCTTGCTGATTTCCTGTAAACGCTCCTTCACCGCGTCGGCAACGGCGACCGTGTTCTGGCCCGACTGTTTCGAAACGATCAGCGTCACCGCGGGCTGGCCGTTCAGTCGCGCCTCAGTACGCGGCTCTTCGGCTCCGTCTTCTGCGTAACCGATGTCGCTGAGTTTGACTGCGTAAGTGCCGCGATTCGCGACTACGAGATCGTTGAACTCGGTAGGATTGACGATGCGGCCCATCGTGCGCACCGTCAGCTCGCGTGCGCCTTCGTTAACACGACCGCCCGGAACCTCCAGATTTTGCGCGCGCACTGCATCAGCTACCTGCGCGACCGTCACGTTGAACGCGCGCATCTTGTCAGGGTCGACCCAGATCTGAATCTCGCGCCGGCGTCCACCGATGATCTGCACGTCGCCGACGCCGTTGATCGATTCGATCTGCTGCTTGATTTGGTTGTCGGCAACGTCTGTAACTTCGCGCAGAGAGCGTGGTGCCGACACAGCGATGCGAACCACGGGCGCTGCGTCGGTGTCGAGTTTTTGCACGATCGGCTGTTCGGCAGTGACCGGAAGATCGTTGATGATCAGCTCGATCTTGTTTCTGACTTCCTGCGCCGCGACGTCAGGATTCTTTTCGAGCAGGAACGTGATGAAGACTTGCGAAACACCTTCGACGGACGTTGAGCGCAGCTCATCGATACCGGAGATCGTGTTGACCGCGCCTTCAACCTGATCGGTGATCTCAGTCTCGATCTCCTGCGGCGACGCGCCGGGATTCACGACCGTGACAGTGATCGTCGGCAGGTCGATCTTCGGAAACAGATCGACGCCCAGCGACTTGTAGGAGAACAGCCCGACGACAGTCAGGCTGAGAATCAACATCGTCGCGAACACCGGGCGGCGAACACATATTTCTGCTAGCTTCTGCATAACAATTTTCTTCTGATTTCTCTGTGCAGTCTCTGTGCCCTCTGTGTCTCTGTGGTTAAACGGGAAACCCACCACAGAGACACAGAGGGCACAGAGGTTGCACAGAGAAGATTTTTACTGCTTCACAGCGATACCGTCGGTTAATTGCTCTAAATTGCCCGTCGCGACCTGCTCGTCCGCGGCGATGCCGTTCCTGATCTCGATGAGGTCGCCATCTGTTTGACCTGTCTGCACGAGACGCTGTTCGGCGTGGCCGTTTTTGATCACGTACACGCGATTCACCCCCGCGTCGTTCACGACCGCTCGCGCGGGAATCAGCACCGCCGGCTCAGCACGCTCCTGCAAGATTCGCACGGTGGCAAACTGGCCCGGCTTCAGTGCGTTGTTGCTGTTCTCAATCTCGGCTTCGACAGTCAGCGTGCGCGACTGCGCGGAAACATTCGGCGCGATGCGTGCGACACGACCCGCGAAGTTCTTGTCAGGCCACGCGCTCGTCGTGATCGATACTGACTGGCCCACCTTCACTTGGGGAATCGCCTGCTCGGGAATGTCGATACGAATGCGCAAAGGGTTCGTGCGAACGATCGTCACGACTTTCTGCTGCGGCGAAACGTATTCGCCGAGATCGGCTACTCGCTCAGTCACGTAACCATCGATCGGCGCCGGAATAACCGCGTACTGAAGACCCTTCTGCGCGAGCCCCAATTGCGCCTGCGCGTTCGCGACGTTCGTGCGCGCCACGTCGACTCCCGCATAGTCCTGTCGAGCGCGCGCGAGGGCGACTTCATACTGTTCTTTCAACTGATCGCGCCGTGCGCGCGCGTCGTCATAGAACGAACGCGACACGTCGCCCGACTCGATCAGCTTCTCCGCGCGCTGCAAATTCTTCTCAGCGAGTTCAAGGGTGACCCTAGCCGCCGCGACGTCCGCAACGCGATTAGGATCGAACGCCTGATTGGGGCGCAGTCCGATCTTCTCTTCCGCCTGTCGAACTGCGGCTTTGGTCTGTTCAAGTTGCGCGGACGCCTGTGCGACACGAAGTTTCAATTCGGCATCGTCGAGGCGCACGAGCATCTGACCACGTCTCACGTAGCTGCCGATGTCGACACCGACTGCCACAACCTTGCCCGAAGTTTGCGGCGCCACGTCAGTTTGCTGGTCGCCTGCGAGACTTCCGGTCGCTTCAAAGAACCGCGGCAGCTCGCGTTTGATCGCGGCCGCAGTCGTAACCTCGACCGCGGCTGGCTCCGCGTTCGCGGTTGATTCCTCTTTTCGAACATTCGCTTTCGAGCCACCACACGACGCGACAAAAGCGCCGACAGCGACGAGCAACAGCATTACAAGCGCGAGTTTTAGTCTCCTATTAAGTTGCATCTGTCTTTTATTAACTATTCGGCGAAGTGATTCCCTTTAAGAGAATGTCTGTGAAAACTTTGGCGGCACTCTCGTTCGAGATATTCAGCAAACGACGATCGGGATCCCACAGATTATTGTTGAGCGAGTGGTGCATCACCATGCCGATGAAGCAGCGAACCACCACCGAGGGATCGATGTCGATGAACACTCCGTCGCGCTGTCGTTCACGAATGTAGCCGCCCAGAAACTCGTAAACATGCCGCACGATCTGATCGAAGAACATCTGCGAGAGCTCGTGCTTTTCGAGTGCTGAGTAGAGCAGCAGTCGCTGAAACTGCGGATCCTTTTCGTGATGATCCAGCGCGCCGAGTGCAAGCGACTCGAAGACAGCCGCGTCGTCTTTGCGCTCCATCGGTGCGGCCGCAGTCTCTGCCGGATCAAACCGACCACTGGCGCAGGCTTTGTGATCGAGAATCGCGGAGTAGAGCTCCTGTTTGGTGGCGAAGTGACGAAACACCATCGCCTCGGAGACACCGGCTGCGGTGGCAATCTCTTTTGTAGTAGTGCCGCGAAAGCCTTTTTGTGAAAACAGGCTTACGGCGACTGCGAGGATCTGGAGCCGCCGCTCTTCTCCCGCCATCCGGGGGCTGGTAACGGCCCCTTCACTCGTCATCTGCTTACTCAATACTGTTTTTATCTTCCTCTTTCTAGACGTAAAGTAAGTACTTACTTACCATCGACCCCGCTTTGATGTCAAGAACTTAAGCCACGGATGCCACACATTAGTGGACGGATTTATGCGCGGTTGTATTCTTTCGCAACAAGATGCGAGCACAAACGCCAACTTTTTGCGCGTATTTCTCTGGGCACAAAGCTTGCTCAAATGTGCAGCTAGCCCAAATTCTATTTGTTATCTGAGAAGGAGTATTTCGACATGCCAGAAAATGGAAGCATCAAGGAACCAACTACCGGAGCAACAGGCGTAACTCCAGGTACGACCGGCAACACAGGCACCGGAACCGGCACCGCGGCCGCTTTATCACAAACAGCGCATGACTACGGTCAGAAGATCTCTGAAGTCGCCACCCAGGCGAAAGACTACGTGAGTGACAAAGTCTCCGTCGTCGGCGACAAGTTCAAAGAACTGCAAAACGCAGATCTCGGCGAGCTCGCAGAGAACGCGAAAGAATATGCGCGCCAAAAACCAGGCCAGGCACTTCTGATCTCAGCAGCAGCGGGTCTTTTACTCGGTCTGATCATTCGGGGCCGGCGTTAAGCCGGTCGCGAATACACGAACAGGGGGTGAACCAAACATGGCGGCAACAAAAACAAGTCTGACCAACACTAATGGATTAGACATACGCAATGACAATGAAAGTCTGCCAAACCTCTTCGGCCGTCTCGGCGATGACGTGATGCAGCTCTTCAATTCTCAGCTTGCGTTATTCAAAGTGGAGATCAAGGAGGAGGCAAACGCCTACGCGCGTGGCGTCACCATGATCGCGATAGGCGCCGTGATCGCAACCGTTGGCTTCGCACTTCTCAATGTAGCGATCGCTTTCGCGGTCTCGACTCTGTTCGCGCAGGCAAATTTCAGCCAACCGGCCAGTTACGCTCTCGGGTTTGTAGTGACTGGTGGTTTCTATCTGCTGGTGGGCGCGATCGTCGTGATGCTCATGAAGAGCAGGCTCTCCAGGCAGGATCTGGTACCCCAGAGAACAGTTCAGGAACTGAGAAAGGATAAGCAATGGCTGAAGAACGAACTCTAGGACTGGCTCGCGCGCAAGACCTAACGACTGAGGAGCCTTCCAAGGAAGAACTTCAGCGTCGTATGGGCCAGGCGCGCGATTCGATCACGAATACAGTATCGGAGATAAAAGATACTGTGGCGAATCAAGTACAGGCAGTTAAAGACACTCTCGATTGGCGTGAACAGTTTAAGAAACGGCCGGTGGTTTGGAGCGCGGCGGCCCTTGGGGCTGGCTTCTGTACCGGTTACTGCATCGCCAACTACGTAAAAGGCGAAGGCGGCGAATACCACTCGGCGATCGATCGCTATGGCGAAGAGTCGAGACACTACGCGACGCAGGGAATCGCGAGTAGCGCAGCCACGGCTGCGCCTATCTACGCGAAACAAGGGAACGGCACGCATCACGACACTGGACCGAACTTCTTCCAGAAGATCGCTAACACACAAGCGTTCGACCGGGTTAAGGACGAGGCAGGCAATATCGGCGATGCTTTTGTGCAGGAGCTTTCGAAAACGGCAAAGACGGTCGTGCTACCAGCGCTGATCACTTCTTTGCGAAACTTCATCGGGGATCATCTGCCGAACGCAGAAAAGCGCCCGGACCAACGATCGCCCAGTTATCAACCCTCGCTTGAACGCAACCCGAGCTGATGGTTGAATAAGGCACCACTGAATAGAACAAGTCAGGAAGAGGGGCTTGCCCCGCCGTCACTTGGATCGACGAGCGGGGGCAAGCCCCTCTTCCTGACTTGTTCTATTTTTAGTTCATTAATAGACTCTCCCGCATGCCTGACCTCCAAAAATTTGCAAAATTCGGAATTCCGGTCCTCCTGCTGCTCGCCTCGTTCGCAACCGCAGCAGCGCAGGGAGATCCCGATCGCCAACGCGCGTTTCAACTTTACAGAGATGCGAAGTACGTCGAGGCTTTGCCGCTCTTCGAACAGCTTGCACTCAAGTATCCGGAAGATCCCGACGTCATCGAAAATCTCGGAATGCTCGTGTTCACGCAGAGCGCTTACCTGAAGACTCCCGAGGAACGTAAGTCAGCTCGCAAACGAGGCCGAGCACTTCTCGTCCAAGCCCAAAAACTCGGAGCAAACAGCGTGCTCTTGAGTGCGATGATCGAAGGTATTCCGAACGACGGAGGCGACGATGGGACTTTCTCGTCCAAGAAAGAAGTGGACGAGGCAATGCACGAGGGCGAAGCCGCGTTCGCCAAGGGAGACTTTCCCAAAGCAGCCGAGATGTACCAGCGCGCACTGATGCTCGATCCGAAACTTTACGAAGCCGCACTCTTCACGGGCGACGTCTACTTCAAAACAGCCGACCAGGCGAAGGCAAGTGAATGGTTCGCGCGCGCAGTCGCGATCAATCCGGATCGTGAGACTGCTTACCGCTATTGGGGCGACTCGCTCATGAAGCAGGGCAAGGTTACCGAAGCAGGCGAGAAGTTTGTCGAAGCTTACATCGCCGAGCCTTACAACCGTCTCGCTCGCGCAGGCTTCGTGAACTGGGGAGAGAAAGTTCACATCGAGCTCGCACACCCGCGTGTGGAACTGCCTGCGAGCGTCACCCAAAAGAAGGAGGGTGAAACGAATATTAATTTAGATCCTAGTTTGTTTGGTAAAGATAAAGACAAGAGTGGTTCGGCAGGCGCGTGGATGATGTATGGACTGAAGCGGGGTAGTTGGCGGGAAGAGTTTGCTAAACAGTATCCAAATGAGAAGACTTATCGTCACAGCTTGAAAGAAGAAGCTTCGGCGATGCGTGCGGCGCTTAAAGTGCTGGACCAACAAAAAGGGGATGAGTCGCTACAGACGATTAAGAAGCTCGATAAAGAAGGATTGTTGGAGGCTTTTATTCTGCTGGCGCTTCCCGACGAAGGCATCGCAAACGACTTTGTTGCCTACCGAAAGACCAACGTCGAAGATCTGCGCCGCTACGTGAAGCAGTACGTAATGACCGGCGGCGGCAATCCAAAATAAATCCGTGTAATCCGTGGCTAATTAACCGCGGATTACACGGATGAAGACGGATTTATCTCGCTCCCGGAGCAGGTTTGCGTGGGATCTTATCGTCACGCATCGCCGTCTGGTAAAGAAATGCGGCCATGATCGTCGCCGCCTGCTTCATGTCGTCACCTTGAATACGATCGAACACATCCTGGTTTGAATGGTGTGTGCGCGTGTCGTACTCGATCTCGTCCTGAATAAACTGGAAGCCCGGCAAACCAATCACGTCAAACGAGAGATGGTCCGTACCGCCGGTGTTCGAGATCGAAAGCGTGGTGGCGCCAAGGTCTCGGAACGGAGCGAGCCACTGGCGAAACAGCGCGCGCACGGCTTCGTTGCCCTGCAGGTAAACGCCACGAATCTTGCCCGTGCCGTTATCGAGATTGTAATAAGCACTCAGCTTCTCATACTCGGGTTTCGTGATCAGCGTTGGTCCTGCCGGAGCACCATTTCCGTTGCCGTTATTGCCGCCGCCCATCCCGTTGTTTACGCCACCCGTCGCGGGCGCTGCGGACGTCGCCGGGTTTTGCAACGTACCGAAGTGATCGGCAACGTAAGCGCGTGAGCCGAGTAGTCCCTGCTCTTCACCACTCCACAAAGCGATCCGGATCGTGCGACGCGGTTTGATTCCGAGCGCCTGAATGATCCGCACGGCTTCCATTGCGACGGCACAGCCCGCGGCGTTATCGGTCGCGCCAGTACCGGAGTGCCATGAATCCATGTGACCGCCAATCATCACGATCTCATCTTTGAGATCGGTGCCGGGAATCTCGGCAATCGTGTTGTAGCCCATCGGATCGGCGTCCTGCCATGCAACCGCCAGATCGACGTTCATCTTTACAGGCTCGCCGGCCTGCAACATGCGCACGATGCGATTGTAGTGCTCGATAGCAACGACGAGCTGCGGCATGGTTTTGGGAGCGCTCTTGTCGTATGGCGGTATACCGCGCGCGAATGGATTCGTCGTGGGCGCGTTCGGATCGCGCGGCGGACTCGGCACTGCGGCTGACTGCACGAACATCGTGCCGCCGTCGCCACGGCTCGGATCGATCAAAAGAGCCGCGCCTTCCGACTGGAAGAAGCGCATCTTCGCATTCGCGAGCTCAAATGCGGCGCGAAACTGCGGGTTAGCGGCAAAGTTTCCGCGATTGCCGCCGGTGCGCGGCTCGGGTGCGTCTGCGAGCGCCAACAAATCTTTCTCAGTCAAACGCGTGCCGAGTGACTCGAAATGCGCACTGACGTCGCGCAGAGGCGCCGTCAAAACGATCTTCCCGTTGAGCTTGCCTTTGAACTTCTCGAAGTCTGCTTCTGTTTTAGCGTCGAAGTAAACGACGTCAGCCGTGAGCGGACTCGACAGACCGGGCGACCACGCTTTCGGATAAGCGATCAGAGGGATCGCGGTCGGGTCAGTCACCTGCGCAGAAAACCGCTTCAAGGTCCAACCGCGACCGAATGGTCCCCACGCTTCAAGGTGTGCGTTCTGCAGCCCAAACTTGGTCAGTTGATCGCGCGTCCATTCGTTGGCGCGCTTCATGCCTGGTGACGCAGTCAGGCGTGGTCCAATGACGTCGCTGAGATAACTCAGCGTCTGCATGACCTGCGAGCGGTTCATGCCTTCGTCTTTGATGCGCGTGATCGGATCGTTAGGATCTGGTGTAGGAGCCGGTGTCTGTTGTGAAAGCAGAGAAGCCGGCGAAATGATGAATATCAGGAGCAGCACTACGGCCGCAATACGCCGATGAATCATGGTGGTCTCCTCGAGTTGTAGATCTAAAGTAGGGTGGACGGTGGTAATAGTAAAAGTTTTCACGCAAAGGCGCAAAGATCGCAAAGACGCAAAGGCGCGCCCGAAGCATTTGACCTGCCTTTGCGTCTTTGCGATCTTTGCGCCTTTGCGTGAAAACTATTTAAGCGGAACGGGATGGTCGGGTTGTGGGTGATTTGACGATCGGCACGGATTCGTCCGATCGATACCCACAATCCTCATTCGCACAGTACCGGAATGTTCCCTGCTTCTTGGTGGTCTTCTCCAACAGGAACGGGGCGTTACAATTCGGGCAGGTCTCGAGCACGGGTTTGTCCCAGTAAACGACGTTGCAGTTCGGATATTCGGAGCAGCCGTAAAACGCTTTGCCGCGTTTCGACTTCTTCACGACGATCTCGCCCTTGCAGCCCGGCCGCGGACACGAAACTCCGACAGTCTCCTGCTTGATGTACTTGCACTTCGGATAGTTCGAGCACGAGATAAACTCACCGAAGCGACCGACGCGCTTCACGAGTTGCGCGCCGTCAACCGGACACTTCTCATCAATCGGCACGGGCGGCGGTGCAGCTACACCACTCTTCCCGATCTTCCTGATGTTACGACACTCCGGATAACCAGTGCAGCCCAGGAACGGACCAAAGCGTCCGCGCTTCAACTGCATCGGCTTGCCACACAACTCACAAACTTCCGGCTCGGCTGCTTCTTCACCGTTCGCCTGCGGCTCGCTTGAAGCTGAAGCGCCGTTCGAACCATTCGCCGGTTCAGCATCACGCGTCGCTTCACAGTTGAGACATTTCAGATACGGACCAAAGCGCCCCCACTTCTGGACCATGCCTGGCGTGTTGCACTTCAAACACACCTCTTCAGTCGGAACGTTCTTCTCTTTGATGTCTTTGATGTAATGCTGAAACTGTTTCAGGTCGCCTTCAAACTTGTCGTAAAACTCGCGCAGCGCCTTGGTCCAACGGATCTTCCCTTCCTCGATGTCATCGAGCTCTTCTTCCATGCGCGCGGTGTAAGTCTCGTTGAAGAGATCATCGAAACCGCCGTCAATCAAGAGGTCGTTGACCGTCTTGCCGAGCGCTGTAGGATGAAAGCGTCCCTGCAACTTCTCGACATACTCACGCTCCTGAATCGTCGACATGATCGCCGCGTAAGTCGAAGGCCGTCCGATGCCTTTCTCTTCGAGCGCTTTCACGAGCGTCGCTTCCGTGTAACGCGGCGGCGGCTCGGTGAAATGCTGTTCGGGCGTGATCGTGTTCAGCTTCAGGTTCTCGCCTTTTTCGACGAGGGGCAGGCTACGCTCTGCTTCGTCATCGTCTTCGGCCTTCTCGTCGCGGCCTTCCTGGTAAATCTTGAGGAAGCCGTCAAACTTCTGCACCGAGCCGGTTGCGCGGAAGATGAATCGTCCGGCCTGAATGTCGATCGTTGTTTGATCGAACACGGCAGGCATCATCTGCGACGCGACAAACCGCTGCCAGATCAAGCGATAGAGTTTCAGCTCTTCGGGTTTGAGATAGTTCGCGAGGGAGTCAGGCGTACGGGCGACTTCGCTCGGGCGAATCGCTTCGTGCGCGTCCTGCGCGTCTTTCTTCGAGCGATAGTGGACCGCCTTCTCCGGTAGGTAATTACCGCCGTATTGCCTGTTGATGTAATCGCGAACTTCGCCGAGCGCCGTATCCGAAACGCGCGTCGAGTCAGTTCGCATGTAAGTGATCAGACCAACAGAGCCTTCGTCACCGAGCTCGACGCCTTCATAAAGCTTCTGCGCGAGCATCATCGTCTTCTTCACTGCGAAGCCGAGCTTGCGCGAAGCTTCCTGTTGCAGTTTTGAAGTGATGAACGGCGGAACCGGATTGCGCTTCCGCTCCTTCGTCGTGACGTCTGTTACAACGAACTGCTGTTGCTGCGCTTCGGCGACGATCTCATCGGCCTTCGTCTGATCATTGATGATGATCTCGTTCTTCTTGAGATCCTGATCGAAGCCGCTGGTTTTGACGGTCTGCTCATCGATCTTGAACAGTCGTGAATCGAACGCGGGCGGCAGTTTCGAGCTCAGATTCGCGGCGATGGTCCAATACTCAGTCGTCTTAAACTGCTCGATCTCTCGCTCTCGCTCGACAACCATTCTGAGCGCGACTGACTGCACACGACCGGCGCTCAATCGTCCACCAATCGTGCGACACAGCAACGGCGATACTTTGTAACCAACTAAACGATCGAGCACGCGACGCGCCTGTTGCGCATCGACGAGGTTCTCATCGATCTGGCGTGGATTATCGAAAGCCTCATTGACTGCGCGCTTCGTGATCTCATTGAACATCACGCGAAACGCGGGCTTGGCTGGTCGTTTCGGAACGATCTCCTCTTTGAGGTGCTGGCAGATTGCTTCGCCTTCACGATCCGGGTCAGCGGCGAGATAGATTGCTTCAGCTTCTTTCGCGGCTTTCTTCAGCTCGGCAACGATCCTCTTGTTGTTACGCTTCTTCGAATCGGGAATCAGCTCGTAAGTGGGTTCGAAATTGTGTTCGACATCGACTCCGAGACCTTTGGAAGGCAGATCTTTAATATGGCCTATCGAGGCCTTGACCAGATAGTCCTTTCCTAAATACTTGTTTATGGTTTTCGCCTTTGCAGGCGACTCAACTATTACTAAATTTTTTGCCATCTCTAATTTTGCATTTTCTTCTCTGTGCAATCTCTGCGTTCTCTGTGTCTCTGTGGTTGTGTTCTTTAAGCATTCATTAACCACAGAGACACAGAGAACACAGAGGCTGCACAGAGAAATCCAATACCTACAGTCGTCTCACAAAACATCTACCGGGCAGCGCTCTTACCAACTCTCGAATTTCCAGAGAGAGCAGCGCCGCCGTCAGCTCCGAAATTGGGAGCTTGCTCTCATCAAAAAGCCAATCAACGTGTGCTGGACTGTCCGGCGTCAATAACTTAAAAACGCACGTCTCCGCGGGCGAAAGGCCTTCGGGAACGAACGCCAGTCGATCAGCGACCAGGTTCTTCCGTTCACTAAAAGGCGGCGGCAAAAGCGATGCGGCGACCGGCTGCGGCAGCTCACTGGCGATGTCCTGCCACTGCTGGACGAGCTTCGCACCGGCGCCTTTTATCAGATAGTTCGTGCCGAATGAGTTTCGAGAAGTTATATTTCCGGGCACAGCAAAAACTTCTCGATTCTGCTCCATCGCCAGCCGCGCGGTTATCAAAGATCCCGAATTTTCCGCCGCTTCCACGACCACGACCCCAAGACTCAGTCCGCTAATGATGCGGTTCCGGTACGGAAAGTTTTCCGAGACCGGTGGCGTGCCCAATGGGAACTGGCTGACGAGGGCGCCGCCGCGGTCGAGTATCTCAGCCGTTAACTTCTTGTGTTCGCGAGGATAAACCTCGTCGATCCCGGTGCCGAGAACGGCGACTGTGCGGCCATTTGCCTCCAGCGCGCCTCGATGCGCAGCAGCGTCGATGCCACGCGCAAAGCCCGAAACGACGGTCACACCCCGCTCGGCCAGGTCGCGCGCCAGCATGTTTGCCGCGTTCTGGCCGTAGGTAGAACACCTTCTTGACCCTACCACACCGATACAGGGACGGTCCAAGCAATCTGACCATGCGCCTTTAACATAAAGAACAATAGGCGGGTCGTAGATTTCCCGTAAGGATGAGGGATAAACCCCGTCGTCTAATAAAAGAATGTCGCCGCCAAGTTGCTTTACGGCAGTTATCTCGGCTTCAGCACGAAGGAGCAAGTCGCGGGCGATGATGGTATCGACGGCCTCCGGCGGCAGTCGCAACTGCTCCAATTCGGCTCTTGTTGCTTTATAGACTGCCTCGGCAGAACCGAAACGCTCGAGGAGTTTGGCAGCGGCGCGAGGACCGATGCCGGGTGTCATATTCAGCTCAACCCAATCTCTGATCATGTGAGGAAATTCCTTGTAAAAGAACAATTTAGTCTGGCGGAGGCGTGTAGGAATCGAACCTACCCAAGCCCGCTCTCACGGGCTCACTAACGGTTTTGAAGACCGCGCCGTTCACCAGAACAGATTCGCCTCCAGGATGCCTGGAAGCACCAAACCCTACGAGCAGTCGGGCAAAACTGTCAAGCTTCATCCACAGATTACGCCGATTTTCTGTGGAATCTGTGAAATCTGTGGATGACGTTTGACCTAAACCACGGTCTCGCCTAAAATCCGAACGAACGTTCGAACCGAGAATCTTACAATCATGTCAAATCCTGAAATCCTGTTCCAAACTGCGCCTGAGCAATACAAACACTGGAGGCTGGAGATCGCCGGACCCGTCGCTACGCTTTCCATGGACGTCCAGGAAGACGAGACGCTCGCCGATGGCTACAAGCTCAAGCTCAACTCGTACGACCTTGGCGTAGATATCGAGCTTGCCGACGCCGTCCAGCGCATCCGTTTCGAGCATCCGGATGTGCGCGTCGTTGTCGTCACGAGCCTCAAGCCGCGGATCTTCTGCGCGGGCGCGAATATCTACATGCTCGGCTCGTCGTCGCACGCATTCAAGGTCAACTTTTGTAAGTTCACTAACGAGACGCGCTGCGCGATTGAAGACGACTCAAGCCATTCCGGCCGACGCTACATCGCCGCATTGAACGGCACTGCCTCGGGCGGTGGCTATGAGCTCGCAATTGCCTGCGACGAGATCTATCTCGTTGAGGACGGCAATTCCGCTGTCTCGCTTCCCGAAGTTCCCCTCCTTGGCGTGTTACCGGGCACAGGTGGACTCACGCGTCTCGTCGATAAAAGAAAAGTGCGACGAGATCGAGCGGATGTGTTCTCGACGCTCGCAGAGGGACTGAAAGGAAAACGCGCGAAGGAGTGGGGACTGATCGACGGCTACTTTCCGACGAGCAAGTTTCAGGAGTCGATCGATGCGCGCGTCAAGCAGTTAGTCAACGACTCCGCACCGGCTCAAGGAATCAAGCTACCACCGCTCGAGTTTGAAACAACCGAAGACTCGCGAAACTATAAATACGTCAAACTCAAACTACATCGCGATCAGCGCTACGCCGATCTAACTGTTCACGCACCCGAAGGTCCGCAGCCTACGACCGCCGAGGAGATTCAGGAGCTCGGCGCTGCTTACTGGCCGCTGCAAGTATACCGCGAGCTCGACAATGCACTCCTGCACCTGCGCGTGAATGAACCGCTGATCGGTCTCGTTTGCCTGCGCACGCAAGGCAATGCTGAAACCGTCCTGGCCATCGATCAAACTCTTGCGGCGAATAAAGATCACTGGCTGGTGCGCGAAATCGTTCTGAATATGGCGCGTGTGCTTCGTCGTCTCGATCTCACGGCGAAGAGTTTCTTTGCGATCGTCGAGCCGGGAAGTTGTTTCGCCGGCAACCTGCTCGAGCTACTGCTCGCTGCCGATCGCAGTTACATGCTCATGGACTCGGATGCATCGCTAGCAGTCTCTGAGTTGAATCAGGGCGCGTTTCTGATGAGCAACGGTTTGACGCGCATGCAGTCCCGCTTTCTCGCCGAGCCCGAAATGCTCGACGAAGTGTTTGGCGACAAGAAAATTTTCGACACCGAGGAAGCGGAAGAGCTCGGCCTCATCACCTTCGCGCCCGACGATCTCGACTGGGAAGACGAGATCCGCGTGGCGATCGAAGAGCGCACCTCTCTGTCACCCGACGCACTGACCGGCATGGAAGCATCGCTTCGTTTCGCCGGCCCGGAAACAATGGATACAAAAATTTACGGCCGCCTGACCGCGTGGCAAAACTGGATCTTCCAGCGCCCCAACGCCGTTGGACCAGAAGGTGCGCTAACCAACTACGGCAAACCAACACAAGCGCACTTCGACTACAAAAGGACTTAAAGCAATCCACAGATTACACAGAAAAATTTCTGCGTAATCTGCGTAATCTGTGGATGAGATATAGTTTATGAACTTATACGATCGCATTCCTAACAACGTTAATCTCTCTGAGGATAAAAAACTCCAGCGCGCGCTCGAGAAGTGGCTGCCAAACTATCTCGACTGGTGGCGTGAGATGGGGCCTGAGGGATTTCAGGAAAAAGATGTGTGGCTGAGGACGGCCGTCGACGTCGGCTCCGAAGGCTGGGCCCACTTCGATTACGTGAAGATGCCGGATTATCGCTGGGGCATCTTCCTCGAGCCACCGCAGCCGGATGCGAAAGTCGGTTTCGGCGACAACTACGGTCGCCCTGCTTACCAGGAAGTTCCCGGCGAGTTTCGCAATGCGCTGCGTCGCATCATCGTCACGCAGGGCGACACCGAGCCCGCGTCAGTCGAGCAACAGCGACAACTCGGCAAGACGTGCCCATCTCTTTACGACCTGCGCAATCTATTTCAAGTGAACGTCGAAGAAGGTCGACACCTGTGGGCCATGGTCTATCTGCTGCACGGTTACTTCGGTCGCGATGGTCGTGATGAAGCCGACGAGCTACTCGAGCGACGCAGCGGCAATCCTGACAAGCCGCGCATCCTCGAAGCGTTCAATCAACCATGCGATGACTGGCTCAACTTCTTCGCCTTCACGATGTTCACCGATCGCGACGGCAAGTACCAGCTTTCAGCGCTCGCCGAATCGGGCTTCGAGCCGCTCGCGCGCACGTGTCAGTTCATGCTGACTGAAGAAGCGCATCACATGTTTGTCGGCGACACGGGTCTGGGCCGCGTCTGCCGTCGCACCGCGCAACTGATGAAGGAAGGCGATGTGCGCGAGCTCGGCGGCATTCCGCTCGAGATCATTCAGAAGTACATCAATTTCTGGTTCAGCTACTCGCTCGATCTCTTCGGCGGCGAGATCAGCTCAAACTCCGCTGACTTCTTCGCGGCGGGATTGAAGGGTCGTTACAAAGAGCGTGATCAATACACCGATCACTCCGCGACAAACGAGAACTTCACGATGACGATTGTTGAAGATGGTCAATTGAAAACGCGTGAAGTGCCGTTGCGCAATGCCTTGAATGAGGTGTTGCGCGGTGAGTATGTAAAAGACTGCGAGAAAGGCCTCGCGCGTTGGAACAAAGTGCTGACGGAAGAAGGCGCGATTGAGCGTTTGTATTTGCCGCATCCGCGCTTCCACCGTCACGTGGGTGAATTTGCAGGCCACACGTTTGATCTTAAGGGAAACCTGATCTCGCGTGAAGAGTTCGAACAAAAGAAATCAGAATGGCTACCGACGATCGAAGATCGCGAATACGTGCGCAGCCTTATGCATCCCGTATTCGAGGTCGGCAAAATCGCAAACTGGATCGCGCCACCCGCAGCCGGAATCAAAGGCAAGCCATTTGATTACGAATACGTGAAGCTCTAAAGAAGTTTAGCCACAGATTACACGGATTACACAGATAAGAAATAATCCGTGTTTATCTGTGAAATCTGTGGCTAAAAACGCTTTTATTGCATGTCTCGTTACGATCAAAAACACGAATTCATCCTGCGTACGGCGGCGCGCATCTTTGCCGAGAAGAGTTATCACTCCACCTCGATGCGCGACATCTCGCGCGCAACGAACGTGAGCCTCGCGGGCCTGTATCACTACTGCAAGTCGAAAGAAGAGCTACTGTTTTTGATCCAGGACAACTGTTTTGGTCGTGTGCTTGAACGATTAGAACAGCGGCTCGAAGGCGTTACAGATCCGATCACAAAGCTCGGCATCTTCATCGAGAACCACCTCTCATTCTTCGCCGCGAACATGTCGGAGATGAAAGTGCTCTCGCATGAAGCCGAGTCGCTTGGCGGTGAGTTGTACAATCACGTCTCGACTCGCAAAGACAAATACACCCAACTGGCCCGGCAGATCCTGCGCGAGGTCCAGGAGACGCAGCAAAGCCAGGAGCCGATCGACTTGACGGTGGCGACCTACGCGCTGTTTGGGATGATGAATTGGATCTATAACTGGTACGATCCGCACGGCAAATTAAAAGTGTCGGATCTCGCAAGCAATGTGATGAAATTGTTTCTGAACGGGTTTGTGCCGAATGGTATGTGTAGCAGTCTGGCGCTACCGTCGGAAAGCCCGAGCGTTTGGAGCCACGGATAACACGGATGATAAAACTCGATTATGAAGTGAAGGATTCGGTTGCGATCATCACACTCAACGATCCACCGGCGAATACGTACAGCTACGAGATGATGCAGATGCTCGATCGCGCGATTCTCGATGCGCGCATGGACGACGCAGCTCAGGTAATCGTGATCACAGGTAAAGGCGAGAAGTTTTTCTGCGCCGGCGCTGACATCCAGATGCTTGCGAGTGTCACGCCGGCTTATAAATACTATTTCTGTCTTCACGCCAACGAGACGCTCAATCGTTTGGAGCAAACGCCGAAGCTCGTGATCGCCGCGATCAATGGTCACTGCGTTGGCGGTGGCCTCGAAGTCGCGATGGCGGCTGACATTCGCATCGCGCGCAAAGGCGCAGGCAAAATGGGATTGCCCGAAGTCTCGCTCGGCGTGCTTCCGGGAACGGGTGGCACGCAGCGTCTCGTGCGCCTCATCGGCAAGTCGCAAGCGATCGAGATGATGGCTACGGGTCAGTTGTTCGACTTCGAGCGTGGTCTCGCACTCGGCATTGTGAATCAGATCTTCGAAGCAGAGACACTTGAACGTTTCGCAGAGATGGTCCAGGATTACGCGCGCCAGTTCACGACTCCAAACAAAGCAGCGCACGCGGTTGGTCGCATCAAGCGCGCCGTGCAAACCGGTTCCGAGATCTCATTCGAGTCTGCTCTCGCACTCGAACGTGAGCTACAGCAACAGCTCTTCCAATCTGAAGACGCGAAGGAAGGCTTAGACGCTTACGTGAACAAGCGCAAGCCTGAATTCAAGGGACGCTAGCATGTACGAGCACATTCAAACCGCAGAGACTGAAGGCATTCTGACGATCACATTGAATCGTCCGGACCGTCTGAATGCTTTCGTTGGTCACATGCGTCGCGATCTCGCGGAGGCGCTCGAGCACGCCGGCAGCGATCGCGGTGTTCGCGTCGTGATCATTACGGGCGCGGGTCGTGGGTTTTGTGCGGGCGGCGATATCGCGTTCATGGCTGAGTTGATGCAGCGTCGCGATGCCGAAGAGTTCTCGCGCATACTCGGTGCGGGAAGACGGGTGATTTTGGCAATCAGACAGATGACGAAGCCGGTGATTGCGGCAATCAATGGTCCAGCGTCGGGCGCAGGCTGCAATCTCGCGCTGGCGTGCGACCTGCGTATCGCTTCGACGGCGGCCACGTTCAGTCAGTCGTTCGCGAAAGTCGGGCTTCATCCTGATTGGGGTGGAACATATTTTCTGCCGCGCCTCGTGACACCGAATAAAGCGTGTGAGATGTTCTTTCTCGGTGAGTCGATCGATGCGGCGGAAGCTGCGCGACTCGGGATCGTCAATCAGGTGGTCGCGCCGGAAGAGCTGGAGAGCACTGTGCTGCAACTCGCTGAGCGTTTGCGTGCAGCGCCGCCAATCGCGCTTGCGGCAGCGAAGCATGCGGTTTACATGAGCCAGGCGGCTGAGCTTGAAGAGATGCTACGCTACGAGACCGAAGCGCAGTTGCGTTGTTTCGAATCTGACGACGGTCACGAAGGCATCCACGCATTCCTGGAAAAACGCGAACCGCGGTTTACCGGACACTAATGGCTAAAACAGCTCTGATTACTGGCGGCGGCCGCGGCATTGGTCGCGCAATCGCACTCGCCTTCGCACGCGAGGGCATGCGCATCGTTGTGGCAGCCCGAACTGCGGAACAAGTCGAGCAAGTCGCTCATGAAATCGGTAACGGAGCGATCGCGCTTGTCTGCGACGTCGCTGATTCGGAAAGCGTCACGCAGATGTTTGAGCGCGTTGGCAACGTAGATATTCTCGTCAACAACGCCGGGGTGGCCGAGAGCGCCACCGTCGTCAACACCACTGACGAGCTCTGGCATAAACATCTCTCGATCAACCTCTCCGGCACGTTCTACTGCACGCGCGCTGCCCTGCCAGCGATGCTCAAAAAAGGCTGGGGACGCATAATCAACATCGCCTCCATCGCAGGAAAAACCGGCGCGCCTTACATCGCCGCCTACTCAGCGTCAAAGCACGGTGTTCTTGGTCTGACGCGATCGATCGCGCTCGAAGTCGCCACCACAGGAATCACCGTGAACGCGATCTGTCCCGGTTATGTTGATACTGACATGGTCTCGCGCGGCGTCGAACGCATCACCTCGCGCACCGGACGCACGGCTGAAGAAGCTCTGGACACGCTCAGGAAAATGAGCCCGCAAAACCGGCTTGTAACTGTCGAAGAAGTCGCGGCCGTGGCGTTGTTGCTTGCGTCAGAAGAAGGACGCGGGATTACTGGTCAAGGCATCAACATCGATGGTGGGACGGTCTTGTAAGAATAGAACAAGTCAGGAAGAGGGGCTTGCCCCCGCTCGTTCAATCCAAGTAACGGCGGGGGCAAGCCCCTCTTCCTGACTTGTTCTATTCCTTAATGAGTTAATTCATATACCAACCGGATCGGCAAGCCCATGATATTGAAGTAGTCTCCCTCAATCTCTTCAATAAAGAGCGCGGCCTTTCCCTGGATCCCGTAAGCACCAGCTTTCCCGAACGGCTCGCGCGTCGCGATGTACCAATCGATTTCCCTCTCACTCATCTCTGCGAAACGCACGCGCGTCGTCTCATAAGCAACGCGAGTCTCACCACCGACTCTCACCACCGCGACACCAGTCAATACGTCATGCCACTTCGCATTCAGCAAAAGCAGCATTCGTCGGGCATCGGCATCATCAACCGGCTGGCCCAGGATCTGGTTTGCAACAACAACCGTCGTGTCTGCACCCAGCACGACGCCTTCAGATAATCGACTCGCCACCGCTTCCGCTTTCGAGCACGCGAGCCGTTGTACATACGCGGCCGGCTCCTCGTTGGACAACACCGTCTCATCGATACCCGCAACGATGATCTCATGCGGCCATCCGGCGCGCTCGAGTATCTCAGCACGCCGCGGACTGCCCGACGCCAGCACCAGTTTTTCACGAAGATGACTCATGGCTTGCAGCAGCAAAGTTTGCGTGTTTCAATCGCCGAGCGCAAGAGCATAAAACATGAATCAACTGATCAAATCGTTACCGCAAGTTCTTAAAGCTGCGGGCAACTCCGCCGAAGTCGCAGAAGCAGCGGCAATCGCGGCATGGAAACATGCTGCCGGTGACGGTTTGAAAGAGCACGCTGTTGCTTTGAAACTTGAAAACCGGACGTTGACCGTAGCGGTCGCCGATCCGATCTGGCAAAAGCAGCTAAACGCGATGCGTAGTCAACTCATTTTTCGCATAAACTCGATTCTGGGCCAGCCGCTCGTCAGCACATTCAACTTTGTGATCGATCCGAAACTAGCGAACTCCTCCGCGAAGCCGGTACACCAACCGGAAGCGCCGCTCGACAACGAAGTACCGCTTGAATTATGGTCAGCGGCCAACGCGATTCACGACAAAGAGCTGCGAAAAAATTTCCTGAAGACAGCCTTACACTCCTTAAAACGCAAGAAATAAAACAATGCCGATAACGCAATCAGATATCGAGAAGGTCGCGCAGCTAGCGCATCTTGAGCTCGGCGAGGAAGAGCTAAAAACCCTTGGCCCACAGATAGCGGAAATCGTCGCCTACGTCGAACAACTAAACGAGCTAGATACAACAGACGTCGAACCCGCCATCGGCGGCCTGACCCCCGAGAGCGAAAAAACCGAAACCTCACGCCCCGACGAAATCTTCGGCTCCCTGGGCCAAAAAATCGCTCTCGCCGAAGCCCCCGACCCCGCCGAGGGCCACTTCCGCGTTCCGAAGGTTTTGTAGTATAAAATCCAGACAAATAATCTTTTCGAAGGGCGTCCTCACATGAAACTTCCGCCACTTCAGCCACTGCACCACACAGCTCTGCTGAATCGGACCAAGTTAAATCTCTATGCTAGACTAACAACTGCTGAATTAGTGCACTCTCGCGCCAGGACAGCCGGGCTCACTCAAAGCTCGGAGCGATGGGACTATTCTCGACGGTCATCATAGAGTCGAAGTTCTACGCGAGCGCGGTATCGACGTAGATCAACTGCCTCGAGAGGTACTTGCAAAGACTGATTTATGATCGCAATTAAACCTGACGTTTATTGGATAGAAGGACCGGGGCGCGGCAAACTCGCGATCCTTGCTCGACCGCGGGGTGGCGACTGGTTAACAGATGAGGTCGAGGGATGGAAGACAGCCGGCGTAGACGTCGTTGTATCTGTGCTGACATCCGGCGAGGAGTCTGAGTTGGGTCTCACCAGTGAGGCTGAGATCGTAAAACGAGCCGGACTCACGTACATCAACTTTCCAATCGCAGACTACAGTGTGCCGCCCTCGAAAATTCCGATACAGCAACTCGCTGCTGAATTAAACGATCAGTTGTCTCGTGGAGCGCGCATCGGTGTTCACTGTCGCCAGGGCATCGGGCGTTCATCGCTGGTTGCTGCTTGCGTACTGGTGACTTCAGGTGAATCTCCGCAAAGCGCGTTTGAGCATATCGAACGAGCGCGCGGAAGATCTGTTCCCGATACGGCTGAACAGAAAGATTGGGTAATATCCTGCGCCCGTGATTTGGTAACGGATTAGAAATCAATGTCGCGTCAAACTGTTGAATTCTCAATCACAGCCGGTGAAAGGCTGAATGAAACCCTCAACGCTTTTCTGCAGATCGATCGTGAGGGGGCGTTGCAGCGCGCTGAGGAACTCGAGCGGAGCGGGAATAGTGGGCCACTCGCCGGTATTCCCATCGCGGTCAAAGACAATATCTGCGTTAAAGGTATGCAGGCTTCGTGTGGGTCGAAGATTCTCGGTGATTACCATCCGCCTTACAACGCCACCGTGATCGAGCGTCTCACTACTGCCGGCGCCGTAGTGATCGGCAAAACTAACTGCGATGAGTTTGCGATGGGCTCGTCGAATGAAAACTCGGCTTTCGGTCCGGTGCGGAATCCGTGGGACACAATGCGTGTTTCGGGCGGGTCGTCGGGTGGCTCTGCAACGGCTGTCGCCGCCGGCATCGTTCCGGTTGCGCTCGGCTCAGACACCGGTGGATCTGTTAGACAACCAGCATCGTTGTGCGGTGTCATCGGAATGAAACCGACTTACGGTCGCAACTCGCGCTACGGTCTCGTCGCATTCGCCTCCTCTTTGGACCAGGTCGGGGTTTTCGCGCGCGAAGTTGAAGACGTGGCGCGCGTGCTCGGCGTGATTGCCGGACGCGATCCACAGGACGCAACAACCGCTGACGTTCCAGTGCCCGATTACACTGCTTCGCTAACCGGCGATCTGAATGGCGCGCGCATCGGTTTTCCGCGTGCACTATTCGGCAAGGGGCTCGACGATGAAGTGAAAAGTTCTGTCGAGAGTGTCGTTGACGTCTATCGCGATCTCGGCGCGGAGATTGTCGATGTCGAGCTGCCGAACGCCGGTTACGCGATCGCCGTCTACTACATCATCGCCACTGCCGAAGCCTCTTCGAATCTCGCGCGTTTTGATGGTGTGCGTTACGGATTTCGCGCTGAGGACGCGCCGGAGCTGCGGCAGATGTATCGCAAAACGCGCGCGGAAGGTTTTGGGCCGGAAGTTAAGCGTCGCATCATGCTCGGCACGTACGTCCTCTCCGCCGGTTATTACGACGCTTACTATCGCAAAGCACAACAAGTGCGGACACTGATCAAGAACGACTTTCTCAAGGCGTTCGCGAGTTGTGATGCGATCATCACGCCCACCGCGCCGACGCCCGCGTTTGCGATCGGTGAGAAGACGGACGATCCGCTTGCGATGTATCTCAATGATATTTATACGGTGACTGCAAACCTGGCTGGGATTCCGGGAATTAGTGTCCCGTGTGGGCTTTCATCTGAACGACTGCCGATCGGTTTTCAGTTGCTTGGGCCATACTGGTCTGAAGAGATGATTCTGAAACTCGCCCATGGATACGAAAAGGTCAGACCGTTCAACGAGCGACCGCCAATCAGCGCCTCTTAACCACGGATTACACGGATTTAAAATCCGATTTTTAAATCCGTGTTATCCGTGGTTAACTTTCGTCTTCGTCTCTCGCTTTTATCTGGAATTAGATCGCCCGTGAATAATTCGACGACGCCCTTGGCGGTGCCGATGACGGGCGTGACGTCGAGGCCCACGTGAAAGACGCCCGGGATCAGCCCCTTCCTCTTGATCTCGTAGCCCGCCAGCCCAAAGGCAAAAACCGACCCGACAATCGGAATGGGTTTGATGAGGCGCTTCGCGACGCCCCAGCCACCGGCCCTGATAATTCTGCGTTTGAGAGTGCTCATCCTTAACCCCTAAACGTGATAGCATGCCTTTCGATGCGACTCAAGCTGTTTTGGCTGGCCTGCGCAATTATCGCAATTGCGTTGCTACTTTCCTGTCGTCCCGGCTCCGGTAACACGAGCCGTCTCCTGATCTACACGCCGCACGGCCAGGATCTACTGAAAGACTTCGTCACCCGCTACAAGCAACAACACCCGCAAGTCGATATTCAATTTCTCGACATGGGTTCGCGACAGATTCTCGAGCGCGTGCGTGTCGAGAAAAATCGCCCGCAGGCTGACTTGTGGTGGGGCGCGTCGCACACGACTTTCCAAACGGCCGCGGACGAGAATTTGTTGCTCGAGTTTCGACCGACATGGGCCGACAAAGTTCCTGCTTCAGCACGCGACGCGAGCGATCGCTGGTACGGCACTTACGAAACGCCGCAGGTGATCGCATATAACAGCGAAGCCGTCACTGAAGCAGAAGCGCCACACGACTGGGACGACCTGCTCGATCCGAAGTGGCATGACAAAGTTTTGATTCGCAATCCCAATCCGTCTGACACGATGCGCGCGATCTTCGGCGCGATGATCTGGCGGTTTTACAAAGACACCGGCTCGCCCGATAAAGGTTACGAGTGGCTGCGCAAGCTCGATGCGAACGTACACGAATACACTGCTGACGGAACGCTCCTGATGCAGAAAATCGCGCGCCGCGAAGGACTCGTCACGATGTGGGACATGCCCGACGTTCGTCTTCACAAAGAGCAGAAGAATTTTCCGGTGGGTTACAAGATACCGGCGAGTGGTACGCCGTTAATCATCGACGGCATCGCGCTCGTTCGTGGTGGTCCAAACACGGAAGAGGCGAAACGGTTTTATGAGTTTGTGACGACGCCTGAGAGTCTGACGTACGCGGCGCAGAAGTATTATCGCATTCCGGTGCGCACCGATATCGATCGCGCACAGCTACCGGCGTGGATGAACGAGAAGTTCACAGTCATGCCACTCGATTGGGACCTCTTGCGCAAGAACGGCAGCGATTGGTTAAGATACTGGGACACTGAGATCAGAAAACACTAAAAACCCATCCACAGATTACACAGATTTTTCTGCGTAATCTGGGTAATCTGTGGACGGTTTTAAAGATGCCTTTACTCTCGCTCAAGAACATCTCCCGGACGTTCGGTACGACACGCGCTGTTGCCGGCGTCTCGCTCGACGTCAACCAGGGCGAATTCTTCGGTCTGCTTGGTCCATCGGGCTGCGGCAAGACGACGACGCTGCGCATGATCGCGGGCCTCGAGAAACCCGATTCCGGCTCAATTCTCTTTCAAGACAAAGACATTACGAACCTGCCACCCGAGCGGCGCGGCTTCGGCATGGTCTTTCAAAACTACGCGCTCTTCCCTCACCTCAACGTCTTCGAGAACGTCGCCTTCGGCCTGCGCGCACGTCACAAGAGCAAAGAGGAGATGAACGAGCGCGTGAACAGCGCCCTCGAGCTGGTCCAACTGCCGAACTACGGCAAGCGCGCCATCGACCAGCTTTCAGGTGGACAACAACAACGCGTCGCCATCGCGCGCGCGATCGCGATCGAGCCCGCACTGCTGTTATTTGACGAGCCACTCTCAAACCTCGACGTTTCGCTTCGCGAAGAGACGCGCCGCGAGCTGCGCGAGCTCGTAACGCGTCTCGGGCTGACGGCTGTTTACGTCACGCACGATCAGGAAGAAGCATTCGCACTCTGCGATCGCATCAGCGTGATGGTCGGCGGAAAACTCATGCAGACTGGACGGCCACGCGAGCTTTACGAGCAGCCGTCGGAAATCTCAGTCGCGAGTTTTCTCGGCCGGAACAACCTGATCAAGGCGATGCGACTGAGCTCGAGCAATACGAGTAGCGGTGAGTTCAAGACGCTCGAAGGCGAACACACACTGCATCTGGCCATCAAGCACGAAGATCTCGCGCCGCTGAACAAGCCCGTCTATCTCGCGATCCGCCCGGAGCACGTCGAGCTCAGCACAAACAACAGTAGCGCCGTGAATTCACTGCATGGAAACATTCGAGAGATCGTTTTTGGTGGTGCGACGTCAACCGTGCGCGTCGACGCCAACGGCTTGCTAATCGAAGCCCTCGTATTAAGAACCGACGGTCTTGAACTGGACCAGCCATGCAACGTGATCCTCTCCCCGGATCATTTGACCTTTATAAAAAACTAGCTACGGATTGACACGGATGAACACGGCTCAAGCAAAAAAAAGAAACCGTGTTAATCCGTGGAGATCCGTGGCTTTATTATTAGTCACGGCGATCGTGCTTCTGTATGGCGTGATTTACCCAAACCTCTCCGTCGCCGTCAGCTCATTTCAACGCAACGGATCCTGGACGCTCTCCAACTACACCGAAATACTCTCGCAGCGTATCGTCCTCGAAGCGATTGTCAGCAGTCTCGGTTTGTCAGTCGCAACGGTTCTGTGCTGCGCCCTTGTCGGTGTGCCGCTCGCCTTTCTATTCGAACGCTACACATTCCCTGGTCGACGAATCTTTGCCGCATTCGCCGCGCTTCCACTTGTTCTGCCACCACTCGTCGGCACCGTCGCGTTCATATATCTCGTCGGCGAGTCGGGCATACTCGCGCACGGAATCCAGAACCTGCTCGGATTACAAAATCCGCCGTGGCGATTACGAGGCTGGTCCGCACTCATCCTGTTTCACACTTACACGATGTACCCATTTTTCTACGTGCTCACGGGCGCGGGACTGCGCCGCATCGACGCGAGTCTCGCCGAAGCAGCACGCAGTCTAGGTGCGTCAAAGATGACGGTGCTCAGGCGCGTTTTGTTACCACAACTAACACCATCGCTACTCGCCGCGGCACTACTCACATTCATGACCTCAATGGCGTCGTTCAGCGCGCCACTCTTGTTTGGCGGCGACGTGCGCGTACTTACACTCGAGATCTTTACGGCGCGCCAACGGGGCGACTTCGTCATCGCAATCACCGAAACAGTCATACTCGCCGTCATCTCGCTCGGCGCGTTATTCTTCTTTCAACGCTACGAAGGAACACGACGATTCGCAGCCGCAGCGATGAAAGGCGCGCCACGTCGACGCGCAAGCATCGAGAGCGGACCGGCGCGCGTGCTCGCCACGATACTCGCAATCGTCTTCGCAATTGTGCTGGTGTTGCCGGTGGCGACGTTGTTCCTCGTGAGTTTCGCGCGCGAAGGATCGTGGACGACGCAGACGATACCTTCGGCTTATTCATTCGCTAACTACCAAAGACTCTTCGCCGATCCATGGGCTTCGGAAGTCTTCTTCAACAGCGTCACGATGTCGGCGATCGCGGCAGTGGCGGCGTTGTTGTGGAGCTTCGCTGTGGTTACGTTGCTGCGACGAGGAAGGAACGAGCAAAAGTTTTTTGGTGAGGGATGGCGGCGGCTGTTGTCACTGCTGGTGCTTGTGCCGTGGGCGTTGCCGGGAACGGTCGTCGCGGTTTCGGTGGCGGAAGCGTACGGCGGACCGAGTCTTTTGCTCGGGTCGTTCGTCCTCGTTGGCACGTTCTGGATCCTGCCGGTGGTTTATTTCCTGCGGTTCATGCCCCTCGTGGTGCGTGCGCTTCAGGCCAGCATGGAACAAGTCGATCCCACTCTCGAAGAAGCGGCCGGCTCGCTCGGCGCGCGTGCGTGGCAGCGGTTCATGCGCGTGACTTTGCCCCTCGTGTGGCCTGGCGCAGTCGCGGGGACACTGCTGGCATTTGTGATCGCGTTAGGCGAATATGTGGCTTCAGTGCTCGTGTTTGTTCCGTCGAATCGACCGATCTCGATCGCGATTGCTTCTGAGTTACGAGACTTCAATCTCGGCGCAGCGGCGGCGTACGGAGTGGTGTTGATCGTAATCATCTCGATCAGCATGATCGTAGCCGGACGTCTGGAACGGCTCAGGGGCTAAATAGAAGGTCTCACGCAAAGACGCAAAGGGCGCAAAGACGCAAAGGGAAAACCGAGGATGAATCCGTTCAAAAATCCGCGTAATCTGTGGTTGGTTTTTGTCTTAGCACTGCTGGTGATTGTTCCACCAGTGCGTTCGCAGCCTGACAAGGCAGAGCTGCACCAGGCGCTGCTCGATCTCACGAGCCCCTGGACGGTCATGTGTGTGGCCGCGCATCCTGACGACGAAGACGGCACCACGCTCACGATTCTGCGCCGCAAGTATGGAATGCACACGGTCTCGCTGTTCTCGACCTTCGGCGAGGGCGGCCAGAACGCAGTTGGTCCCGAGCTGTACGAAGACCTCGGCGTGATTCGCGCTCGCGAGACGATGGCTGCGGCCGAAGTGCAAGGCTCGGAGCCGCACTTTCTCGGCTTTCGCGATTTTGGTTTTTCGAAGTCTGCTGAAGAAGCGTTTCGCGCGTGGGGCGAGAGGGAAATACTGCGACGCATGGTGTTGCAGATTCGACTGCTGCGTCCCGACGTCATCATCACCAATCACGACACGACGAGCGGACACGGTCATCACCAGGCGACCGGTCGCACGGTCATAGCCGCAGTCGACGCGGCCGCCGATCCGCAACAGTTTCCGGAACAGCTCGCGCAGGCCGGTCCGTGGCAAGTGCAGAGACTCTTCGTACGTCTTCGCGGCGAACCCGCTGCAGGCGGACAAGTCGTCACACTCGATCCAAACGAAACGGATCCGGTGCGCGGTACGACCTATGCGCAACAAGCACTCGACGGATTACACAAACACGCGACGCAGGGGCCTTGGCCGAAGACGGTACCGGCAGGCGGCGCAAGACCGATCCGCTACAACCTCGTCAAACAAGCTCCGAACTCACCTGCGCTTCCCGCAAACGCGAAGACACCGATCGACGGTTTAGTCTTGCCGGAAGCAGAGGCTTCGAAACTTATCGCACCGACGATCGAAAGCAAACCGCTAACGGAGCTCGTCGATCGACGTCTAGAGGTGCTCGTCGCGCTGCTCAACGCAAAACGACGCGGCGCGTTCACAGCGCCAAAAGAAGTGGTTGCAACTGATCCGCATCGTTTTAGTCTGATGTCGTCGCGTCTTGATGATGCAATAGCGGCAGCGGCTGGTGCGTCAGTGGTTTTGAATCCCGAAGATGCGGTGCTCGTGCCCGGTTACGATGCTCGGCTCGCGGCAGTCGTCACGAATGGCGGCGTTGCTGAAATTCAGATCAAGCAGTTGAAGTTTACCGGGCTCGGCGGGAACAAAAATCTCCAGGCCGCCGAGAAGATGCTGCCCGGCACCGACACATCGGCTGAAATCAAAACCGGGGTGCCGAAGAACACGAATTTGAGCGTGCCTTCGGCTGAGCATCTTTACGACGGACGGTTGTTTGGCGAGCCTTTGAAAGTAGAAGCTGAGCTGTCGATCGAAGGAGTGTCATTTCATATCGAGACAGACACGCGTAGAGAAGTTGCACCTGCTGTTGAAATCGTCAGCGTCGATCCGTCGCCGTACGTCACGTCGCCTGCGACTTCACAGAGGCCGCTCAATTTCAAAGTCACGCTGAAGAACCATCTGCCGACGGAGTTTCGTGGTCTGTTGCGCGTCAGGGGTCAGAGTTTGGAGACGGGTCGTGAAATCGATCTGAAACCAGGCCAGACTGAAACGTCAGATCTCGTGGTGCGCACGGCGCTGCCGACGGGACAGATTCAGGGATCGAGCGTCGCGATCACGGTGGACCAGCCGAATCCAAAAGACCCGATCGCGAAGCGTGATGTGCCGCTCGTCTATGCGGACGCGATCGTGGTGAGCGGAAGGAAAGTCGGTTACCTGCCGAGTTACGATCAAACTCTTGAACGATCGCTCGCGGCGTTGGGCGTCGATGCGAAGAAACTGACTGTCGACGACATCGCGAAGTCAGATCTTTCGGCATACAACACGATCATCATCGACAATCGTGGTTACCAGGCGCACCCGGATCTGGTTCCGGTCAACAATCGTCTGCTGAAGTTTGTCGGCGATGGCGGGACGCTGCTCGTCTTTTATCATCGCACGAACGAGTGGAACCCGAATGAGGCGCAAGGCCGGCCGCAGCTCGCGCCTTATCCGATCATCATCGACGACTCGCGCGTGACGGAAGAAGATGCGCCCGTGCTCTTCCTGCAGCCGCGACATCCACTGCTCAACTTTCCAAACAAGATCACGCAGAAGGATTTTGAGAACTGGGTTCAGGAGCGAGGACTGTATTTTCCGCGCGAGTGGGATCAGCAACACTACACCGCGATCCTCTCGACGAACGATAAAGGCGAGCAACCGTTAAAAGGCGGACTGCTGGTGGCGTCGTACGGACGCGGGAATTACATCTACACGAGTTATGTCTGGTATCGACAACTGCGGGCGGGACTGCCGGGTGGCTTCCGGATGTTCGCGAACTTGATTAGTTACGGGCGACCGAAGGAAGACTAGTCACAAATTACGCAGATTACGCAGATTCGTTAGCCAAAGAATCTGTGTAATCTGTGGATGGTTCGGCTTCCAGTTTTACGCGGGCGCGTTCGAGGAATGTCTTGATCATTTCACGGACGCGTTTTTGCATTTCGGCACTGATGCGTCCTTCGCCGACGAGAATTGCGAGACGGTGCAGCTCTCGCGCATGTTGGCGACGCAGCTCGACGTGCTGAACGATCTTGATCAGAACTTTGTGGCCGCGCTCTTCAAACACAGCGGCGTAGCGCAGGTAATTTTTCATTTCGGAGCGGGCGGGTGACCACTCGAGACGTTCCGGAGAATCCTCAGTTTTTTCCACCGCAAAAGCCGCATGGACCGCGCCAATCACCGGAACTTCCGCACGGACCATCCAGCGCATGATGCCTCCGGCTTCCTTGCGTATGCCTTCGATGCCGGGCATTAGATCCGCAAAATTACGGAGCTCGCCAAAGAATTCACGGGCGCGTTCCACCGTGGTCCGTAGTTCCATTTGATCTGCGTAAGAGGCCTTGATGCGAAACATTTATTCTCCGTTAACCGTTTCTCCGAGACGTTGATGCGCGCGAGCGGCGATTTGGTTTCCCAACAATCCCCTGAGGGCGCAGTTGCTAAGTTACACGAGGACTGTTTGGTAGTAAATATATATTATGAGTGTTAACAACAAATGTCTGAGATGCGACAAACCGGGGCTCAAAACGTGGGAGGAGCTGAGCGACGAGGAGCGCGAGGTGGTCAACCGGTTGCCCGCCTCGGCTGACTATACGATCGAGGAGCGGAAGCGCTCACATCGCTGGTGTACGCGCTGCTGGAACGAAACTTTAGCCGCGGCTGAACACGGATGAAATCCGCGGATTTTATCCGCGTTCATCTGTGGCCAAAATACGATTGTAGGCAGCACGCACTGAGTTCATTTGATCTGTTAGCGTTTCCTGCATTTCGGCGACTGACTCGAATCCAGCACGCAAAGCGACGTCTCTTGCCGTCGGGTGATTCGGATCGGGCAGGCGCGTCGAGCGACCGACAATCAGTCGTAGGTTGTGATCGATCGATCTCAACAGGCTATAGCCACTACTCAACACGACAAAGTCCTCTTCGCTCAACGATCCCTCTTCCCGCAACCGGTCGAGCGTGAACGCCGTCGAGCGATCGTCACCTTCATCCATCACCTCGTCTCTGAGCTGTAAATATCGCGACGCAAAATAAACATCCAGCATGCCGCCGGGACCGTACTTGATATCCGTACCGAGCTTCCGGCGCGCCGTGCCCTTCTCTTTTTCGAGCCGCTCACGGACGTACCGCGTCACCGCTTTCAGCTCTTTCGGATCGAGCTGCTCAGCGTTTGCGTGTATGCGATGACGGGCATGCGTCTCGATCATCTTGCCCATCTCCTGATCGCCGCCCACCGATCGTAGTTTGACATATGCGAGCCACTCCCATGGCGCGCTCTCCTGCTTCAAATAATCAAGAAAACCCTCTGAACTGGTGACGAGTGGTCCATTCTTGCCGTGTGGTCGCAAACGCATGTCGACACGATAGAGATAACCTTCGCGCGTGATGCTCGAAAGCGCGGCGATCATTAGCTCCACCAGTCGTGAATACGTTTCGTCCTGTGTTAACGATTTGATCGGCGAGGGCACGAGCGAGTCGTAAGTGATCAGGATGTCGAGATCGGAACCGTAGTCGACACCGCCGCTGCCGAGACGTCCTAAACCGTAAAACGCGACTCGTGGTCCACCGGCAAATGATCCATAACGACGCGCCATCTCGCGACGTGCGATCAGATATGCGACGTTCATACTCGCGGTCGCGAGATCGGTCTGTAGACGATTCGCTTCAAAAATTGATAGCTCGTTTGAGACGTCTAACGCGCCGATCTCGACGAGCAGCTCGGCCCACTGCAAACGAAACGCGGCCATCTCGGCGGGGAACGTGCGTTCGGCGTCGATTGCTGAGCGAAGGATGGCGCGGTAATCGCGACGGAGCGATGTCGCTGCGGGCAAGCCAAGGGATGTGATCAGCGTTGGGTTTGCAGCGATCATCTCGGCGAATGAGTCAGACGTGCCGCAGAGTTGGACCAGCTCGTCGAGATTTGCGTCTGTAATGACGAGATGATGATCGAGTTTTTCGAGAGAAGCCGTGATGCGCGAAAGCTGAAGCAGGGCGCGATGTGGGTTGAGTGATTGGCGCGCTAAAAAGATGAGGTGGTGCGCCAATGCGGTCGACCCGGCGCTACCGCGCTCGGTACTGTGCGATGCGAGGATGCGTGCGGCGGCGGTGGCGAGTGCGGCGTCTTTGTCGATCACGACTGGCGGAGTTTCGTCTTTTGTTTGAGATGTTTCCTCAACGTCGGAAAACAGGCGCTCGTAGGTGTTGCGCACGTTGGTGGTGTGCGTCTTTAACGCAGCAGCGAAGTCGGTTGCGTGTCCCATGCGGCGTGCGACGAGTGCCTGAGCTTCACCGCCCTCGGGAACCGTGTGCGTCTGTAACCCGTGCTCCATCTGTAAACGGTGTTCGAGGCAACGCAGGAAATAATAAGCATCTGACAACTCGCTGCGCTCGGGCTGTGTGATGAAACCGCGATCGGCGAGCCGCCCAAGACTTACGAGCGTGTGCGGCACGCGCAGCCAATCGTCGAGGCCGCCGTGGGCTAGCTGTAGCGCCTGCGCGATGAACTCAATCTCGCGAATTCCGCCGCGACCGAGTTTCACGTTGTAGCCGCTCTTCTTCTCGACCTGACGATCGATCTTCTGCTTCGCCAGACGAACACTTGCGAGTGCGCCACTAACAGAAACATCCGGACGAAATACTGCCGGCGTCACGGCTGCTTTGAATCGCGAAAACAGCTCGGCTGATCCGACTGCGGCGCGCGAGCGAATCAGCGTCTGGCGTTCCCAGTCCTGCGCGGTGTTCATGTAATAACGCACGGCTTCGTGCAACGAGCACGCGAGCGAGCCGTCGCGCCCGTGCGGTCGCAGACGCAGATCGACGCGATACGCCGCACCCTCGCCGCCCGATTGGCCCACGATGCGCGCGATCGTTTCCGAGAGCTTCACGAAGTATTCGCGATTACTAACTTCACCGCGCTCGCCCGTGCCTGCGGTCGTGCCGTCGTCTGAATAAAGGAAAACGAGATCGATATCGGAAGCGTAGTTGAGCTCCATCGAGCCGAGCTTGCCGAGTGCGATTACGCAGAACTCGGCAGTGGCGCTGCGACCGCGATCGTCAACACGACGCGGCAGACCGTAGCGATTGTCGAGATCCTGGCGTGCAAGACTCAGCGCGTAATCGAGAATCGCGTCGGCGAGGTTCGATAGCTCTTCCATCGTCTCGACGAGAGTTTGCGAGCGGCGAATGTCGTGCAGGTATGTGCGCAACAGCTCGCGACGACGAAAACGCGCAAGCAGGACTTGCGGGTTCAAAGAGGAGTTCATCAAAGCGAATCGCGCGAGTGCTTCTTTTAACTCGTCACGCGTTCTGACGCGCGGATCGGTTCGTTCACGCGCTAGCCATGGAAAATATTCGGGGTTCTGTTCGAGTGTCGTAGCAAGCAGCGGACTCCACGCAGCAAGCGCAAGCACGTCTGCCAGCAACGCGGGTTGTTTGAGGAGACTCTGATGAGCACGCGGCTGCTCTTTAGCAAGCCGCACGATGAAGGACGTCGCGCCATGCTGATCAGGCAGATCGCGGAGTAGAAATTCGAGATTGGCGTCAGCTTTGGGCACGCCGCCCATTCTACACAGATGAAATAGAACAAGTTAGAAGAATAGAACAAGTCAGGAAGAGGGGCTTGCCCCCGCCGTTGCTTGGATCCGACGAGCGGGGGGCAAGCCCCTCTTACTGACTTGTTCTATTCTGACTCGCTCTATTGCCTCAACTAAATATCGTAATACAGAGAGAACTCCAGCGGATGCGGGCGCATGCGCAATGGCGTGATCTCGCGATCGCGCTTGTATGTGATCCAGCGATCGATCAGTTGCGGGCTGAACACGTCGCCTTTCAACAGGAAGTCGTGGTCGGCTTCGAGCGCCTTGAGCGAATCGTCGAGCGATCCCGGCAAGGTCGGCACGTCCTTCAACTCTTCCGGTGAAAGATCATAGATGTCCTTCTCGAGCGGCTCACCCGGATCGATCCGGTTCTGAACACCGTCGAGTCCCGCCAACAGCATCGCCGAAAACGCGAGATACGCATTGCACGACGGATCCGGTGGACGAAACTCGAGTCGCTTCAACTTCGGATTCGTCGAGAACATCGGAATACGAATCGCCGCCGAGCGATTACGCGCCGAGTACGCGAGATTCACTGGAGCTTCAAAGCCGGGCACGAGACGTTTGTAGCTGTTCGTAGTCGGCGCCGCAAAAGCGACGATCGCCGCTGCGTGCTTCAACAAGCCACCGATGTAAAAACGCGCAGTATCCGAAAGTCCCGCATAACCATCGCCGGCAAAGAGCGGCTTCTCACTCTTCCACAACGACTGGTGACAGTGCATTCCCGAACCGTTATCGCCATACAGCGGCTTCGGCATAAATGTCGCGGTCTTTCCAAACTGGTGTGCAGTATTGCGAACTACATATTTGAATATCTGAAGATTGTCTGCCGTCCCCAACATTGTCGCATAGCGAAAATCGATTTCACATTGTCCGGCGGTAGCAACTTCGTGGTGATGACATTCGACAGTCACGCCACACTTGCCCAACGTCAGCGAGATCTCGGATCGCAAATCCGTCAACGAATCGGTCGGGGGAACCGGCACGTAACCTTCCTTCGGGCGAATGCGATAACCGTGATTTGTTCCGGCAAACTCATTTGCATCGCGGCCGCTGTTCCAGTGTGCTTCGTCTGAATCGAGCGTGAATCCGGCTGAGTGCGCGTCGTTATGAAACTTCACCTGGTCGAACACGAAAAACTCAGCTTCGGGACCGAAGTAAGCGGTGTCGGCGAGTCCGGTGAACTTCAGATAACTCTCGGCGCGCTGTGCAACCGAGCGTGGATCGAAGGCGTAACCTTCCTTCGTTATCGGATCGACGGCGCTGCCGATCAGACAGAGCGTTGGTTGTTCGGCGAAGGGATCCATCCAGAAGCGGGACGCGTCGGGCACGAGCAACATGTCTGACTCGTGAATGGCGGCCCAGCCACGAATCGAAGACGCATCGAAGCCGAAACCATCTTCGAATTGGTCTTCTCCGAGTTCAGCAATCGGGAAGGTCAGGTGTTGCCAGGAGCCGGGCAAATCCGTGAAGCGAACGGAAACGAATTTGGCGCCCTGGTCGGCAGCGTATTTCAAGACAGTCTTAGGGTTCATTTTCTCTCCTGAACAAAGATTAAGGGAGTGTTGGGGGTACTCTTCGCCCCTGTGCGGTAATTGGTGCGAAGTAATTTGGCGTGCTTAACGACTCTAGGAAAACAGTCGTACGGCATTGAAGGCGTCGCGTAAAAAACTGTGATTATAATCGCGGGCTGAACAATGTCAAGGCTCAGCCACGGATTTCACGGATGAACACAGGTCAGAATAAATACTCATATCTGTGTTCATCCGTGAAATCCGTGGCTAGTTTTCGCCTAAATCCGCAGTTTTGCAGATGTTACGAAACAAAAAAGTTATAGACCGCAACGGCCATTTTCTGTTACATTGCGCGACTAAAGCGTTCCACCCAAACAAAAAACTCCGCAACTCGATTCGGAAAATGTACATCTGCGTTTTAGCTAAAGCCATTCATACCGTTCACGTTTTATTTTTGAGGCAGGAGACCGCCAATTGACCACGGCAATCGAGCAAACGCTCGAAACTTATGGAATCGAAAACTGGGCCGCTGGCTACTTTGATGTAAACCGGAAGGGAAACCTTATCGTCCGCCCCGTCGAGGGAGATCCTCGGTCCGCGGACCTCAAAGAGATCATCGATGACCTCGCCAAACGTGGCATCACGACGCCAGTGCTGCTGCGTTTCCCGCAGTTGGTCGCAGCTCAAGTAAGAAAACTTCAGCGCGCGTTTAGCCGCTCCATCCGCGAGTTCGAATACCAGGGCGCGCACATGTGTGTTTACCCGATGAAGGTAAACCAGCAGCGCTCGGTCGTCGAGGAGTATCTCCGCGAAGGCTCGCGTTACGACTTCGGCATCGAAGCCGGCTCCAAAGCCGAGCTCTACGCCGCGCTCGCGCTCGAACAACCGAGTGACAGCCTGCTCGTGCTCAACGGTTTCAAGGACCAGGAGTTTATCGAGCTGGCGTTTGCAGGCGCGAAGGTCGGAAAGAAAGTCGTGATCGTGATCGAAAAGCTCAACGAGCTCGACCACGTGTTCAACGTCGTCGAGCATCACGAAGGCGCACTGCCGATGCTCGGCATGCGCGTCAAGCTCTACTCGAAAGGTTCCGGCCGCTGGGAAAAATCGGGTGGCGAGGCCGCAAAGTTTGGACTAACGACGACTGAGCTTTTGGAAGTGATCCGCCGTCTCGAAGAAGCCGATCGCATGGACATGCTAAAGCTGCTGCACTTCCACATCGGCTCGCAGCTCACCGACATCAAGCGCATCAAGAATGCGATGAAGGAAGCGGCGCGCGTCTACGCGAAGGTATTCCAGATGAAAGTGCCGATCGAGCTGCTCGACGTGGGCGGCGGCATGGCGGTCGACTACGACGGCTCGAAGACGGCGTTCGACTCTTCCGCAAACTATACCGCGCAGGAGTTTGCCAACGACGTCATCTACACGATCAAGCAAGTGTGTGACGACGAGAACGTCCCGCATCCGACGATCATTCAGGAGTCGGGACGTTTCCTCGCTGCTTATCACGCGATTCTCGTGACGAACGTGCTTGACGAGATCGAAACCGTCGTCGAAGACATCACGCCGATAGCGATCGACGAAGACGATCCACAAGTCGTGATCGAGCTCGGCGATCTGCGCGAGTCGATCACGGTGAAGAACTATCGTGAGTATTATCACGACGCGCTCGAACATCGCGAAGAGTTGTTCACACTCTTCAATCTCGGGTTGATCTCACTCGAAGATCGCGCGAAAGGCGAAGTGCTGTTCTGGGACGTTTGCGAGCGCGCTGACAAGTACGCACAGCAGGCGAAATACGTGTCAGAAGAGTTTGGCGATCTCCGCCGGCTGCTCTGCGCAAAATACCTGACCAACTTCTCCGTGTTTCGTTCGGTGCCTGATCACTGGGCGCTCGATCAATTGTTTCCAATCGTTCCGATTCACCATCTCAATAAGGCGCCGACGGAGTACACAACGCTGTGCGACATCACCTGCGACTCAGACGGCATCGTCGATAAGTTTGTAGATCTGCACGACGTGAAGCAGGTGCTCGAGTTGCACCATCTCAGCCCTGACGAGCCTTATTATCTCGCCTTCCTGCTGGTTGGCGCGTACCAGGAAGTGATGGGAAACAATCACAATCTATTCGGCGCACCGCACGAGGCGCATATACACATCGACGAAGAAGGATTCCTGATCAAGAAAGTCATCAGAGGAACGACTGTCGGCGCTGCGGCCGACCGGGCCCGCTACGACCGCGGTTTTTTGCACGATGGATTTCGACGTCTCATTAACCGGCGCATCAAGGATGGCGAGCTGAGCGAAGCCGAGGGCTACGAGCTGGCCCAGTTCTACGAGTCACGTTACGAGGCTTATACCTATCTCTCAGTGAACGGCGGGAAGTCGCGTTCACGACGGAAAACTAATTACTGATTATGTAATACCTGAAATTTGATCTACCCGAACGTTCAATCCAAGAGGTTTGACAACCTGCATGGTTACTCAACGAAAACCGAAAGCATCGAAGTACCTGATCACTCCCACGCGTCCAGTCCAGGTGGACCGCGATCGTTCTGTGGCGGGACTTCTCGAAAAGATGGAAGGAACAGGCTTTGGAGGCCGCCAACTTGCCGAAGCGCATCGCATCTGGCTCGACATGCTTGGCGATAACACAACTATCATGGTCGCTGCTTCTGGGGCCCTTATTCCCGCGGGCATGCGCCGCTTGCTGGCGTATGTGATCAAGAACCGCTTCGTTGATGTGCTGGTCCTCTCGGGTTCACTTCTCTTTCACGATCTACACGAAACACTCGGGCGTTATCACTTCCAGGCCCATCCCAGCATGACTGACGCTGAGCTCGAATCCGCCCAGATCAGTCGTATGTGGGACCTGCTCGCGAGCGACGAGGAGTATCGTGAGGCGAAGGAATGGATTGGCGGGTTTACTAATCAACTCGATCAAACGCGTGCGTATTCGGTGCGCGAGTTTCTACACCTGTTGGGCCGAGAGCTCGCTGAGATTGCGTCGGAAGATGGTGTGTTGACATCGGCGTACAAGGCGAAAGTGCCGATCTTCTGTCCGGCGATTGCTGATAGTGGCCTCGCGGTTGGGATTGCGGGTGCGCGTTTCGAGAAGAAGAATGCCTTTCTCTTCGACACGATTCAGGACGTGCTCGACATGATGAACGTGATGGTCAACGCGCGCGTGTCGGGAATTCTCAATCTCGGTGGCGGGACGACGAAGAGTTTCATTCAACAGGCGACGCTCTCATCCTTCCTGCAGAAGGAACATCATCACGGGCACAAGTACGCGATCCAGATCTCGACTGACGCTCCGCATCCGGGTGGTAGATCGAATGCCGTCTCGTTTGATGAGGGCTTGATCTACGGAAAGCTCGCACGCGGCGCGCACACAGCTTACGTCCCTTGCGACGCCACGATCGCATTACCGATCCTGATCACGTCCTTGTCGCAGACCGCGGCGAAGTACATGAAAGGCCGGAAGAAACCGAATTTTACTTTTGGGCGAGAGTTGATTGTAGAAGCGCCTTAAAGAAGAACAAGTCAGGAAGAGGGGCTTGCCCCGCCATTGCTTGGATTCGACGAGCGGGGGCAAGCCCCTCTTCCTGACTTGTTCTATTTTTAGAAGACCGCCTCACCTAAGCCCTTTTGCACAACAGGCTTGGCGCCTCGAACGCGATTGCGTTGGGCGTACATTGCTTTATCAGCCTGTTCGATTGCCTGTCCGAGATCGGTTAACGATGTAAACCCTGCAACGCCGAATGAGACCGTCACCTTCACTGGCTCTCCAATCCAGCGCTCGCAGTTCTCATCAAGTATCTTGTTCAGCTTCTCGAGGCGCCGTGCGGCGTCAGGCTGTGGCAGCTTGAACATCAACACCAGAAACTCATCACCACCCCAACGGAACAGCATATCGTCCGCGCGCACGAGCGAGCGCATTGCCCGCGCGACTGCACGAATCGCTTTGTCACCGACTGTATGGCCCAACGTGTCGTTGATCGGCTTCAGGTTGTCGATGTCGAGCACTGCCACGCTGCCCGACGTCGCCGTATTGTCAGTTCCGGATTCAGGCCGTCGCAGCAGCGAGTGAAATGCGTGACGATTCAACGCTTCCGTGAGTGGATCCATCTGGACCAGCAACTCGAGCTGATCGCGCGCGTCTGTTAACTTCCGGTTCGTGAGCTCGACTTCGCGGCGCACACCTTCCATCAACACCATCACCGTCCCGAAGCCGAGTAGTATCTCAAACAGCAGATCGAAGACTGATGTGTACCGAAAATAGGTCGCGGGCACCGTGATACCGAGAAGTCCCTTGCGTGCTCCAAACGCCGGCACATAGTGCAGAAAATCGAGCGTCATCAGCAACAGCGCCACGAGCATCAATTGCATCCCGGGACTCCTTTCCCCGCTTCTGCGCAGAGTCAGGAACGCGATCATGAACAAAGTCGCCAGCACCGCAGCGTGAATCATGAACAGATCGTTGAAGTCGCGCGAGATGTATGGCAGGACGAGCGAGACAACGATAGCGGGTATCAGGAAGTACCGGTGGTTGCTATTTAAAGGTTTGCCTGTCACCTGGCTGCGACAGCCGGCGATGAACAGCAAGCCGAAGAGATACTCGGCCAGGAAGTAGCAAGAGTAAAAAATCGTGTGGGTGGAAGCGAGCCGGAACGCGGCAAACAGGCTAATAAGCGCGAGCGAAAGGCTCACCCAGGAGGCAGTCCAATACCTGAGCGCGTTGCTCTTGATCGAAGACTGCATGAACAATGAAAGCAGCGTAATGAGGAGTATGCCAACACATTGAATCGCGAGACCGACATTCGAATCCATACTGGGGACCTCGTAGGGAGCACGAGTATTTAATTAGGAAAGCTCTAGGTTAGTGAGGGTAGTAGGATTCTAGCCCACCAGCGGGCGTGAGGCCAAGAGTTTTCTTTTGCCACGGATAACACGGATTTTATTCGGATTTTCTATGTGAGCCACTGGAGCACTTCTTCTTCATTCGAGCCGCGTGTCCCGCCGACTACGTGAATAAAGTACTCTTCGAGCGACACAGGTCCTTCACCGTCGCCCTCGACCCGTATTCCCTTTCGCAGCTCATTCAATGATCCCGAAGCGAGTAACTTGCCCTGCGCGATGATGGCGATGTCGCTGCAAAGACGCTCGATAATCTCGAGCACGTGCGAGGTCAGAAACACCGTCAATCCTCTGGCAGTTAGTCGCGATAGCAGATCTTTCAGGGTGCGTGAAGCAATCGCGTCGACGCCTTCGAACGGCTCGTCGAGAAACAGTATCTCCGGCCGGTGAATTAGCGCGCACGCGAGCGAGAGCTTCTTCTTCATACCGTGCGAGTACTCGATGATCAGCTTGCGCGGCTCGTCTTGAAGCTCCATCAACTCGAGCAGCTCTTTCGAGCGCTGCGCGATTTCTTCTGAGCGCAGGCCATACATGCGCCCTGTGAACGACAACATCTCAGCGCCTGTTAGTCGCTCAAACAGGTTGAGATCCTCGGGCACGACACCGATGCGCCGCTTCACTTCCAGAGGCTGCGCGCTGATATCGAGATCGAGAACTCGTAGCGTGCCGCTCGTCGGCGCGAGGAGGCCGGTTAACATTTTGATTGTGGTTGATTTGCCGGCGCCATTTGGGCCGAGAAAGCCGAAGAAGCTACCGCGGTTCACGCGCAGGTTGATGTGATCGACTGCAACGAAGTCACCAAACTGCTTGACCAGTTGAGACGTCTCGACCGCCGGCGATGCTGCTGACATGAATCACAGATTAACGGATCTGGATCAATTACGCAGCAGCGTCTTCGCATCGTCTGCACGAACGAAGACTGGGAAATTTCTATGAGTGCTCATCAGGAAAGCGTTTGAGCTGGATTGAAGCGCGTTGCCATGCGTCGCGCGCAGGCGCACGAAGCGTCCGAAGGCGTTCCAGCCGTAGTAATAACCGTCGTTCATGCTGATTAGGACGTCGGCGGTGTGCTTCACGCGCGGAGTAAATAGCGACTTGTAAACATTCGCGACCGCGTTCGGATAACGATGTCCGGCAGTGCGTTCAAACCAAACGGCGTCAGTGGCAAAAGTGTTGGGGAAAGAACCGAGCTGAAGCGGATCACCGGTAGCGATGACATATCGATAGCTGTCAGTCAGCGCTTCGTATTCAATACGTGCTTGCCCACGCGAGCTTTCGATAACGACTTCCGACGCGTCTTTGTAAACAGCGAAATCGACGCCGTTAACTTCCACACTCGCGCGCGCCACTTCGGGAATCACATCCTCATCACAGTAGAGCGCCGCGTAACTGCAAAGACCAAACGCTGGAATCACAACCTTTAATCCTCGGCGACTCAGCGTTGAAGCGAGCGGGATGCGACGGTTCTCTTCGAGATTCATGCCGTGATCGGAAAACATCACGATCTCCGTCTCATCGCCGCAGTAGCTGCGAATCTCTTTGAGAATCTGGTCGAGTGATTCAAGCGCGACTGCCAAACGCTTTGGCCCCTGCGCGTGGAGCAAACCATCCGTAGCTTTGAGAAACGCGAAGTAGTCGCGATTCTGAGGCGCGGCTCTGAAACGTTCGCGAAACCGTTGCATGTCAGCGCGCCAAACCTTCTCCGGCGCGACGTAGATCAAAAACTCAAACGGCAAAGGTTCCTGGTAATCGAGTTCCTCCATGTACGACGACGGCACTTTATCCGGCGTGCGACGACCGACATACTTGCTGATTCCGCCACGCAGCTCGCGTGCTTTGCGATCAAAGTAAAGACTCTCGTAACCCGCAGGCGGAGTCGCGCCGAGCATGGCAGACAATGCGACATTCGTCATCGTCGGAAATGGTGACAACAGGCGCGCCGGTGACTTGAAACTGTCGAACAACCCACGACTACGTTCCCCCTCGATCAGCTTGTGAGGAACTCCGTCGAGACAAAGCAGCAGACGCCGTGGACGTGAATGTGACATCTTGTTAATTTTGTAAATCCTGTAATCCTGTCTAACTATTGCTCAGCATCAGGCTTGAATTGTTCCGCCTTATAAGCCTGCCGCAGCCCGCGTTTCGCTTCATCGTGCGCGTCGTAAACATTTGGACGCGCCAGCACTTCCTTATATTGCGCGAGAGCCTCGTCACGCTTCCCCGCAACGTCGTACGAGCGCGCCGCATAAAGATGCGCCATCGTGATCAACCCCGGCTCACCACGATCGACCTTCGTCGCCGCCAGAAACTCCTTCGCAGCCCGATCGTTGTAGCCTGCCATCAACAACGCCTCGCCATATTTGAAATGAATCAGATCGAGCGCCCGCGCCGCTGTATTTCGATCGCGCAGCAACTCATCAAACGTCGCAAACGCTTCTTTCTCAGCCTGCACCGCACCTGTGAGATCTTTTTCTTTCCGCTTTACTCCAGCGAGGGAAACCAACGCATCCGCAGTCTCAACTCGCAGGAGATAGTTGCGCGGATACTTCGCACTCAGCTCACGCGTCAACGTGATCACCTCAGCAAAACGCTTCTCACGCGTGTAAAGGATAATCAGCACAGATTTCGCATCGTCCTGCGACCAGCGACCTTCCTTCGCCACCTGTTCGAGCATCGCGAGCCCGCGCTTCTTCGAGCCGCGATAACCCGTCGCGCCCGCGAGTATCTTCACCGGCAACGGCAACGAACCGACCACATACTCGTAAAGACCCACCGTGATCTGCGCGTCGATGTATTTCGGATCGAGCTTCAACACTTCGCGATGATGATCGACAGCATCGTTGCCGTCACGCAGCGCCGCGAAGTGTCGACGCTCGACCGCTTCTTCGAACGACGCTTTCAGTCCTTCCGTGTTGGCAAGGAAATCGAGCGCCTCAATGTTTTTGGGTTCCTGTTTGAGTTTAGCTTCGGCAAGACGTCTCGCTTCGCGCGTGAGATTGCGAAACTCAGTCACGATCTTCAGATCGACTTTGTCATCACCGTTCGTATAAAACGATTCCGAGCTGTAAAGCGAAACCTGCAAGCGTCGCGACTGATAAAGCGTCTTGATCCAGAGTCGCGCCGCCAGCAGTTGATAACCACCAGGATGATTCGGGTAAAGCTTTACGATCTCGTTGAAGTCGCGATTTGCTTTGTCGTAGTCGATGTTGTAGAGCGCGTCGAGTCCACTGCGCCGCAACTCCTCAAACCGCGCCCGCTCGGCATCCGTCAACCACGCCGGCTGCTGCGCCGCGACGCTAGCTACACCCACTAACAACAAAAATAGAACGCCTAAAATCTTCAAGCTACTCGCCTCCAACGAAGCAATCCGCGTCTTCAATCCGCGCTAAAAGCTTCCATGTACTTCACGCCCGATCCGGTATTGAACAAGACCACGCGCTCGTGTTTGTTAACCTCGCCCGACTCAACCAACCTCCTCAGCGCAGACAAACATGCCGCACCTTCCGGCGCACAAAACACTCCTTCAACTGCACCAATGTCACGCACCGCCTCAATCAACTCCTCATCACTCACCGCCACCGCAGTCCCGCCTGACGCACGTAACGCATCGAGTATCAAAAAATCTCCAATCGCTTTCGGCACGCGCAAACCTGACGCTACCGTGGCCGCATTCGGAAACTCATCGGCAAAGCGATTCCCTTCTTCAAACGCGCGCACGATCGGCGCACAACCTTCAGCCTGCACCGTCACCATGCGCGGCCGCTTACTTCCGATCCAACCCAGTTGCTCCATCTCGTCGAAGGCTTTCCACATGCCGATCAAACCGGTACCGCCGCCCGTCGGGTAAATAATTACATCGGGCAAGCGCCACTCCATTTGCTCGGCGAGCTCGTATCCAAGCGTCTTCTTTCCTTCGATGCGATACGGTTCTTTCAATGTCGAGACGTCGAACCAACCTTCCTTTTCCTTTCGCCTGCCGACCTCAGCGCCGCAGTCAGTGATCAGGCCATCCATCAACGTCACGTGAGCGCCTGTTTGCTGACACTCGACCACGTTTGCGCGTGGTGTGTCGCGCGGCATGAAGATGTACGACTTGAGTCCCGCGCGAGCAGCGTAGGCCGCCAGTGCGCCGGCAGCATTTCCGGCGGATGGCACTGCCAGTTTCTTGACGCCGAGCTCCTTCGCCATCGAGACAGCGGTGGCCATTCCGCGTGCTTTGAAACTCTGCGTTGGATTTTGCGATTCATCTTTAATGAAAAGGTCCGGAACGCCGACGCGCCTGCCCAATCGAATCGCGCGCAAAAGCGGTGTCCAACCCTCCCCCAACGAGACGATATTCTCGTCGCGTTCGACCGGAAGCATCTCGCGATAGCGCCACATGTCCGGGCGCCGAGTCGCGAGTGACTCCTTCTTCATAAACATTTTGGCGCGCTCTAAATCGTAGCGAACCAGCAAAGGCTTACCGCAGGCAGTGCAGAGGTTGTGCAACCGATGTGCCTCGTGTCTTGTGCCACAGAGGCCACATTCAAGATGAGTGACATTCATTGATGATTTTCCTTAATTTACTGGGCAAATTACGGGAGAACGGCGCAAGTATGCGCTAGAAATGAGAATTCGAGGTAACGCGTTTGTTATTTGAGGTGCGGCGGCGGGCGCAGGCAAGAGCAAGAGGTTTGCGCTAGGTGCAACAAACCCCTTGCACTCGGAGCAAGCTATTTAAGTCGGGACGGTGAACGTGTCAGTGTTTCTCGTCGCCGCTGTTGCCGTTGATCTGGCTGCGGATTTCGCCACCGGGCCACCGGGTGCTGTGAACGTTGACGTAGGTTTTTCCTGCACGTATCGCCGCGAGTAGCTCGTCAAATTCGCCGGCGCTGATGCCACGCTCATTCGCCAGGTTAGTGACATCGACTGCCGTGATGGTGCCTGAGATCGTCGCTGGCGGCGCAGGACAGGGCTGCGTGCCGGCCGGTCCATTGCCGAGGTTCGTGCAAAGAAACACGCTGATCGGACCGGTTACTCCTGATTGTCCGAAGTGGATATGAGACTGTTGAACGGCGCCTTCGAGATCTGCGTAGCTCAACTCCCAATCGATGTGCGTGTTGTCATTGCTGATACGCGCTTTGAAGGTTCCATTACCGGTGGTCGAAACGGCTGACGGGGTCTCTTCGTACCCAGTCAGAATCTCGCTGATTTTCTTGAAGCCCTGGGCAAACGCAATAGAACAGACCGACACCAAGGCGATTACTGCAAGAGACAATCCTAGTCTTCGCATCCCTTTTTCCTCCAAGATTCTGTTTTGTGGGGGGCGCATAATACCATCAACGAAGAACTTTAGCCACAAAAAGGCGCAAAAAGCACAAAAGCTTTCTTCAGTTCATTTCCGATTCATTTTGTGCTTTTTGCGCCTTTTTGTGGCTAACCTTTCTTGTGCTACTTTGTGTGCTTCCTATGCCGATAAGTCTTCTCGCTCTCGATCTGGACGGGACTCTGCTCAATGCCAGTGGCACTATTTCTGAGCGCAATCGGATTGCAATCGATCACGCACGCCGCGAGGGCGTCCACGTCGCGCTCGTTACGGGGCGGCGGTTTCGTGATTCGCGTCCGGTAGCTCTCGAGCTCGGGCTCGACGTTCCGCTGATCTCACATAACGGAGCGTTGACCAAACATGCCGCCACGCTTCAGACCGTTTCCGTGTTGCCGTTACCTCTCGACGCCGCGCGTGAGGCGTTGCAGATCGGGCGCCGAGCTGACGCCGATGCGCTGCTGAGTGACGATCACGAAGGCCTCGGCGTGCTTGTTTACGATCACATTCGCGGCGGCAACACCGCAGCTCACAAGTACATCTCGTGGGCCAGTCGCATTCCCAGTCGCATTCATAGCGACGAAGACGGTGTGAACGCCGTGCAGCAAGTCACGTCGCTGGAAGACTATTTGGACCACGATCCGATCCATCTCTCATTTTCCGGCGGCTGTGCGGAGATGGACGGGCTCGAAGAGACACTTAAGTCGGAGCTTGGTGCTACGGTGAAAGTCCTCGGCACGAAATATCTCGAGCAGGATTTCACGTTGCTCGATATCGTCAATGCCGCCGCGTCGAAAGGTGCAGGCGTCGCAGCCGCAGCCGCTGAGCTTGGCGTGATGCGTGAAGAGATTATGGCGATTGGCGACAACTTCAACGATCTCGAGATGCTGCTCTTCGCGGGCACGGGCGTCGTGATGGCAAACGCGCCGCTCTCTCTGCGCGAGATTGCGGGCTTGCACCCGACCGCTTCGAATCGCGACGACGGCGTGGCGCTCGCGATCGAACGATTCATCTTGAACCCTCAATTAATCAACCAGTAAGGAGAAAACATGGCAAATCGAACGGCAGTGATCCAGACGAATAAAGGAACGATCAAAGTCGAGTTGTTGGAGTCGGACGCACCGAAGACCACTGAGAACTTCATCACCCTCGCCGAGCGTGGTTACTACGACGGGATCATCTTTCATCGCGTGATCAAAAACTTCATGATTCAAGGCGGCGATCCAACGGGTACCGGACGCGGCGGCGAATCCGCGTGGGGCGGGCGCTTCAATGACGAGATCGATCCGAAATCACCTGTGTACCAGCGCGGTTACAAAGCGGGCACGATGGCGATGGCGAATGCTGGTCCAAACACGAATGGATCGCAGTTTTTCATCATGCACGTCGATTATCCGTTGCCGCCGAGTTATACGATCTTTGGAAAAGTGATTGAGGGGCAGGATGTCGTGAATGCGATCGCGACCTCGCAGACGATGAATGACAAGCCTGTGAGTGAAGTGAAGATGGAGAAGGTTACGATTGAGTAATCAACAAACATGAAATAGTACAAGTCAAGAAGAGGGGCTTGCCCCCGCTGTTGCTTGGATGGACGAGCGGGGGCAAGCCCCTCTTCCTGACTTGTTCCGCTCCAACCGCGCTCAATCTATAAAGGTTTTGCTCCGTGACCGATGCGAGTGCCGTGTTGTAGAGCGCGGATTGCGTCGGTCACGTATCTTTTTGCGGCGGCGACGGCTTCTTCGAGAGTTAGATCTTTTGCGAGATGGGCGGCGATGGCGGCGGAGAGAGTGCAGCCGGAGCCGTGGACTTCACCGACTTCGATGTAGTCAGTTTGGAATTCCGTGAAGATGCCGTTCTCGTCTAAGAGAATGTCGAGGGCCTGGCCGCCGACGCTACGATGTCCACCTTTCACAAGCACAGCGCGAGCGCCGATTGATTGAATGACTTCGGCTGCACGTCGCATGTCGGCTTCGCTCTTGATTGAAAGTCCGGCGAGCTTCTCTGCTTCGGGAATGTTTGGTGTGACGACGCGGGCGAGTGGAAATAGTTTCGACTTCAGGATTTCGAAAGCCTCATCGTCGATCAGCACGTCGCCTGACGTTGCAACTACAACCGGATCGACTACCGGCGCCGGCAGATTCTCTTCGGCAAACAGTCGCGCCACTTCAGCAACGATCTCTGCAGTCGGCAACATTCCGGTCTTCGCTGCCGCAACTGTTAGATCGTGAACTACGGGCTCAACCTGCGCGCGCAGTGTTTCAGCAGACTGATGTTCGGCGCCGAATACACCCGTCGTGTTTTGAAAAGTGAGCGACGTGAGCGCCGCGGCTGGAAAACAACCGAGCGCTGCGATCGTCTTGATGTCTGCAACGATGCCAGCGCCACCTGAAGGATCCAGCCCTGCGATACTGAGTACAACTGGTCTCGTCATTTCCATCTGCTCAGGTTTTCTATGTCATTCAACAAGCGGATCGCAGCGATACCGCGCGCACCCGCTTGAAAACACTCGTCAACGTTTTCGAGCGTAATACCACCAATCGCAACGACAGGAAACTCGCCAAGCTCGCGCGCAACCTCAGCAAGCTTATCTAATCCCTGCGGCTCACCAAAGGCGCGTTTCGACTCCGTTTCAAACACTGGTCCAAACACGACGAAGTCAGCGCCGCCCGCACGTGCCGCACGCGCTTCGTCGAGCGAATGTGTCGAGACTCCGATCAAAAATTCCGAGCCACAAATATTTCGCACCACCTCAACAGGCAGAGACTGCGTCGTCAAATGCACGCCATCAGCACCTGCAGCAAGAGCGATGTCCGATCGATCGTTGACGAGCAGACGCGTCCTGCTGCCGTGCGTGATCTCCGCGGCACGCGCAACCAGCTCGTAAAGCACGCGCGCGTGCAGAGACTTCTCACGAATCTGAATAAGGGGAACGTCTGCGTCTACAGCAGCGCGAACTAACCGGAGGATCTCGTGAGGATTTGCTTTACCGCTCGTTATCGGATAGATGATCGGAACTGGCAGCGACATCTTCGGCCGAACTCTTCCTGGCGCTGGTTTCGTTTTGCAAAGCAGTCACGGTGCGTTTGAAGTTGAAGATCTCCCAGAACGCGATGCCGAGATTCAAAAGTCCAACACCGCTGACCGCGCCGCGCACCCAACCCGAAGCGACCACCGCCTGCAGACCCTGAATGCCTGTCTTACGGGCAGCATACAGCAGAAAATAGTTGTTACCCCAATCGCTGATTCCCCACATGCCGTGCGGCCACCACGGCGCCACCGTCAGAAAGATGCCAATCTCGAGGCACAAAATAATGTAAAAAATAACGCTTAACTTCGCTGACAACTGCCTATCCTTCTTCTTCTCTGCGCACCCTCTGTGTTCTCTGTGTCTCTGTGGTAAAAGTCGCCGCAACCACAGAGGCACAGAGAACACAGAGGGTGCACAGAGATATTATTCTTGCTTCCTTAATTGGCTGAGTTTCTCCGCGACCTCGCGATAAGAAACATCCACGCCATAAACCTCTGTATAAAAATCACGCGCTTGCTTCAAGTCGCCGAGCTGCTCGTACGCCGACGCCAGCTCGTAACGCAGCGCCTGGTACTCATCTTCGCTGTGACCCGGCGCCTTTAATCCCTTCTTGAACCAAAGCACTGCCGCTTCCGGCATCCCCTTCTGAATGAAACAATGCCCGAGCATGTTGCAACACTGCAAGTAGCGCGAAGTCCCGTCGCCCGCCCTCACCAAACTCGCCGCGGTCTGAAACTCCTGGATGGCCTCGTCCATGAGATCCATCTCTTTATACGCAGTACCCATATTGTAATGCGTCTCGTAGTCTTCGCGAACCTCGTCGCCCTCTTCAGCGGCACGAAACTCTTCAAACAACTCTGCGAGACCGGCATCTATTCCCATCGCCGCTGGCTTAGTAGCGCCAACGTTGTTGCCGTCGTCGACGAGTGATGCATACGCGCTGTCAGCATCGAAAGTTATCGTCTCGGCGGGAACCGGCGTTGGCGTCGCGACTTCCTCTACACCACCAAACTCAAACACCGCTGCCTCTTCTACGGGCTGATCGCGCTGCGTAAGCTTCTCGCGACGCGACAAGATGTCAGGATGCTGACCAAATTGACGTTCGAGCATCTCGAGCGTGTCGATCGCAATGTCTGAGTAACCCTGCGCGATGTAGAAGTCGACGCTCTCCAGCTCCTGGCGCATCACGTTCTCGTGACGCTCTTCATCAACAGGTGCTGCTTCGGCGGTAGCGACCGGTGTGTCAGGCGTGGTGACGATACTGAAGTCGACTTCCTGAAAGTCGGTAGCTGAAGTTGCAAACGATTCATCTTCGTTGAGATCCGCAAACGATGCTGTCGGATCGGAAAACGTCGGATCCGGCGCCGCATTCGTTTCAAACTCGTCTGATATAACCGGCGCGACTTCATCCTCGTCTTCGACAACTGCAAACGTCTCAAACTGCGGAATGTCGGTCTCGCCAGTCTCCGGTATCGCACCGAAATCTTCAGCGGTTTCTTCCTGCAAGCCGCCGAGGAGATTCAGTCGATCGAGATAGCGTTGTTCGTCCGGCGCGAGTCTGACGAGCTGCGTCAACGCGTAACGCTCTTCATCCACGAGCTCCGATGCTTCCGCAGATTCCGCGAGCCGCTCGAGTGACGATCGCAACGCGTCCATGTCGCGCTGCCACCAGTGAATGCGAACCAGCATTCGCAAACCAGCAACGTGATCCGGATTTTGCTCCAAGACCTGGTTAACGATCTCGAGCAGCTCGCGCTCTTCGCGACCGGCGAGCATCCGCTCGATGATCGTCGAGAGGATGCGGATCACTTCGTCTACTTCCCCGGTCTTCAGATAAAGACGCGTGACCGGAAGAAACTGCGGATAGGTAGTCGCGTCCTGCGACATCAACAACGACGTCGCACGCTCGGCTCCCTTTGGATCTTCAGCTTCGAGATAAGCCCGCGCGAGCATCGACACCAGCTCTTTGTCATCTTCGTTCGTCTCGACAGCACGTTCCAGCACTTCGGCGGCTTCATCAGCAGTACCGCGCGCGATGTGGGATTCGAGCATACCGCGGATTGCATCGCGATCGTCGCGCACTAATTGCAGTGCTTTGTTGTAAGCGTCGAGTGCGTGATCGTGTGAGCCGATCTGGTGAAAACGATTCGCCGCCTGCACAAACGCAGCGGCCGACTCGCGTCGCATGTTCTCTTTGAGATAACCGTCAGCGACTTTGAGACGAATCTCGGTGTTGTTTGGATCGAGATCGGCGATCTTGTGGAGGATGTCCAGTGAGCGTTTGTTGTCGCCGGACTTTGTGTAAGCCTCGGCGACTACGAGATACTGCGCGCGTGCATCATGGACCAGGCCCTGGTTGGCGTAGAGATCGGCGAGCTTGAGCGCGACGACCGGATCGCGCGGGCGCAGCCGCTCGATCTTTTTGTACATCGCGATTGCTTTGAGATTGAACTCCTGCGCGCTGTAGTGCTCGGCGATGCGCTCGAAACACTTAATGGCGTCCTCGTTTTTACTCGAGCGCACATAAAGATCGCCCAGCATGTTCAAGGTAGTGAGATCGTCAGCGTCGTTATCGACGATTTGCCGATACTCCTTGATCGCAGCGTTGATCTTCCCCGTTGAAAGGAATTTCTCAGCGGCTTTTAAAACCTTAGCTTTATCGAAAGCCATCTGGGGATCTAATTTCGGTTAATCGATTGTCGGCGGCTTCTAATCGTAGCAGCGGGCGGAGCAAGTCCAGCAAATAGCCGCGAGATACGCTAACATGCGTAAATAAAGCGTGTCAACGCAAGCATTTCTGCATGATAACGACATCAACGAACGGAAAAAGTCTGGGGCACAAAATCGCTCTCGTGGGTCTGGGGATCTACGTCGTGTTCGCGCCGCACTCAGTGGCTGCAAGCGTGATTGGTGTTGGACTTGCCGGCCTCGGATGGGTGATCAGGACGCTGCAAACACGCAGTTTCGGTCTACGTTGGTCTAAATTCGACCTGATCATCGTGTTATCACTACTCTGGACGGTCGCTTCTGCTCTACTTTCGGAAGAACCTCGCATCAGTGTGGCAAAGCTTCAGGCGTCGTGGTGCGTTTTCATCTTTTACCTCGTGCGCGCGACGCTTACGAGACAATCGGCGCTGATTTTAGTTGCGTTGTTGATCGTTTCGGCGTCGGCGGGCGCGCTTTACAGTGCTTTTGATTTGTTGCGCGGGCGCGGACTGGTGGTCGAGTCGATCGCGGCCGGCAGCCCGTTCAATCAAATTGGGATCAAACCCGGCGACACGATCTGGCAGATCAATCGCCAGCGAGTTTATTCCATTAGCGATATCGATCACGCAATGGAAGAATTGTCGCCAAGGGCGCCTGTGACGGTTGGGATCATCTCGCAGGGCGAACAGGTTGAGCGATTTTTCTGGTTGGTCCAGGCGTCTGCTTCGGGACTCAAGGGAACTGAACACAACCATCGCTTTCGTGCTTCTGGCTGGACTCGTCACTACGAAACGTTCGCCGAGCTTATACAGATGATTGCGCAGCTCGCACTCGGCTTCGCGCTTGCTCACCTCAGAAATCACGGCCCAAACAAGATTTTCCGCATCGCCATTGTTGCGGTTGCTTTGCTGACTGCAGCTCTCGTTTTCACTGCAATGCGAACCGTGATCATCGCGTTTGTAATCGGCGCGAGCGTGATGGCTTTGCGATCGCCACGCGCCACGTTGAGAGTCGCGTTTACATTTGCGCTCTTTGCTGTTCTTGCTTTTGCGGCAGTAGTCGTGTGGCAAACGCGCGATCGAAATGCCCTCTTGCTGGGCGATCCGAGTTCGTCACTTCGTTATGAAGTTGCGAGCAATGGTTTGTCGAGAATACTGATTCATCCGATATTCGGACATGGCATGGACGCGATGCAGTTGCACTGGAACGAGTGGGGCTTTCCCGGCACAGACATGCTTCACCTCCACTCGACTCCGTTACAACTGGCGTTCGATCGAGGCTTGCCGATGCTCGCGCTCTGGCTCTGGATGATGATCTTGTTCTGGCTCACGATCGCGCGTGCGGAAAGACGCGCTGCGGACCTGAGTGATACTAACTCTTACGGGATCCTGCTCGGGGCACTCGGCGCCCTGACCGGGTTTCTGATGAGCTCGCTGGTGAATTACAACTACGGGGATGCTGAAGTGGCGATGATGTTTTGGTTTTTGATGGGGATAGCTTTATCCACAGATTACGCAGATTCATCTTCTGCGTAATCTGTGGAATCTGTGGATTACTGCGCTCCTTCGCCTTCAACGCGCAGGTTATTCTTCACCGAGAACACACCCGGTACGCGGTTCGCCGCCATGTACGCGAGGTTCCGATCACCACTGCCTGAAACCACGCCTTCCAACGTCACGTGACCATTGTCGACCACGATGTGCAGCGACGGGTTCGTACCTTGCAGGTAGCGATAAAGCCCACCCATGCGCGCGATTGATCGATAAGTCGCGCGACGAATGTTGTCGTCAAAGCTCGACAACGGCAACACTCTGATGTTGTTTACCACGCGCGTCACGCCCGCCAGTCTTTTCACTCTGCCTGCGGCGTCAGAACGCGTCGAAGGACGCACCACTTCACCGTAGAGAGTGACGGTGCCACCGTCCACCTTGTATGCGAGATTGTCGAATACACCGTAATACGGCAGCTTCACCAGCTCCTTCCGCACGCGTCTTTCCAGTTGCGGATCGGAAGCCCCACGCTGAGCGAGCGCGACAGCCGGCGCAATCGCCAGCAACAGCATCGCGGAAACGCTGATTGCCCATTGTGAAATCAAGTTTTTCTTTGTGTTCATAACCTCTTAACTCCTATGTTCTATACGCGTTAGTAAGACACTTTTCGGGCCGCATTGGTTACAAAATTCATCGATTTTTGTTAGGATTTTGAGCCAAATGACACGACCACAAACAAATGAAGCAGCCGACTACTATTTCAGGTACATCGACCTTGTAACCAGCGACGACATCGTGCCCGCGATGGAGGGTCAGACGAGCGAGATGCTCCAGCTTCTGAGCGGGATCAGCGAGGAACAGAGTCTTCACGCCTACGCGCCGGGAAAGTGGACCATTCGCGAGGTTTTGAACCATGTGAACGACGGTGAGCGGATTTTTGCTGGCCGGGCGCTCTGGTTTGCGCGCGGGTTTACCGACGCGCTGCCGAGTTTCGAACAGGACATCGCCGTCCAAAACGCCCATGCGAATAACATTTCCTGGGCTGATCTGGTCGAGGAGTTCAAAAACGTACGTCTCTCGACGCTCTCCTTCTTCAAGAGCCTGCCGGAGGAGGCGTGGGATCGGACGGGAATCGCGAGTGACAACCCGGTCTCCGTGAGGGCAATCGCCTACATCATCGCCGGCCACGTCGCGCACCACGCCGGCGTCCTGCGCGAAAAATATCTTTAGACCGGATTACAGGATTTTGCGGGATTTCATCATGTAAATCCTGCAAATCCTGAAATCCTGTCTAAAAACACTGTTGAAACACGAGCCCCTTAGGGTGTACTCTGGACTCCTGCGGAGAGAACTCACTCCAGCTTCCACCGTCCGCAGGCCCCGTCGATACAAGCCAATTCCAGGAGACTCGCATGAAAAGGTGCCCGAAGTGTGAATTTATTTACGAAGACGACCAGAGTCTCTGCGACATGGACGGCGTTCTCCTCGTCTTCGACACTCGGAAGCTACCTAATCTCTACACGGCCAAAACAGCAACAAAGCGAAACCGTGCCGTTCCAGCGTTCGCCACCGTAATACTCGCACTAGTTCTCGGCTTGGTTTATTACGTTTCTGTCCACCGCAGAGCGACGCAGAACAGCTACACGCCGCCACCGCCGAGCGCTGCCAGCACGACGACGAATGTAAATCCAACGCCGGAAGCGCAGCTGCCCGCTGCCGGAGAACCGAAACCCGAACCGCCGAAACCCACTGCGCCCGTAGCAGCCGCCCCGGCGCCTGTTAAGAAAGCCGCGGTTACTAAACCCGCGCCGGAACCAGCCAAGTCAAAAGTCGAAGAGAAGAAAGACGAATCAAAGGTCAACTCGATACTGAAAAAGACCGGTCGCATTCTCAAAAAGCCGTTTAAATTCTGAAGTCATGTAAACTCCCCGATGAAACGCTGCCCCCAATGCCTCTTCCTCTTTCCTGACTCAGACTCGAAGTGCGACTTCGATCAAACTCCGCTCGAGCACGTCGACGACTCAGCCATCGACGGCGTTACTCGCAACCCCAAACGCCGCGCGCTGCCTATAGCAGCAGCAGCGATTGGTCTACTTCTGAGTGTTCTCGTTTTCGCAATCTACTACGGTCTCAGTCGTCAACAACAAAAAGCCTCCGCTGCTACTGAAACTCCTGTCACAGCGGTCGAGCCAGTCGCAGCGCCTTCAGCAACACCATCGCCGTCAGTCGAAGTCTCACCTTCTCCATCGCCGTCACCTTCGATCGCTCCGAGTCCACGATCGTCACCAGAAAAGTTTTCGACAGCGCACACAGGCTCGACCAGCGATCCCGTGTCGACGAGTGGGCCAGGAATGGGAAACCGTCAGGGCGGCAAGCCCGTAATAATGCTGACCAGCGGCGGAAAAATCGAAGCCGACGAGGTCTGGCGGACAAAAGATGGTGTATGGTACCGCCGCAACGGCATGGTCACGCTACTCAAACGTGCTCAAGTGAAAACGATCGTCACGCGGTAATATCGCAACGCGTTAAGGAGGCAAGTATTGAAAACATCGGCTTCCCTTCTGGCTTTAGTTTTAGTCTTAGGTGTGGCTATTTCATGCAAGCTTTCAGAGCGGCTTGGAGGCGACAAAAACGCGGGTACCGTTAGTGAGCTTTGGCCTGACGTGCCGCCGTTTCAGGGCGCCACCAAAGCTGAAATCGAGATTCCACTGGGAATGCGATTGTTAATTCGCGGGATGACGCAAGGCAAGGTCAACTTCATCTCCTTCCGCACTGACAAAACCGCGCAGGAAGTGAAGGACTTCTATTCCAACGATCGCATGAAAGCCGCCGGCTGGGCCGCAAACGACAAAGGCTGCACCGGCGACATGGAAGACAAAAAGAACCACGGCGCCCTCTGTCTCTTCTCACGCAAAGACGGAGGCAAAGAAGAAGGTCTCGCCATCGTCGTCGCCCAGGACGAAAAACTTCCTGAAACAAACATCTTCTACGCGCGCATCGATACAACAAAGACGAAGTAGTCTAAGACTGGAATGTTTTTCCTACTTGCTCCAGCAGTGTGGGCCAGAAGAAACCGTTTTGAACGGCCACACACCACTTCACAAAACTCAACTTCGTTTTGTTGAGACCAGCCTGATAGAAAATTACCGGAAAGGTCACGATACTGGCTATAAATCCAAGCACCAATCCCTGCCAACGGAACTTTCCATCAGGACCGAGCGCCGTGAAGAGCCACTGTCCGACAGTGCCAACTACGACGCCCGTGAACAGAATCACCTCGCTTTTGACGCCACCTGGACCCATCACCGCTCGTTCAAGAGAGAACCAGTGAATGATTTTGTTCATGCAATGAACACCTCCATGTCTCTGTAATCAACGGCTTGCATCGCTTTGAAGTAGTCGTCAAGCGGCGGTTCTCCGCGACTCTCATCCAGAACCCGATCAAGCAACACTCTCCCTTCCGCAGACCCCACATCGGCTTGCGATGCGATCACTCCCGAGGCGCCACACTCGAGCAGGGTTGAAGCGAAATTTTTAAGGTTTGACTGATCACCGGCCCGGCAGGAAAACAGATACACGAACGGAGCGTTGGCCGCGATGTCTTCCTGATGCTCACGAAGGTAATCGGCAGTCACGATACTTCCAGTAGGCGGCGGCTCGGGCATGAAGATGCTATCACCATCGCAGTGAGCGACGATCACGATCACGTTTTTTGCTTGAGTCAGAGCGCTGAGCACAACCCCCTGGCTCGCTTCCGGTGATACGGCGAACTGCTTCGAAAGCACAGTTTCACTCCACTCTTGCGCTTCGGCTCCCCACGCATGCCAGTGCTGGGCTTTGAGATCCTTCGGGAAGATACGGAGATACTCGGCTTCGTTTCGCGGTGCGGAATTGAGAATCACAGTATTGTCGGCCGATAACCGCTCGCGTGTAAGTGATTCCTTGAGGTTACGGGCCAATCGCGAAGTGTTGCCGCTGGGTGCACGATAAACGCGAACCTTACGAAAGATCTCGTTGTAGTTGAGTCGCTGGTGCGAACCATCGATTATCGCCATCGGGTCTCCCGTACCCGTAAACGGGGCGAGCCGTTTGAGGATTTCTTCGATCGATTTCAGCCCTTCAGCTTCCGGAAGCAGCTCAGGAATCGTGACGTAAACGGGACCATGTGCCGCGACTCCGATCTGAATGATCGTCGTGTTGGTTAATTTGTCTACGTGGACTGCCATTACGCCGCGATGTGTTTCTTGGGTCCAATCTTTAGCAAGGAAGACCTCAATCTCTCTCATCTGGTTTTGCAGAGTCGGGGCGGCCAGCGGCAACTCAACCGAGACAGTAGCCTGGTGGATGCTTTGATGGATTCCGCTCAATGAGTTTTGGATCTTTTGCAAAAACCCGGGCGACGTGGCCAGGTTCTTGGTGATTTGCTCGAGCAGCACGTTCGAGGCAAAACAGCGCGCGTCAACTTCGCGTTCCAAAGATCTGATCACACCTCTGAACATCGGATCGGCTTCACGGCTCCGCACCTCGCTCGAAACGGCGTTAAGAGCTCGCTTCATGACGAGTGGCGAAGGCTCAGGCGGCATGTAGCCCTGGTCCGTCAACGTTTTGTTGACGAGACTCTTCACCTCGTGCTGGCACGCCTCAAGCTTCTGTTTTTCCGCGAGTTGACGTGCCTCCGCTTCGGCGATTTGCCGGGCTTGCTTCTCTTCGGTGATTCGCCGCGTTTCCCGCTCTTCGGCGAGCCGCTGCGCTTCCCGCTCCTGCGCGTAGCGGGCCTGCCTTTCGCGCTCAGCGTATTCTCGTTCCTGTCGCGCTTGCTCAGACGATTGTTGAGTCAGTTGCACTGATCGCTCTCTTTGCATAACTCTCTCCTTCGGGGCTGCAGCAGTAGCTTAATGAGGTTCAACTTAAATGACAGGATCGAACAAAACGTTTCAGAGAGGAAAACTAATCTGCTGCAGGCCGCCCGCAACATAACCGGTGCTCAGCAAGGTCCACCGGCGCCGCAGGAAGTCATTGACGATATTGTTAATCTGCTTTGACGGGTTGATTTTTATCAGTGATACTTGCCGGAGAATTCGGGTAGCGGGGGTAGTGACATGAAGATATCTTTAGACGATTTGGAAAAAGTGGAACTAACAGGGACGACGTCACTGGCGGCTGGAGAGGAGATCGATCCTGAAGATTCTTTAACCGCAATCATCAGGGTGAGCGAGCCTGACTACGTTCCGAAAGAGGTGAATGTTCGCGCCCGCATTGATCCTACGCTGATTACCGCCTCGTTCCTGGGCAAGTCGCTCAAGACACTTCAATCAGATCCGCGAGTTCAATCCGTTTCACTCTCAAAAAGATTACAGAATATGGAGAGGCAGCAGTAGCTCCCACTGCCTCTTCCTTCTCAACCTCACTCCGCCGGCTTCAACCCAGTTTCAACCGTGGCCAGTTCTACTTTCTCCGTGGTCTCTGTGGCCGAAGCGCCGCCACCGTTACTTGCACCATTGCTGCCACCGTTTGAGGCTACGCTTGCAACCGGTGCGGCTGTCATGACGCGGTTAACTACCTCTCTCGCTGAAACTCTTCCGAATCCGAAGTTTGGATCCCACTGCGCGCCCGGTGGAGGATTGCGGCGAGCAGTACCGATTACCGAGTCTCTGATCTGCGCCGAAGTCATAGATCGTCCTCTGGCTCTCGCTTCGGATAGTAGCAATGCAACCACGCCCGTTACTGCCGGTGAGGCCATACTAGTGCCAGACTTGCGCGTTGTTCCGGTTCCGGTTCTCGAGTGAGCCGCGAAAACATTATGACCAGGCGCCGAAACTTCCGGCTTTTGGCGGTCGTCGCGTGTCGGACCGGCACTGGAAAAGAATGACAATGGCAAGCTGGCCTTGTGAGCATCATACGAGCCAACCACGATCGTCTCCCGGCCACATGAGATCGAGCCGATGGTATGGCTGTTATCTCTGGGTTCCGGAAAACTCGATTGCCCAGCGTCGTCTCTCTCAATCCACGCGTGGAAACTGCCGTCCTGCACTGTAGTTCCGTGCAAACGAATAATCCACCTGCCTAAAGGAAGGCCGGCCTCCAGGAAAACACCAATCATGTTGTCGTGGTTGTTGGGATCTGAGAGACGATTGGCGGCCAGCAGGACCACCTGACCCTGGCTCTTCAGCGCACGCGTTTGCCCTGGATCAACTCTCACCAGACTCTCGCCGTTTGGAGCGATGACTTCAACTCCAAAGCGATCTTGCCCGTGATACCAGATTTCCAACTCGTTACTGGTCGCATCATTTGAAGGAATATCCCAAACCAGATCAAAGCTTCCACCTGCCGCGACTCTCCCACTTGCGTGTATGCCGTCGCCGAAGGAGTTTGAAGCAGCTATCACCATCATCCGGTTCGGTGCTTGTCTCAGCAACCGATCGATACCAATCTCGACCAGGGTTGAGCCGTCGTGTGGCCCTCCGTTCGTACCCAAACTGGCATTAATCACGCAGGCGCGATCACCCGCTTGTTCAAAAATAAACTTCACGGCTTCCAAGAGCTGGACTGAATCGCCGAACGACTTTCCGACGGCGTTAGGTCCTGAGAAAGGAATGTCGTTAGACGCAACCTCGACAAAGATGATGTCCGCGTTAGGCGCAACTCCGGGCACACCAGATCCGCGCCCGTTTCCCGCCGCGATATCCATCACGTGCGTCCCATGAGTACCCTGCTGAAATGTGTTATCAGGTGGCGGGCCGTAGCCAAGCGCGGAATAAGGGTCTTGTTGTAAAAGGGCGGCGTCAATTCGCTCTCGGGTATGCACCTTGCCAAAACCGAACGGACTTCCAGGACCCGATGGACCACTTTGATCCCAGATCGCCAGAAGTCTCGTCGTTCCATCCGCGTTGCGGAAATTTTGATGAGCGAAATCGCAGCCAAAGTCGACTATTCCGACGATTGCGTCCCGGCCGCCATCGCTCAGATTGCCATTTGGCAATAGATCTCGACGAGCTCCGATCTCGTCGATGGTTCGATCGAGTGTCGGTCGTAATCTTTGAGAAGCTTTCAAGCTGGTGACGAAAGGTTGGTGACGAACAGCTTCCACTCTGCGGACGGGAATTCTCCCCGTTACAATCGGGTGGAAGTTGTCGTCACTTCCTATGGTAGCCCCCATTCTCACCTCGCTCAGTGACTCCCATGCATCTGGATCGGTCACCGTAGCAACTACGGCTACCTCATCCACTTCCGTAGACGCGCTCGGCAATTTCACGATTCCCTGTCGGGCTCTCACCACAGCTCGTTGCAGACGCGGATCCATTTGCGTCAGCACGTCTACGTCTTCTGATTCAAGCGATTCAATTGAGGCTGGTGGCACTGCGGCGGCTGGAGTCGCCTGCGCGACTAAGCTCCTTACGACTGCCTCCGCCGTACTTTCGGTTGCGAGGCCGGATTGCCGCATTAGCGGTGAACGACAATGCGAGCAAAAAGGAAGGAGTGCTACAACATAGCGACAGTTGGGACAAACTACCTGGGCCATTTCTAAATCTCCTTTGTAGAATGACTGCAAAACGATTGGTTTTTGATCGACTCTGTTTGTGATGACCATTTGTCGAAAAACATTTCATGCGGAGTGGAATCTCTTGAATTCGCCCCAAATAGTTGCCGTCGCCGGCCTCGCAGTGGTAGTCTGCCGTCCACCTCCCTCCGTTCCATCAACTAAGGAGACGCTGAAATGAAGACGAGACTCCTGATCGCACTTATTGTCGTTCTTTTACTCTCAATCGCGCTGATCGATCGCTCACCAACAGCGAAGGCGGCGCCGCTCGATCTCTCGGGTGAGATTCATGGGGCGCCGTACCGCATTCGCGTGCCCGAAGTTTGGAATGGAACACTGCTGATCTTCGCGCACGGCTATCGCGACAAGGCCGATCATCCCGGCGAGATCGATAACCGCAACGCCGACGTCGCGCCCAGCGCCGCGCTGGAGGCTCCGCTGCTCGCGCAGGGTTTTGCACTCGCAGGCACCGCGTACAAAGACAATGGCTGGGCCATCGGAGACGCGATTCAGGACGTTAAAAACCTCGCCGTCTTCTTCCGTGAAAACGTCGCCCAACCACAACGCACGATCATCGTCGCGGCGTCGCTCGGGACGTTTGTCGGTTACAAGAGCATGGAGCAGTTCAACGGGATCTACGATGGCGCGCTCTGTCTCTGCAGCGCCGGCGCAGGCGCCACACGACTCTGGGACAGCGGCGTTCCGCTCTATCTCGCTTACGACGTTGTGTTTGGAATTCCGCCGTCGTGGGGAACGGTCGGTGAAGTAAGAGACGATATCGACTTCGACACTGAAGTGCTCGCGAAGCTCGCACCAGAGCTCAGCAACATCGCAAATTTTCCGAAGTTTGAATTCATTCGACTCGTCGCGAAGAACCCGGGCCGCGGTATCACACCGCCGCCACCACCGGCATTCTTCCCCGGCTGGGCATTGACTGATTTCTTCTTCTTCACCGAAGCACGCGCCGAGCTACAACGACGCGCCGGTGGTCCAATCGTGCAGAACGTCGATCAAACTTACGATCTGCTTCCCGCGGAGAAAGCCTACCTCGCGGGGATCGGACTGCCGACGCCAGTCGTCGATGCATGGCTCGCGCAGATGAATGCGCGACCAAAGATCGAGGCAAAACAGTCTGCGCGAAACTACGTGCGCAACAACACGGATTTCAACGGCAAGATCCGCAATCCGATCCTCAGCGTGCACACGATCGTCGATCCACTGCTGGTGGTTGCGAATGAGTCGGCATATGCAGAAACGAATGCGGCGGCAGGTAAACAGGATCTTCTGTTTCAGACTTTCACGACCGGAGTCGGGCACTGTAACTTAACCGGCCCGCAGATCCTGACCTCGATTGGCGCAATCGACGCGTGGGTCCGCACGGGCGTAAAGCCGACAGCGGCATCGTTCCCGGGGCCGTTGGGATTCAACTCTGGGTTCGTCCCACCCCCGTTTTAGAGCGGTTTTCCTGTAGAATAACGCACGAGCCCCTCTTAGTGGTTTTGGAGAGTTTCATAAAGGGACCGTGCGGTGAGTTATTCCCTACCATTGACCAACGCCGTTCAAAGCGGCGACGAACAAGCTGTATCCGCAATACTGGCCAATGGCGCGGACGTAAATGAGACTACGGGCGGCGGTCAGACGGCCCTGATCCTCGCCGTCATTTTCGGCCGCACAAACCTCGTTAAACTCCTGATGAACGCGGGCGCCGATCCGCAGTTACGCGACAATCTCGGCCTCAACGCGATCGAGTGGGCGCAACGCCGGGGACTGACGGAAGCGGTTGCGATTCTAACCAACAGCCATCGGGAGAGCACTCCTCCACGAAAGATAGTGATCCCTTTCGAGGAGCCTCCTCCGCAGAAGACAGCGGCGAAAGAACTTCCTCCTCCTCCTCCGCAGCGCGCCCATGAAGAAGAAAAAGAAAGTGTCTCAGAAGCAGAGAAGAGTCTTCGCTGGATCGCAGGGTTCAAGCAGAGGCTGCACGAGCAGGAGTTGCGACGACTGAATCGAAATGAGCCGTCGCCGAAGGAAGTTCCGGCAGTCGCTGAAACAGTCACTGAAACTCCCGCGCCGCCGCTTGAACCAGAGCCGCCACCGCCAGAGCCTTTACGGTCAGTCACGCCGCCACCACGAATACTGACGCCGGGGCCGACGACGCCCGAAAAATCCGGCACGCGCAAACGCTGCCCGCAGTGCAACGCGATCTACAACAGCGATCTGGTGGCGTACTGCGCTCATCACATCGTGCCACTCGTCCCCGCTGACGAGCCGATCATCTCCGATCCGCCAAAGTCGAACGTACCGCTGTTCTGGATCTTGTTGATCATTACTCTCGCCGGTTCGGTCGTGCTGGGCTCACTCATCACGACCTATATCTACCGATCGAGACAAGCCGCGGCGGCGCGAGTTGCAGCCGAGCAGGTCAAACCAGCACTGCAAAAAGGAACGCCCGAGGTTGGCGGCGATCTCGTTGGGAAAGCCGTGTCGCTGCCCGAGGCTGAATGTCCGGTGAAAGGACCGGAGCCGGTGACAGGCACCGTGACCGTGCGCGTGATGGTTGACAAGAGTGGCCAGGTCTACTGGGCACGCGGTGCGGGCGGCGACTGGCTCATGCGCGGCGCCTCCACCGAAGCCGCAATGAAATCAACCTTCTCCCCCGAAAAACTCCGCGGCCGCCAAACCGAAGGCACAATCACTTACACCTTCAAACCTTAGTAGCCACAAAAAGCACAAAAGACTCATACTCAAACAGCGGGGGCAAGCCCCTCTTCCTGACTTGTTCATTCCTCTTAGGCGCATGGAAAAGAACAAGTCAGGAAGAGGGGCTTGCCCCCGCTGTCGATCTTCTTTGTGCTTTTTGTGCTTTTTGTGGCTATTCTTTCTTTATGGTCGAATCACAGCAGACGCGCATTTTCCCGGATGAGCTACGCGCGACGACTGTCCCCGCTCCTGGCACAATCCTGCGCGAACGCTACCGGCTCGATAGTGAGATCGGTCGCGGCGGCATGGGCGCCGTCTTTCGCGCCACCGATCTCGGGCTCCAGCGCGAAGTCGCGGTAAAACTCATCTCCGCTCAGAGTTCCGATTCGCGCGAACGTCTCCTCCGCGAAGCACGCGCCGCCGCCGCGCTCAATCATCCACACATCGTCACGATTCACGACGTCGGCGAAATCGACGGACGTCCGTTTCTCGTGATGGAATACGTCTCCGGACCGCGACTCTCGCAGGCTCGCCCAACTGAGTTCCCGCGCGTCGTCGCGATTGCTGTCCAGATCTGCGAGGCACTCGAACACGCACACAACAATCACATCGTTCATCGCGATCTGAAACCCGATAACGTTCTGTTGTCGGGAACAAGCGACTCGAGCACCGTGAAGCTTGCGGATCTCGGATTAGCCCTGCCTGCTTACGCCGCACGCATCTCACGCGCCGGCATCATCGTCGGCACCGCCGCTTACATGGCGCCCGAACAGGCGTTGGGCCAAACGGTCGACGGCCGCGCAGATCTCTACGCGCTCGGCGTTTTGCTTTACGAGCTAACGACAGGCCGCGTGCCTTTTCACGGCGACGATCCGTTGACGATCGTTTCGCAGCACGTTCACGCGCCAATTGTGCCGCCGCGCGTCCTGCGCTCGGATATCCCGCCGGTTCTCGAAACGATCATCGTGCGGCTGCTCGCGAAAGATCCGTCGCAACGATTCAGCTCCGCGGCTGAGACGCGTGCAGCATTACTCGAGTCACTAAAAACCGAATCTATACCATCTGAAGCAGCACCAGTAGCAGCGATTCTCGACGCACTCGCACGTGGTCGACTCGTCGGTCGCGGCGCAGAGCTCGCCGAAGCACGCGAACTCTGGCAGCGCGCGCGTGAAGGGCGCGGTCACGGAGTTTTGCTCAGCGGCGAGCCCGGCGCCGGTAAGACGCGTCTCGCACGCGAGATCACGATCCAGGCGGCCGTCCATGGCGCGCTCGTCTTATCAGGCGGCTGTTACGAATACGAAGCCGCAACGCCTTACCTGCCTTTCGTCGAAGCATTTCGTCGCTGGGTACGCGAAGAACAAAACAACGATCGACTGCGCGAGATCCTCGGCGACACCGCGACGCAGATCGCAAAGCTCGCACCCGAGATCGAAACACGACTCGGTCCATTCGCTGAACGACAGCAGCTCGCTCCTCACGAAGAACGACTACTCTTCTTCGACGCGGTGGCGCAAGTGTGCTCAAACATCGCACGGCGTCAATCGCTGCTCTTCTACGCCGACGACCTGCACTGGGCCGATCGCGGCACGCTCTGGCTACTCAGCCATCTGCTGCGACAACTGCGTAACGAGCGCGTGCTGATTCTCGGCGCGTATCGCGAAACTGAGCTCGACCGCGCACACCCGCTCGCCAAAGCACTCGTCGACTGGAACCGCGAACGCTTAACCACGCGCATCATCCTGCGTCGGTTCAACGAGTCGGAAACTGGGGATCAACTCGACGCGCTGCTCGGCGAGCATGTCAGCGGCGAGTTTGCGGTTGCCGTTCATCGTGAGACTGAAGGCAATCCGTTCTTCGTCGAGGAAGTGTTGAAGGCGTTGATTGAGCGTGGCTCCGTGCGGCGCGAGAGTGGACGCTGGCGGCGCTGCGACATGGACCAGATGCTCATTCCGCAGAGCGTGAAAGAAGCGATCGCCAATCGTCTCGATCGCGTTTCTGCAAACTGCAACGACGTGCTGCGTATCTGCGCAATTCTCGGCAAAGTCTTCACCTTCGAAGAGCTCACGGCTGCGGCTGAACAGAACGAAGACACGCTACTCGACGCCCTCGACGAAGCCGTGGGCGCACAACTCATCGCCGCAGGCTCGGGCGACTCGTTCAGCTTCACGCACGATAAGATTCGCGAAGTGCTTTACGAGGAGCTGAATCCGATACGGCGCCGGCGTTTGCATCGTCACGTCGCCGAAGGACTCGAGCAACACTGCACGCGGTCTCAGTGCGCCGTCGAGAAGTTGGCCCATCACTACATCCAGGCAGGCGATCATCAGCGCGGACTCAAGTATGCGAAGCAGGCGGCTGCGGAAGCGGCGCGTGTCTTTGCATTCGACGAGGCGATTGCGGCTTACGGTCGCGCGCGCGACTGTGCCGAAGCGCTCGGCCTCACGGAAGAGCAATTGGCCCAGGAAGAAGCCATTGGCAAAGCTTTTATGCTCCACGGTGAGACGATCCTCGCGTCGGAACACTTCGAACGCGCCCTTGCTTTGGCCACGGAACCCGCGACGCGCGTGCGTTTGCAATGCGAGGCCGCGGCTTCTCTCGTTACCATCGACGATCCGCGCGGGCACGAATACTTACACGAAGCTTTGAAAGTTCTCGATCCGATCACAAACCCGCTCGAGACAGCCAACGCGCTTTCGACCGAAGCGCGCTTTCACCACCTCGCGGGACGTCACAAGAAAGCGATCGAGTTGTTGAAGCGTGCGGTGGAGCTGATTGCGCCCACGGCGGAGAGCGAGAGTATCAGCACGTTTGCCGCGCCGATGATCTCGCAGATCTACGTTTACACAGCCGCCGGTTATCAACACTATGGACTTTACGACGAAGCCGATCGCTGGGCGCGACGCGGGATCGAGTTTGGTGAAAAGCACAATATTCTGTTCGCGCAAGCCACGGGGTTTGAGTATCTCGGTGAAAATTCGGTGCACAAAGGTGATTACGAGGCGGGATTGAAGTATGCGGAGCGCGAGATCGAGATTGCCGAGAAGCTACACTCGCGTGAGCGCCGCGCGTGGATACATTTTTACTCGGCGCAGTGCCTCCTCTTCATGGGTGAGATCGAGCGAGCCGAGCAGGAACTACTCGACGGCATCATGCTCGGCGAAGCAATCGGAGAAAAGCGTGTGCTGGCATTGTGCCGGCCGAGTCTCGCAGTCGTGCAGGTGATGCAGGGTCGTCGTGATGAAGCGTTGCAGACCGCGCTCGCAAATCTCGAACAGTCGTCAGCGAGCTGGCTGTACACACACTTTGAGGCGCTCAGATGTCTGGCGGAAGTCCGTTTCCGACGTGATGAGTTCAAAGAGGCCGAACAAGTTTGCCGAGACGCAGACGCACTCGTCTCACCAACCGACTCACGCGTCAGTCAACTGTGGCTTGGACCACTCTATATCAAAGTGCTCTTAGGACTCGAAAAGAGAGACGAGGCGGTGCAGAGGTTAACCGCGTACCAGGCACTCGTCGCAGAATGCCAATCGCCGCGATTCACCTCCGAAGCTCACCGCCTCGCACAGCTTACTTCTGATCCGCGTTTATCCGGCTCGTGATCCGGCTTTGATCCGCGTTCTTCAGGTAGCGATCGAGAAAATCGAGTATCGCTTTATACGCACGAATCTCGTTCGCTTTCTTCGTGAACCCGTGCCCTTCGTTATCGAACAAAACATACTCGACAACACCATTGCGCTTCTTGATGTTCTCGACGATCTCGTCCGACTCGGGCTTGATCACGCGCGGATCGTTCGCACCCTGCAACACGATCAACGGCTTCACGATCTTGTCAGCATGGAACAGCGGCGACACGGCGCGCAGGTTTTCCAGGTCCTTACCCGGATCACCAATCTCCTTGTAGAGCGACTTGCGGAACGATTCCCAGTACGGCGGAATCGACTGCAACGTGCGCACCCAGTTCGACACACCAAACAGATCGACGCCGACCGCAAACTCTTCCGGCTTGAACGCGAGCGCGGCCAGGACCATGTAACCACCGTACGACCCACCCGCAATGCCGATCTTCTTCTCATCAACGTAGCCGAGCGACGCGAGATACTTCTTCGCCTCGACACAATCCCACAACGGCTCACGACCATGCTTGCCGTCGTCTGACGCGAAGAACGACTTGCCGTAACCACTCGAGCCGCGATTGTTCACACCGAGAATCACGTAGCCGTGGTTCGCCAGATACTGCGCGATCACGTTGTAACCGACGCGCGTCTGCCCGCCCGGACCACCATGGACCAGCAACAGCGCCGGGACTTTATTCGTCGCACTCGCGTTCTTCGGCTTGTACAGAATCGACGGAATCTCGACGCCATCAAACGACTTGTAACGAATGACTTGTGAATCAACCAGATCCGCGGTGTTGATCTCAGGATTCAGACTGTCGGTTAGTTTCGTCGCTTTCTTCGACGTGAAGTCGTAGATGTAGAGATTGGCCGGACTGCGATCGCCGTTCAGATAAAACGCCATCAGCTTCTCACTCGGCGAGATGTTGACCCCCGTGATGTCTGCATTCGGCAGTTGCGGGAGGGGAACGAGTTTGCCCGTCGCAGTGTCGTAGATCTTGATCTTCGTGCGCGCATCTTCGTTGATCGCAGTCACGCGATACTTTCCGCCGCGCGAGAAGTAAGTGTAAGAAACGTCCCACGGCGCTTTCTCAACCACTTCGCTCTTGCCGCTCGCGAGATCGTAACGCGCCACGTACTTGTACTCGCTGCCTGTATCGGTCAGGTAGTAGAGATACTTCGAGGCGACGTCGAATGTCTCGGCGCTATTCGCGACATCACCGGTGTGCTGGGTGATGTTCTTCATCTCTTTGGTCGCGACGTTGTAGAGATAAATATCCGAGTCAGCCGGCGAGCCGCCATTCTTCTGAAAGGCGACGAACTTCTTGTCGTCGGAAATCGCGCCGACTTCGAGACCGGTCTCGTCTTTGTAAACGAGTGTCGACTTGAACGTGTCGATCGGCATTTCATAGATGTCGAAGAAACGCGCGTCACGCTCGTTGGTCGAGTAGAAGAACGTTTTGCGATCGAAGGCCCAGCCGAGAAAGTTCGCTTTCACTTTCTCACCGGGCGTGAGATCGCGCTCGCTGCCGTCGAGCTCGCGCAGGTAGATGTGACTGTTTTCGTTACCGCCACGATCGTACGAGTAGAGAAAACGCGAGTCGTTGGGGAAATAGGAGACGGCGAAGGTGCTCTCTTTGGTTGAGTTGGTCAATTGCGTCGCCGCGCCTGCGCTCACCGGCACGGAGTAGACATTGAAAATGCCCGACTTGTTGTTGTGAAAAAGGATCGACTTCTCGTCAGACGAGAACGAGCTGCCGCCAATGCGAACAGTATTCATGAACTGCTCGATCGTGTATTCCTTAACGGGCTCGGCGGGCTTCTTCTTCTGCGCAAACGCAGTGGAAGCAGCAACGAGCAGCATGAAAATGAGCATGGAAAGGCGTGTATTCCGATTCATGGAAAGATATTCCTTTCTTTGAAGATTGGCGACGCTGACGATGTGACAGCATTACACGGTCTAGAAGATCAGGTCAACACCGAGGCTCGCAAATCGATGAGCGGAATTCATCTCATGTTTTATTAACAGTGCTAACTCCATCGTGCGTCCGAGCGTGAGGCTGAATCTTCTCGCCCCGGCTTCGAGTGCCTCACCCTTCGCTTCGGCTAACCAGCTCGCCGCATGGTCCAACGCCGAATGCACGAGACTAACATCACCAACACCCTCCAAAATCTGTTTGACGGCCTTATCGAAGCGCATCAATCCGTGGCTTGGATTCGTGTCATCCGTGGTTAGTGCACGTAACGTATCGAGCGCGAGCACGTTCGTCGTGCCCTCCCAGATCGGCAGTACCTGACTGTCGCGCAACAGCACCGGCAATCCCGTGTCTTCGACATAACCGGCGCCACCAAAACTTTCGAGCACCTCACTCGTAACCATCACCGCCTGTTTGCCGGTCGTGAGCTTCATGATCGGAGTCAACAGCCGCAGTAACCACGCATCGTCATCGGAGATCTCATGCGTCTCGCTCTTCCCTGTTAACTCAGCAACATAAAACGCGAGATGAAACGCCGCTTCGAACTCTGCTTGCAACGTTGTCAGCGTGTCTCGATGCAGAGGCTTCTCAGATAATGGCGCACCGAACGCGACCCGTTTACTCGCATAATCAAAACTCAGGGCAAGACCACGGCGCATGAGCGCCACCGCACTGATTCCGTTCCACAAGCGCGTGATATTCAAAAGCGGGGCGATATTGCGCACGCCATGAGTCATGCCTTGCACGAGTTGCGCGGGTGTTCCGTCCAAAGTCAGCTCCGCTGTCGGAACTTTGCGCGTTCCGAGTTTATCCTTCAGACGGTTGATCTGAATGTTCCGCGGCCGACCATGCTCGTCTCTCGTTTCGAGATAAAACAGCGCGAGACCGCGACCGCCCGGCGGATTCCCCTCCGGACGCGCGAGCGTAAGCGCCATCTGTGATCCGATCGCAGACGTGAACCACTTACGCCCGTAAAGTCGAAATGTGTTCGAACCCGGCTCCTGCTTCGCGATCGTCTCTGCAAGTCCAACGTCGGATCCGCCGGTGAGCTCAGTCATCCACTGCCCGGCCGTCCAAAACTGTTCCGGATCGCGCGTGATCAAGTGTGGCACTGCGCGATCGATCAAAGCCTGATTACCTGAGTTCAACAGCGTGCGTGCAGCGCCGTCAGTCATCGCAAGTGGACAACTGTAAATATCAGTCGACGGCGTGAATAGATAAGCGAGCGCGCATTGATGCACACGCGACAGACTGCCATGCGTCTGCGCATAAGCCGTGGCGACCACGCCGTGCTCGGCCGCAATGCGCTCAGCTCGGCGCCACAGCGGTGTCAGCTCAATCTTATCGATGCGATTTCCCCATGCGTCCCATTGCGTAAGGGTGGGCTCGTTCAAACGGTCAGCCAGTTGCAGCTCATACAGCTCGCCGCCCGCCAGTCGACCCATTTCCACGAGCGATTCCTGCACGTCACCTAAGACATCAGCCGGAAGCACGCGCGCGAGATACGAGCGCAGCACACGATCGTCGTCGTATTGATTCTTAAGAGCCGGCGGGGTCTGCTGAAATTGCGCCATAGTTAAGGTATTAGTTCAGTTTAATAACGGCGAAGGCGTTGGCAAATTTCAGCCCGGGGTTCGAGGAACCAGAACCCTGGGTCCGTCACATAAAAGGCGTTCAAACCCTGAAAGGGTTCGCCAACTTCCGAACCCTTTCAGGGTTGCATTGCTTTCAATCGTCCTTCCCCTGGGCTGAAATTTGCCAACGCCTTCGGCGTATCTTCAAACGAACCTTCATGATATCGAGCCAAAGATTTACACGGATGAAGACGGATTGCTATTATGTCAGCCTTTTCCTCTTGGCTGAATAGAAAGTCAGTCTTCCTTAAACCAATGTCTTACGAAGTCCAAGAACAAGACCTCTTTCTCAAGTGCCTGCTCGAAGCGAACGTCGACGGCATCATCGCCTTCGATCGCGAGTGTAATTACACCACCTGGAACCGGGCCATGGAGCGTATCTCCGGTGTGAAGCGTGAAGTCGTGCTCGGCAAAAACGCTTTCGATCTGTTCCCCTGCCTGAAGGCAACCGGAGAAGACAAATACTACTTCGAGGCACTCGCCGGCGAAAGCGTGGTCGCCGAGAATCGCCCTTACGTCATCGCGCAATCCGGTCGCAACGGTTTCTTCGACGGCTATTACTCGCCGCGCCATGACGAGCGCGGCGAAGTGGTCGGCGGCGTCGCCATTATTCGCGACGTGACTGAACGCAAACTCGCGGAAACCGCGCCGCCCGACGAGCACCGGCGTCTCGCGTTCCACGTCGAGAACACGCCGCTCGCAGTCATCGAGTGGGATCACGAATTCCGCGTGCTGCGCTGGTCGCCTGCCGCACAACGACTCTTCGGATGGAAAGCCGGAGAAGTGCTCGGCAAACGTTTTAACGACTGGGAGTTTGTCGTTTCCGAAGATGTGGAAGTCGTCAGCCAGGTAAGCCAACGACAGAACCGCGGGCAGGAGCATCACGGCATCTCGCGCAATCGCAATTACACGAAGCTCGGCTCGATCCTGCATTGCGAGTGGTACAACTCCGCGCTCTACAACGAGCACGGTAAGTTGATCTCAGTGCTTTCGCTCGTGCTCGATGTGACTGTCGCGACACGTATTGAAGAAGCTTTGCGAAAGTCAGAAGCGCAGTATCGCTTGCTGTTCGAATCAAACCCGCAGCCGATGTGGGTCTACGATCTGACAACGCTTCGCTTCCTCGCCGTGAACTACGCGGCGGTGCGTCATTACGGCTACTCGCGCGCTGAGTTTCTCGACATGACGATCAAGGACATTCGCCCGCCGGAAGACGTGCAACTGCTCGAGGATTACATCACCGCTGACACCTCCGGCACTGGTCCCGCAGGTGAATGGCGGCACCGGAAGAAAGACGGCACGGACATCAACGTCGAGATCACTTCGAATCGTTTGACGTTCGGTGGACGCGCCGCGGAGTTTGTGCTCGTCGACGACGTCACCGAGCGCAAGAAAGCTGAGACCGCACTGCGCATCAGCGAAGATCGTTATCGCGATCTGGTCGATAACAGTCACGAGCTGATCTGCACACACGATCTCGAAGGACGCGTGTTGTCAGTCAATCCGTGGGCGGCGCGCGTGTTGGGCTACCCGCAATACGCGCTCATCGGCATCAACATTCGCGACGGGCTGCTGCCTGAGTATCGCGAGCAGTTTGACCAATACCTACAGACGGTGCGGACTGAAGGCTCAGCCGGCGGCATCATGAAAGTCCGCACCTCCACGGGCGAAACGCGGCTCTGGGAGTATTACAACACGCTCCGCACTGAAGGCGTCGAGAAACCGATCGTGCGCGGCATGGCCCACGATGTAACCGCGCGGCGACAGGCTTTGAAGCGAGAGAAAGAAGCGCGCATGGAAGCCGAAGCGGCGAACCGCGTCAAAGACGAGTTTCTCTCGACGCTTTCGCACGAGCTGCGCACGCCGCTGACCGCGATCATGGGTTGGGCCGATCTCCTCTTGAACGATGAGGTCGAGCCTGACAGGGAACGCACGGCGATCGAGACGATCTTTCGCAATGCGAACTCGCAATGCCAGCTAATCAACGATCTGCTTGAAGTGTCGCGCATCATCACCGGCAAGCTGCGACTCGAGTTTGTCGCGTGTGAGCTCGACTCGGTGATCGAAGCGGCGGCTGAAAGTATCCGGCCGACTGCCGAAGCAAAAGGCGTGCGTTTGCAAGTGCTGCTCGAGCCGAGTGTTGGACCAGTGTTCGGCGATCGCGAGCGTTTACAGCAGATCGTCTGGAACCTTTTGTCGAATGGCGTGAAGTTTACGCGCAGGGGCGGGCTGGTCCAGGTCACTCTGCAACGCATCAACTCGCACGTCGAGATCGTTGTGAACGACACGGGCATCGGTATCAGTCCCGAGTTTCTGCCGCATGTGTTCGATCGCTTCCGGCAGGCTGATGGATCGACAACGAGAACCTACGGCGGCCTCGGACTCGGGCTCGCGATCGTGCGCCATCTTGTCGAGCTGCACGGCGGCACCGCACTCGCAGAAAGCGCGGGTGATAATCAGGGCGCGAGGTTTACGATCAGGCTACCGGCGATGATCGCGAACGAGCATCCGTTGCCGGAAGAGCTCGCACAACCGGCCCTCGTGGAGGTTGAGGCACGCGATCGAAAGCCGTCGTCACTGAATGGATTGCGAGTGCTCGTGGTTGACGACGAGATCGATGCGCGCACGTTGTTGACGATGATGCTTGAAAAGTGCGGCGCGCAGGTGGTTGCGGTTGGCTCGTCGCGTGAAGGGTTGGAGTCGATCGAGAACTGGCTACCCGACGTGATGATCGCGGATATCGGCATGCCGGTCGAGGATGGTTACGGGCTGATCAGGAAGATTCGCAAGCTGCCGAAGAAGAAGGGTGGGCACACGCCGGCGCTCGCGCTCACTGCGTATGCGAGAACTGAGGATCGCGTGCGCGCGCTTTCCGAAGGCTATCAGGTGCACCTCGCGAAGCCTGTTGACCGTTATGAGCTCGCGGCAGTTGTGGCCAGTTTGGGCCACAGATGAACGCGGATTGAAAACGCGGATCTGGGGCTTTTAATCGCAGCCGGCTTGACTCTCCGAGAGTTTGCGCCAGTGGTGGCCGTTGCCGATCGGGAGATCGTCGGCTTCGGATGGGCCATCGCTGCCCGCGTCGTAGAGTGGTAGTTCTTTGATCGCCTGATTGGACCAGGCTTCTTCGATGGGTGTGATTAGTCTCCATTGAGCTTCGACTTCGTCGCTGCGGATGAAGAGAGTCGCATCACCCTGCATCACGTCGAGCAACAGCATCTCGTATGCATCGGGCGACTCCACACCAAATCCTGTTTGATAACAGAAGTCCATGTGGACCGTGTTGGTGGCCATTTCGAAGCCGGGACGCTTGGCCGCAAATGTCACCGTGATTCCTTCGTTCGGCTGAATGCGCAGCACGATCACGTTCGGCTCGATCTCGTCGACAGGCGTGCGCGCGAAGAGAGCCTGCGGCGTGCGCTTCAGGTGGACCGCGATTTCCGTGAGTTGGCGTGAGAGACGTTTTCCGGTGCGCACATAAAATGGCACTCCCGACCAGCGCCAGTTTGAGATGTTGAATTCAATCGCTGCGTAAGTTTCGGTTGTGGATTCTTTGGCGACGCCCTCCTCTTCCTTGTAACCCTTATATTGCGCGCGCACTGTGCGCTCGGCGATCTGCTCCGGCGTCATGCGGCGGATGGATCGCAACACCTGCACTTTTTCTTCGCGCACGTTGTCGGCATCGAAAGCGACCGGCGGCTCCATCGCGGTGAGTGTCAGCAGTTGCAGGAGATGGTTCGCGACCATGTCTCGCAAAGCGCCTGCACCTTCGTAATAACCGGCGCGAGTACCGACGCCAAGAGCCTCCGCGGCGGTGATCTCGACGTAATCGACGTAGTTGCGATTCCAGATCGGCTCGAACATCGAGTTACCGAAGCGAAAGACGAGTATGTTTTGAACCGTGTCTTTGCCGAGGTAGTGATCGATGCGATAGACCTGACTCTCTTTGAACACTTCGGCGACGGTTGCATTCAGCGCTTTCGCCGATTCGAGATCGCGTCCGAAGGGTTTTTCGATGATGATGCGGCTCCAGTGGCCGTCTTCTTTGTTTAGCCCTGCTTCACTCAACTGCTTCACGATGGTTGAGAAGAGCGGCGGCGGCGTCGCGAGATAGAAGAGATGGTTCTTGCTCGCGCCTTCGCTGGCCAGCTCTTCGAGACGTGCGGTGATTTGCTGGTAGGTATTGCTATCGTCGAGCTCGCCTGACATGTAGTGCAGCCGTTCTGAAAACTTGCGCCATGTTCCGTCGTCGAGGTGATCGAGCTTCTTCGAGTCTTTCAGGGCTTCGCGAACTTGTGCCTGGAACTCGTCGTCTGTCATGGGATTGCGACCGACGCCGAGTATGCGCACGCTCTCGAGGCAACCTTGATCGGTGAGCCGGCACAGCGCGGGCATCAGCTTGCGCTTTGTTAAGTCGCCCGTCGCGCCAAAGATCACAACGACGCATGGTTCTGCATTCGGCAGTTCAGGTTGCTCTAATTGAACTGGATTCGGTTCTACGACTACTGCTGACATGATTTTCTTACCTCTGCGATCTCTGCGTATCTCTGCGGCCCTCTGCGTTTAACCGCGCCTATAACGCAGAGAACGCTGAGATACACAGAGGGCCGCAGAGTAAATTACTTCTCGCGGTGACCGCCAAATTGAAGTCGCATCGCCGACAAGATCTTATTCGCGAAGTCGGCTTCGCCTCGCGAGCTGAATCGTTGAAACAGCGCCGCGCTCAATACCGGAACAGGCACTCCTTCTTCAACTGCCGCATTGATGGTCCATCGCCCTTCGCCTGAATCCGAAACGCGTCCCGAAAAGTCTTCAAGGCTCGGATTCTCGGCAAAGGCGATCGCCGTCAGATCGAGCAACCACGATGCAATCACACTCCCGCGCCGCCAAACTTCGGTAATGTCTCCGATATTGAAATCATACTGGTAATGCTCGGGATTGCGCAGTGGCGACGTTTCCGCGTCCGCTGTCCTTTCCGCGTTGCCTTCATTCGCATGATGCAGCACGTTCAAACCTTCGGCGTACGCGGCCATCAACCCGTACTCAATTCCATTATGGACCATCTTCACGAAGTGCCCGGCGCCCGCCGGTCCGCAGTGCAAGTAACCGTCTGCCGCCGTGCCTGAACCAACTGCTCGTCCCGGCGTTGGTGGAACAGCATCACTTCCCGGCGCGAGCGTCCTGAAGATCGGATCGAGATGAGTGACGACATCTTTCTCACCACCAATCATCTGGCAGTAACCGCGCTCGAATCCCCAAACACCACCGCTCGTTCCGACATCGACGTAATGAATGCCTTTTGTGTGCAACTGTTGTGCGCGTCGTATGTCGTCGATGTAATAAGAGTTTCCACCATCGATGATCACGTCGCCCGCAGATACGACCGTGGTGAGTTGAGCAATAATTGTATCGACAAGTGCCGCCGGGATCATTAGCCAGATCGCGCGTGGCGGCTTGAGCTTCGCAATGAAACTTTCGAGCGACGCGTCGCCGGTTGCGCCTTCGTTGACGAGCGTCTGCACTGCCTCAGGGCTGCGATCGTTGACAACACACTCATGGCCGCCTCGCAGCAAGCGTCGCACCATGTTGGCGCCCATGCGGCCGAGTCCAATCATTCCGATTTGCATGAAGAATGCTCCCTTGATTAGTTTGGGGGTTTACATGAAGATAACAGAAACCCAACGCTAAGGAGCACTCCACATGAAGTGTTTGCGCGCGCTTGTTGTCGTTCTCATTCTCGTCGTTCCGGTGATGGCGCAGAAATCCGGCGCTTTTCTCCCCGGTCGCATCGTCGATCTCACGTATGCGTTCGACGCAAACAGCGTCTACTGGCCCACGGCCGAGCAGTTCAAGCTCGAAACAGATTTTGAAGGGATGACTGACAAGGGCTACTTCTACTCGGCGTATCGTTACTCGGCAGCGGAGCACGGTGGCACGCATCTCGATTCGCCTGTGCACTTCGCAAAAGGGCATTACACGGTCGATCAATTACCGCTGGAACAGTTGATGGGTGCGGCGATCGTGATCGATGTGACTTCGCAATGTGCGACGAATCCTGACTATCTCGTGAGTGTGGCTGATTTTGAAAACTGGGAGAAACGTAACGGGAAGATTCCTGTGGGAACGATCGTTTTGCTGCGCACGGGGTTTGGGAAGTTTTATCCGGATCGAAAGAAGTATCTCGGCACTGAAGAGCGTGGTGCGGAAGCGGTTGCGAAGCTACACTTTCCGGGATTGGATCCCGCGGCGGCACGCTGGATCACGACGAATAGATCGATCAAGGCGATCGGGTTAGACACGGCGAGCATCGATTACGGGCAGTCGACGCTGTTTGAGAGTCACCGGGCTTTGTTTGAGAAGAATGTTCCGGCGTTTGAGAATGTAGCGAACCTGGACCAGTTGCCGGCGAAGGGCTTCTCGGTGATCGCACTGCCGATGAAGATCAAGGGTGGAAGTGGTGGACCGTTGAGAATCATTGCTGTCTTATGATTGAGATCTACTCAGATGCTAATGAGCTCGCGCTGGCGGCGGCGGAGTATTTTGTTGCGCAGTGTCCGGAGAGTGTGGCGTTGTCGGGTGGATCGACGCCGAAGTTGATGTTTCAGGTGCTGGCTGAGCAGTTTCGAGATCAGGTGGCGTGGTCCAGGATTCAGTTCTTCTGGTCCGATGAGCGACATGTTCCACCTGATGATCCGGAGAGCAACTATCGAATGGCTAACGAAGCGCTGCTCTCGCACGTGCCTGTTAGAACCGACAACGTTCATCGCATTCGAAGTGAAAACCCAGATGCCGCGGCAGTTGCGAGCGAGTACGAACAAACTCTCCGTGACGTGACACAACAAGCTTTACCGCGGCTCGACCTGATCTTCCTCGGTCTCGGCACGGACGGACATACTGCTTCGATCTTTCCCGGTTCCGAAGTGCTGCACGAAACAAAGCGCCTCGTCGCCGCACCTTACGTCGAGAAATTCAAATCCTATCGAATCACGATGACCTTGCCGCTTCTGAACAACGGCGCGTCAATCGTGTTCCTCGTGAGCGGTGCTGAAAAGGCAGAGATCGTAAAGGCCGTGCTTCAAGGCGAGCACAAATATCCGGCGCAGGCAGTGAACCCAACGCAGGGCGAGTTGATCTGGATGCTGGATAAAGACGCCGCGAGCAAGCTCACTTAATTCGTGGGCACGAGCGAATCAATAGACAAAGGCACCGTCGCCGAAACATTCCCCGACGTCACGCGCCGCTGCTCCATCAACAACTCTTCAAACCCCTTGGCCGGCAACGCCTTGCTAAACAAAAATCCCTGCACAACGTCACACTCGAGCGCACTCAAATACTGAAGCTGCTCCTTCGTCTCAACACCTTCTGCGATCACCGTCATATCCAACGCATGTCCCAGGGTGATGATCGCGCGCACGATCGCTGTGTCGTGTGGATCTTTGCAAACGTCGGAAACGAATGTCCTGTCGATCTTCAACGTGTCGATAGGAAAACGCTTGAGGTAATTGAGTGACGAGTAGCCGGTGCCGAAGTCGTCAATCGCAACGTTGATCCCCATCAACTTCAACTCGTGCAGCTTCTCAATCGCCTCGTCCGGATCCTTCATGATCGAGCTCTCCGTCAGCTCGAGCTCGAGCCAGCGCGGATCGAGGTTCGTCTCTTTCAGTATGTGCGACACATCGGCTATAAACGTCGGCTGCTGAAACTGTCGCGCCGAGAAGTTTACCGAGACGCGCATCTGCTGCAATCCCTTGTCCTGCCAGTTTTTATTTTGCGCACACGCCGTACGCATCACGAAGTCGCCCAACGCGATGATCAAGCCCGTCTCTTCAGCGATCGAAACAAACTCGCTCGGATACAGCAGACCCAAACCCGGATGCTGCCAGCGCACGAGTGCTTCCATGCCGACGACTTGAAAGCCACGAATATCAACCTGTGGCTGGTACTGCACAAAAAACTCAGAACGCTCGATCCCTGGCCGGATATTGCTTTCGAGCACGAGCTGTTTGAGTGCGCGCGTCGTGCCGCCCGCCGTGTAGAAATGAAAATTGTTGCCGCCCTGCACCTTCGCGCGATCGAGCGCGACGCCGGCAGTCTTCAAAAGGTTCGCGGTGTCGCGACCGTCGTGCGGATACATGCTGATGCCGATACTGCTCGCCACGAAGATCTCCTGATCCTCAAAGATGAACGCCTGATCGAGGGCCTGCTTGATCGCGCGCGCGACATTCGCTGCGTCCTGCGCACGCGGAATGTTCGTGAGCAGCACCGCGAACTCATCACCGCCGAAACGCGCCACCGTATCGCTTTCGCGAACACAACTCGTCAAGCGCTGGGCCACTGACTGCAACAAACGATCGCCCGCGGTGTAGCCGAGCGAGTCGTTGATCGTCTTGAAGCGATCGAGATTGAGCAACAACACGGCCTGCATGTGATCGTTACGACGAGAAAGCGCGATGGCCTGCCGCAATCGATCTTTGAATAGCACCTGGTTTGGCAGATCTGTCAGCGCGTCGTGATACGCGAGATGGTTGAGTTTTTCCTGAGTCTGCTTGTTCTGAGAAAGATCGACGACGAAACACGCGATCTCTTCGTCGTGCATTGCCGCGCCAAACAAAACCGGCAACGGTGTGCCGTCGTGCTTCAAGAAGTCTTTTTCGAAAGGTGCACACGCGCCGAACGCCATCAGCTTCTCGAACGCTTCTTCGTCGAGGCGATGATGTTCGGGTGGCGTTAGATCGTGAATGCTGCGCGGTAAGTTTGTGGAAGTGTAGCCGAGCAGATTCAGAAAACTGTCATCGGCGCTGAGAATGTTTCCGGCAAGATCGGTGAATAAAATGGCGACAAGATTGGTGGCGACGAGACGCCGTAGGGCTGCATCGACTTTGGTTTCCATACCGAGATTGAGAATTCGCTGAATTTAGGAGAGGTGAGTACTGGGCAAGCGGGTTGGCCGTCAACCCCAAGTTAGGCTACCACAGATCACGCAGATGACACAGAAAAATCTACGTTTTACGCAAAGACGCAAAGAACGCAAAGGCGCAAAGACGAACTTGACTGCCTTTGCGTCTTTGCGTGAAAGACTACCTTGCCGAGCTCGTTGTGGCGGACGCCGGCCCCGGCGGCATTTTATCGTTGAGATAGCGCGTCAGCAGTCCGAAGAGGTGTTTCGACGTCCCCGGTCCTTCCGAGATCGAGTGTGATCGATTTGGATACGCAAACATCGAAAACTGCTTATTCGCCGCGACCAGAGCGTTGATCAACGCCTGCGTGCCCTGGTAATGGACGTTGTCATCGCCCGTCCCATGCACGACCAGCAGATTGCCCTTCAACTGGCCCGCGAACGTGATCGGCGAACTCTGTTTCCACTCCTCCGGATGGTCCTGCGGCAATCCGCAGTATCGCTCCTGGTAGATCGTGTCGTAGTAATGCATGTCAGGCACGGGCGCCACAGACAATCCGGTCGCGTAAACATCCGGGTACCGAAACATCGCATTGAGTGTCGACGAGCCGCCGCCGCTCCAGCCCCAGATCCCGATGCGCGCCGGATCGACAAACGGCCACTTCGCGATCGCACGAGCTGCCGCGGCCTGATCGCCCGAATTCACAATACCCATCTTGCGATAGATGATCTTGCGCCACGCGCGGCCACGCGGCGCGGGCGTGCCACGGTTATCGATGCTCACAACGATGTAACCCCGCTGCGCGAGCATCTGATGCCAGAGACGATTCCGGCCAAACCACGCATCGAGCACCGTCTGTCCCCAAGGCTCGCCGTAAACGTAAAACAGCACCGGGTAGCGTTTCTGCGGATCGAAATCGGGGGGCTTCATCATCCAGCCGTCGAGTTGAACGCCGTCGCCGATGTCGACTTTGAAAAACTCTGAAGGCGTTTGTTTTAGTTGCGCGAGTCGATCCTGCACCTGCTTGTTGTCGATCAGCGTTCGCGCAACTGCGTGTTGCGGCAGACGCACCACATCAATCACGGGAACGCGATTGAAGGTTGAATAATCGTGTATCGCAAAATCGCCGCGCGGAGAGATGTTGTAGCCGTTAGTACCCGGAAGATTTGCGGGCGTCAGTCGCTCTTCTTTACCGCTGCCGTTCAGCTTTACGCGATAGAGATATCGTTGCGCCGCGTTTTCCGGTGAAGCGATGAAGTACATCCAACCGTTCTGCGCATCGACTCGTGCGACGCTGATCACGTCGTAATTGCCGGGCGTGATCGTCTTCACGTCGCTGCCGTCGCGCGAGATGGAATAAATATGTCGCCAGCCATCACGCTCGCTGGTCCATAGAAAACGTTTGCCGCCGTCGATCCATTCGACGTCGCCGCGACCGAGTCCGGTTTTGTCCCAATCGATGTCGCCCCACGCAACGTCGACCCACGCTTCGTCTTTCTCAGTTAGCACAGGACGGACTTTGCCGGTGCGGGCGTCGCCCATCATTATGGTGTTCGTGTCCTGGCGCCGATTGAGCTGCTGAATGATCAGCTCATCCGAGTTTGCGGCCCACTCCATGCGCGGCAGGTAGTTGTTTCGCGGATCGCCGGGCACTTCGATCCAGCGTGTTGGACCACCGTTCGCATCCACGACGCCCACGCGAGCAGCCGAATTCGTCTCGCCTGCTTTCGGATACGGGAAGGTGGTGAGCACGGGATAGAGCGCGGCGGTGTTGTTGATGAGCGTCATCTCCTTCACGCCTTCGGAGTTGAGCTGCCAGTAAGCGATCTGCTTGCTGTCAGGACTCCAGCGAAAGCCGTCGCGACAGAAGAGTTCTTCTTCGTAGACCCAGTCGAAGGTGCCGTTGACGATGTAGCGCGAGCCGTCGTTGGTGAGTTTCGTGATCTTCGCATCGCCAAGATTCTCGACGTAGATGTTGTTCTCGCGCACGTATGCGGCGCGCTGGCCGTCGGGTGAAAACTTCGCAAACATGAGACTCGAAGGCTTTGCGTCCGTGCCACCGAGTTTCTTCAAGGTGTTGGCTTTGAGATCGAGTACCCAGTAGTCGCCGCGTGTGTTGCTGCGCCAGACGCGCTCGGAGTTGGTAAAGATGAGTAGCTTCTGCTCGTCCGGCGTCAGCGTGAACTCTTCGATTGCGAGTGGCTCGGCGGCGCCCGCCGGCGTGAGTTTCTCGGCGGAGACTTTCACGGTGCGATCGCCGGTGTTTACGTCATAACGGACGATGTCGAGGAATTCTTTTTTCGTGGTCGACGGCTCGAGTGCGAGATAGCCGCTGCCGTCCGTCTGCCACTGCACCGGCCCGAGCGGGCGGATGCGATACGTGAACATCGAGTCCAGCGTGAGCAGCGACGGATCCGATTGCTGCGCGTAAACTGGCAGAATTAAAAGCAGCAGAATTGGAATGATCTTAATTGTTCGTTTCATGTTGTTTCTCCGAAATTATGTTCACGCAAAGGCGCAAAGATCGCAAAGACGCAAAGGCGGGTCAAATGCTTCAGGCGCGCCTTTGCGTCTTTGCGATCTTTGCGCCTTTGCGTGAAAACTACTTTTAATCAACTCGCCCAACGAGCGCCGCAATCGCCGCGATCAACTCCGCCTGTTCGATCGGCTTGGCCAAGTGTTTCTGATACCCGGCGCCGAGTGCGCGCTCGCGATCTTTTCGTGACGCATAGCCCGTCAACGCAATCGCCGGCGTCGCGCCACCCTTCTCCACCGGCATCGCTCTTAACTTACGCACCAGCTCGTAACCATCCTGATCAGGCATACCAATATCGCTAATCATCACATCCGGCAACTCGCCCGCAAACACCTCGAGCGCCTCCGACGCAGACTTCGTCGACGTCACGCGCGCACCGTATCGCCTCAGCATCGTCCCGAGTAGTTTGCGTGAGTCGTCGTCATCCTCAACCAGCAACACGTGTACACCATCAATCCGCACGACGCCTTTGCGACTGCGACGCCGGTCGACTTCACGCTTGCGCTCTTCCGCGCGCGCGGGATCGCGTCGCTCCTGCGTCATCGGCAGATCAACCGTAAACATCGAGCCCTTGCCCAGTCCCTCGCTCGCCGCCTTGATTGTGCCGCCATGCAACTCAACGAGGTGACGCGCCACTGCCAAACCCAGTCCAAGCCCGCCCTGTTTACGCGAGATCGATCCCTCCGCCTGACGGAAACGATCGAACACGTACGGCAGAAACTCTGCTGGGATGCCATCGCCAGTATCCCTGACTGTCAAACGCGCCGTCGACTCGACACACTTGAGATAGATGCTCACACTGCCGCCACGTGTCGTGAACTTGATCGCATTCGACAGCAGATTCCAGATCACCTGCCGCAGACGATTCGCATCGCCTTTGACTAGACACTCCCTCGGCTCAAAACGCGTCTGGAGTTTTATGCCTTTCACGTCTGCCGTCGGTCGCAACGCATCGAGCGCGGCTTCAACAATCGGGCCGAGATTGAGCGGGAGTAAATCGAGACGGAGATTACCGGTGATGATTCTCGACACGTCGAGCAGATCGTCGATGAGCCGCGCCTGTGAACGCGCGTTTCGCTCGATCGTCTCGATCGCGCGTGAAGCGTTGGAGCCTTCGACCTCACCGTTCCTGATCATCGACGCCCAACCGAGAATCGAAGTCAAAGGCGTGCGCAGCTCGTGCGAGAGCGTGGCGAGAAACTCGTCTTTTAATCGATCGGCTTCTTCGGCGTGCTTGCGTGCATCCTGCTCGCGCGACAGCGCCGCCGATCTCTCATCTTCCGCGCTCTGTCGTGCAGTCACGTCGAGCACGAGTGATAAAACCGAGATCAGTTTGCCGCGATCGTCGTGCAGCACGGAGTTGTACCACTCGCAAAAGAGCACGGCGCCGGCGCGCGTGTAATTGCGATTGCGCAGGATGCCGTGAACCTCAACACCTTCGCGCTGGCGGTTCGTCACGAGCGCGACAGCGTCTTCGTCGTCTGCAAACACGAAGCGCCACTCGTTGACGTGTTTGCCGATCACCTCTTCCGCTTTCCAGCCGAAGAGACGTTCAGCCGACGCAGACCAGCGCGAGACGCGAAAGTCGCTGTCCCACTCGACCACTGCCAGCGGCGAGCTCTCCACGTGAAATGAGAGTTGTCGATACGCAGTTTGCGCGGCGCTTTCGGCCTGCTTACGCGCGGTGATGTCACTGATAACAGCGATGCCGCCAGTGATGTTGTCTTGCTCGTCGAGTAGTGGTGAGTAATGACTCTCGAAAACGCCGGTCTCGGCTGGTCCGTAAGGATGGTACTCGGAAACTAACTCTTTACCTTCGAGCGCCGCGAGGAAGCAACGGTCGTTACCTTCTTCTCGCAAAAAAGGAAAAATATCGCCGACGCGTTTGCCGAGCACAGCTTCGCGACTGAAACCGGAGATGCGCTGCATCGCACGGTTCCATGCAATGATGCGGCAGTCGCGATCGAACGCGAAGATACCGTCGACGCTCGCGTCGATCAGCCTGTTAAGCAGAAGTGCCGAAGTGTTTTCCAAAGTTAGAGCCACGGGATGGGGATTAATCGGGTGGTCTACTTTCCAGCCGTGAGCAGCATTAAACTGGTCGCGTCGCGCACCAGTATATTAGATCCCAGCAGGACCGGCATGGCGAAGGTCGAGGCTTCAGCCACTTCATAACGACGCTCGACTGTGAATGCGGCGGTACCGCGTTTCGCAACGATCAAATCAGCGCCGTTCGTCAGGAAAACGACGTGTTGCGGAGTAAGTAATAACGAAGCGTGCTCGCCTTCTCTGCCCTCAGTGGTCCAGCGCACCACGCCGGTCTTCGCGTCGAGCGCAAAAAACTGTCCTTTCCTTTTTGATGAATGACCGTAGATGAGGCCGTCGCCGAAGACTGGAGAGCTCATATACATCGCGATTTCGGGATTCTTCCACGCCTCGGTTGCCTGCCACTTGCCGGAATTCTGCGCGAGGGTGTAGGCGTGTGTGCCTTGTCGCGTGCCCGAGACGACGAGGTGCGTGCCGGTCCAGAGTGGCGTCGTGATGTTTTCATGCCACTCGTCAGGAAATGCGACGGACCACAGCTCTTTGCCTGTCTTGCCGTCGAGACCGACGATCGAGCCTTCCGTCATCGTCACGATCTGCTGGCTGCCATTCACTTCGATCATGATTGGCGAAGCGTAGCCTGGTCCAAGTCCTTTCCATTCCCATTCGGTTGTGCCGGTCGCCGGGTTGAGGGCAAGGATCTGACCGCCGTGAATGTCGCTGCCGACCTGGACCACTACACGTCCGTTGACGAGCAGTGGTGACGCCGCGGTGCCGCAGAACAATTTCGACGTGTCGATCGCGTTTGAGAAATCTTTGGACCAGAGTTGTTTTCCGGTGGCGGTGTCCCAGGCGTTGAGCATTCCGGTGACGCCGAGTGTGAACAGTCGATTACCAACGATGAGCGGGGTCGCGTTTGGTCCCTTCGCCATGCTGACGGCGTACTGGTTCTTCTTAAACTCCGCCTGGTATTTCTGTTCCCAGAGAACTTTGCCATCGGCGAGGTTGATACTCGCCACAATCTCTTCCGGATCGCGTCGTCCATGAACAAACGCGCGCCCTCCGGACACGACCGGCGACGAGTAACCCTCGCCAATGTCGACGCGCCACGCCCGTTTCAGTGACTCCGGCCACGCCGCTGGCGCATTCTTAATCGTGACCACCCCATCGCGCCCCGGCCCCCGCCACTGCGTCCACTCCTGCGCCGTCACAGTGACCGTCGCCGTCAAAAATACAATGATTAGTCCTAACTTGTTCATGGGTTGTACCTCTTGGTCAGGTCGAAGATCATGCCACAAAAAGGCACAAAAAGCACAAAAAAGAAGTCCGAGAAAAGAAGAAGTCAGCAGAAAGAACAAGTCAGGAAGAGGGGCTTGCCCCCGCCGCTGCTTGGGTTGAAACAGCGGGGGCGAGCCCCTCTTCCTGATTTGTTCATTCCACTGACTTGCTGTTTTTCCGCTTTTTGCCTTTTGTGGCTAGACGACGTCGGCGAAGCTTTTGCGGGTGCGGGCGAACCACCAGTAGCCGAAGAGGAAGAAGATGACGGCGAAGGTGGTGAAGTATAAGAGGCCGCGCCAGTCGGGGGCGGAGCCGTCGAGAAAGATGTGACGATAGCTGCGAATAAGTGAAGTAAATGGGTTGAGGTTGATGAAGGTGCGGAACCGCTCGGGGACGATTGCTTCAGGATAAATAATGGGCGTCAGATACATCCACGCCATCAACAAGAGCATGATGCCCTGCGTGATGTCGCGCAGGAAGACGCCGAGTGAGGCGATCAGCCAGGCGGCTCCGAGTGCGAAGAGTAGTTGTGGAATCAGCAGCACAGGAAGAAAGAGGCTGGTCAACTCGAGTCGCTGGCGAATGATGATCGTCGCGATCAGTAAAGCAACAGTCGCAAAGAGTTGACTGCCGAGTGCCGCGAAGACCTGCGCGGCGGGTAACGCTTCCAATGGGAACACGACGCGCTTCACGAGATTTGAATGGGCCAGGATCGTGTTTGCGGATTGCTGCACGGATTCCTGAAACATGGACCACGGCAGCAGACCGCAAAAGAGATAGAGCGCGTAATCCCAGTGGGAATCATTTGCGCCGAAGCGTGCACCAAAGATGCCCGCAAAAATGAAAGTGAAGATCGCGATCATCACGACGGGTGTCAGCACCGCCCACGCGATGCCGAGCGCCGAGCCTTTGTAACGACCCAGCAGCTCGCGCTTCGCGAAGGAGAAGATCAGATCCGCGCGCGACGGTAGTCGCCAGAGTGGCTGCCAGATGTGGTGTGCTGTAGACATCAACTTATCATTCCGAGTCCGCGCCAACTGTTCTTGTTGTGCCAACTGATCTCGACGTCACACGCGTCAATGTCACGCCACCACGTTTCGAAGTCAGCGCGCGAGATGTAAAACGCAGTGGGCGCGACGAGATGATCGAAGACGATCGTGTGCTGCTCGCGCCACCCGAAGTTTGAGATTGCACTCATATAGTCGTTGTAGAAAAGCCTCTTCGTGAGCGACGAACTGCGCCGGTTCAGTGGTCCATACACGAGCTTTGTTGCGAGGTATACACACGCCGCAGGCAGCTTCGATAATTGCAGCAGCGCGCGCTGATCGATGCGCGAAGTGATCTTCTCGCGCACGGGATTCACGAAACGCGTGATCCACTCGTTGTTCTCCGCGCCGTAAATCCATGCCGAGAGGTGACCACCGGGCTTCACTTTCGAAGCCAAAGCCAGAAACCCGCCACGCGGATCGGGCAAGTGATGCAACACGCCGACTGAAAAAGCATAGTCGAACTTGCGCGCGAGCGGCAGGCGATAGATGTCGGCCTGAATGATGTGCGCGTTGGGCAACGAGCGTGTAGCTGCGAAAGCCGTCTCAACTGCCACGCTCAGATCGATGCCGATCACATCGCGTGCGCCCCAACGCGCGGCGAGCTGCGTGTGACGGCCTTTGCCGCAACCGCCTTCGAGCACGATCTTGTCGTGGAAAAACTCGGGCGTAACGGGCGCGATCCAGCCGAGAAACTGTTCGGCGTAGCGTTCGTCTTCCTGTGTGAAGTGTTGCCACTGCCAGCCGAAACCCGCCGCTGTTGCGCGTTTGTCGCTCTCGACGTGATCGAGATTTGCGAAACGCGGAATGCCGGCGGTGATTGGAAACGAAGTCGAGCAGGACGTGCAGCGCAGCTCGCCCTCGATGATCTCGCCGTCTTCGGTTTTAGTGACGGAAAGATCGAAAGGCGCTTCACACGATGGGCAGACGAGGTACGAGAGTAGTCTTTGCTTCAAGCGAGGCCAATATAACATTAGCCACGGATGAACGCGGATTGAGGACGCGGATTAGTTGCACTCACGATTGGTGTGTGTGGGAACCATCGTGAAGCGGCTTTGATATTCAACGGAGTTCATGAAGGTGCAGACGAGCGAGCGTGCCGCGTCGGGGTCGCGGAGAGGTTTGCTCTTGAGCATGTTGACGAGGATGTTAAAGCCCGGCTCGTCGGGATTACGACGCAGGTAGGTGAAATACTGGAACAGCACGAGCGCGTGGTTGTAGTTCGCATCAACAACGCGCTGATCAGAAACGAGTCGCGTCAAAACTGCAGCCCGACCATTCGCACCATCGTCCAACAAACCAATCAATAAACTACGCTCCGAGGTGAGATCGACGCCGGTAGTTTGAGCGATCGTCGTGAGCAGCGAATCGACAAACTCAGCCGGCTTCATCGTCGCGGGAAAACGCCGCTTGAACTCAGCGCGCTCCACAAAAGCATTCGCGAGGGCGAGGCGCACTGCTTCAAGCTCGCTCTTCTGATTCAAAACAAAAGCGCGATCGGTTTCGAGCTCCGGGTAACGTGGCTGCCGTCCGAGACCAGTCGAGTAAAGCCCGTAGAGAAACACGCCCGTCGCAGGTAGTTCATTTTCAACCAGCAGGTTTGTCGAGATGTCGATTCTGCGGGTGCGCAGGCAGTCGCTGCGTGAATTGCAGCCGGTAAGTTGCGCGGTGAGTTTGTCGAGCGTGGCTGAATCAGGCTCGTGGCCAGTCAGATCCATGTACTGCTGCGTGACGAAGAAGCGGAAATCATCAACGGGATTCGAAAGCGTCGACGCGACGCCCGGATCGATCGTGATCGCGCCCGGCACGTATGCGGTCTCACCAGAGTTGGACTGTAGTCGGAGGGTGTAATCGCCAAAAGGCACATTCGGCGCAACCTGAACCTCGATACTGACAATCGGAAACGGCGCAGCAATCTGCTCGCGCGTCAACGTTGCCGGATCCACAGCGAAGAACGGCGAGTTGACGGCGATGCTCGTGCCCGGTACTTGATCGACACCTTCACCACCGAAATAGATCTTCACACGCTTGCCAGGCGTGAGCGGAAGCGCCACAGTCGACAGCTCAGCGTTGAGACCAATCATTCTCGGATTCAGTACCGAAGCCTGTGGTGGCACGAGACTCGAATTGAGCGGCGTCGCGGCATCAGCCTTAACCATAACCTGGTTCGCCAACTCGAAACTGCGAAACTTCTGCGCCGCATCTGCACTCGACGCGACCACGACTCGATACTGTCCCGGCGTAAGCCCTTCAAGATGATACGTGCCATCTTCAGCAGTCAGATCACTCGCGATCAGTCGACCATTAACTACGCTTTCGGCCCACACATTCACACCATTCAGCGGCGTCAACGCGCCGGCGGTGCGGTTATCGGCTAGCCGTCCTTCGATACGCCCGAGCTTCAAATTTGAGCCATAGAGACCGCGAATCTTCTGTCGATCTTCTTCGCTCAGCGTGCGCTCAGTCAGCGCCGGCAGGCCGAAGGTGCCGTTGAACGCCTGACGGCCCTGCATCGTCGACGACAAAACCGACGAATGGTCCAACCCGAGCAGGTGACCAATCTCGTGTGTAAACGTCGCTTCGAGATCGTACGTGCCGGGCGAGCCGTCAGTGGAAAACTGAAGCTCAGTTCCGTCTTCGGCGCGTGGTCGGGGATTGATGCTGATGTCTGCTTCGGCGATGTGACCTGTTTCGGGATCGAAGAAGACGCGCGTACGTCCGGTGGTCGCTTCGGAGTTGAACGCTTCGTTTTCGGGAGTGACGGCGACCGTCAATAGACTGATGCCGTCGCCTGCTTCTGCGGGACTGACGGAAGTCGCAGGGGACCACGTCACGATAAAGTTGATATTCGAAAGACTGGCCCAGCGAGCGAGTGCGCGGCGTGCGGCGCCAACGACGTCGCTATCGGGTTTGATGTTCGAGCCGGGCAAGAGCAGAGACGTTGAGAGCGCGACCTCGATGGTTTTCTTCGGCCAGCGAATTTTGCGAGCAGTTTGGGTGGAAGGTTCGAACTCGAACGAGTCGCGGATCTCAAGCCGCTCTCTGGCGCCGAGAGAGAAAAATAGGGCGAGACTCGCGATGATTGCGACCGGATACTGCATCTGAACTTCCCTGGCGGCGAGGTCGAGAAACGCGCCCCGCATCGTACCACGGTTCGGCTGCAAAAAGGCACAAAAAGGATCAGCAAAAACGCCGGAAAATAGAAAACCCCAAAACATAGAACAAGTCAGGAAGAGGGGCCCTGCCCCCGCTCGTCCAATCCAAGCAACGGCGGGGGCAAGCCCCTCTTCCTGACTTGTTCTATTTTCCTTAGTTAATTCTTCCTAGTTAATTGTTATGTGCGGCGCGGTGTCGGCGGGCCGGCTAACCGCAGTTTGCTGGGTGCCACGCGTAAACGTTACCTGTATCGGAACGTCTCCGGCGCCCGCTAACGAGGCCGGAAGCGTGAAGGTAATGATGTCGAATCCGGGCATTTCACGGTTCGGCTGAACGGAAAGGATCGCATCGCCGGTGATGTTCGTCGTACCCACCATGACGCTGATCTCGGTCCGCGCGGCAAAGCGCACGCCCGTAACGGTCAATTCAAGCTTTGTCGGCACTTGAGTCCCCGTTCCGTCGTCAGACGTGACACTGAACGGCTCAGCCAATCGCGCATTCGGATTCGTGATATTGAGGGCCGTCGCCCGCCCGCCGGCATCCGCTGTCGTAGTAAAGATGTCAGGCTGAGCGAAAAGCACCTGCACGAGCCCGCGGTAAAGCGTGTCAGTATTCGCGCCCGCGTCGAGCACGTTGACCGCGACGGTGCCAAGTCCGGACGGCAAACCGATCGGCATCACGAAATTGATCTGCTTGGTAGTGTTGCCTACCGAATAGAGTCCGGCGGCAGCTCCGTTGACGCTCACCGAAACTCCATTAAGCTCCACCGGTAAAGCCGGTGAACGCTTCACCTCAGAAACGCAATTCTCGTCTATTGAGAAACAACTAAACTGAACATCGGACGGAGCAAGGGCGACTGTCGAACGGACAATCGCGAGCTCGCCTGGCGCCAGACCAGACGGCGTCCCCGGAACCGGACTCGGCGTTGGTGTCGGACTCGGAGTCGGGCTCGGAACCGGTGTCGCAGCGGCTACAGGCATGTTGCTGGCGCCTGTAAAGAATGAGAGCACTGCCGACGACTGGCTCGTGATCGTTGGTGTGATCACGTAGAAAACCTCAGTCCCACCATCTCCGTTGCCGCCACCGATCTCGGCGCCGCCAAGCGAAAACGTCATGCGCTTACGAGTTTCACTCGCGAGTGGTCGCGTGCCGCCAAACGTCGAGAGATTCGTGATATTCGTGATTCGAGTAAAGGTGTTCGTCGAGGTAATCGGCAGCGGCGTCACGTAAATCTCGGCCGAGTTGTCAGTATTCAAGCCTTCGGGTGCGGTCGCGGCAGAATCCGGAAACGTTCCGTTGGGACGGAAATTCAAGAACGAAGTGAACACGAGCGTCGCCGGATTTAGCGACGAATCGTAATCAGTGAAAGTCGGAAAGCGTGCGAAATCGGAAATCGGTGGTCTGGTGCCGACCTCATTGAACGTATCAGTCCCGACGGTATAAACCCAATTTCCCAGAACGCCGTTCGCCGCCGGCGCGGCATTTGATTTCGGATCGGTGGCGCGCGATTCGAAGGCGATCAGGCCGCCGTTGCGACTCATCCTCCGTCCCGGACTCAAAACATTCGTATTCGCAACGTTGTTCAGCGTTCGCGTGACCTGGAAGAAATTCCCGACAGCTCCGCCCGAAAACGTGGTCGTAAAAATCTCGGCGTTGTTGTCGGCGTTGTTAGTGGCCAGGTTGGCGCTCGACATGAACGCCACTTTCGACCCGTCCGAAGACAGCATGGGATTGGTAGAAAAGATCAGACCAACTCCCGCTACAGCATCCTGTGTCTTTGTCGCCTGAGTAGTTGTCTTGGTCGCAACCGTGTAAAAGAACAACTCGGGATTGAAATCCGCATTGCCGACACCGAGTACGAGATTTCTCGTGGAGATAAACGCGATGATGGCCCCGTCGTCAGAGATCGTGGGCTCGCGGTTATCGTCGGCGAAAAACGGCGAGTTGGTGGTGGATCCGGGCGTTGGTGCCCGGCTGGCGGGCGTGTTTACCGTAACTGGCTCAAACGCCCCAGTCGACAGATTCTGAAAGGGCAAATCAGTGCCGAGCGTTAGATCGACATCGGCAACAGCCGGAATTCGATAAATCCAGATCTCCGAATTCGCGTCGGCGTCCAGGGCATCGCTATCAGTTCCATCAAAGAACTTTGGATCCGGCGCATTCGAGCTGAAGACAATGATATAACTGCGCACGCCACCGACCAGCGCCGGTTGTAGAGAAATCATCGGCGTCCGATTGTCGATCTCAACCTTCACGCGCGATCGGTCAGCCGGCGTAGGTGCCGGGGTCGGCGTTGGACTCGGTGATGCAGTCGGGCTCGGTGTCGGAGTTGGACTCGGCGTCGGCGTCGGACTTGGTGACGCTGGAATGATCTGAACGTTCTTGGTGTTGGTGATCTGGAAGATGCGACGTTGCGCGTAGTCGGCCAAAAAGATCTCGCGATTGCCGTCGGCGTTGTTCGGATTTACAGTGGCAACGTCACCATTCGAAGTGAAAACGACGAAGCGGCCGTTTGCACTGATATCGCTCACGATCGAGCTGAAAGCTGATGTCGGAGATGAAGTGAGCTGAACGGTGAACGGGTCCGGAGTCGGACTAGTTGATTGGGCCGATACCGAGGCAAGCGAGCCGCCTAAAGCCACAGGCACGATGATGGCGCACAAGAACAAGAAAGCGTGCTTCACAGATTCCTCCGAAATAACAATAAAGACGCAGATACGAGCAGATTAGATGTCCTCGGGGAGCTGAGCCGGCTATTAAAGACTGGCCATTTTAAGCAGAACCCCTCCGCTTCGCAAGCAGGGACTGATTCTGGTAAAAGAATAAGACCTATACGACTTACAGGAGGATTCCTTTGCCGAAGAAAGCGCTGATTACTGGAATTACCGGTCAGGATGGCAGTTACCTCGCCGACTACCTGCTGAGTTTGGGTTATGAAGTACACGGGCTGGTCCGTCGCGTGGCTCTCGAAGCGCCGGAGACAAGGTTCAGCCGTATCACTCATATCCTGGACCGAGTCACGCTGCATCCGGCCAGTCTCGAAAGCTATGCGAGTATCTTCCACGTCTTCAGCAAACACGATTTTGACGAGTGTTATCACCTCGCAGCGCAGAGTTTCGTAGCGGAGAGCTTCGCTGACGGTTTTTCAACCATGAGCACAAACATCAACGGCACGCATTACGTGCTCGCCGCGTTGCGTGAGCTGCGACCGAAGTGCCGGTTTTACTTCGCCGGATCGAGCGAGATGTTTGGAAACGTCAACGAAGTGCCGCAAAAAGAGACGACAGCGTTTCAGCCGCGCAGCCCTTATGGAATCAGTAAAGTCGCCGGTCATCATTTAACGCGGAACTATCGCGAGGCGTACGGGCTCTTCTGCGTCAGCGGCATTCTCTTCAATCACGAGAGCCCGCGACGCGGGTTCGAGTTTGTGACGCGCAAGACAACCAGCACCGTGGCGCGGATCAAACACGGTCTCGCCAACGAGCTGCGCATCGGAAATCTCGAAGCCAAACGCGACTGGGGACACGCGAAAGATTACGTGCGCGCGATGCACGCGATGCTTCAACATCCGGAAACAGACGATTTTGTAATCGCGACTGGAGAGACACACAGCGTGCGTGAGCTTTGTGAGATCGCTTTCGGTGAAGTGGATCTCGATTATCAGGAGTTTGTGAAACTCGATGAGAGATATTACCGGCCCGCCGAAGTCGATCTGCTGATTGGCGACTCATCGAAAGCGCGGGAAGCGCTCGGCTGGGAGCCGACGTACTCTTTCCGTGAGCTCGTCAAAGAGATGGTGGCGTCGGATTTGAAGGCGCTGAAAGAAGATGGCTCACGCAGCGGCGCAACGGCGCAAAGTACGTCCACACATGCGTGATTCTTCGTTGCGCCGCAGCGAGCTTTTTTAACTATGACCATTGCCGTTCGCGTCGATAACGTCTCGAAACAATATCGCATCTACGAGCGGCCTGCGGACCGTTTGAAAGAGACGTTGACGCGCGGTCACTGGAAAGCGCACCGCGAGTTCTGGTCATTGAAAGACGTCAGCTTCGAAGTCGAAGCTGGAACCACTACCGGCATCATTGGTCCAAACGGCTCCGGCAAATCGACGCTCCTGCAGATCATCACCGGCACACTCGAGCCCACGCACGGCAGCGTCTCAATCGAAGGCCGTGTGGCAGCGTTGTTGGAGCTCGGCGCGGGATTTAACCCGCAGTTCACCGGCATCGAAAACGTCTTCATGAACGCCGCGTTGATGGGTTTCTCGAAAGCCGAAACGGAACAACTGCTTCCGGAGATCGCAAACTTCGCGGAGATCGGCGATTTTATATACCAGCCGCTAACGACGTATTCGAGCGGCATGTACGTCCGGCTCGCTTTCGCCGCCGCGATCGCTGTGCAACCACAGATACTGATTATCGACGAAGCGCTTGCCGTCGGTGATGCAGTGTTCCAGCATCGTTGCACGCGCCGCATCAAGGAGATGCAGGAGAATGGCACGACGATTCTGTTTGTCTCGCACGATCCGTCGGCCGTCCGGGCGCTTTGCAATCGCGCCGTACTGTTGAACGGTGGACAGAAGGTCGCCGAAGGCAAACCTTCGGACGTGCTCAATCGCTACCAGAAGATCATCATGGCGCGGCAACAGGCGTACGAAGCCAATGTAAGGAGCGACGAAGAAACGCCGACGGCGAGTGAATTTGTTCACCGCGAGACACCGCCGCTTAGTTGCGTATATCGTCATGGCGATCGCACGGCGGAAGTGCTGGAAGTCGAACTGCTTAATGGTGCGTTACATCCGGTCGAGCTGGTCGAGAGTGGTGAGCCGGTTATAGTTCGGATTGTTTATGTGGCGCATGAAGATCTCGATGATGTCGTCTGTGGTTTTTTAATCAGGAACCGTCACGGTATTCATGTCTATGGAACGAATACCGAGCTTCAGGAAGTGCCGTTTGAGCGAGTGAAGCGCGGTGAATTAACTGAAGTGAGATTTGAGTTCAACTGCTGGCTCGCGCCGGAGATGTACTCGCTGTGCGTCGCCGTGCACAGCAGCGCCGCCGTCAGCTTCGATTGGCTGGACGGCTGCTTGTTCTTTAGAGTGATGTCAGTGACGAAGATGGAAGGTGTGGTGAATCTGAACGCAACTGCCTCGAGCAAGCGTCTCGCGGGCCATCATGTTAATCATGAAAATCCTGTAATCCTGTAAAAATGGACTCGCAAATAGAAAATGGGGACGGTCTGAATCTGGCTGATTTGATGGCCCAAATACGCAAAGACGCCGAGAACCGCAAACGTAATTCGACCAACAACGGTGCGCCTCCCGCTTACCGGCTGTTAGTAACGCAAGGCTTCGATGCATTGTTCGCGCCGCACAACGCTTCGCTGCCGCCTTTAACACTTCAGCCAAATCTGGAAAAACGCGAACAGTATCACCTCAACGAACTGCTTGGTTTACACGATGAGCCATTCATTCGGAACGCTTACCAGGCCATCCTGAAGCGCGAACCTGACGACACCGGTCTGGCGCATTATCTGGTAAACCTGCGCAACGGCCGGTATAGCAAGATGGATGTTCTCAGTAGTCTGCGGTTTTCACCCGAGGGTCGAAATGCAAATGTGCAGATCGAGGGCTTAAACAGCCTTTCGACGCTGAGAAAAATCTATCGCGCGCCAGTGATCGGCTACCTGCTGCGTTGGGCGGTCGCGATAGTGCGATTGCCTGTGCTCATCACTAATTTTCGCCAGCTCGAGTCACACACCATGGCGCAATTCGATCGCGTCGCCGGATACATCAATGAATCTGTCGCGCACCTAAATGAATCCGTCACTCAGCTATCACACCAGGTGCAGGCGCGAGTCGAAACTCTCGAAAAACAAAACAATGAGCGGACTGGTCTTCAAATCAACTCGCTTTTGCGCGAGCAGGACAAGCTGGCGCAGCACCAGTTTGCGCTTAAGCAGAGCCATAGCAAGCTCGAAGGTGAGGTTGCGCGTGTCACCAGGAGTACAGAGGACATCCGGCAACACCAGGCAGCCGAATTGCAAGCATTAGAACAACAACTGGAAAAGCGGATCGACGAGTTAATCGAACGGCTACAAAAATTCAAAATGGACGTCGCCCAGCAGGAAACGAGGTTGTCGCATCTGCTCGACGGAAGTAGCCGTACATCTGTTGTGGACCAGCAGCCCCAGACCGGTATCAGCGAAAGAGATCATCTACTCGATGCACTCTACTTCTCGCTCGAGGACGTCTTGCGAGGCACACCCGAACAGATTAAAGAGCAGATGAAAGTTTATCTGCCGTTTTTGCAGCAGGCACACATCGACTCGGACATACTCGACGTCGGATGTGGTCGCGGCGAATGGCTCGAGATACTGCGCGAAGCCGGATACAAGGCTCGTGGGATCGATACGAATCGTGTCGTCATCCAGCGATGTAGAGACTTATGGCTAGACGTCATCGAGGCTGAGGCGCTCAGTTATTTGCGAGCGCTGCCGGACGGAAGTTTGAGTGCCGTGACGGCTTTTCACTTTGCCGAGCATCTGCCGCTGGAAACTCTCGTTAAATTCCTTGATGAAGCAGGCCGCACGCTGAAACCCGGCGGGCTCATGATTCTCGAGACTCCGAATCCGGAGAACCTGCTGGTCGGCAGTTGTAATTTCTATCTCGACCCAACACACAAGAATCCGATACCGATTCCGACAATGAAGTTACTGGTGGAAGCGCGCGGATTTCGCTGTGAAGACGTTTTAAAACTTCACGCGATTTCGTCGACAAAGATCGAAGTCAAAGATCAACTGACCAGCCACTTGAATCATTTCCTGTATGGTCCGATGAATTACGCCGTCGTCGCCCGCAAACCCGACACTCAATGACCCGCATCGCGATTCTCACTCCTACACTCACTGCTGCTGATGCGGTGAGCAATGATGTTCTTAAGATGCGTCGCGTGTTGAGTAAGCGCGGGCACGAGGTCCGCATTTTCGCGGAAAGTTCGAGTCTTCCCGAGCAGATCGACGAGCCTGCTGAGGCGCTGCAGCACTTACGCGCCGCTGAAGACGTTCTGATTTATCACCACTCGATCGGCTGTACAGACGCCATCGAAACGCTACACGCCGCATCCTGCCGGAAGATCGTTAAGGATCACAACGTAACGCCGCCAGAGTTCTTCCAAGGCATCAGCGAGCACCACCAGCATCTTTGCGAAAGCGGGCGCTCACAACTCAAAGAGATTATCGCGGCGCAACCGGATCTATATCTCGCCGACTCAGCCTTCAACAAGTCAGGCCTGCTCGCAGCCGGGAGCGAGGAGCACAAGACGTTCGTAGTTCCACCATTCAACCAGGCAGACGAGCTGCTTGCGGGTGAGGCAGACCTCGAGCTGTTCGACGCTTACCATGATGACTGCGTTAATCTGGTGATGGTCGGCGGCGTGCGTCCAAACAAGGGACATGCGGATCTGATCGAGGCCTTTGCTACCTACTACTATAATTTCAACAGCCAGGCGCGTCTGTTCATTGTGGGCGCCACGAACAAAGCCTTCGAGCACTACACCAAAAACCTGGCGGAGATGATCGATTGGTGGTCAATCGATTCACACGTCGTGTTTACGGGCGAGGTTTCGAACGAGACGTTGAAGTCGTATTACCTGCTTGCCGATGCATTGCTGATGACGAGCGAGCACGAAGGTTTTTGTGTTCCGCTCGTCGAAGCGATGGCGCTGAAAGTCCCGATCGTCACTTACGCCTCGACGGCGATTCCCGAGACCGCGCAGGGTGCGGCGCTCATGTGGGACGAACGGGACCGTTATCTCATGGCCGAATCGATTGACTTCCTGCAGAAGAGTGAAGAGGCAAGGACGGAGATGATCTACCGAGGCTCGTGTCGTTACGAAGAAAATTTCTCGAATTACGCGATTGAAAGACGGTTTTTTACTGTCCTGAGTCAGGCGGGGTTCGGGCTGTAAACTACCTTAATCCTGAAATCTGTACATCCTGTCTAACGACTGTTATTGAAGATGACGCGCATAGCGATTCTAACTCCGAGCCTATCAACCGCCGATGCCGTCAGCAACGACGTGCTCGGAATGTTCGATATCCTCACCAGAAACGGCGCTGACGTCCGTATCTTTGCCGAAACTCATTCCCTGGATCATCACGCCATTTCCGATCTCGCCCGTCTCCGAAGCTTCTTGAAAAGTCCCACTGACGTTCTGCTTTATCATCACTCGAGAGGCTGGAATCCGGGCCTGCAACTCATCAAGGAGCTAAGTTGCCGTCGCGTGATCCGGTATCACAACGTCACACCCGCAAAATTCTTCGTGGGCTTCAGTACCAGCGATGAAGAGCTGTGCGAGCGCGGGCGAAAAGAGTTGATCGTGCTCGCCGCTGCAAAATGTGAGCTATACCTTTCGGCGTCTGCATTTAGTATGCGCGAGCTGATCGAGATCGGAGCCGATGCCTCGAGATCGTTTGTCGTGCCACCGTTTCATCACATCGATCGGCTGTCGAGCGTTTCGGCAGATCAGGAGACCCTGCAAAAATATTCAGGCAACACTGCGAACATCTTGTCTGTCGGCCGCGTGGTACCGCACAAGAATTTTCATCATCTGATCGAGGTGTTTGCCCGCTATCATTACGACTACAACAAAAACTCACGGCTGATCATCGTTGGCAAAGGCGGAGAGGGGTTCAACTCGTATTCGAAGCTCCTGCATGCTGCGGTGCAGAAGCTTGGTCTCACAAACAACGTAGTATTCACGGGCGGCATTTCTGATGAAAAACTGAAGGCTTACTATCTCCTCGCCGATGCATTCGTTACGGTGAGCGAGCACGAGGGATTCTGCGTCCCCCTCGTCGAAGCGATGTCTATGGAGTTGCCGATCACGGCCTACGCTTCAACGGCGATTCCCGAAACATTAGGCAGTGCAGGCATTGTATGGCCGGAGCGCAATCCGACGTTGATCGTGGAAACGATCGATCGTTTCGTGAAAGATAGTGCGGTGCGAAAGGCTTTGGGCCGACGGGGCCAGTATCGCTATCAGTCGATGTTCAGCAATGGGAAGATCGAGCGCACCTTTTTACAGGCGATGGCTAAACTGCAATGAGTAGAGTCGCAATCGTCGTCCAAAGGTGCCACGAAGACATCGTCGGCGGATCGGAAACACTCGCCTGGCACTACGCACAGCTACTCAGCGACACCTATCAAGTCGATCTACTGACGACCACCGCGATCGACACTTCCGAATGGGCCAATACTTTACCGGAAGGACCAGAGACCAAAGACGAAGTGCGGATCGTCAGATTTCCAGTGACTATCGGACGCAGTGTTTACTGGTCTGGGCTGCACCGTCGCTTGCTGGAAGAGTTTGGCCCAATCGCGCCGACGCGAACTCAGGAAGTGCCGCAGCTCAACTGGTCTGTGGCGTTACAGGAAGACTTCATCCGTCACCAGGGTCCGTATTCCGAGCCGTTGCTGCGCTACCTCAACGAGAACTGGCGCGACTACCGCGCGATCATCTTTATTACCTATCTCTACCCGACGACGTACTTCGGCTTGCAACAAGTTCCCGCGGGCCGTGCGCTCTTCGCGCCGACACTGCACGACGAGTTGCCCGCGTATCTTCCGGCGTACAAATACGCGGCGCGACGCGTACGCGAGATCGTGTGGCTCACCGCGGCAGAACAGCGCGTGGGCCAAAAGCTCTGGGGCGATTTGCCGGGACGAGTCGTGGCGATGTCGATCGAGACGAACGTGCGCGAGCCGCAGTGGATGCCTGTGCCTTACCTGCTCTATTCCGGTCGTGTCGATCCGAATAAAGGTTGCGCGCAGCTTTTCGATTACTTCATTACTTTTAAAAACACACACCCATCGCCGTTGCGCCTCGTCATCACGGGCAAGGACGACATGCCTGTGCCCGAGCATAAGGACATCGAGTTTAGAGGGTTCGTGAGTGCTGAGGAGAAATTCCGTTTGATGTCGGGCGCGATGATGTTTGTGAGCCCGTCGCCGAATGAGAGTTTTAGTATCGTAACTCTCGAGGCAATGGCGCAGAACACCCCTGTGCTTGCGAACGACGCCTCCACCGTCCTGGCGGATCACATCAAAGTCAGTGGCGCGGGCCGCATCTACGGCGACTACGAAACCTTCACGCACGCCTTAACTGAATTATCCGCGAACGAAGAATTACTCACTTCAATGGGCCAACGCGGCCGCGACTACGTCCTCTCCCGCTACCAAACAGAGACCGTCAAAAAATCCCTCATCGCCGCGATTGAAGAAATAAATTGAGCCGCGAAAAAAGAACAAGTCAGGAAGAGGGCCTTGCCCCCGCTCGTCCAATCCAAGCAACGGCGGGGGCAAGCCCCTTTTCCTGACTTGTTCTTTTTCGTGGCCTAATTTCTGAAGCGTTGTCGATATTCAAGAGAAGTGATAAAGCCCTCGGTAATCTGCGCCGGCGCGCCACTACGATCCAGACCTGCCGTCCAATTATCGACACCGGCCGGGTCGGGATCGCGCCGCAAGTAACCAAAGTAGTGCAGGATCACAAAGTCGCGATTCCCGAGACGCATCATCTCATCACTATCGATTCGTTCCGGAGACTTTTGACTCTTCTTGAACTCGTCAAAGCGACGCATCGCATCCATGAACTCTTCGTAACTCGGCATTCGTCCAAAGCCACTTCGATATGCTCGCAGTATGAAAAATCCACGCTCGTGAAAACCCGTCCCGAGAAAAATGTTGAGCGCCACGTGCGCGCGCTCGCAAGTCTCGTCGTCAGGCCGGCAATTTTTGATCTTGTTTACCTGCGCAGCGATCACTTGCGCGTCCGGCTCCTGTCCCGCAAAGTCGCGATACAACTGGCGCACGAAGAATTCCGGATCGTCGATCGGACTCGGCAACTTCGGATCGAAAGTTTCCACCTCCGGGGAAAGCTCGAGCCGGCAAACCTTTCCGGTAATCTTCTGCGCGTGAATCCACGCTTGCACATTGCTCTCGTAGTCGGGATTCTTGACCCAGTAGAGCGGCCAGTTTTGTGGAAACTGGCTGCTCGAGGCATCCAAAGTCTTCACGTGAGAGACACTCGAGATCATCATCGCGTCGTATTGATATTCGGCCGTGGAATACTTCGCATTTGGACCAGGCGCGACGTAAAAAGCCGTGCAGTCAGCCGGCAGCTTCGCCGCCATCGATTTGAGGTAAGTCTCTTCAACACTTTTCGAGAATCCGGTGCCGACGACTTTCGGCACACCGAACTGCTCAAACACGCCGAACGCCGCCACCAGCAACACCGCGACAGTAAGCCCTTGCTTGCCAGCGGCGAACTGGAGCGCCTTCTGCAATCCATAAGCAAACGCGATCGACATCGGCAGAGTCAGAAAGATCACGTAACGCGAGACTGCGCGAATCGCGCCGCCGCCGGGAAAATATCGATAGACGTATGGCCAAAGCGAATGACCACCCACTTTCACGCCCAACACGATCATGATGGTTGACGCGAGGATCATCACGCCGAGAAAAAGCAGGCCCAGCTCATGCGCAGTTGCAGCCCTGCGCCCTTTCTTGATCAGCCAGAACGACCCAACCGTAAATGCGATCCACGCGAGCGAGGGAATCAAGCCGATGCCAACCATGAGCTCGGTCCACAGCTCCGGCCGCGGATCGCCTGCGATCCGTTTGTAAAACCATCCCCAGACAAAGTTGCCGTCGCCCATCGATAACAACGATCGCCAGTCGGGAACCATCCCGAGGACGAAGTCGAGGTCATACCATATGCCGATGCGCACTGTCGGCAGGTAGACCAACAGAATCGGAATAAAGCCGGCTGCAAAAACCGCGGCGCCGATAATTACAGCGCGCCGGAATTTCCAAACGTTGGTGATGATAAAGCTGCGCGATCCGCGAAATACGAGCGCGACGAGGAGAAAGATAATGAGCCAGAAAACGAAGTACCAGGCGTAGTAAAACGTAGTGGCAAACTGCAGATTCAAACAAACAGCGGCGAGCGACAAGAGCCAGGCGGCTTTTCGATCGCTGATGGTTTCCACTTGCTTTGCGAGCGTGATCACGAGCGCAAAGATCAGCGGTAGTAAAAACACGTATTGCAACTGAAGATGGATGAGCTGATTGAATTTCGGGCTACTGAACGCGAAGAACATCGCGCCCGCGCAGGAAGGTATTAGTCCAAAATGCAACGTTCTATACAACAAAACAAACGCGCCACAGTAAGCGAGAAACGTGAGCAGAATGATCGTGATCTCGCTGGCGGAAAACATTCCGAACCCGAGCGCGCGGAAGAGCGAATAAGGCGTGGCGACACCAAACAGGAGATCGGTGTAAGCAAGGGTTCGCTTCGTCGGGTAGAAGATTCCGGGATTGAGTAGCGACGCTTTGCCGAGGATTGATTGATACCAGTGCTCGCAGACGTAAACGATGCCGCGCGCGTCGCCGCGATCGCCGAAAAACTTATCGAAGCCGGAAAAGAATTGCGTCGAGTAATACGAAATAGAGCCTGCAACACCGAGAAGCAGAGATGTCAAAACTGCAGTACGCTGGTTGTGCTGCATCTTAGGTTCAATTTCTTCTCTGTGTAACCTCTGTGTGCTCTGTGTCTCTGTGGTTAATTGTTTTGTACTTCATAACACCACAGAGACACAGAGCACACAGAGGTTGCACAGAGAAATCCTATCCTTTCGCCTGCACCGCCGATGAAGGTATGCCGTTGGGCCAGGTAACGAGGAAGTAGGGTTGGCCGTCGACCTTGCCACGCATCTCGAGTCTGCCGCCGAGTTTTTCAATCTCGGCGATGTATACCTTCATCTGCTCGCTGTCCTGGATCAAATACTGTCGCTCTCCTCGCTCCCAGACGAACTTGAACATCTGCGCGCGCGTCTCTTCGTCTGTGAATTGAATCTTGAATGCAGGCTTGTTTGCATAATACCAAAGCGAGCCCGTCAACAGGTCCGCCCAGATCCACGCCTTATCGTCTACAAGCTCCGCGGGCAGCAGAATCGGCGCATGCGTAGTTGCGCTTTTAGGTGCGGGACCGAGATCGCGCTGAGTCCAAACTCGTTGGAGTGTCACGGCAACAGGCGAGAGTATCAGCACGAGCGCCACCCACGAGAGGATCTTTCGTGGCTCAAATCGCAGCGCGACAGTGCTCGTGGTTTCGAGCGCGAAAGCTCCGAAACCAAGAAGCGCCAGTGTCGCGAATATCGAAGAGATCATGTAATGCGGGCCGGTGATCGCGTGCGTGAGAAAATAACCAATCGGTATTACCCACAGCAGCGCCACAGCAAGCACAAATTGTTTCCAACTCAATCCGAGACGATTGAGCGTCTCAGAGTCTCGTCTTACGTAAAGGATCAGGAAACCGGCGAGACCGATGAATCCGGCAACGAGCGCCCAGTTGTCGATGGATCCATGACCGCTGCCGAGATAGAAAGACAGGTTCGAGCCTAAACGTGCGAGCGTCGGCGGCGCCGAGTCAACAGTCGCGTAGGTCGAGAGATACCATGCGCCCGCGACGTTGTGCTGATTAATCACGACCGGAATGACACCCGTGAGCGTCACGCCGAGCGCAAAAGCTACCGGCAGACTTTTAATCCGGAAGTTGCGAAAACCCGGCCATAGCAGGACGAGAAAGCCCGCTGATAATAAGAACGACGGCAGCCGGATCATCGTCGCAAACCCCAGCGAGAATCCGGCAAATAGTGCAAATAACAACGCCAGCCGATCACGATCAGCAGTCTTGAAGCGCAAGGCGAGCAGACTGAAAACGCACGTCAAAACGATCGGCACGAGCACGGCATTCACCGAGAAGCTCAGCGCGCCGAGTCGCCCCAGCACCATCAATCCGAGACTCAAGGCCAACACGACGAGCCCAATCGACGCCCACGCTCGTTTCCAGGCCGCAATCGCGAGGCAAATCGCGCCGGCGAAGATAAATAAATCCACGACGAGGCGATTCAAACGGTAGATCGCTTCGCCCTGCGGAAACATTGCCAGCACGAGTGCGGTTCCGGGTGGATATTGCACGCCCACGTAATTTGATTCCGGGAAATAGTGGTGCGCGTGCGGGGCCACTACTTCTCCCCAGCGCGGCTCCGCGACCTTGTTTTGCTGCATGAAGTTAATCAGCAGTCGCGTTTGCTCCGACTCGAGCCTGAATTCAGGCCAAACGCCGTGCTCATATGCGTGCCGGACCTGTTTCGCCATGCCGAGGTAGCCAAAGGAATCGCAGGCGTAAGCAAACTCTTCGGTCCCGAGTGATTGCCGGTAAGAAGTGCGCACCGCAATGTAAAAAGTGAAGGCGAGAAGGGCTACCCAGAGGTAGACGATGATCCGTGATAACTTCATCGACAAAATTGGGGAATTTACAGAATTATCATGATTAGGCTTATATTCCAAATAGGACGATTTAATTGACGCGTTTGTCTCAGATCGCTATACTCGCCACTGGTAGCGCGAGAGGCGCTCACGGACAGACCCCAATCCGACCCACCCGAACAAACTAATTGGGAATTTAGGAGAAACAATGAAGATCGGATTTAGCCTTTTGATAATCGCGCTCTTGAGCGCTGCTGCCGTCCCTGTACTTGCTCAGTCTCCTCCCACACTCAGGATCGTCACCGAAACACCTGGACTGCCTTCGGAGCTTTTCTACGGCAATATCAAGGTCAAACCCGTGCGCCTGAGACCGGGAACTAACACGCCTATAACCATTACAGATATCGATTTCTTCGTGCAGCAGCAATATATCGACTTTCTAGGCCGCATGCCAGATTCGGGCGGTTTTGCGAGCTGGGTACAGACGCTGCAGGGGTGTCCGAATGGCGGCTTTGGAGAGAATGATAATCCGAGCTGCGACCGCGTCCACGTCTCAGCAGGCTTCTACCAATCAGTTGAATTTCAAGGCCGCGGCTACTTCGCGTATCGCTTCTACGATGCGGCACTGGGTCGCCGTCCGCTGTACACCGAATTCATACCGGACATGCAGAAGGTCGGAGGCGCCCAATCTCCCGCGCAGGAAGCTGCAAGCAAAGACCAGTACATGAACGAGTTCGTGCTGAAGCCGGAATTCAAGGCCATTTACGACGCTCTCAACAACCAGGCTTATGTCGACAAACTGGAGCAGACCGCCGGCGTTACGGTCCCGAATAAAGCCAACCTCGTGGCGGCGCTGAATGGCGGAACCCAAACGCGTGCCCAGGTATTGCGAACGGTCATCGAAAGCCAGCCGGTATTTGATAAGTTCTTCAACCGCGGTTTTGTGACGATGCAATACTTCGGCTACCTGCGACGCGACCCGGATTCAATCGGATTCCAAAACTGGGTCAACGCGCTCAACGCGGATCCGACGAACTTCCGTCACATGATTTTCGGTTTCATTTTCTCGACCGAGTATCTGAACCGGTTCTAGCCACAAAAAGGCACAAAAGCACAATTTGAAAGGGCGGCCCCTGTGGCCGCCCTTCGTGTTTATTGCAACACCTCGCGGTAAACCTCGAGGGTTTTTAGGGCGGTCTGTTCCCACGAAAATTGTTTGACGTGTGACTTGCCGAGCTCGGCGTAGTGCTCACGCGCCTTTTCATCACTCAGCATCTCCGTCATCACGTGGGCTATGTCATCAACGTCTTTTGGATCAACTAAGCGAGCAGCGTTGCCGACAGTCTCCATCAGTGCTGGGGTCCGGCTCGTGATCACGGGCGCGCCGCAGGCCATCGCTTCGAGAGGCGGTAGCCCGAAACCTTCGTATAGCGACGGGTATATGAACGCCGTGCAAGCCGAATACAGCGTACATAGCTCTTCATCTTGAAGATAACCAGTCAGGCGAATGCGGTCGGCCATACCTTTCTTCTCGATGAACGAGCCGAAATCGTCCATTAACCAACCCTTTCCACCCGCAATCACGAGCTTCGGAGATAAAGACGTGTGACGCAGCATTTGCTCGAAGGCTTCGACCAGCTTGCGGAGGTTCTTGCGCGGCTCGATAGTTCCGACAAAGAGAATGAAATCCCCTTCGATCCCGAGCCGGCGAAGGAGCTCCGGGTCTTCTCTTCTTTTGAACACTGGTCTGGGCGCCTCGGGTGTCACGGCCACTTTGTCAGGATGGATACCAAATGCTTCGCAGAGCTCCTTCTTGATGCTGTTGCTGGGCGTGATGATTCGGGAAGCCCGCTTTATCATTCGCGGCATACGCCAGTTCGCGCGCCAGATAAGCTTCTCTGCGTGAACTCCGAGCAGCATTAATGACAGGTCGTGAATCGTCACGACAGTGGGGCGTCGCGACCAGAAGGGGATCTCGTAATTTGTGCCATGAAAGAGATCGAAGGAGTTTTGCAGCAAGTGAAGCGGCAGGCCGAGGCTCCACCAGCGCCTTTTCAGCCGACCTTGCGGTGAAATGAACGTGAACGTATCGGACGGCGCGACGATGGCCAAATTGCGCGCCAACTCTGCCGTGTAATGTCCGACCCCCGTCAGCGGCGGCGCCAGCGGCATGCCGTCAAGTGCGATGTTCATCGGAAAGTTGCCACAAAAAGGCACAAAAAGCACAAAAGAGATTTAAATAAGCTGATTCCGTTTTGTGCTTTTTTTGCCTTTTGTGGCCAAAATTTATGGTCCGAATCTCTGCTGATACTCCGTTGAGAAGAGGAAGCCAAAGATCATGTGCCGGGTGTTGCTCGGATTCGCATTTATCGCATCGAGCCAGTTCTGGAATCCGACGGTGTCCGGATCGCGTCGCAGGTAACCAAAGTATTGCATCGTCACGAACGCCCGGTTGAAGAACTTATCACTAACCGCCTGGCTCTCGACGATGTTGCGCAACACCTCTCCGCGCGTCATCTGTCCGTTGTTGAGTGCCGCAATCAGCGCGTCCCTGTTCGCGACCGGCACTTCAGCATGCGCTTGCAGCAAATCCACATACTCCGAGTTAGACTTTCCAGTGTAGTTCGTCAAGAACTCGGGTCGCTGTGTCCACGCTTCGGTGTACGTCGCTTTACTCAACACTTCCGACTCCGGCGATTGTGGTCCACCCACGATCGCCATGTCCGGCACAAACTCAGCGTACGTTGGTCGTTGATCCAGCGCCACTTCGTAGAAGCGATACGCGAAGTATCCACGTCCCTGAAACTCCTGCGAGAGGAAGAACCCTGCCGACACGTGTACGCGATCGCAGTTCGGATTATCATTCTCGCCAAATCCGCTATTCGGACAGCCATTCAGCGTGTCCACCCAGCTCGCGAGACCAACCGGATCAGGCAAACGCCCAAGGAAGTCGATGTACTGCTGCGTGACGAAGAACGTAACACCATCAATCGGATTTTTAGTGGCCACCGCCTGATCGTTATCGTTGATGGTAACTGTGCTGGTCGACGTACCGAGACCAGATCCGGCGACGCCGCTGAGTGAGATCGTGAAAGTCTCATTACCCTCAACCAGAGCATCATTCACGATCGGAACGATGATCGTCTTCGTGTCTTCTCCGGTTGAGAAGCGCAACGTTCCCGCCGTCGTTTCATAGTCACACCGCTCGGAAGCTTTGCCGTTTACGGTCTGACAGTTCGTGAGTCCGGCGGTATCGCTGGTTGTGTAGTTCACAGTCGCGAAACCTGCCTTATCGCCTGACCTGGTAACGTTGATGTTTATCTGGCCCGCAGTTTCATTAACGTTGAGAGTCGCGTTCTCGAGTTGAATCGAGCTGGTTGACGCTGCGCGCGGCGTGTAAATCACTTCTTTGGCGTTGGTCAAATTCACTGCTGTTTCTTCGTCCAAAGACGTGTGCGACGCCACTACGTAACCATCCTGTTCACCGCCGCCGATACCGACCGTGGGAATAAGTTGCGGATCATTGCTGCCGTAACGACTGCGAATCACGCCGCTCTTATTGAGCTCGATCTCGAAATTGACCGGAGTGCCGCGCTCGAAGGAAACACCCTGCCAGCGAAAGATAATCTGGTCGGCTGATTGATTTATATAAACGCCCGCATCGGCTCGTTCAGAATTGCTCAGATCGAGATCTTCCCAGAGTCCGGCGATCATCTTGTAACCCCCGAGCACGCGTGGCGAGCCCGGCGGATCGTCGGCGATGTTAAGAGGAATTATCGGGTGTGTGCGTACTGGTGGTTCGGAAAAGAAAAGATTGCCGTTGGTGGAAATCGTTAGACCGTTAACGGTTGACCCAAAGAACGGGAAGTCAAAAGGCAAAAGAAAATCAATGTAAAGATCATCACCATCGGGATTGAGTCGATCTCCGCCTGTCGAAAGCGGGGCACTATTGCCCTCAACGATTGAGTAAGGATCACTGGCAGACAATGGCACACCCACCGGCAAAGTCGCCGGTGTTCCTTCGTTCCCGGCGTTGTCAAACTCGCGCACCGTCAGAGTTCCCCCTGTGTGGTTAAAAGGAATCCTGATGTCGACTGACTGCAACGAGCCGGAGTTTTTCGGAATGACGCCTTTCAGCGTGCTTACCTGACCACTGGTGCCGTCAGTGAAGTCGATTCGATAGAGTGATGCATTACCAGTCGCACCATCATCACCTGATGCGGTCCAACCAACGTTCAAATCGCGCCCGTTTTGAGAGTTGATGTGGAAACTCCCGACTGTTCCCGGCGGCGTCACGTCACCGGAAATAAGGCCCTGCATACTGTTGCCGATGTTCAGACGTCGTTGGCTTAAGACCTTGTTTGCTAAACCCGGAATGACGTTTCCATTCGCCATCAGCAGATTCTTAACCTGCTGCACCGTCAGATTAGGGTTCTGGGCCCACAATAACGCTGCCGCTCCTGACACCTGCGGCGCAGCCATGGACGTGCCGCTGAAGGAGTCGTAAGCATTGCCCGGGATCGTACTCACAATATCGTCACCCGGCGCAGCAATATCGACACTCGTCGCACCGAAATGGGAAAAGGCCGGGAGCGCGTCAACGTCATTCGAGGCCGCGACCGCAATGATGTTAGGAGCGTCGAAGCTCGACGGAAAATGTGGAATCAGATCGTTGTTCGGTTCAAGAGTCCCGTCATCGACGTTGCCGGCGGCAGCGACAAACAAAAGACCCGCGGCATTCGCTTGGTTAATGGCCTCCAGGAATTGCTGACTGAAGAGCGCACCGCCAAAGCTGGCATTCAGGACGCGCACGTTCGCGCCTTTTGTCCCACCCGTTGATACCCAAAGATTACGCATGTTCCTGGCGTAAGTGATTGCGTTAATCGCCCTCAAGGTATCCCCGAAACCGTCGGGAGCGAGAAATTTCAAAGACATCAAACCAACCGACCAGTTAACGCCAGTGACACCAACGCCGTTGTTGCCGACGGCCCCCGCGATTCCGGCTACGTGAGTGGCGTGGTCCTCACTAGGTTTGCCACTAAAGGTCGTACCACTGTTATCAATGAAATTGAATCCGTGGACGTCGTCTTTAAATCCGTTGCCGTCGTCGTCGGTGTTGTTATTGGGAATCTCGCCTGGGTTGGTCCAGATATTTGCGGCGAGATCGGCGTGGTTAGGGTCAATACCCTGATCGATAACACCAATAACAATTCTTCCCGCCCCGGTGCTGCCTGTTCTGGTATCCCAGGCTTGCGGCGCTCCTATCTTGTCGAGGGCGTATTGCTGATTTTTGAGTGGATCGTTGGAAGTGACGTCAGCTTTCAGGATGTAGTTTGGCTCGGCGTCCACCACGTCCGGCTGTTGGCGAAAAGCAGCCACCGCATCGAGCGTTTCTTCCGGTGCTACTTGTGCGAGTCGCAATCCGGGGAGAAGATCGGCGCCGGGCGTGCGCTTTAGATCGGCGGAAAACAACCTCCCATTGTGCGCCGCAATGCGCATCGAGGAGCCTTTACTCTTGGCCATTGGCTCACTGCGATAACGCACGAGGACTTCACCGGGCACAAACATCTGCTGACGCTGTCGCTTTTGCGGAATCGTCGTCTGCGTCGCCTGAAGCTGCGCCCCAGACCTCATCGGAAAACTCACCGACGCCACAACGAGGAGGGCAAGGCACACTGTAGAAACAAGAAGGATTCGAATATGGGTAGACATGTACAAACTCCCGGGGAAAAGATCCGTACTTTCCGTTAATCCATGGCTAAAACAGTCTTATGGCCCGAAGCGTTGATGATATTCGGTCGAGAATAGGAAACCAAAAATCATGTGCCGCGTGTTGCTCGGGTTCGCGTTGAGCGCATCGACCCAGTTCTGGAATCCAATCGCGTCTGGATCGCGCCGCAGGTAGCCAAAATACTGCATTGCCACGAACGCACGATTGAAGAACCGATCAGCAACCGCCTGGCTCTCAACGATATTGCGCAGGACCTGCCCGCGATTCATCTGACCGCCATTGAGTGCATCGATCAGCGTCTGCTTGTTGGAAACTGTGACTTCTGCGTTCGCTTCGAGCGCGTTCACATACGCGGTGTTTGAGAGATTATCGTAGCGGCTCTTGAACTCCGGTCGCTGCAACCAGGCATCCGTGTAAGCCTGCTTGCTCAACACTTCTGACTCCGGCGACTGTGGTCCACCCACGATCGACAAGTCAGGCACGAACTCCGCATAAGTTGGTCGTCGATCGAGCGCGACTTCGTAGAAGCGATACGCGAAGTAACCACGTCCCTGAAACTCTGCCGAGAGGAAGAACCCTGCCGACACGTGTACGCGATCGCAGTTCGGATTATCGTTCTCACCGAAGCCCTGATTCGGACAACCGGTCAGCGTATCGACCCAGCTCGCGAGACCGACCGGATCAGGCAAACGTCCGAGGAAATCGATGTACTGCTGCGTAACGAAGAAAGGAATGCCGTCAATTGGATTCTGCGGAGGAGGTGCGTTGTCGTTGTCCTGAATGGTGACTGTTGCTAATTGCGGTGAAGCCAGCGTCATGCCTGACGGCGAGCTCAGCGCAATCGAAAACGTCTCATTACCTTCCACCAAACCATCATTGACGATAGGAATCGTCAACGACTTGGTTGTTTCGCCGGGGCCGAATCGTAACGTCCCGTTAGCGGAGCCATAATCGCAGCGCTCTGAGGCGAGCCCGTTGGCAACTGTGCAATTCTGGAGTCCAGCGTTGTCGCTGGTGGCGAAGCTAACCGTAGACGTGGCGCCGGTGCTTCCGGTGCGAGTCACGTCAATTGTCAGAGAATTTGCGCCTTCGTTAACTGTGTAATTCGCGGCGCTGAGGAGAACAGACGAGGCCGAGCAACTGGGTTGCGAGAAGTTGATCGTGACTGGACCAGAATCACCGCCCGACTGGTCGTTATTAAATCCGTCTACCGCAATCCTGTAGACCGTTCCCGCAGTGGCAGCAAACTGTACCTGGCTGGTTCTCTCGGCAGTATCATCATCTTTGCCGACCAGGTTGAGAGCCCCGACGCTATTTCCGGTATAGACGGCAAGAACTGTATCGAACCCGGTTCCAAGAGTATTAATCGTGGTGTTGCCGTTAGCCGGAGCTTGCCATTGATACCAAACGGAACGATGTGCGACTGAAAAATTTTGCACCGGAAAATGGTTTGGCTCATTCGCTTCGCGAGTCGCAAATACATTCGAACCCCCCGCCGTTCCAGAGCAGCCCGCTAAAGTTTGCGCCGATGCAAAATTGTCGTTGAGAGGTGGTCCCTGGCTGATTCGAGTGTTGTTGTAGCCGAAGACATTGAGCGCGTTGATGTCGTTCTGCGTAATCAGCCTTCTGACTCCACCGGGAATGCGCGGGTCCATGATGCCGATGTAGCCGGTTAGAACCCCGCCATTCAGGATTGCCTGTCTCCAGTGACTCGATTGATTGTGATCGGAATTGTTTGTACCGCTGTTGGGATCGTTGTCCGGATCAGGACCACCGTTTGAGAGTCCCAACTCGGTTTGGCCCGGAACAAAATACGTTTGGGAGTTTGGTGCCGGACCGCCGATCGTCATGATTCGCGGGGCCGTTGTGAATGTGCCGGAGCTGGTTCCCGGACGGAAACGATATAGATCCCACATCGCGGGCGATACGAGTCCGGCCTGTGGCGAAAATCCGGATCGGGAGGTAAATCCCAGCGCGTGTCCGATTTCGTGAGTCGCCACCGCCTCGAAATCGGTACCATTGATCGGTTCAGTCCCGTCAAAATCGTAAGTAACAAGTTGTGAATTGAAACCGATTCGGGCGGCGGAGTCAGCCGTTAAGGGTTGCGGCGAAGCAGTAGGGGACGGCAGGGGAGGGACGGGCGCCGTCGGATCTGAGAAACCAATCGCTCGAGCAATCGCTTTTGAGAGTGATACTGAAGTCACACTACCGAGATCCGTTGGTAACGTGTTGGCTGGCAGAGCGTTGTAAATCGCCAGTTTGTCAGGAGTGTTGGCGTTTGCGATCAACTGTCGCCGCAACGCGTCATAGTTTATGCCGGTTGTCGACGGTGAGCTCGTCGAACCCAATACCTGCGCGGGCCATGTTGCTCCGAAATTGGTCGGGCCATAATCGACGTCGATGAAAATCGTAATCGGGGAGCTGATCACGCTTTCCCAGGAGGCTGCGGCGCGGTTGAAGGCAGCTTCGGCGGCCGCGTTTGCCTTCAAGTTATCGGTTGCACGCAAAATGATCGTCAGGTGCTGCGGCAAATCTTCTGCCCTTAATCCGGGTTTTAGCAGCTCCTGGTGATTGATCTGTTTCAGGCCAGCCGGTTTGATTTGATCCAACTCACGCGCTTCTGATTCAGTGGCTTTGCGGCAAACGGTGTCGCCATTCGCGCCTCGATAAATAATCCAGTGTTCGTTCTCAGACGCGCTCTCGGTGGGATTGTTGGCCGAGACTGTAACGATAAGCGTTGGTAAGAAAACGGTTAGAACCAGTGCAAGAGACAGCAATTGACGGCAGACGAGGCGCACGCGTCGGCCATTTAAAAAGAGAGGGATGTTCAAATTCAGTTCCTTTTGGAAGCGCGTCAATCGGGGAGGTAGATTTTCTAAAAAAATACCGGCACGTCAGGTGCGCAAAACCGTCGTAGGGATGCCCAACAATTTCGAGCCGCTAAGGCGAGCAGAACGCCGCCGTGCCATGATAGCTTTCGGCAAGGCTGTCCGTCCAGAACGTTCTCACGCAAAGATCGCAAAGACGCAAAGGCGGGTCAAATGCTTGGGGCGCGCCTTTGCGTCTTTGCGATCTTTGCGTCTTTGCGTGAAAGGCTTTATCACCAACGCTGGCCGAACTGCTCGGTGCCGAAGCTGCCGATTCCGTTCAGCCGGAAACTGAAAACCATGCGGTTCTCTTTTCTGAGTCCGACGTTGAAGGTCGAAAACTGGCCCGCGACCGCACAGCAGTCCCAGGCGTGCCCGAGAGTCACCGTCGAGCTGATCAACGAGCTGTCACCTCTTCCCGGCCGCTTCTGAAAGTCGAAAAAGAACGACGCGCCGCCAAAGAATCCCTGGTCGCGATTGCCCAGAAACACCGCCGGACTCCACTGCGAGCCACGCACCGTTCCCGCTTCGAACCCGCGCGGATCCGCAAACTGCACGAGGTCTGGCGAAAGCTCGATCGCCCGCGTGTAGTAAAAACTCTGAAACACCTGGAGGGTCCGTTTGGATAACCCGAATGTCGTCGACAGAGACCGGACGCCGTGGCCGTTCGTGTCGAGATCGCTCCGCACGTCGACAAAGAGATCGCGCCGCGGACGATAACGCGCATCAACGTTCACAGGAGAGAAGCGTCTCGGAACACCGCCGTAAACAAACCCGGAAAGCGTGTTGAGCGGGTAGAACTGGTTGCGACGGCCCGTCTCGAGCGCGCCGCCAAAAAATGGATCGAAGAAATATTTGCCACGCAGCGTGATCGTGAGCGCTTCGTAAGGCTGCGTCGACAGTTGCTGCCGGTTCTCACTACCAGCCGCGGTCGCGTGTGCATCGCTGACGTTTTCAGTCGAGCGCCGCGTGAAGAAACGATTGGCAACGCCAAACTCAATCTCGTTTGTATCGGCAACGGCGTCGATGTAGTCGAAGCGAATGATGCGATCGAAATCGTTAATGCCCGAAAGCTTCCGATAGACCACGTACGGCTCGATCACGTGACGGAAGAAGAATTGGCCGTTACGGCGAAAGTCTTTCGCAAAAGCGGGCGGCCGAACGTCTAGCTCAAACTCGCCATAAGATCGCGTCACGTTGCGGCCGAGAACGTCGCGCGTCGCTGGATCAAGTGAGTTTGAATAGAACGTCACACGCCCGGCGCCTGATGCGGTGATGGACCAGCCGGCAAAGTTCAACGGCAGCTCGAAGCGCGGGTGCAGATCGAGTCGCTGCACGATCGACGGCGAGATGATCGGATTGCCGCCCACGTCGTTCACAAACCGCACCTGGTCTTCAACCGTCTCTTTCCGACTAACTCCGTCAGCAGAGCTCTCCCACGAAAAGTAGAGTGGGAGATTCTTGAAGAAGCTGACAATGCCCGGACGCTTTTCGAAACTGATACTCGGCAACTGGCGAATACGAATGCGCGCGTTTTCCAGCGAAGTCACCTGCGAGCGAATGAGGAAGTTGAAGCTGTACTCGTTGTGGTCCTTGTTTATGAAGACCTGCGACGTCTCTTCCGGCGAGATCGCTTGTTGAATGTTGTCAGAGAAGACCTGCCGGAACGCGAGGTTTGACGTGATGTTCACGTCAGCGACCGCGATGAAGCCATTTTTGAAATAGTGCACGCCGTCAACGTAAAGACTCGACCCGCCCTGATCCGGATGCGCGTCATCGGCGGATGGTCCAAACACTCGATCTTTGACGGCGTAGAAACCGACGTTGAGATACGAGCGCGAGTTTGCTCGCGTGCGCAGATCGGCACCGAAGCCGAGTCCTCGCTGCGTGTAGATGTCGTTGCGAAGTGTGACATCGGCGGAGCGACCGAGCGTTTGATAGTAAGCGGTCGATAAACGAAATCCCTTCGCACCGGATCCGCCAAACGTCGGTGTCAAAAATCCGGAAGCGCGATCGCGTGGCTTGATCGACACCGAAGCGTACGGCAAATAAAACACAGGCAAGTTTTTCAGCTTCAGTGTCGGCGAGTAAACGTAAACGCGATCGCCGGTTTTGATGCGTGTCTTGCCCGCGTGGAAACTCCACTTCGGAACGTCTTCGTCACACGCGGTCACCTGCACGTTCGTCGCGACGATCGTATCGAGACTGACTCGCTCGACGCGATTCGCAGTGAAATAAATGCGCGTGCCGTCCTGCGTCGAATTCGTGTAGCCGGTTGAGTCGACGAAATAACCGGTCTTGGTGCGATAGTTCCACTCACCACGCGAGCCCGTGATGCGTTGTTGATCTCCCTGATCGAAAACGACGCTGCCTTCCGCGACGACCTTGTTCTCCGCTTCGTAAACCGTGATCTTGTCAGCCTGGAGTCGATACGTGCCGATGCGCGCGTCGACGTTTCCTTCATAAACGGCGACGATCGCGTTCTCAGGACCAGACTTTTCCTGCTTTGTAGATTCAACCTTGAGCTCGTCGGTGGCGACGCCGGGCACACCATTTTGTGTGGGTGGGCGGCGCTGCGCGGGCTGATCGTTATTAAGTGGATTGACGTTGGGCGTGTCGGTCATCGGGTTCGCGACTTTCCGATCGACCGGATTAGTTTGCTGCGCGAATGCAGACGTGCACGCGAACAGGGCAAGAAGGGTGACGAACGCGAGGCGCTTCATAAGGGCGCGTGGATGCTAGCATAAATCCATCCACAGATTACACAGATTCAAAAAGGTGTCTGGTATTATCCGCGGCGTGCCGAAGCGCTGGAAACTGATGATCGTCGCCGGTGAGCCGTCAGGCGACGCTCATGCCGCCGCGCTTGTTCGCGAATTACAACAACGTGCGGAGATCGATTTCTTCGGCGCGACCGGTCCGCTGATGCGCGACGCCGGTGTCGAGACGATCGTCAATTCCGATGAGCTGGCGATCATGGGCATCGTGGAAGTCGGGCGCGTCTTTCGAAAGTTCCTCAGCGCTTTTCGAGTATTGAAAGCGGCCGCGATTGAGCGATCGCCTGATGCAGTGATTCTCGTCGACTGGCCCGAGTTTAATCTTCGACTCGCTTCGTCTCTGCATCGCCGCGGTTTGAAAGTGATCTACTACATCAGTCCGCAGCTTTGGGCGTGGCGGGCGCGTCGTGTGAACAACATCAAGCGCGATGTGGATTTGTTATTGTCGATCCTGCCGTTTGAAGTTGAGTGGTACAACGCGCGCGCGGTCGAGCATGTTGAGTTTGTCGGGCATCCGTTAGCGGGTGAGGTGAAGGCGCGTTTTGGGCGTGAAGAGTTTTGCCAGCGCAACGATCTCGATGCCGCGCGACCGGTTGTTTCGTTTCTGCCGGGCAGCCGGATAAAGGAGCTACAACGAATTCTGCCGCCGATGGTTGATGCGATCGCGCAACTCCGAACACTGCGTCCGGAGGTCCAGTCGATCGTCGTCGTCGCGCCGAGCCGCACGGTTGATGAAGTGCGCGAGATCACTGCGAGCGATATCAAATTGATCGAACGACAAACTCGCGAAGCTCTTTTGGCGTCCGACGCTGCGGCGGTGGCGAGTGGGACGGCAACCCTCGAAGCAGCGCTACTCGAAACCCCGATGGTCGTTGTTTATAAGGAGTCGCCGATCAACTGGCACACGCTCGGGCGCTTGATCACGGTGCCACACTACGGGCTCGTGAATCTCGTCGCAGGACAAGAGATCGCAACGGAACTAATGCAGGATAATTTGACGAGCGGGAATCTGGTGAAGGAATTATTGAGGCTTCTCGAACCGGAAACTAATGGACAAATGCGTGAACAGTTGCGGGAGGTCTCTCTCAAGCTGGGCGCGCCCGGCGCCTCTCAGCGCGCCGCAGCAATGATCGTAAATTTTTTAGCCGCGGTTTAAATTCTTCTTTAACTCCTCGATCTCCGCGTGTAATTTCTTGATCTCATCACGCATCTGCGGCAGGCGGTTCATGTGCGCGTTCATGCGCTTGTACTCATTAAGAGGCTGCACGGGAATGCCCCACCAAACACCGGGCCGCACGATCTTGCCCGGTAAGATCCCGGCTTTCGATCCGATCACCGCGCCGCTCTGCACTCGCGTGTGATCACCAAATCCGACCTGCCCGCCAATCACCGCATCATCTTCAATAACGACGCTGCCGCTAATCCCCGTCTGCGCGGCAATCACGACGCGCTCGCCAATATCGCAGTTGTGGCCCACATGGACCATGTTATCGAGCTTCGTGCCGCGACCGATGCGCGTGCGTCCGAGCGCAGCACGATCCACACACGTGTGCGCACCAATTTCGACATCATCTTCAATCACCACGGTTCCGATCTGCGGAAACTTCTGATAACCGAGATCATGTCGCACATAACCAAACCCATCCGCACCCAAACAAACACCGGCATGTAGTATCACGCGATTACCGATCGAAACACCGTCATACAAAACAACAGTCGGATGCAGCACACAATCATCACCAACGCTCACGTTATCACCGAGCACGACGCCCGCTTCGAGCCGCGTATACGCACCGACGTGCGCGTACTCACCAACACAAACATTTGGACCAACATACGCCGTTAACGCGACGTCCGCAGTATCAGCAACGACCGCCACCGGATGAATCGCAGGCTCGCGACGCACCGGCGGATGCAGCGCCTCACCGATCAACGAGAACGCAAGCTTCGGATTTTTAACTTCTAATAATGTCCTCTCCGGAAACCTCTCCGCATCCTTCACGATCAAACACGACGCTTTACTCTCCGTCGCCACCTGAAACAACTTCTCATCATCGACATACGCAATCTCACTCTGATCCGCGTTAATCAGGTCGGCGATCCGTTCAACCTGTGTTCCAGGATCGCCAACAACACGACCGTTAACTACGTGCGCTAGTTCATCTACCGTCATCTTCATGCTCTTATGAATCCACGCTTCGACCCGCGAATAAATCCCACGAGATGCGCAACATTCTCATCGTCGACCTGCTCGAGCTCACGCAACGCATCCTGAATCGGTATCGTCGATCTGAATAGCAACTTATAAGCTTCTTTCAACGCGCGTCGCTCTTCTTCAGAAAAACCACCACGCCTCAAACCCACGCTGTTCACACCACGCAGCCGCGACGGATTTCCGTCAGTGATAAAAAACGGTAACACATCCTGCACGATCTTCGACTTCCCGCCAATCATCGCGTAACGGCCCATACGCACAAACTGGTGCGCGCCGACATTGTTGGAAAGAAAAACGTGATCCTCTACGCGGATATGCCCTGCGAGCGCGACCTCGTTGGCGAAGATGTTGTCGTCACCGATCTCGCAGTTGTGCGCGACGTGCACACCAACCATGAAAAAGTTGCGCGATCCGATGCGCGTTGTTTCTCCTTCACCGTTCGCGCGATGGAAAGTGCAATACTCGCGAATGATGTTGTCGTCGCCGATCTCGAGATAACTCGTCTCGCCTTTGAACTTCACATCCTGGGGCTCGCCGCCGATAACAGCGTGCTCGAAGACGCGATTTCGGGCTCCGAGGCGTGTGTAGCGCTTGATGACGGCGTAGGCCGAAATTTCGCAATCTGGGCCAATTTCGACGTTGTCCTCAATGATTGCTGTGGGATGAATCGCCATTTTTGACAGAATTGACAAGATTTACAGGGTTTTCAGGATAATCGCGTCTTGTGGATCCTGCAAATCCTGTTTATGATGCTCGGGCTTTATTGTGTTTTTGAGTATCACAGGAGACCGAAAGCCTTTGTTTAGTGATCAGTTTCGCCGCGGGGAGTCCGAAAAAAGTAAGTTGTCGGGTGTGAAGAGCTCCCGGCTGATTTCCGGCCTCTCGGATGTCGCGTGGAAAGCGTTTCAGTCAGTCAACCAGCGACTCCCGGAAGGTGAAGCGATTCGCCCGAACTGGGCGCCTGGTCCTCTTCTCAAATCTTACGAACGCAGTGCTCCGCCACTCGGATTCCCACGCGAGACCGACAGTCTCTGTCCAACCTGCGTAAAAGAAGTTCGCAATGCGGTGATCACTGGCGCGGTGTCGCTCGACACGTTGATGTTCGAGCATCCGGGTGAGATCAAAGCGCAGATACTCGAGTCTGACGGCAACGTCGTGATGCGAAAGACGTGTCCGAAGCACGGGCAGTTTGAAGATGTGATGTCGACTGATCCCGCGTTTCTCGAGCGCATCGAGTCGCTCTTCTTCGGTCGTGACTTTAAGGCCGCTGAAGACAAAGACGTCCATCATCACGGCACTTCAAACATCAAGTTTGGACGCGGCGCTGTGTTGACTGTCGACCTGACGAATCGCTGCAACATGATGTGCAATCCGTGCTTCATGGACGCGAACCAGGTAGGTTATGTTCACGAACCAACGTTTGAAGACACGAAAGCGATTCTGGATCGCGCCGTTTCATTCAAGCCGCGACGGCAGGTCATCATTCTCTTCTCCGGTGGCGAGCCGACGCTCTCGCCTTACTATCTCGACGCAGTCGCTTACGCGAAGAAGATTGGTTTCTACCGCATACTCGCCGCGACGAATGGAATTCGCTTCGCTGAAGATCTCGAGTTCTGCAAAGCCGCGAAGGCTGCGGGACAGCATGGTGTGTATCTTCAGTTTGACGGCGTGAGTGAAGAGAAGAATAAGCATCGCGGTGTCGGCAACTTGTTTGACGTTAAGCTGCGAGCGATCGAGAACCTTGCTGAGGCTGGGATCAAAGTCACGCTAGTCGTAACGATCGTTAACAGTATCAACAACGATGGTATCGGTCAGATCGTCGAGTTTGCCGCGAAGAATATCGACAAGGTGCAGACGATCGCGTTCCAGCCGGTTTCGTTCACTGGACGCGATGAAGATATCTCCGACGAGCTGCGCACGAAGTGGCGGTACACACTCGCCGGCATGACGCACGATCTCAAGAACCAGCTCGGCGGACACATTCAACCGCTGCGCGACTGGTTCCCGCTCTCATCTTACTCAGCTTTCACGAGCGTGATGGACATGCTGCAAGGCGCCGATGCGCCGTGGGGCTGGTCGTCGTGTAACTGCCATCCAAACTGCGGCATCTTCACGTTGCTTGTCGTTAATAAAAAGACGGGTGAGTTTAGATCGCTGTTTGAGTTTTTCAACTACGAGCAGTTTATGAAAGACGTCGCGGTGATCACTGACACTGCGCGCGGACGTAAACTCTCGTACGCGCAGCTCGGTATGGCCATCATGCGCAACTTCAACGCTGAGGCTGCGCCGGACGGTTTTCCGATCTCGCAGATCATCAACCTGTTCAAACCTTCGTCAACCAATTCCAACTCCGATCGCAACGATCGCATGGCCCAGAAGACTGCTGATGCAAACGACACCTGGCGCGTGCTCTGTGTCGAGGGAATGTGGTTCCAGGATCTTTTCAATTACGACTTTCGCCGCACCGAGATGTGCGTGATTCCCTACGGCACGCAGGAAGGCGAGATCTCATTTTGCGCTTACAACACCGGCGTGGGCTGGCGGCAGATCATCGAGAACATGCACAAGACCGCGGGCCTGGCGGAGTGGTACCAGGATAACGGCCGGCATAAGGTTTACGCTGCCGGTAAATCAGTGCCGCTGAATACGACGAAGCATTCGTTGAGCCTGCCTGTGATTCAGGCGGTGTTGGCGGAAGATGCTGAGCCCGTTCAAGAAGTCACACCATATCTTGTTGAAGTTTAGTTAGACAGGATTTACAAGATTTTTCAGGATTGACATGTGAATCCTGTCTTAATCTTGTAAATCCTGTCTAACTTTCATTAGTTTCGCCATCAGTGCTCGGCCGCTGCACCTCACGTAACTGGGCCACAATATCGCGCAGACGTAACGCCAGATCCTCGATCGTCTGCACCCGTTTTCGCGAGCGCTCGCTCAAGTCTTCACGCAACAAAAGCTGGGCCTGGCCCAGGACGCCGGTTAGCGGGTTGTTGATCTCATGACGAATGCGGGCTACTAATGCGGCGGTCTCTTCGAGTTGTAGACGATACTGTTCAATCTGGTCTTCGTGTTCAGCCATTGATATCTGTGTTTCTCCGGGAGTTCAAGAAAAGACGATTGTCTTTAGTTGTTATTAAGGAGTGTGCCGCTGACAAGCTACAGCAGGCACATTGTGCATCTTGAAGGCACTACGTTCAAGCATTAATTTTTGAGCGGCTGGCAGTGTGTGGAATACCATACGGGGCAAAACGCCGAAGGAATTACGGTGTTGCGATGAACTACCGTTTCGCTTCAAGTCGATGGTGTCGAAGACCGTGCGTAGTACACAAAATGCACAAAACATATTAGCTGATGATAGGTCGCACGATGTATTGGGCGAGATTACTTAACTAATGTGCTTTGTGCTTTTTGTGGTCTTCTTTGTGCCTTTTGTGTACGGGTCATCAGTTGACAAGCGGAGGCTCGATACGTAAATTCAAATTCCTCTTGCTGGGAGGTCGTCCAATGGTAGGACTCCAGACTCTGGATCTGGCTATCGGGGTTCGAGTCCCTGCCTCCCAGCCAACAAATCACAAACTCGCCCACAAATGCGGTAAGTCACAGTGTCTCAAAAGAATCTGTAAGGCGGGAATCTGCTTACCAGATCGAAAAACCAGCCATAGATTGCGTCGCCTAAGGCGGGCCAGATCAGGAACACAATAAAGCTGAATATTGCGAGTAACAGGTTGGCCATGCGATAAAGAGCGCCGGCGTAATACGCACCAACTATCACTGTCGCAACATAACAGGAAATAACCCCAACCACGGTCACCAAAACCGCCGTCCATACAGACATGTTTGGAATTGAGTTTCGTATCGCAAGCGCCACAAACGCTGACCAGCCGAGCTGTATAAAGCCGCTCAAAGCCAGACCAGAAATTACGTACGCGTTGAAACGTGAATCGAGATCTATCCGGAATGAACGTTGGGCCAGTATCATCCCAGCACTGGCAATGATCACCACGGTCCAAAACACCCAGTAGCCCTTCGCCAAATGCAATGCGAATGAGGCTTTCCCAAGTGGCCAGAGCATCAGCGTGATAAGCGCCAGGAAAAAGATGTTCAGAACGACCGCGAAAAAGTAGTCGAATAGCTCTTTCTGATCCTCATGGAGGAGCCATTTGGAAAACTCACCCATACGTCACACTCTCCTGATCTTTGATCATTTCCCTGAGATACCATAAGATTCAGCACTAGTTAACACCCCGCTCCCAGACCCAGAAACCTTTAGCTCTAACGACAGCAGCAGTCTACCTCACTGCTCAATCCACGAACGGAGGAACAATGGAATGCTAAGAATGTTTGTGCTGAGTCTTATCGTTTTCGCTTCACTCTTAATCGGTGTACCCGCAAAACCAAAACCGGTCGCTGCGTTTGCCGGCGTATCAGTTTACGGTGCATGGCATTGTGGTAATGACTTTTGCACCTGGTCCACGGTGCGCAATATGACTGACTTCAACACCCGCAATCGCTGGATGATCGATCGCGGCGACGGCTCGCCGAGTGTGAACCTCGTCGTATTGAGCTTCGTGCACCCGCTGCGACTGCTTAACAAGACCAACGATGCGAGCACGTCGCTGGGTATCCCGATCGGAATGAACCAGGCAGTGGTCGATTACTTCAAGACGCGCGGCGTGCGCGTGCAGTTGTCGATGGGAGGGATCACTTATACGGACGCATGGAACCAGGCGCTCGCAACCAATCCGGTGCAGCTTGGCTTGAACGCGGCCGAGGCGGCGCAACGTCTGGGCGTCGGTTTCGAGATCGACTACGAGGAAAACACGAATCCGAATCTCACCGGCTTGCAGGCGTTCATCAATGCTTATCGATCGGTTCACCCGTACGACGCCTCGGGAAACAATCACGCGGCGCGCTTGACCATCGATCTTGCGGCAGGCGATCGCTGGCTGATCGATATAACGCGGAAAGCCACGCTTGACTGGCTGAACACGTCGACGCCTGTGCTCGATTATGCGAATGCGATGGTTCCTTCACGGCAGCCGAACTCTGCGGCGACGGCGACCGCTGACTGGCAAGAGCACGTCGACGGCAAGCCGCAGTTTGCTCCTCCGATCGTGCCACTCGCACCCGCCAAGTTTACGGGTGCGCTGTATATCGTCACCGGTTCCAAGGCTGCGCCTGAGTGCACTAACTTCACGGGCTCGTTGATCAACTCGACCGGTGGATACGTGCAGGCAGTTGCACCAAACGGTGCCGGGTCCACGAGCGGAATGCTGGGCTACATGTTCTGGGCCGCGGAATGTCCGGCGACGCGGCGCGTTTGTACGACGCCACCGAATTCGTGTGAAGGTGGCGTCGGTATCGGCGCGACTGCATACGGCGTTCCGATTCCGATGCCGGCACTACGGCAGAACTAAGCTACAAAAGACACAAGAAGCACAAAAGATTACTTTTGTGCTTCTTGTGATCTTGATCCTAGTTGCCTTTGAAGACGGCGGGGTCGAGGGGATCGTTGAATGAAAACTGCTGGAGGTTGATGGTCCATTCCAATGTTTGTGTTCGGTTGGAGTCGATGGTTAGATTGATCGTGTATGTGTGAGGGAGCATCAGCTTTCCTGTCTGCTGAAAGTCGGAAAAATCCTCTACCAGTTTGAAACGGTTATCATGCTGGCTTACCGAAGTCTCGGCAATCGCCCCCTGACGAGCAGAGACAACATACTCATACTGGCTTCTCACGTGCTGAAACGTGTTTGCATCGAAATACAAAGTTATATTCAAATCGCCTGCGTTGCGCGGAACGTATTTCAACTTGTGAACCGACTTGCCGTTGATCTTATCCATTCCGGAATAGCTGAGCTTCGCGTCTCTGTGATCGAGATTGTATAAAGGCCACGCTGACGACAAAACCCCACCGATTAATCCGTGCTTCAACAATGCGGTTTGTGAGCTCAGAAAATTTCCGAGCAGCGTTCGTCCGCCCTTGGGTAAGACTCCGATGGTAACGTTCTCGCCGTCGAAGGAAACTTTTTCATGCGGGTAGTCGTTCGACGAAAAAATCATTGCGAGTAAAAACTTATCTCCGTCGGAAGCGAGTTGAGCTGGTCCAGAAAGTTCAACGGGAGTGTTTGTCACACGCAACCGAGCCTGCGTCGATCCGGTTGCGACTCGCGTACGGCTCGCGGCGATGTCGGCTGTCGAACCGATTGAGGCGAGATGTTTAGTGACGAGTTCCTGGGTTGATAGCTTGTCTGCATGAACCGGGAAAACGATCGCCATTACGCAGACGAGAAATATAAAACAAAATGAGAGCACACTTCTTCTTTTGATGGGGCGCATTTGTATTTACCCTTGTTCTTCTCTGCGGAACGTCGAATAGAACAAGTCAGGAAGAGGGGCTTGCCCCCGCCGTTACTTGGATTCAATGAGCGGGGGCAAGCCCCTCTTCCTGACTTGTTCTATTCGACGTTCCGCAGAGACTTATGGTTTCTTGTTTTCGCTGATGTACTGCTCCAGCTTTTTTCGATCCGGATAGTTAGGTTTTTTCTTGAGCAGCTCCTCGTATTCGACAACGGCTTTGTCTTTCAATCCGGCCGCGTTGTAGAGCCAGCCCAGATCGAGATGGGCCTGGATGTTTCCGAGCTTCCCTGCCTCGTTCAAGTATGGAATCGCTTTCGATCCTTTTTTCAAACGAAGGTAGGCCTCACCCAGAAATAAATTTGCGTCAGGCGACTGCGGTTGCAACTCGACAGCACGTGTCAATTTTTCGACCGCTTCATCAAATCTCTTTTGCATTATGAGCAGCTTACCGAGATTAATTAACGGGGGAGCGTACGCGGGCTTGAGCTCGATGGCCTTCGCATAAGCTTTCTCAGCGTCTTCACGTTTTTCCTCGACGAGGTAAAGAGTCCCTAAAAGGTTCCACGCCTGAAAATCGTTCGCGTCAGTTTCGACAAGCTGGTTGAGCAGCTTGATTCCGTTTGCATAGTCTTTCTTCTCAACCGCTGCATGCGCTTTTTCGAACAACGACTTGTTCGCGGCTGAACGATTATAAAAGTCGGCGGCTGAAACCACGCCGGCGGTGTTTGATCTGGAGCCGGGTCTGTCTTTCCATTCGAACTCAAAATCCTGACGAACATCCGAGGCCGTAGTTCCGGTGAGTTGCAGCCGCAGGCGCGCAATTTCGCTTTCATTGGTTTCAATGGCGAGGTCGTACTCTCCTCCACGCAAATTCGAGAACCGGTAACGTCCGCGGTTACTGACGGTTTGACGGCCAACAATCTTGGTTGACTGGTCATACAAGACGACTGTTACGCTCGATGGTCCCGGCGTCGTTGCCTTACTGTCGTCGATCTTGACATCGCCAAACAGGACATAACCGGCCTGACTCATTGCGGGCGGCGACGTCATAAAGACCAACAGCAGCGCGAAATTCAAAACGGCAAATTGTCTTTGGGGTTTCATGAGTAGAGCATTTTCACTCAGGAAGCGGTTGTAGTCTACAAAAACAAAAAGGGGCTCCCAAATTCGGGAGCCCCATTAAACTCAGTGAGAGTCAAGTTTGAATTAGAAGTCCCAACGAATTCCAAACTGCATTACACGCGCGGTGCTTTGCACGCCGGTGATCTGACCCAGGTTCTGGGCACCGATGTCGATAACCGATGGTGGCGCAAACACGTTGTGGTTGAACAGATTGTACGACTCCCAGCGGATCTGTAAGTGCTGTGTTTCAGACCACGGCAAGTTGAACTTCTTCAGCAGTGCCGTATCAACAACCCAGAATGGCTGTGAGCGAAGAACGTTTCGACTACCAGCCTGACCGTGGCGGAAATACTGCGCCACGCCTGTTCCGGTATTCGGATTATGAACCGCATTTGGATCGGCGAAGAACTGAATTCCAGTCGGAGTGTCGTGGATCGAAGCCTTCAGAACACTCAGGTCTCCGGTCAACGCCGCGGGAACACCGTTGGCGCCGTCGAAGATAAAGGTTCGTGGCCACGATGACGTCGCCAAACTGAAAGGCAGTCCGCTACGGGCGTTGAAGATACCGGTGATTTCCCAACCACCGATGATTGTATTCACCCAACCCGGCGCATCACCGCCGAACATGCGTCCGCGACCGAAGGGCAACTCCCAGATTCCGTTTACGTTGAACAGATGACGAATATCGAAATCTGAAGGACCACGGCAGACGCGCAGGTCAGTCGCGTCGCAGATCAAACCGCCTGATGTCGCAGTGTTTGCGACGGTTGACTGGTTATCGAGCGAGTGCGACCACGTATAGTTAGCGTCAAACTGGAAACCATTCGAGAAGCGTTTCCGCAAACTCAACAACATGCCGTCGTAACTTGACGAGCCTTTGTTGGTGACGAATGCATTCACGGCGAATTGCGAGCTGATGCCAACGTTCGGTCGCAGAGCTCCCGCTGCGCGGAGTCCCTGAATCGTGTCGGCGGTATCGCCGATTGATATTTCAAACCCGAAGTTGTTCGCTGCAAATGCGGTACAGCTTGTGTTGCCGGCACCCAGAAATGCAGCAGTGCAATTCTGCGGTCCGCCGAGAACCGCACCGATTTGATTTTCAAACCAGGGCTGCGGCGTAATCGCTCCTCCTGCGTTGAGCTGATCCTGCAGGTTGTTCAAGGCGGCGAGCATCATCTGGCCGGAAGCAGCATCTTTGAAATCCAGGATCTGAGCTGCATCCGCGAGAGTGAAGAGGCCGCGAGCCTGACGTCCCACATACGAGGCTTCAAAAATGTAATTGCCAGGCAATTCACGTTGGAAGCCGAGGGTGTACTGCATCGAGTAGGGGATCCTGAAGTTAGGATCCACCGCGTAGTTTGTGTTTTGACCGGCGCTTCCAATTCCGACACCAGCCGCGTTTACTCGCGGAGTGAACGGTATGGTTACCGGCGGGGCCGTGTTCGTAACCGGCACGCTGTTGATGCTCGAGAAGCGCGGGAAGTTCTGTAGCGCCAGAGCACCGTTGGCGGCCGCGAAGTTGTTAGTTACAAACGTGTCGAAGATGTAAGTGCTTTGATCCTGAAGGAACGTAATGGCGCCGCCGGGACGATCATAAGTAACAGTCCCACCGCCGCGAATCACAGTCTTGCGATCGCCGAACAGTTTGCCTAACGGGCCACCCTTGAACGATGGATTCCATGCGAAAGCCAGGCGTGGTCCGAAGTTGTTGTATTCAGTGTCGTAGAACGGTCTGGCGTTGTTTGCTTTACCGCCTAAGTTGTAAACGAGGAACGGTTCAGACGATGCGCTTGCAATTCCCGCTGCAGCGTTTTGCTGGCGAATATTGAACAGCGTATCGAAGTCGAGATTCTGGATTGACTGGGTGCCGTTTGCTTCATACGGCGCCGGATAGATGTGCCAGCGAACTCCATAGGTAAGCGTGAGATCGTTACGCGCCTTCCAATTATCACCAGCGTAAATCTCATACTCGTTGTAACGCCAGTCACGATTTCTTCCCGTGGTTAACGGAAGAACGTCCTGGGAGGAGTCGTAATTGAATCTCGTGCCTACCGTGGTGATAGTGCCGAGCAGGAACGCCAACGCGGAGTCATATGCATTTCGCGTGGTGGCGCCTGTATTTAGGTTTCCCGGACGGAGCGCATTAGCAGCGGTTGACGTTCCAAGACTGGAAGCGAAGTTACCGCCGAGTCCCACCGTTGGGAAATTGAAGTCGCTCGTCAGGTTTGTCCTCTGATTGATGAATTTGGCCGAAGCGCCAAACGATATTCCATGCGAGCCCTTCGTCCAGTTCACGTCATCGCGCAAGGTCCAGACTGGAACTTCACGAGCCTGAGTGGAGAAGCCGGCAAACGGCGCCGTCAGTGGTGTGAACGTGTACGACTGAGGCGAAGACGGATGGAATAGATTTGGGAATCCGAGAATGGACTTCGTGAGACCGACGGTTGCGGAGTTCACAAAGTTATTGCTCGCTGTCCAGTTGTGACCAACAGCGAAAGCCCAGTCGCCGGTCGTAATCTGAGCCGTTTCCGGATCGCCCGGGAACTGCGCGGCTACTGAGTTAACGGTGTCTGTCTGGGCCGCGCTGATCTTGTTCATACGAACAAACAGTCGCTGGCTATTGGTGATGTTCACGTCAACACGACCGGTGTACGTGTTGTCGGCACGGTGCGAAGGTGCGTTGAAGCGAAAAACTCCGGTGTTGACACCATTGCCGCCCGTAAGATCGTTCGGCAGCGGATAGCGCTGGTTAACGAAGTCTAATAGCTGTGTATTCACACCCTGGTGCAATGGATCAAAGCCCGCCACTTGTGCCGGGGTCAAAATCGTAATGCACTGCGGATTAACGTTGAGTCGTGAATTAGCAGGACAACCAGCATTCACATACGCGAGGCCGCCGTTTCGAAAGTGCGGAAGCGGAACCGTGCGAGCGTAGGAGATGCCCTGTGCATCGCGTCGCGCTTCGTAATCGAAGAAGAAAAATACCCTGTCCTTGCCTTCCCAGATCGAAGGACCGCCTTCACCAAAGTGGGGCAGGTAAACTGGACCACCGATGCTGCCGCCATACTGATTGCGGGTAAGCTGCGGTCTGGCGATGCCGCTGCGGTTGTTGAAAAAGCTGTTGGCAGTAGTCGCCGCAGTACGATTGTACTCGCGGAGCGAACCGTGCCAATTATTAGTACCGCTCTTGGTGATGAGCTCGATCTGACCGCCGCTGCTGCGACCTTCTGATGCCGCAGGATTCGCGGTAACGGTTCGGAATTCCTGAATCGCATCGATGGGCGCGTTACCGGTTGTCGCAAACGCCTGGCCAGTGGCCTGATCGTTTGCATCGATTCCGTCAACGGTGATGTTGCCCTGGTCTGCACGCGAGCCGGTGACAGAGCCAACGCGATTTGTGGCGCCAGTGCCGACGTTGTTACCGACAACACCGGGCTGCAAGCCGATCAGTGAGGCTGGCGAGCTACGAATCGCGATGGGAAGCTCCTTCATTCGTCGCTCTTCAATAACGTTTCCGATACTGGCATCGGTTGTATTCAATGTCGCGCCGGCTTCGGCCGTCACAACAACACTTGTGGACACCTGGCCGACCGTCAGTTGCGCGTTGTGAGTTTCGGTATTTCCTACACCCAACGCGATTCCCGACAGTTCCAGAGTCTCGAATCCAGTAGCAGAGAATTTAAGCGAATAGCCCTGCCCTGGTGGAACCTGTGCAAACGAGTAAACGCCACGATCGTTCGTCGTCGTCGTTCTTTCTTGCGAAGTCTTGGAGTCGACCAATGTCACAGTCGCGCCTGCCACCACTGCACCCGTGGGATCGGTTACGGTTCCAGTGACGGCTGAGGTCGATGACGTCGTCTGTGCGAAACATACGACTGGCAAGAGAAGAAAGAGTAGACTCGCGATCAGTGACGATTTTAGTTTCGTCATAATTTCTGAATCTCCTAATCTGTTTTCATTCACGGGCACGACGCCTGAACCGTGTCTTTCTCGGTCATGAGCGAGGTGCGTTTCGAAGCCAGCGTCAGGAAGACAGTCGTATCCTTCGAGTGAGGACGAGCGCCCTACTATGATCTATTTTTTTGGATTATCCCGCTGACTTCTTCTTACGCGTGTTCAGTAAAGTCGGATCACGCACAAAGGAAGAGTGCAAAGTTCGTGCCCGTACGAAAATGCGGCTTGCGTTCTGGAATTTTTGAGTAAGTAAAGCGGGAGTCGTTGGGAAATTCGGATTGTTTACGAGTAGCTGAATTTTTTAGCAAGCTATGCTGCATGAGGGTCGATAGCCGGCGTGAACATCAAAGCGTTAACGCATACGAAAGAATGAATGTCGTGGTTAAGAAGGTTTTCAAAATATTACGGAGGCCAGGGATCATGATGCCTGAGTAGAAGACCACAAAAGCACAAAACGATTGACGGTAAACATGCATCACAATCAACCGGAATATATTTTGTGCTTTTTGAGCCTTTTTGTGGCTTAATCAGTTCTCTGCCGCGCGCTCTCCCGCTTGCAAAAGCATTCGAGTCTTGTTAAACCTCGTCAACGGAATGCCCCCATATGGGAGAAGTATCATGAAGAAAACATTTCGACTTCTGCTCTCCACTTTGCTGCTGGTTTCGATCTCAACACCAATGCTCGCCGACACCATTCGTCTCAAAGACGGCAGTGTTATTCGCGGCCAGGTGATCGGTTTTAAGGACCAGCAATTCACTATTTTGATCGGTGGAAACGCAAGAGGCAGACGCGGGCAAACCACCGTTTACGTAGAAGACGTCGAATCGATCGAGTTCGACTCAAACAACGGCAACAGCAGCAGCCCGAGCACCATGGACGACAGCACTGCGCGCAACAATCCGCCGGTTATGTCGCGACCATCAAGTCCAGTCAATCAGCCTGACAACAATCGCACGATCGCCACCACACCTGCTTCGTCTTCCGCGCCTCCGACTTTCTTTACTATCAAAGTCGGAGTCAGAGCCGACAACGCTAACAACGGCTGGACGAACAGCGGACTCGTCGTGCGCAAGGGACAGCGACTGCGGATCAGTGCTTCCGGTCGCGTTTCACTCGGCCGCGGACGTTTTTCAACTCCGGGCGGACTGAACACCATTCCAGATAACGACAAGCTGATGCGTAATGAAGCCACGGGCGCGCTCATCGCCGTAATCGGAGACGACAATGACGACTTCATCCTCATCGGCCCGCGTCGAGAATTTGTGGCGCAACGAGATGGAGTGCTGTTTCTGGGTGTCAATGAGGGAGATTTGACGGATAATACCGGCAGCTACGATATCGTGATCGAAGCAGAAGCCAGCGGCCGTTAACATTAATGGCAAACGCGCGTTGACGCCGTCGCATCACACGGAACTAGCCTCGGAGACGGATAGCTAACTGCAAGCGCCTGCCCGGCAGGCGCACGTCCTGCCTCGCTTATGTTCTTCGGGAGTGAACATTATGAGATTTAAACGTTCTTATCAGTTTTTTGGTATTGCGCTCTCGTTATTGCTGCTCGGCGCCAATATCAGCCCCGGGTGGTCGCAGTCCAGACGTCAGCCACCCACCTCTAACGAGAAGAAAAACAAACGCCCCGCTGAAACTACCAAACCGGGCGAACAGGGTCAGGAGCCACTTCCGAAAGACATCGAGCCGCCCAGCAAGCAACAGGACCTCGAGAAAGTCGTCACCACGACGCAGATCGTCAACATCGATGCCGTTGTCTATCACAAGAAGAGCGGCCAGATCGTCACGGATCTAAAGAAGGCCAACTTCGCCATCTTTGCCGATGGCACACAGCAAACGATCACAAACTTCTCAACGCCGGAAGCGCCGATCACGGTTGCGATGGTGGTTGAGTACAGCAAATGGTCGGAGATGTTCGGTTCCTACGGAAGCCGAGGCTACGAGCCCGGCACCTATGAAGTGATTCGTCCGGTTGCGATGTTCCTTTCGCAGTTCATCAAGCCGCCTGAGGATTATGTCTCGGTGGTCGCATTCGACATTCGTCCGACTCCGTTGACAGACTTCACGAACGATCCGGGTCGATTGCAACAGGTGGTTGCGTTGTTGTTGAGAAACTATCCGGCGTTTCGCGAAACGAATTTGTTTGACGCGTTGAAGTTCGTGCTTGTTGGTGGACGTGGTGATTCGGTCGTGCTCGAAGATTCGAAGTCTGAGAAGTCAGACTATGCCGGTCTAGCGTCGGTGCAGGGTCGGCGTCGTGCAGTGATACTGGTCGCTTCCGGTATCGACACGTTCAGCAAGATCAACTACGGCGACGCGCGCAAGGTGCTGCAGAACTCGGGCGTTCCGGTTTACATCATCGGCACCGCGAATTTGTTCAAGAAGATCTACGGCGATTCACTGCCGGCGACGGACGGTCTGACTGGAATGCCGGGTCGCATGAGTTTTCTGCAAGCGGACAACACGTTGCAGACCTTTGCGAAGGAAACTGGTGGTGCATATTTTCCGGTGACGTTCGAAGGAGAGTTGCCGAAGGTGCTCGGCAGCATCAACGCTCTGCTGCGTAGTCAGTACAGTCTCGCGTTCAATCCTGGTGACGTGCGCGATGGGAAACAGCACAAGCTGCAGGTGAGAGTGGACGTGAATGGCGACGGCACGTACGACGATAAAGAATTCGTTGTTCAGGCCCGCCAGTTCTACAACTCGCCCAAGCCCGATGCTAATGCCAAGCAATAATATTTAGCCGCAAGACTAGAACAAGTAAGGAAGAGGGGTTTGCCCCCGCCGCTGGGAAAGTCGGAAAAGCGGGGGCAAGCCCCTCTTCCTGACTTGTTCTAGCCCGCGGGCTAAAAACTTCCGTAAAGCTTCAGCCGAAACTCATCATTAAACGAAACGATCTCCGCTTTCCGGCTCGAGAATCGTTTCGACTCACGCAGTAACGCTGGCAATCCCTGCAGCGTTAACTTAAATCCATACGCAGGACTCGTCAGCACCGCCGCCAGACGCGGATTCAAACGCTCCGGCATTCCATAACGTATCGCCTTCTGCGCCACAGGGGAGAACCCGACACTGCGTCGCGAGTTCACAAACTCCAGCGAATGATCAAACACATTCAGACGGCTCGGCAGATCTCTCAACGCGAGATCTCGGTGCGCAAGCATGTTTGTGATCGCCTCAGCCACAACGCCGTCGTGATAGCTCGAGCGCGCCGGCACCGGCGACTCATCTGTTAATGCAGAACTCTTCGGACGCACCGCCGCGAGATCGCAATAGCGACGCACGAATCGCATCACACCTTCATAAACCGAAACCAAATTTCCTGCGAGTTTGACTCGTTCAACGACCGGCGACTGTAGTGAATCACCCGAGAACCGCGTCGCCGTCACAGACGCTCGCGGCAACAACTCCGCCACTCGCTCATCACGTCCAAACAACAACAATCCGGCGACAGTCGGCACGATGTCGTGCCCATCATTCGTCGCCAACAACAGATCTCGCTCGAGCACGTCGGCAGTCGGATAACCAACGACCGTGGCCTCTTCAAATGCTCCACCTTCAAACTCGCGCAGGTAGCTCCACAAATGCGCCTCGTCGATATCGTCCATCTTTGAGCCAAGCGCCGGCACATCTTCGTAACGAAGCGGGCGCGACTCTTCCAGTAACGACGAGATCTCTTCACGTGAGGCTTCGCGCTTCTCTGCTCCGATGCGCAGGTAGAAACGGCCGTCACGTGTCCGATACGGGCGTCGCTTGCTTTCGATATCGAGTGCGACGATGCGTCGACCGTTGTCGAGTGCGATGCGATCGATAAACGGGACGAGCGCAGGTTGGACCTCTTCACGACAGATCCGCACAAGGTCTTCCTGAACTCGCTCCGGATCGTCAACACCTTCAACTCGCAACTGATCGTTTACGCCGAAGATGATCACACCGCCGCCGGTGTTCGCGAGCGCGACGATCTCCTGCGCGATCTTTTCTGTGTTTGAGAGTTTTACCTTGAGCTCGAGAAATGTGTCTTCACCACCGCGGATCAGGCGCAACAGCTCGATGCGAGATGTTTGCGGTGCGGGAGTGGAAAGGATGTATTCCTGAAAGGAACGCTCCGTGGTGGGTTCGTGCCGCTGGTTGCTGCGAAATCTTCTGCGAGCCATTTGTGTATTGACGGGGCTCTAAACCCGCCCGGATGCCGCAGCATCACTGGAATTAGATTCAAAGTACCTGGCACGTAGTGTAAAGCCTTTCACGCAAAGGCGCAAAGAAACGCAAAGGCGCAAAGGCAGGTCAAAGACTCGGACGCGCCCGAAGCATTTGACCCGCCTTTGCGCCATTGCGTTCTTTGCGCCTTTGCGTGAACAAATTCATTCGTCTGACGGCTCGCGTACTGCTTCGAGAATGTCGATCTCCCGCTTCGCAAGCGATCGACCCTGAAAATTGAGCATCAGAAAATATAGTCCAATCGCGAGCACCGCAAACACAAACAGCGCTAGATACTCATAGACGAGACTGCGCATAAACAAACCAACAAGTGTAGCCAGTACCGGCGGCGCGCCGAGCACGATCACCATCGGAATCAACAACAGTCCCGCCACGCCCGACACGTTCAATCGCTTTCCAAACCGCATACGCTTCGGAAAACGAATCGACAGCCAGTTGCCCATCATCGCGCTCAACGCTGCAAAGCTCACAAAACTCAAACCGATGAACAACAGTTTCGACGCGTCAAGATCGCGGAAGACGATCGTGTTCAGCGTCAGCAGGATCGTCGCGAAGATGAGCGCCAGTAGGGTGATCGCGATATTCTTCCCGAAGAGAATCTTGCGACGATCGATCGGCGACAAGATCAGCGTCCGCATTCCACCTTCTTCGAACGCGAAGTGATTACACGACAACCCCGCGAGGATGAGAAACACGTAGAGCACGCCCCCAGTCGCAAGCAAACCCGAACCGTAGACGAGAAAACCGCCGGACGGTGTGGAACGTCCCCACCACCTTGACGTGTTCATGACGCGAACAACGAGCAGTACCAAAGGCATCAGCGCCATCATTCGCACTTGTGCATTGCGCATCGCGTAGCGCACTTCCTTCTCGACCACTGCCGACAGCTCTGTCGAGAAAAGCGGCAACTGCCAACCGCTGTAACCAGTCGCTGATTCGGTGACGACGGCTGTCTTTTGTCGTCGTCGTCCTTCGATTCCGAGTGCGGCCCGACGCGCGATCCAGTAACTCGCAATAACCAAGGCCACGCCATACGCGCTCAGCGTGATGAACGCGAGCGCATATCCGACCGTGTCGTCTGGTGGACCGACTAACAAGTACGCCGCAGCTCCAGGCGGCGTCCATCGCAACGATTGAAACGACTCGGCGTGTGTGAAGAGTATCGGTGCGATCTGGCCAAGAACCGCCGCACTCAAGCCGGCAACAGCGCCGATCAGCGCCACGAGCGTTTCACCGCGCGCACGTTTACGACGCAGCAGTGAGCCGATTGTCGTCGAGAGCCACTTTGATAGCGTGACGCCAAAAAGTATCGCTGGAAACGCTGCCAAAAGCGCCGCAGTCGTATGGCCTGTGCCGAAGGCGACGCCGGTGCAGATCGCGATCACGGCAGGTATTGCGAATACGGAGTGCAGCGTTGTCAGCTCGCTGAGGAAGTCGACCGCAAACAGTTTGCGAAGCGTGATCGGATACATCAGCAGCTTGCCCGCGTCGAACTGCTTGCTGCCGCCGATACTTAAAGGCACAGTGGCCCACATCAGATAAATGAGCCCGAACATCGAAAAGAATATGAACTCCGCTGATGCAGACGCAGAGACGTCGCGTGTGGCTGTTCTTCTAAACGCGTTGCCGAGCGCGTCAGGCTGGCTGAGTCCGTAGGCGGCGAAGCCGAGTATGAGGGCCAGGATGAGTGCTAAGAACAGCGCGATCAGCATGCCGAGAATCGAGGCCACGCGATTGACGACGGCTTTCGATGAACGAAGCGAGTTGCGCAACAGTCGCCATTTAAGCCAGATTAAGGTCAGAAGTTGGGACATCGCTTAATGATCCAGAACGCTTACGTTGGACTCGGTTCCAATCTCGGCGATCGCGCCGGCTACCTGTTGCTCGCTGTGCGTGGAATGCTGGACACCGGTTTCGATGTTATTCGACTGTCGAGTATTTATGAAACGGAAGCGGTCGAGTATGAAGAGCAGCCCGCGTTTCTCAACCTGGTCGCGGAGTTGCGCGGCTCGACGCTGCCCTCGCCCGAACAGACGCTCGCGCGTTTGTTACGCATCGAGTACGCGCTGGGACGAACCCGAGATGTGCGGATGGGTCCGCGCACGATCGATCTCGATCTGTTGATATTTAAAGATGCACGATCCGATACGGAGTTTTTGAAACTGCCGCACCCGCGGATGGCCGCGCGACGCTTCGTGCTCGTGCCGCTCGCCGAGCTCGTCCCGAATCTCGTGCATCCCGTTCTCGGAAAACCAATCCGTGAGTTGCTGGCCGAAACGCACGACGGATCCGCGGTAATCCGCTGGAAACAGGCGACACACACGGATACGGCGGATTGATCTGTGTAATCTGTGGATACTATAATGCCCGCCTTGTTATCACGCCCGCGACAACTGCAGGTCTCCTGTTCCACTGGCAATTCAATTGTCCACAAATCGTGGTGTAAAGAGAGCTGAATTATGCCCTATCTGAAGCCTGAAAGGCCGGAAAAGGTCAGTGCACCGTCTTTGCGATTAAGTAAACAACGTGGCGAACGCCTCGTTTGTCTGACAGCGTACGATTACCCGACCGCTCGCATTGTTGATGAAGCTGGTATCGATATCATCCTCGTGGGAGACAGCCTCGGCAACGTCGTCCTCGGATACGGCAACACCGTGCCCGTGACGCTCGAGGAGATTCTCATTCACTTGAAAGCCGTGCGCCGCGCCGTCAACCGAGCATTGCTCGTCGCCGACATGCCCTATGGAACTTTCCACACGGGCGATGACGACGCCGTGCGAAACGCGCTGCGACTCGTCAAGGAAGGCGGCGCAGAAGCAATCAAGCTCGAAGGCGGACACAAGCGCGTGCATCTCGTGAAGCGCCTCGTGGACGAAGAGATCAGCGTGATGGGCCACATAGGCCTGACGCCGCAGTCGATCAATCAGCTCGGCGCTTACCGCGTGCAGGGCAAGACTGCAAGCGCGGCGCAGCAGTTGATCGACGACGCCAAAGCAATGGAAGACGCAGGCGCGTTTGCGGTTGTGCTCGAAGTCGTCCCGCGCGAGATAGCCCAAATGATCACCGAGAGCGTCCATATTCCGACAATCGGAATCGGCGCCGGTGTTCACTGCGATATTCAGGTGCTGGTCATTCACGACATGTTGGGCCTGTCGTTTGGCAAACAAGCTCGCTTCGTGCGGCCTTACGCAAATTTGCGCGAGGTGATGACCGACGCGGTCACGCGATATGCTGAAGACGTGAGAAACGGCACTTACCCGTCGGAAGCAGAATCGTATGCACTGCCCGCGCAAACGGCGGCAGAGCTGGATATCGAGGTCCCATCGAGAGACTCAAAGGCCGAGAAGTCCTAAAACTCAACCTCAACTATGGAGATCATTAATCGTCGTCAGCGCATGAGTTCCGTCGCGCGCAAAATTCGCCGTGAACAGGATAAAACTGTAGGACTTGTTCCGACGATGGGCGCGCTGCACGAAGGACACCTGAGTCTCGTGCGTGAAGCGCGACGGATGTGCGACGTCGTGGTGGTTTCTGTTTTTGTGAATCCGACGCAGTTTGGACCAGGCGAAGACTTCGAGCACTACCCGCGCGATCTGACCAAAGACACCGGGCTGCTGACTGATTACAACGTCGATTACATCTTCGCGCCGACTGTCGAAGAGATCTATCCGAAAGGTTTTTCAACTTACGTGAATGTTGAAGGACTTTCAGAGCAGCTCGAAGGGCAATCACGACCTGGTCACTTTCGTGGTGTTGCGACAGTCGTCACTGTCCTGCTCAACACCGTGCGGCCTGATTTCGCGTTCTTTGGTCAAAAGGACGCGCAACAGGCGCTCGTGATCAAGCGTCTCGTGAAGGATCTCGCGTTCGATACTGAGATCGTCATATTGCCGATCGTGCGTGAGGATTCAGGACTCGCGATCTCGTCGCGCAACTTGTATTTGACTCCGGACGAGCAAAACTCAGCGACGATCCTGCACAAAGCTCTGAAACAAGCGAAGACCGCGTTTAAAGAAGGTGAGCGAAACGCGGGCCGGCTCGTCGACATAATTCGCTCGACGGTCGAGACGGAACCGCGCGCACGTTTAGACTACGTAACAATCGCTGATGCGGAGACGCTCGAGAAACTCGATCGGCTCGACGATCGGCCGACCTTGATCGCGCTCGCGGCGTACGTCGGTAAGACGCGCCTCATCGATAATGTGATTTTGAATAAGGTGAAGAAGAAAGACGTTGCCGCTCCAAAGTAAGAAGCACATCCATTTCACACTCAACGGCGAACACACCGAGGTCGCCTTCGCACCGCACAAGACGTTGCTCGAAGTTTTGCGTGAAGATCTGAACCTCACCGGGACAAAGCACGGCTGCGAGTTGGGCGAGTGTGGCACGTGCGCGGTGCTCGTCGACGGGCGCTCGATACTATCGTGCCTGATGCTTGGTCTTGATGCTGAGAGTCGCGAGGTGAAAACGATCGAAGGCATGGCTGACGGCCCAAAGCTACACCCTTTGCAACAAACGTTCGCCGATCTGGGCGCCGCTCAGTGTGGCTACTGCTCGCCCGGATTTTTGCTCGTTGCCGAAGAGTTGCTAAAGAAATCGCCGAACCCATCGCGCGCCGAGATTCAGGAAGCATTATCGGGTAATCTGTGTCGTTGTACGGGATATATTAAAATCTATGAGGCCATTGAGTTGGCCGCCGCACGCATGCGTGGCGAAGAAATGGAGTTACCCAAAGAGAGCGTCTACGGACTAGATTAAAATCCGTGCTTTTTATCCGTGTAATCTGTGGCTAAAAACTTGAACATTATCGGAAAGCCTTTTCGGAAAGTTGATGCACGCGCGAAGTGTGTAGGTCAAACAAAGTTCGCGGATGACATCGTGTTGCCGCGCATGTTGTTCTGTAAGCTCCTGCGCTCGCACGTAGCCCATGCGTTGATCAAAAACATCGACGTCTCCAAAGCGCTGGCATTGCCCGGCGTTTTTGCTGTTGTCACCGGAAAAGATTTCCCGATTCCGTACGGCATCCTGCCCGTCAGCCAGGACGAACACGCGCTCTGCGTCGACAAGGTGCGCTTCATCGGCGATCCCGTCGCGGCTGTCGCGGCGATCGATGAAGACGTCGCGTTCGATGCGATGAACTTGATCGAAGTCGAATACGAACCGCTCAACACGATCTCGACGATCGAGGAAGCAGTGCTGATCGACGAGCCACGCATTCACGATTACGGCGACGGCGGCAACGTTCACAAGAAAGTCTCACTTGAGTTCGGTAATTTGGAAGAGGGATTTGCTGAGGCAGATCTGATTCGTGAAGACACGTTTTTCTACGAAGGCAATACGCACCTGCCGATGGAGCAGCACGCCGCGGTTGCACATTTCGATTCAGACGGAAAGATCACACTCTGGAGCTCGACGCAAACGCCGCATTACGTTCATCGCGCACTTGCGAAAGTGCTCGGCTTGCCTGCCAGTCATATTCGTGTGATTGCGACGCCGAACGGTGGCGGGTTTGGCGGTAAGAGCGATCCGTTCAATCACGAAGTAGTTGTTTGCAAGCTATCGATGATTACCGGCCGTCCGGTGAAAGTGACGTTGACGCGTGAAGAAGTTTTCTATTGTCATCGTGGGCGCCATCCGGTGTTGATGCACGTCAAGACTGGCGTGAAGAACGACGGCGCGATCACGGCGATGCACTTCCAATCGTATCTCGACGGCGGTGCGTACGGGAGTTACGGTGTCGCGAGTACGTTCTACACCGGAGCACTGCAAACAGTTACTTATAACGTGCCGCGTTACAAGTTTCAGGGAATACGAACGTTTACAAACAAGCCGCCGTGTGGTCCAAAGCGCGGGCACGGCACGCCGCAGCCGCGTTACGCATTGGAAGTTCAGCTCGACAAAATCGCCGAGCAATTACAACTCGATCCGGTTGAGATTCGTCGCCAGCATCTCGTCGCGCCGAATTCTGTCACCGCGAATTACCTGCGCATCGGCAGCATGGGATTAGGCGCATGTATCGACAAGGTTGTTGAAGGCTCGCGCTGGAAAGAACGTTTTTCGTGGGACCAGAGCAATCGCAAGCTGCCGTTTGGTAAAGGCATCGGCATCGCTTGCAGCTCGTACATCTGCGGCGCGGGTCTGCCGATTTACTGGAACAACATGCCGCAGTCCGGTGTGCAGCTTCGGCTCGATCGTCAGGGCGGAGTTTGCGTGATGTGCGGCTCGACCGATATCGGACAGGGATCTGATTCGATACTCGCGTACATCGTCGCGGAAGTTCTCGGGATCGATCCGTTTGATATTCGCGTTGTAACTGCTGACACAGATCTGACCCCGGTTGATCTCGGTAGTTATTCTTCTCGTGTCACTTTGATGACCGGCAACGCTGCGATTCAGGCAGCCGAGCGTGCGCGTGAGTTGCTCGTGATGGCCGTGGCTGAAAAGCTCGGCGTTCCGATTGAGAATCTGTCGCTTGCTGAGCGACGCGTGTTTGATGTCGAGAATCCGGAGGTCGGAGTTTCGTTTGCAGAAGCGGTTGTGCTGGCGGAGTCGAAGTTTGGGACGATTGGGACGGTCGGCTCGTACACGCCGCCACGATCGCCCGGCAAGTTCAAAGGCTCCGGCGTTGGACCATCACCGGCGTATAGTTATTCCGCTGCCGTGGCTGAAGTTGATGTTGATCCGGATACAGGGATCGTCGTGGTTGAGCGTGTGTGGATCGCGCACGACATCGGGCGTTCGCTCAATCCGATGCTCGTGATCGGGCAAGTTGAAGGCAGTGTTTACATGGGTCTCGGTGAGATCCTGATGGAAGAGATGGTCTATCGCGAGAACCGCAACGTCGTACACAAGTTTCCGTCAATGCTGGAGTACAAGAGCCCGACAACGATGGAGATGTGCGACGTCGAGACTTACCTGATCGAAGATCCCGATCCGAATGGACCATACGGCGCGAAGGAAGTCGGGCAAGGCCCGTTGCTGCCCGTACCGCCGGCGGTTGCGAATGCAGTTTATAACGCGGTCGGCGTCCGTATTGACGAAGTTCCAATTACACCCGAAAAAGTTCTCCGCGCTTTAAAAGACAAATCGCGCGGCCGCGACGGACGGTACGGCCCGGATAACGTCCCACCCGTCGCCTGGCCCGAGCCGTTGAAAGTATTGACGCCAGCAGAGGGTGGTGATGGCAGCGAAATGCCGCGAGTGGCAGTGCATTCGTGACAAAAAATGAAACAGGAATTCTTGGAGTTCGAGTGGGAATCGAACAAAGCTCTACGTAATGTTCATAAACACGAGGTTTCTTTTAGCGAAGCCATAATGGTCTTTAATGACGATCGTGCTATTACTTTCTACGATGATGCGCATTCGTTCCAGGAGCAACGGTTCGCTACTCTAGGAATGTCTGATCGAGGGAGGGTGTTAGTGGTTTCTCATGCTCCTAGAGGCGAGAACATCAGATTAATTAGCGCTCGAAAAGCGACACCACGCGAAAGAAAAATCTATGAAAATCAAGGTAAATAAATCAGAGTTGGACGATGACATGCCAGCGGAATATGACTTCTCGAAGATGAAGATGGTAGGACGTGGCATTTACGCGGAGCGTTTCCGTGCTGGAACCAACGTGGTTTTGTTAGATCATGATGTACGGGAAGCGTTTCCTGACGATCGGGATGTTAACCAGATTTTGCGAGTAATTGCGAAAGCAGCCAAACAACAAGCCACGCGAGCGAAGAAAGTCGCAGCTCGCTCTCGAAAGTCATCGCCGCGGACCCGACGCAAGGCAGTATAAAACCCGTTATGATGCGACTGCCTAAATTTGAATATCACGTTCCGCAGACGATCGCGGAGGCGGTGAGGATTAGGGGCGAGGCGGGGCCGGTGGGGCAGTTCGTCGCCGGTGGTACTGATCTGTATCCGAATATGAAGCGACGGCAACAGACGCCGCGTTCCGTTATCTCGGTGATGCGTCTGCCGGAGCTCAATCAGATCACGGGCGATGGCACGAGCGGCTTGCGCATCGGCGCGTCCGTAACGCTGACTGAAATCTGCGAACACCCGATCATCAATCGCGACTATCCCGTCGTCGCCAAAGCCGCGCGCACGATCTCCACACCATTACTCCGAAACATGGGAACTGTCGGCGGCAACCTGCTGCTCGACACGCGCTGCAACTACTACGATCAGAATTACGAGTGGCGCAAAGGCATCAACTTCTGTCTCAAGAAAGACGGTGACGTCTGCTGGGTTGCGCCGGGAAGCTCGAAGTGTTGGGCGGTTCAATCCTCGGATCTCGTTCCGGTCATGGTCGCGATCGGCGCGAAGATACGCTTCGCGTCAACGCTTGGTGAACGCGTGGTCGACGCTGCTGGCTTGTATAACGACGACGGCATCGACTACTTGCACAAACGTCCTGACGAGCTCCTCGTCGATATTCAACTACCACCGACAAACGGTTGGCGCGCTTCGTATCAGAAACTGCGCCGTCGTGGTGCTTTCGACTTTCCGGTGCTCGGTGTCGCTTCGTGGATCAAAACTGACAACACTGCGGTGACTGACGCTCGTATCATCCTCGGCGGTATCGCACCTTCTCCAGTCGAGGTCAAAGAAGCAGCAACGGCTCTGATCGGCAAACCGCTCGCAGACGATCAAATCCATGCAGCGGCTGAAGCGGCTTACATCAAAGCTCGCCCACTCGACAACACCGACTTCGTCTACCAGTGGCGCAAGCAGATGGCGCGGCAATACACGCTCCGCGCACTGCGCGATTTGCAATTGCATCCTTAGTATTAAAGAAGCTTTCTCACGCAGCGGCGCAAGGGCGCCACGAAAGACGCTGCGCCGTTGCGCCGCTGCGTGAGAAAACTTTTTCAATGTCTCAAGTCGCAGCAATTCTTCTCGCCGCCGGCCGCTCCAGCCGCATGGGCGTGTTCAAGCCACTCCTGCCCTTCGGAAACAAAACTGTCATCCAGTGTTGCATCGACTACCTCCGCGACGGCGGCGTTGAAGAGATCCTCGTCGTCCTGGGCCATCGTGCTGACGACATTCGCCAACAAGTTTCACAAGTTAGGTTCGCGCTTAATCCCGATCCGGACAGTCCGATGGGTGCGTCGATCGCAGTAGGCGTGCGTGAGCTTCCCGAGACAGCCGAGGCAACCCTGATCGCGCTTGTAGATCACCCGGCCGTCGCGCCAACAGTCGTCTCCACACTCCTCGAATCATGGAAGCGCGGCGCTAGCCTCGTCATCCCGACCTGGCAAGGTCGCGGGGGTCACCCGGTGCTCGTCGATCTCAGTTTCAAAGCTGAATTACTTGCCCTCTCGGAGAGCGGCGGGTTGAGAGCGCTGTTTGACGCTCATCGCAACGAGGTCACACGCGTCCCGGTTGACTCGCCATTCATTGCTCGCGACATGGATACGTGGGATGATTACACGTCCCTACACATGGAAGTTACTGGCCGGCCGCCTAGACCAACGTAACTCTGGCTGCATTCATCTAAAGCCCATTAGCCGAGCGTTTTGAGCCGTTCGGCGAAGGAGAAAGATGGTTCGAAAAAGTCGAAAACGAGTTCTGGCCGGGTTCATGACTCTGTTGGCAACTACCGTTGCCCTCGCGCAGAATCCGGCGCACGCGGACTTCTCACTGCGGTCAATTGATGGTCAAACAGTCACCGCCGAAAGCCTTCGTGGCGAGATCGTGGTGCTTGCGTTTGGCGCGTCGTGGTTGCCATTGTCGAAGACGCAACTTCAGGGTGTGAGAAAGCTGGCCGACGAATACAGCAATCGAGGTGTCGTTGTTTACTGGGTCAGCACTGAGTCAGACGATTCGAAGTCGAAGAACTTTGCAAGCGATGAACAACTGCGATCGTTCGCGAACAAGTATGGTTTGAAAGTTACCGTGTTGCGAGATCCTGATGGCGCGGTTTCGAAGAAGTTTGGCGTGGACCAGCTTCCGTCGGTCGTGATTCTCGACAAACAGGGCAACATGGTTGATGGGCCAATCGGTGGTCTCGATCCCAGCGGTAATCTCGCCGCGCAACTGGCTTCCCGTCTCGACAAGCTGCTGTAGAAAATTTAGCTGCGGATGTACGCGGATAAACGCAGATCTGCTAACCTGTCCTCACGATGTCCTTCAAGTTAATTAACCCGGAAGCGCTCGGTGTGCCGAGCGGTTATTCCAACGGCTTGCTCGTCAATGACAGCGGCAAACTGCTCTTTATAGCCGGACAAATCGCGTGGGATAACAATCGGAAGATCGTCAGTGACGACTTTGTCGAGCAGTTCGACAAAGCGCTCGCAAACGTCATAACGGTGCTGCGTGCTGCTGGCGGTGAAGCGGAAAACATTGCGCGGCTCGTGATATACGTTACGAACAAGATCGAGTATCGCGAGCGCACCAGAGAAGTCGGCGACAGTTATCGCAAACACATGGGCAAACACTTTCCCGCGATGGTCCTGGTCCAGGTGGCGGGCCTTTTAGATGATCGCGCCAAAGTCGAAATCGAAGGCATGGCGGTAATCCCGGCATGAAACAGCCAACCACTTTTCTCTACGAACAGGACGACTCAGGCATCGCCACGATCACGCTTAATCGTCCCGAGCGTCTGAATGCGCTCACGTTTGAAGTCTATCGCGAGCTAACTGACACGTTTGCCGCGCTGCGTGACGAACGTGCGGTGCGCGTCGTAGTGATCACGGGATCCGGAAGAGCATTCTGTTCCGGTGGTGATGTACACGACATCATCGGTGAGCTCTTCAGTCGCAACATGGAAGGACTGCTCGAGTTCACCCGCATGACGTGCGAGCTGATTCAAAATATGCGGGCACTGCCAAAGCCTGTGATCGCGAGTCTGAACGGCACGACTGCCGGCGCCGGCGCGTGTATCGCACTCGCTTCCGACATTCGAATCGCGAGTGAGGAAGCGAAGATCGCGTTCCTGTTTGTGAAGGTTGGCCTCGCGGGCACTGACATGGCCGCGTCTTATTTACTGCCGCGTGTAGTCGGACTCGCGAAAGCAACTGAGATGCTCTACACCGGAGACTTCGTCAGCGCCGCTGAAGCCGAACGCATCGGGCTCTACAATCGTGTGGTGCCGGCAAGTGAATTACACGCAGCAACGAGAGCCTTTGCTGAGAAACTGGCGCGTGGACCAGCGTTCGCGCTCGGCAAGACAAAAGAGATGCTCAATCGCGAGCTCGACATGAACTTTCAGACTGCTCTGGAAAGCGAAGCGCAGGCCCAAGCGATCTGCATGCAGCATCCCGACTATCGCGAAGCTTACGAAGCGTTCGTCGCGAAACGCGAGGCAAAGTTTCAATAATGGATCGCTTGATCTCTCAACTCCCCTTCTTTACTCCCGAGCATCGCAATCTCGCGCAAAGTGTCGCGCAGTTTGTCGTAGACGAGATCGAGCCGCGTGCTGCCGTCGAAGACAATGTTGAAGAAGTTGCCAGAGAATTTGTAACTCTGCTCGCGGGCGCCGGTCTTTTGAAGTATGCGGTCGCTGAGTCGAAGCTCGACGTGCGTTCTCTCTGTTTGATTCGTGAAGAGCTTGCGTATTCTTCTGCACTCGCCGATCTGGCTTTCATCATGCAGGGTTTGGGAACATACGCGATTGCTCGCGCCGCTCCCGAACACGTTCGCGACTTCTGGCTTTCACGCGCCGCAAACGGCAAAGCAATCGCCGCGTTTGCACTCACGGAGCCCAACGCCGGATCGGATGTCGCCGCAATCGAGACAACCGCGCGCCGCGACGGTGAAACGTACGTCATCGACGGCAGAAAACGTTTCATTTCAAATGCCGGCATTGCTGATTTCTACATCGTGTTCGCAAAGACAGGCACACGTGAAGACGGGCGTCCCGTGCTTTCCGCGTTTGTCGTCGGATCGAAGATGCCAGGCTTTCGCGTCGTCGAGCGCACTTCGCTGATTGCGCCGCATCCGATCGGAGAGATCGTGTTCAGTGAGTGTCGCGTGCCGGCTGAAGACATGGTCGGAGAAGAAGGTGACGGTTTCAAGCTCGCGATGGAAACGATGGACACGTTTCGTGCGAGCGTCGGGGCGGCGGCCTGCGGCATGGCGCGACGCGCGTTGGACCAGGCAGTTCGGTACGCATCCGGCCGCAAACAATTTGGCCGTTTATTGACGGAGCATCAATTGGTCCAGGCAAAATTAGCTGACATGATCACAGAGCTTGATGCGGCGCGACTACTTGTCTACCGCGCCGCTTACGCACGAGACACAGAAACCGGACGGCTAACACGCGAGGCGAGTGAAGCAAAGTTATTCGCGACCGAAGCCGCCGGACGCATCATCGACAGCGCGGTGCAAATTCACGGCGCCGCCGGCCTCGTCAGCGGAACGGTCGTCGAGCGCATGTACCGCGACGTACGCGCCCTTCGCATCTACGAAGGCACCTCCGAAATCCAAAAGCTCGTCATCGCCGGCCAACTCTTAAAGGAGAATTTATAGCCACAAAAAGGTCATTTATGTGCCTTTTGTGCTTTTTTGTGGCCAAAGAATATGAAGATTAACGTCATTGGTGGTGGACCGGCGGGGCTTTATTTTGCGATCTTGATGAAGAAGGCGGATGCGGCACATCAGATTAGGATATGGGAGCGCAATGGGCCCGATGATACGTTTGGGTGGGGCGTGGTTTTTTCAGGGAAGACGCTCGCCAATTTGCGCGCTGCGGATGACGTTTCGCATGCTGAGATAACTAAACAGTTCGAGGCGTGGGACAATGTTGATGTTGTTCACCGCGATGCGAAGATTTCGATTCATGGGAATAGCTTTTCGGGAATCGCGCGGCTTCAGTTACTCAAGATTCTTCAGCGACGCGCGGAGCAACTCGGCGTCGAGGTTGAGTTTCATTCGGAGATTCACGATGTCGAGGCGCTGCGGAATGATTGCGATCTGTTGCTTGCTGCTGACGGCGTGAATAGCACGGTCCGGTTGGGCTACCAGGACCAGTTTCAGCCTAAGCTCGACTCGCGCGCGAATCGTTACATCTGGTATGGAACTCACCAGCTATTCCATGGTCTAACTCTAACGTTTCGTGAGAATAGCGCTGGCGTATTCGCGGCTCACTCATACAAATTCAGTCCCACAACCAGCACGTTCATTGTTGAATGCGATCCAAAGACGTGGACCAACGCGGGCTTCGAACAGATGAGCAGCGAGGAGACGCTGGACTATGTCGGCGATGTCTTCACGCAGGATCTCAACGGGCACAAGCTGCTCTCCAATAACTCGAAATGGATCAACTTTCTCCTCGTGAAGAACCGCAGATGGCTTTTCGAGAATGTCGTGTTGATTGGAGACGCTTTGCACACGGCGCACTTCTCAATCGGATCCGGGACGAAGCTCGCGATCGAGGATGCGATCGCGCTGGCGGAGTCGGTTCAGCAAAGAACAAGCGTGTCGGACGCGCTCGCACATTTCGAAAAGACACGACGTCCGGTCATTGAGGATTACCAGGCCGCGGCGTTTGAGAGCATGCGCTGGTTTGAGAATGCGAAGCAATACATGCACCTGAGTCCGATCGAGCTGGCTTATGTGCTGATGACCCGCAGCGGTCGCGTGAGTTATGAAGATCTGAAGCGACGCGACCCGGCCTTCATTTCACAGTATGAATCAAGCCACGGATGACCACGGCGGTGGCTCCAAAACCTTCCGGCCTTTATCCCACAATTTGCACGTCACCGGTTTGTGCGCCTGGTCTAAAGCTTCGCAGTAGTTTGTGTACGTGCAACGACGCACTTCATCACCACGACCGAGTCTCACCTTCATAAACCAGTCCGGATCGGCGAGCGCCTGGCGCGCCATGCCGACGATGTCCGCCTGGCCCAACCGCAGAATCTCTTCTGCTTGCTCAAACGTCGAGATGCCGCCCGTAGCCACAATCGGCGTCGCAAATCCACTCTCGTTCACGTCCTTCTTTATAGCCGCAACGAGCGGGACACTGCGCCCGAATGGACCAATCGCATCCGATAGAACTGTAGGCATGCACTCGTATCCGCTTTGGCCCGTATACGGATAAACAGCCTGGCCCACCTTCGGCTGCTGCGCGTCTTCAAACTTGCCGCCCTTCGAAAGCGACAGGAAATCAAACCCGGCTGCTGCAAACTCCTTCGCGTAAAAGATCGCGTCTTCGACACGACTACCACCTTCGATAACCTCGTCAGCTAAAAATCGCACACCAACCACATAATCGTTGCCTACACGATTTCGCACGGAACGATAAACTTCTAACGGTAAACGCACGCGATTCTCTCGCGATCCACCATATCCATCCGCGCGATCATTCTGCGCGCTCAAAAACCCCGCCATCGTGTAAGCGTGCGCGTAGTGAAGCTCAACCCCATCAAATCCAGCTTCGCGCGCCCGCTCGCTAGCTGCTGCAAAGATCTCCGGCAACTCCTGCGGCAGATCGCATATGTGCTTCAAGTGTGTGTCGGTAACGCGCTCGCGATATCCGAAACGCAGCGCTTCCAACTCACTCGGACGCAACACCAGATCGATAATCTCCTCGTCAGCATTCAGCAAAAACTCACGCACGTGAACATCCGCAGCCTTCAGCCACGCCGACTGTGAAGTAAGCTCCCTCAAAGCCTGACGATGATGATCGTCAACCGTTAGAAACCGCTGAAAGTACTTCTCCTTCTCTGGCCTTCGCTTCACGGCGAGAAAGTCGATGATCTGAATGAACAGACGCGTGTCGCCACCGCTCGCTTCACGCACAACATCGACAAGCTTACGCAACCCGGGAATAAACCGATCGTCGCCAATGCGAAGCAATGGACCACTTGGTATATCACGCACGCCCGTAGCTTCGACGACAAGCACGCCCGGACGCCCTTCAGCAAACCGTCGATACCAGTCAAGGTTCTGCTCCGTGACAAACCCATCTTCGGTCGCGCGCCACGGCACCATCGCGGGCACCCACGTGCGGCTGCGCGCCTCGAGCTTTCCAATTGCAATCGGACTAAACAGACGAGATTGCGCGGCCTGTTCTGCCGTGGGCCAGCGCGTCTCGAGTATCTGGTGACGAATTGGATTAGCGAATTTCCACATGTTCCGTTACACAGATTACACGGATTACAGAGATTCACGTAATTCTGTTAAATTACGAGGCAGGAGGATGCTTATTTGTCTGACGATTTACTGAAGTGGCGCAGCGAGTTTCCGATTCTCGAAAAGACCGTCTACCTGATTTCACACAGTCTCGGCGCGATGCCCAGAGCCACGTACGATCGGCTCCATGATTACGCGGAAACGTGGGCGAGCCGCGGCGTGCGCGCGTGGGCCGAAGGCTGGTGGGACATGCCCGTCACGATCGGCGATCAAGTCGCGCAGATCATCGGCGCCGAGCCGGGTACGGTCGTGATGCATCAGAACGTCTCGATCTGCCAGTCGCTCATTCTCTCTTGTCTGAAACCGACGCCACAGCGTAACAAAATCGTCTATTCAGAGCTGAACTTCCCGTCCGTGATGTACGTCTACGAGGCTCACGCACGTGACGGCAGCATCCGCATCGAGACCGTGAAGTCAGACGACGGTATGACCGTGCCGCTCGAGAAGATGCTCGAGGCGATCGACGAAACGACACTCCTCGTTCCCTTCTCGCACGTTCTCTTCAAGAGCGCGTTCTTGCAGGACGCGAAGGCGATTATCGATCGGGCGCATGAAGTGGGCGCGATGGTCGTGCTCGATACTTATCAATCGGCAGGCACTGTGCCGTTCAGTGTGAAAGAGTTGAATGCTGATTTCGCGACTGGTGGATCGGTGAAATGGCTCTGTGGTGGACCAGGCGCGGGTTACTTGTACGTCAGACCAGATCTACAGGACAAACTCGAGCCGAAGACCACGGGGTGGATGGCCCACGAGTCACCATTTGCTTTCGACACCTCGCTGCGTTACGCGCCAAACATCACGCGATTCCTGCACGGCTCGCCTGCGATTCCCGCACTCTATGCAGCGCAGTCGGGCTACCAAATCATCAACCAGATTGGTGTCGATAAGATCCGCGAGAAGAGCATGCGACAGACAGAGTACTTGATCAATCTCGCTGAAGAGGCTGGATTCACAGTGACGAGTCCGAAGGATGCAAAGCAACGTGCCGGCACGATAACTGTCGCGCACGAATATGCAGCGGCGATCACTAAGGAGCTGATTCATCGCGAGTTTATCGTCGACTTCAGACCCGGCGCCGGGATTCGCATCTCACCACACTTCTACAACACGGACGAAGAGCTCGAACTTGTGATCAACGAGATGAAGAAGATTGCTGAGTCCGAGAGTTATCGAGAACATGAAGCGGCGGGGGCGGCGTTCTAAATGCCCAACAACTACGGCGACAATCCGCCACTTTCATACAACAAGTATCTTCGCGTTCAGGACCTAATCAATCTTCAGGATTGCCTGTCGGATCCCGCACACCACGACGAGCTGCTGTTCATCACCGTTCACCAGGCTTACGAGCTTTGGTTCAAACAGATCCTGCACGAGCTCGATGCGGCGGTTCAGTTTATGGAAGAAGATCGCGTGCCCGCTGCGACGCGCGCGATCAAACGCGTGGTCGAGATCGAGAAGCTGCTCGTAAATCAGATTCACATTCTCGAAAGCATGACGCCGATCAGTTTTCTCGCTTTTCGGGATCAACTGAATCCGGCGAGCGGCTTTCAGTCGATGCAGTTTCGCGAGATCGAGTTCTCTTCTGGACTGAAAGATAAAAGCATTCTGCGCGAATTCTCGAATGACGAGTTTGCATTTCAGCGATTGCAGGCGCGGATGTCGCAACCGTCGCTCGCAGAAGGCTTTTATCGCGTGCTGGAACGTCGTGGTCTAAATGTTAGGGATTATGAAGAACGCACGCGGGCGGCGCTCGAAGTTCTCACGCATTTCGAAGATCGTTATGAAGAGTTTCAGCTTGCGGAAAGCTTGCTTGAGCATGATGAATACTTCTCGCTCTGGCGCTCGCATCACATCAAAATGGTGGAGCGCATGGTGGGAGCGAAGCGCGGCACCGGCGGATCGGAAGGCATCGGCTACCTGAAAACCACGCTTGATAAAAAGTTCTTTCCCGAGCTCTGGGAAGCGCGCACGCATCTCGACCTCACGCACGGTGAGCGTGGCTGTCCGTTTGCACACTGATGGAGAAAGACAGAAGATCGGCGCCGCGCGCGAGGGTCAAATTATCGGCCCGTTGGGAAGGTGTGCTCTCGCGCGAGAATGCGACTGTCTCGGATCTCAGCCGCAGTGGTTGCTTCGTGCTCAGCGCCGGCAACGTTGAAGTAAAAGAGCTCGTCTGGATCGAGATCCAGCTCACAGATCGGCAGGCGGTCAACTTCTGGGCCGAGGTCGTTAATCATGCCTCCGAGATCGGTTTCGCGTTGAAGTTCAACTCGAGCAGCCCGGAAGATGAAGCGGCGTTGGCAGAGTTTTTAGACAAAATCTTTCAGGGTCAAAACAAATAATCTCTGCGTGACCTCTGCGCCTCTGCGGTTAAGTCATTTGTTCACCGCAGAGACGCAGAGAGCGCTGAGGCAGCGCAGAGAAATCAATCACGTGTATCCATCGTTTCCAGAGCGGTTCAACATGGCCGACTATTTCCTCTATCACAATCTAGAGGAAGGTCGGGAGAATAAGATCTGTCTTTATTACGAAGATCGAAAGTGGACGTACGGCGAAGTAGCACGGCTTTCGAATCGAACCGGCAATGCGCTGCGTGAGCTTGGCGTGAGCATTGAAGATCGTGTGCTGATGGTGTTGCCGGATTGTCCGGAGTTTGTTTGGACCTGGTTTGGTGCAGCGCGCATCGGTGCGGTGATCACGATGGTGAATCCGCTGCTGCCGGTTGCAGATTATGAGTATTACCTCGACTACACGCGCGCGAAAGTTGCCGTCGTTCACGAGTCACTCCTAAACACATTTGCCGAAGCTGCTAAGAATGCGCGCTACTTGCGAGGCGTGCTGGTTGTAGGAACAGCTGAAAACACAGGTTGGGTTGAATTCAACGAAGCGGTGAACGCCGCTTCTGACGAATGCGAACCCGCGGACACGCGCCGGGATGACATCGCGATCTGGCTCTTCACGTCCGGCTCGACGGGACATCCAAAAGGCGCGGTCCATCTGCAACACGATCTGCCTTTCAATACCGAGGTCTTCGCGAAAGCTACGATGGGCGTCTGTGCTGATGATCTAACAGTCTCGGTCCCCAAACTTTTCTTCGGCTACGCAACCGGCACTAACCTGCTCTTCCCGTTCGCCGTCGGCGGCGCTACGGCACTGTTCTCAGAACGTTCAACCGCGGAAAAGATGTTCGAGGTCATCAAGCGTTATCGCCCCACTATCTTGACCACCGTTCCCACGATGATCAATTCGATGCTCAACGTGCCAGGCGCTTCGGCTGAAAATGTTTCGAGCCTGCGATTCTGTTACTCAGCCGGCGAGGCCCTCCCGAAGGAGCTTTACGAACGGTGGATGAACGCATTCGGCGTCGACATCTGCGACGGTATCGGATCCGCTGAGATGTTTCACATCTACATCACTAATCGCCCGGGCGACGTCAAGCCCGGCAGTCTCGGTCGCATCGTCGACGGTTACGAAGCAAGGATCGTCGATGCTGAAGGCGACGAAGTCGCGACAGGCGAGATGGGAACGCTGAAGATCAAAGGTGACTCATCAGCGCTCTGTTACTGGAACGCGCACGAGAAGTCGAAGGAGACTTTCGCCGGTGACTGGTGTACGACTGGCGACCAGTTTCACGTCGATGAAGATGGCTATTACTGGTATCACGGTCGCACGGACGACATGTTGAAAGTATCAGGCGTGTTTGTTGCGCCGGCTGAGATCGAGAATTGTTTGTTGCAACACGAAGCGGTGTTGGAATGTGCAGTCGTGGGCCACGAGTCGGAGGGACTCGTGAAGCCGAAGGCGTTCGTCGTCGTGCGCGAAGGGTTTACGGCCGCAGATCAGTTAGCGGAAGAGATCAAGCAGTTTGTGAAGGACCACATTGCGATTTACAAGTATCCGCGTTGGGTGGAGTTTGTTGATTCGCTGCCGAAGAACGATCGCGGGAAGATCGATCGTAAGAAACTAAAAACTTAGCCGCGGATTTACACGGATAAACGCGGATCAGAATAAATCCTTTCTTCAATCAGAGCGACAGATCGTCCGACCTCGCCCGTGACTATGGGATCACGCCGCTCCAGAACAGCCTTCACAAAATCTTCAATCAATGGTTGATGAATGTTGGGGTGATTCGGATGGGTTTCGATGCGCTCGCCGTCTTTCGTCAACACTCGCATCGTTCCTTCGTTCAGCACGGGGATGTGAATTGAGCCGTTTGTGAAGAACAGGTCGAGGGTGTCTTGCGGTTCGCGCGCTGCGTGAGTCACAGTCAACGTTCCGCACGTTCCTCTTTCAAACTGAAACATCGCAGTCGCTGTGTCCTCTACTTCACGATCGAAGAAGACATTAGCAAGCGTTGATTTAACGTCGCTGATATCACCGAGCAGATCGAGCAGCACTTCGATGCGATGACAGCCGAAATCAAACATCGGCCCGCCGCCCGAAACATCTTTTTTGAGTAGCCATGAACGCGCGGTGGACGGATCCGGATCGAACCACTCGAATGCGTTCACCTGCACAACGACCGGAACGCCCAGCTCGCCCGATTCGATCAATTCCTTCACGCGGCGAACAACCGGATAAAAGTGACGATAGTAAGCAACACCAAGCTTGACGTCGTTTGACCGGCACGCATCGATCATCCGATCACACTCAGCCACGTTGAGCGCCATCGGCTTTTCACACAACACGTGCTTGCCTCGCTCAGCGGCCGCGATTGCCTGTTCGGCGTGCAAATGAACGGGAGTAGCAATGTAGATGGCATCGATTTCATAATCCATCAAGAAATCGTGCCAGTCCGCACACCATCGCCGCGCACCAAACTCAGCAGCGAAAGCTTCCGCGAGCTCGGCCTTCGCCCTGCTGACTGCGACTAGCTCGCAGAGCGGCGAATCTCGCAGCGCAGGCGCAACACGCCTTCGCGAGATGTCGCCACAACCGATGAGTCCCCACCTGACTTTTGCCAATTTATCTTCTGCGTTCGAGGTCGTAATCACGCAAGCGACGATAGAGTGTGGATGGAGAGATGCCCAGTATCTCGGCGGTCTTGCCGCGGTGCCAGCCCGTTTGCTCGAGCGCGGCGAGAATCTGCTGACGCTCGACTTCTCTTAATGATCCGGAGGTCTGTGGAATTGCAGCAATCGGAACAACCGGCTCAGCACCAGGCACAGACGGCGCGACACTCGTTAACGCGGGTGCAGGCACAGCCGGTCGCGTCACTTCCGGCGGAAGCTCCGAAAGCGTGATCCGGCCGTTGTTCGAGAGGATCACTGCGCGCTCCAAACAGTTCTTCAACTGCCGCACATTTCCGGGCCAGTGATACAAACGCAACGCCATGAAGGCGTCTTCAGCAAGCTCCGGCGGCTGCGTTCCCGCAATCAGTTTGAGCAGGTAACGCGCCAGCGGCTCGATGTCTTCAGGTCGCTCACGCAACGGCGGCAGACTGATCTGAAAACCATTGATGCGATAAAGCAGATCGGATCTGAACACGCCATCGTTGACCACCGTGTCGAGATTTCGATTCGTCGCTGCCACGATACGAACGTTGACCTCGACCTTGCGCACACCACCAACACGGAAGAACGTGCGCGTCTCAATCGCTCGTAAAAGTTTCGCCTGTAACTGCGCCGGGAGCTCTGTCACTTCGTCGAGAAACAACGTACCACCATCAGCAAGCTCGATCAGTCCGAGCTTCCGACCTTTCGCGCCCGAGAACGCACCCGCCTCGTAACCAAACAATTCCGACTCGAGCAGCGACTCCTGAAACGCAGCACAATTCAAATCGACAAACGAAGCATCCGCACGATGCGAGAGACGGTGAATCGCATGGGCCACCAGCTCTTTTCCCGTCCCCGACTCACCCGTAATCAACACCGACGCTTCCGATGGCGCAACACGCTCGATCAGCCTTATCGATTCCTTCATCACTTCCGACACGGAAACGATCTCAGGCAACGCAGACTGTCGCGCCAGTTGCTCACGCAGTCGCACATTATCGACGCGCAACCGTCGCTTATCAGCAGCCTGCTTAACGCGAACGTCGAGCTCGGTGATGCTGTAAGGCTTCGTGAGATAGTCGTAAGCGCCGAGCTTCATCGCCTCGACCGCAGTCTCGACCGTGGCCTGGCCCGTCAACATAATCACTTCGGGCGGATTGGGCCGTTGATAGACGCGCCGCAACAGCTCCATGCCATCCATGCGCGGCATGTTGATATCACACAGCAGCACGTCGACATTGCTCTCTTCGAGTTTGCGCAAAGCCGCCTCACCGTCAGGCGCGGCCTGCACTCGATAGCCCAGCCTCTCCAATTCCTTCTGCAAAACGAGACGAAGGTTGGCCTCGTCTTCTGCGATCAGAATTCGTGCCTGCGGTTGCTGCTCACTCAAACTGTCTGTTCCTCGCTTATCTTGACTGCGGAAAGAGTAATCGTGAAAGTCGTACCCGATCCCACGGTTGACTGCACGTCAAGAGTGCCGCCATGCTCCGTTAAGATACCATAACATACGGCCAGCCCGAGACCGGTTCCACGACCAATTTCTTTCGTCGTGAAGAACGGCTCGAAGATCTTCGGCAGGTTCTCCGGCGGAATGCCAACGCCCGTGTCGTTCACATCAACCACGACTTTGTCACCTTCGTTGCGACTGACGATCGTCAACGTGCCGCTGTCGCCCATCGCATCGAGCGCATTGGTCGCTAAAGCAATTACAGCCTGTTGCAACTGGCCCGGATCGCCGGAAACATACTGCAAATCGGTAGCAATCTCGGTTTTGAACTCGACGAATGGACTACGCTTCTGGTGCGAAAGCAGGCGCACTGCGGATTGGATCACGTCGGCGAGATTGATCGTTACGTGGTCCGAAGTGCGCGTGCGGCTGAAGTCGAGCAAGCCCATCGTGATGCTCTTACAACGAAACGCTTCACTGCGGATCAGCCCGAGATACTCACGCAGATCCTGCAGCGCCGCCGCAGAGCCTTCAAACACGCCTTCGTTCACACGCGCCTCGAGCGACTCAGCACAAGCGGAGATCGTTGCGAGTGGATTATTGATCTCATGGACCACGCCCGCTGCGAGTCGACCGACGGCCGCGAGCTTCTCGGCACGTGCGATCGCGCGATTCGCTTCCACACGATCCGTGACTTCCTCACCGACTGTGATCACGTGGGTGACTTGCCCGGTATTGTCGGTCCACATCGGAATTTTGCTGATGACCCAATGCCGGATATCACCTGTGGGCGATGGCGTTTCCTGATCGATGCGCTCGATCTCACCGCTCTCAAACACGCGCGCAAACTCTTCCTCCAACATGTCGCGCGGTTGGCGAGTGAGTACGTCGAACACGTTCTTACCGAGCACTGATCCGCGCGGAATGCCCAGCTCGCCGAGCTCGCGATTGCGGTTCCATGCAACCACTCGATAGTCGCGATCGATCGCGTAAAGCGAAAGCGGCAGACTGTCGACGATGGCTTCGATAAATCTCGCCTGCGCTTCACTCTCAGCGGTGCGACGTTCGACTTCTCGAGCCAGACTAACTGAGGTGTCACGCGCGGACTGGTAAAGCGAGCAGATGTGCGCTGCGAGAGATGTCTGCTGCGCCGCCGCCTCGATTAAACGTCGCTCGGTCTCACCACACTCTTGAGGTCGATCGAATGCGACGATCAACGCGCCTTTAGTGCGTCCGGCAAAACGTAATGGCGAGACATACTCAGCCAGGTGAGCATCGTCGCGCAGCAGGAACGAATTCTTTTCAGTGATCAGTAATGAGTTTGCAGACTCTGCCGAGCGCAGCCACTCTTGTAACGCGTCGGTATCTAACAATGTCGGATCGTCAGCAGCACCTTCTCGATCGAAGACGCACATCGCATCTTTGTCTTTCCCGACCGTGACGTACGCGGCGCAGAGTGAGCTCTCGATCGCTTCGTAAGTCGCACCCGCGACACGACGGACCAATTGCTCAGGCTCGAGCGCGCGCAATAGTCCGCGACCGATGTCTGACAAAAACCTGAGCTCGTGATTGCTGCCGAGCAGGGCCCACTCGCGCTGCGACGTGCGCACGTGCAGGCTAACGCGCGACAACAACTCGCCGGGCGTTGAAGGTTTCGTGATGTAGTCGTCGGCGCCGGCGGTGAATGCCTGGACCTTCCGTGCCTCGTCGTCGCTTTCCGAAAGGGCGATGATGGGCAGCTTGCTCGTCGCCGGTTGCGCGCGCAGCAGTTTGCAGAGTGCGAGACCGTCGACGCCCGGCATCTCGAGATCGAGTGCGACGAGGTCGCAACGAACGCCCTTGAGCACGCGCAGCGCCGAGGCAGCTTCGGTAGCCGTTACGACACGGTACTGCGCAGCCTCGAAGATTTCGCGGAACCGGTCACGTGCGGCCGCGTCGTCGTCAACAATTAAGAGTGTGGCGCTTTGATTTTCGGCGGGAGCTACCATGCCTCATAGCGATTGAAAGCCATCAGTGAGGGCTATGTCAAGATATTGATCGGCGGGGGCAAGCCCCTCTTCCTGACTTGTTCTCTTTCAACGCGCTCAACATAGGAACTAGTCAGAGGAATGAACAAGTCAGGAAGAGGGGCTTGCCCCCGCTTTTATGGCTTCGCTTTTATTGCAAGGAGGTGACTTCAGTGGCTGGGTCGGGCTGTATTCGGCCCACACGGTGGCTGGACTTCATGCGGTACATCTCGTTATCAGCGGCGACCACGAGCTGGTCCAGGGTGTCGCCGTCGACGCCAAATGTCGCCGTTCCGATACTGATTCCGACACGCGCAGATCGATTTCTCCCGAGCGGCAGCGAGAACTTCGAGACCGCACTCTCGATACGCATGCACAAATCTTCAACCTGCGATCCGACAACCTCCTGCACGAGCGCGACAAACTCATCGCCACCAGAACGCGCGAGAAAATCATATTCACGCAACTGGCCCGCGATCAGGTGCGCCACCTCGCGCAACATCTTGTCACCTGCTTTGTGCCCGTAACTATCGTTGACGTTCTTAAACTCATCGAGGTCGAGCATCACAACCTGGAACGTGCGGTCAGTGCGGCGTGCGCGTGCGGCCTCTTCTTCAAAACGCAGAGACAGGTAACGCCCGTTCGGCAATCCAGTGAGCGGATCGGTCAAAGCATTCGACTCCGCTTCAGCGTGCTGCATCGCGTTCCCCAATGCATCCGAAGCAAGCCGCGTCACGGTCTCCAGCAGCCGCATGTGATCATCAGTGTATTGCTCGAGCTCCGCTGAGTAGACAGAAAGCGCTCCGAGCAACACGTCATCCTTGAACAACGGCAACGACGCCATCGATCGGTACTTAACGGCCGCGTCAGGGTTTATGTCCGTGAAATCAAGACTCGGATGTAGCTGATTAACAGCGCTTCGATTCGCGAGTGCAAAGCCCGTGACGCCTTCACCGAGTGCGATACAACGCCCGGACAACCTCTGTGCATGCTTACCGGCGACGTGTCGTGCGGTAGCATAACCTTTCTGATCGTCGTAGAAGTAAACGATGCACGTGTCGAACGGGACCACGTGGCCCACCTTATCGACGAGAATCTCGAGCGTGTGCTCGACGTTCAGCGACGTACCAAACGTGCGGGCAATCTCATACAACGCATAAACTTCACGATGCGCCTTTTTGATCTGATCGTAAGCGATGTAAGAACCGCGCTCACGCGTTTGACTCATATCGACTTCGCTCAGTTGAATCGGCGGCTCCGTTGAATAGTTTGCACACTGATGTTGCAGGCCAAGCCTTTCAATCTCGGCGTCAAAACGCGGCAAGTGTTTGATGAACTGCTCGACCACGGCCGGATCGAAATGAATTCCCGAGCCGCGCAACAGCAAGGCAGTCGCTTCGTCGAGCGTCATGCCCCGGCGAAACGGTCGATCTTCGCGAATCGAGTCGAAACAATCGACCACGGAGATAATGCGCGCGGTAATGGGAATCTGTTCACCGCGCAAACGGTCAGGATAACCACGGCCGTCCCACTGTTCGTGGTGATGCCTGACGATCGGAATCACTGGATAAGGGAAGTCCACACGACCGAGAATCTGGGCGCCCACGACCGTGTGGATCTTCATCTTCTCAAACTCAGCATGAGTTAGAGGTCCGGGTTTATTCAAAATGTGCGGCGGAACGGCAAGCTTGCCGATGTCGTGTAGCAGTGCGCCGGCTTTGAGTGCGGCGATCTCTTCAGGCGAAAGACCAAACACTTCGCCCATGCCCGCAGCGTAAATCTGCACGCGACGAACGTGGCAATGCGATGTTTGATCCTTGGCGTCGATCGCGGTCGCGAGTGCTTCTGCGGTAGCGAGATGAAGCTCACTGAGCGCTTCGATCTCGCTCGTCTTCGATTGCACACGCGCACGCGTGCTGCGAAAGATCAAATAGGTTGCAAGTATTGAGATTGGGGTCAGGATGAGATAGGGCAAGAGAAACGCGCCGTAGATCAATTCGAGCACGAGCGGCACTACGAGCAATGTCCACGCAATCCACAACTGGTTCGTGTGCCACCAGTGACCCAGCGATGCGCGCACCGACGCGACCGGAGACAGAGCTGGGAGCAACTCAGCTCTCTCTCCGGTGAATTGGGCAAGTGGCAACCCGATACGATCGGGCTGCCGTGCTGGGTGAGATGTTTGACGACTCGTTGATGTCATAGAACTCTGCGGCTACGGGCCCCGTGCGGAGGGCCCGCGAAGCCATTGGCTTCTGCGCCGCGCTGTCCCCTAGTTCAACTGTCGTGCCGTTAAAATTTCCGCGAATTCGCGATCGTTGGTCGTGAGTCATTCCATTCTGACATGTCAGATTGAGAATTTCAGTCAGGCTGGTTACTCTGGGCCCAAGTATGGAGAACTTGCCGACCCACGTGGGCTACATCGATCTGCTGCGGAGGAACCGTAGCTTCAGACAACTGTGGCTCGGGCAGGTTGTCAGTCAAATGGGCGACTGGTTCGACACCATCGCGCTCTACACCATTATTCTTAGACTCACGGGCTCGGGTCGCGACGTCGGTCTGCTGCTCGTCGCGCGGTTCGTTCCCAGTTTTTTCTTCGGACCGATCTCGGGCGTGATTGCTGACCGGTTCAGCCGACAGCGAATCATGATCGTGTCAGACATTCTGCGCGCGTTCGTAGTGCTGGGTTTTCTGTTTGTGCGTCGTCCGGATCAGTTGTGGATCATTTACGTGCTGACGGTTTTTCAACTCGGACTCTCGACGTTCTTCGAGCCCGCGAAGACCGCGGCGATACCGTCGATTGTCGAGGATCGTGAGCTGGTGGCCGCGAACGCGATCTCGTCAGTGACGTGGTCAGCGATGCTCACGATCGGCGCTGCGATTGGTGGCTTCATTACCAGCTTGTTTGGAACTGATGTCGCGTTCATTGCCGATGCTGCGACGTATTTGCTGTCGGCGGCGTTGATTGCGAGTATTCGTCTTCCGAAACGTAAAAAACGTGAACGACAAAAGGTGTCGCTAAGCCGGCTTTTGGGGATCGGGGAGACGATTGAAGGTATCAAGTATGTTAAGGATCGGCCGCGTGTCCTGGCGGCGTTGCTCGTAAAACCGGCGTGGGGACTCGGTGGTGGCATACTGACATTGCTGGCCGTGTTTGGTGAACGTATCTTCCCGGTTGGCAAAGATGCCGCAGGTGGAATCGGAGTTCTTTTTGCAGCACGCGGGATTGGCACCGCTGTCGGTCCGATTGTCGCGCGGCGGATTGCGGGTGAAGGAAACCGGCGCATGCAGGCGTCGATCGGGATCGCGTTCCTAATTGGCGGCGTTTTTTACATTCTGTTTGGGACTGCGACGAGTTTTGATTTCGCGCTTGTCGTCCTGGGAATCGCGCACTGTGGCGGCAGCATTCTCTGGGTCTTTTCCACGGTGATACTGCAGCGCTCGGTCGTCGATAGCTTTCGCGGGCGCGTGTTTGCGGCGGAGTTGGCGCTAGTGACGTTAACTATGGCAGCATCTAACTACGTCACTGGCGAGCTCCTCGATCGATTTCAGATCTCGCCGCGGATCGTGACGGTTGGTATTGGGGCGTTGTTTCTTCTGCCTGGCCTCATATGGTTTACAACACAGCGTTGGTGGGATCGTGAAGAACGTGCGGCGCGTATGAGAGTCGATGAGCAACAGGTTGTTCACCAGTCGATAGAATAACTATGAAGACTAAAGTTGGAGTGATGGGTTCGGCCGCTGCTGAGAGCGCGCGGCTCGAGACCGGCAACACGCTTGTCGACAAGGCTGAGCGCCTCGCGCATGTGATCGCCGGCCAGGATGTGTTGCTGCTTACTGGCGGGACGACGGGCATTGTTTACGTTGTCGGCAAGACGGCGCACGAGGCGGGAAGTTTTCATATCGGCATCTCACCCGCCAGCAATGAACGCGAGCACAGCGAGTTGTACAAGTTGCCGATCGACGCGTGCGATGCGTTGATTTACACGGGGTTTGGGTTGAAAGGAAGGAATGTCGTGCTCGTGAGGTCGAGCGATATTGTGCTATTTGTCTCAGGCGCGATGGGATCGTTGAACGAGTTCACGATCGCGTACGACGAGGGGAAGATTATCGGATGTTTGACCGGGACCGGTGGCGTTGCTGATGAGTCGGATTACTTGATGCAGAAGTTTGGGAAGAGGGCGAGTATGGCGCGTGTGTTTACGAATGAAGATCCGGTGAAGTTGTTAGATGACTGTATGGACGCATTGAAATCGAGATGAGCTCCTTAATCGCGCACTATATCAATCAGCCGATTTCCCCTTCCGAATTTGATAATCAAATTTGGCAGGAGTGTCAGCCCGTACAGATCGAACATTACTGGTCTGGTGAGCCGGCGATACGAACGCGTCACGCCGAAGCGCGAGTCTGCTGGTCTGATGAAGCGCTGCACGTGCGGTTTGTTGGCGAACAGCGGGAGCCGTTAATCATCTCTGAAAATCCAATCACAAACACAAAGACACTCGGCCTCTGGGATCGCGACGTCTGCGAGATCTTCCTCGCGCCGGATCCCGCTCAGCCTTGGCGGTATTTTGAATTTGAAGCAGCACCGACTGGCGAGTGGATCGATCTCGGGATCACGGTAAAGCCGGAAGGAAGAGAAACCGATTGGGAATTCGCGTCGGGCTTCACGACCGCTGCGAAGCTCGAAGGCGAACGATTATTCGTCGGGATGCGAATTCCGTGGAGTGACGTGCTCCCTAAACCTTCGGCGGGCGATGTTTGGCGAACAAATGTATTTCGTTGCCTCGGTCCCGAAGCGCCGGAACGCTACCTCGCGTGGCTACCGACCAGAACACCAGAACCTAACTTTCACGTACCCGAAGTCTTCGGACTGCTACAGTTCAAGTAGATCCGCGTTTATCCGCGTGAATCCGCGGCCAAAATATACTTATCAAAACTCTTCCGATCCGCATCGCTGATCTCCGAAATCCGAGCTCCGATCAGGTATCCACTCCCATCTTCCAGGTTCTCATACCTGACCGTCACCACCTTCATCTCTACTGGTCCACCCGGCAGCTCCAGCTTCACGTATAGCTTCCGATCGGCCCCGGCAAGATAGTGTTCACCGATCCGGATCGCAGGAACAATCAACGCTAGCCCCGAGACGCTGATGTCCAATGTGTGCCCGTTGAGCGAGGGTAAACGGCGGGAACCGTTCATGCTCACATGCGGATCCGACAAGCTCAACGTGAAACTCAGACGCGTTCGCACACGCTTAGAGCGCCGCCGGTTTCCGATAAAACGGCGCAGTTGCGACACTATTCTGCGTGGTAGCTCCGACATCTTTCGCAACCACTAGAGAGATTCTCGGACCAATTTGAGGAAGGGGCACTATCGGGGGCAGTTCGCCGCACAAGCATAATAGAAAACCTGCTCGCACGGACGCAACACTTTAATTCTTTGCTTTAATTCTTCAGAGGTAACGGTTTGCCGCCGGAGTCGCCACTTCGCACTCCCGAAGCGTCGAGGTAGAACGAAAGACGGCCCGAGCGACCGTACTGGGCGGGTTCGGCGGTCGCATACCACGACTTTCCATCCGTGGAGCGGAACACTTGAAAGCGATAGCCGGTGGTTTCGGGGCCTTCAATATCTTTCGGGACGAGGCCGCCGGTGATGAGCTCAGCCATGCTGGCAAACTGGCCGTTGTGGCCCTGCGCATAAACCACCTGCGCGAGCGAGATGCGCGTCAACATGTCCTGGACGTCACTGTGATGAGCATTAATGCGAGCTTCGAAGAAAAACTTCTTGCCTTCCTTGCGGACCAGCTCGAGGTTCTCGCGATCACCTACGATCCACGCGTTGTCGATCTTGATCAGCGATGCAGGCTCGATCTTTTCCTTGCCATCGGCGTCGATCACTTTCACGAAGACGGTCGCAGCGTCACCGCTGATCTGCTCGCCAGTGATGTCGACCTTCTCGGGAATCTTCTCGCTGACGGCGATGGCCATCTTGTCGAAATCGGGCTTGAGATCGTCGTACTCCTGCGTCGAGAGTCCCTCGATCGCCGCGCGATAGATCGTAATATCGAACGCTTCACGATACTTTTTCTCGCGCATCATGCGGTAAAAATCACGCATAGTTTCCGTGGGCGTGCGCGCGGTTTGTGCGAATGAGGCGGAGCCAAACAAAAGAACTGTTGCGAGTAAACATGTAGTGATTCGCATGGTCTCAATAGTTTAGCAAACTGTAGGCGCCTATTGAGGAACAAGTCAGGAAGAGGGGCTTGCCCCCGCTTTTCCAACAGCGGGCGGGGGCAAGCCCCTCTTCCTGACTTGTTCCTCCAATAGAGCTGCCCTACATTATCGTTTCCATTCATCTCGAGGAGCGACAGGGGTCGGCTTCAACACCAACTCTCGTCCAACAAGATACAGCAGAATCGTGAGTAGCAGGAACGGAATCATTCCCAGCACGTCTGAATTCGGACCTTCGAAGAACGGATTGTGATGCGTCGCCCACTCCTCGAAAACCTTCAACTGCGTGACGATGCCTTCCCTCAAATTGAGGAACGCGAAGATCACGCCCGCGAGCGTCGCGCCAGCAATATAACCCGAGGCGAGCAACACACCGGGACTCTTGTCCGTCTCCGCCGCCATCTGTTCTTCGCTGAGATTCAAATTCTCCGGCTTCTTCCGCAGGTACTTGTCCACCAGCCAACGCACTGCGCCGCCAACAAAGATCGGCGCCGACGTCGATATCGGCAGATAAACCCCGACCGCAAAAGCAAGCGACGGCACACCGCTCAACTCGAGCACAATCGTGATCATCACTCCGAGCAACACAAGCCCCCACGGAAGCTCACGACTCAGAATTCCCTTGATGATGTATGACATCAACGTCGCCTTCGGCGCGGTGAACTTCGCAACGGTGTTGTTCGAGCCTGGCACCTTGTCGTAGATACCGTTGATACCCGGATCCGCGAGATAAACTGGCACGCCCTGATCGTTCACGAAGTAACGTCCGGCTGGACCGTAATCGGTAGTCGTCTTGTGTACGACGTTGTACGCGTTCGAATCGGCGCTTGCCTGTCCGCCTTGCAGCCGCTCTTTCTTCGGCTGATCTCCGCTCTTAACGTACTGATCGGGACTAAATCTGAAGTCCGCGGGGAAACTGAAATCCTTATTCTGGGCCACCGGCACGTAAACACTGCCCGACTGGTTCATCGCCAGCAGGATTGGTCCAAGCGCGAGTGCAGAAACGAGAGCGCCGACGAGAATCGCGATCTGCTGATACTTTGGTGTAGAACCGACGAGAAATCCGGTCTTTAAGTCCTGCGACGTCGTGCCACCATTCGAAGCAGCGATACACACGATGCCGCCAATCGAGAGCGCGGTTACGAAGTACGGCGGGGCAGTCCAACCGATAACCAGAAACACAAGACACGTCAGCAGCAAGGTCGCAACGGTCATTCCCGAGATCGGGTTCGACGACGATCCGACTTCACCCGTTAATCGCGACGAGACCGTTACAAAAAGGAATCCAAACGCGATGATCAAAATCGCGCCGAGAATGTTGAAGCGCAGATTAAGCTGCGGAACGATCATGATCACAATCATCAACGCTATGATTCCGGCGAGCACAAACTTCATCGAGAGGTCCTGGTCCGTGCGCGGCGCGTTGTCGTTGGAACCTGTACCAGATCGTCGCAAATCAGCAAGGCCGCCTTTCAAACCGCTCCAGATCACAGGCAGCGATCGAAACAGACTAATGATTCCACCCGCTGCGACTGCGCCCGCGCCGATGTAAAGGATGTAGCCCTTTTGGATCTGCGTGACGCTCATGTCTTTGATCAGGTGTGTCGTTTCCGGAGCGAGTGGCGTGATCCAGCCGCCACCGAAGTACTTGATCGCGGGAATCAAAACCAGGTATGCGAGCACGCCGCCCGCAACCATGATCGATGCGATGCGTGGTCCGATGATGTAACCAACGCCGAGATACTCGGAAGTCGTGTTGCAGCGCAGCGAGGCGCCGGGTCCGCGGTCCCACTGGGGGCAGGGGACCGCGCGTGCGCTCGTCTCGACCTCGTGGGCGCCGAGGACGACGACGACCTCGGCGATCGCCGGGCTACGCCGCACGCGCCCGAGCACCGGCTCGAGCAGGACCTCCTGCTTCGGGGAGCCGAAGCGAGTCGACGCACCGGCGGCGAGCACGACCGCTGCGATCACG